>Ga0299907_10000646_pt1 | contig 17804 bp, 16 predicted proteins | sample RVTome_16_FD_198680 | JGI IMG/M metagenome (GOLD analysis project Ga0299907, IMG submission 198680) | Soil microbial communities from uranium-contaminated site in the Upper Colorado River Basin, Wyoming, United States - RVT152D67 (version 2) ...
CCCCCTCTCCGTTTGCGGACCGCGCCTGCATGGTCGCGGCCCCGAGCGGACTCGAGCGTACTCCGTGATCGGAAGTCCCGCTCGTCCCCGTGTTGCCGGCGGCCGCTACGCGCGGCCGCCGGCCACGGCCGGCAGGATCGAGATCGTGTCGTCGGCCGCGACCTCTGTCTCGAGCGAGCCGAGGTAGCGAACGTCCTCGTCGTTCACGTAGACGTTCACGAACCGGTGCAACGCGCCGTCCTCGGTGATCACCGTCTCGGTGATGCCCGGGTAGCGGGTCTCGAGGTCGGCGAACAGCTCGCGCAGGGTGCGCCCCTCCGCCTCGACCGCCACCTGCCCCTCGGCCTTGGGCCGCAGGATCGTCGGAAGCTTCACTCGCGCCACGACACCGCTCCCCTCACCTCGTCGTCACGCCGTGCTCGGCCTCGGGGGGCGCCTGCCCGGGCGTCAGGCCGCAGAAGGCCTCGTAGTCGATCAGCTCCGTGATCGTGGGCGACTTCCCGCAGACGGGGCAGTCGGCGTCCCAGCGCACCTTCACCGTCTGGAAGTCCATCTGCAGCGCGTCGAAGATCAGCAGCCGGCCGACGAGCGGGTCGCCTTTGCCCGTGATGAGCTTGACCGCCTCGGTGGCCTGGATCGACCCCACGATCCCGGGGAGGACCCCGAACACACCGCCCTCCGCGCACGACGGGACCGTGCCGGGCGGCGGCGGCTGCGGGAACAGGCAGCGGTAGCACGGCGCGTCTTGGCCGGGCATGAACACGGTCGCCTGTCCGTCCCACTGGTAGATCGAGCCGTACACGAGCGGCTTGCCGAGGAACTGGGTCGCGTCGTTCACGAGGTACCGCACGGGGAAGTTGTCCGTCCCGTCCACGATGACGTCCCACGGCTCGAGGATCTCGAAGGCGTTCTGCGACGACAGGATCGTGTCGTAGGGCACGATCTCGATCGTCGGGTTGATCGCCCGGAGGCGGTCGACGGCGCTCTCGACCTTCGGCCGACCGACGTCGGCGGTCGAGTGGAGGAGCTGGCGTTGCAGGTTCGACTCGTCCACCTTGTCGAAATCCAGGATCCCGAGCGTTCCCACGCCGGCCGCCGCGAGGTACATCGCGACCGGCGACCCGAGCCCACCGGCGCCGATGCACAGCACCTTGGCGTCGAGGAGCTTGCGCTGCCCGTCGCCGCCGACGCCGGGCAGGATGATGTGCCGCGCGTAGCGCCGGACCTGCTCCTCGGTGAACTCGGGCAACGTCACGCGATCCTGACTTCCTGCTCCTCGACGAGTCCGTCCTGCATCGTGAACCCGCGGAGCACGGGGTTGCTCCGGTCCGAGAGCGACATGACCAGGTAGGTGGCCTCGGGGTAGAAGGCCTGCTTGCGGTCCGTGTCGGATGGATACGCCTCCGAGTGCGTGTGCGTGTGGAAGATCCCGAGCAGGTCCCACCCCTCGTCGTCGAGCTCCGTAAAGACCTCGAGCTGCTCCCTGGGATCGAGCCGGTAGCTGACCGGGCTCGCGTCCTGATTCGTCATCGCGAAGAACTTGATCGGCCGCCCCTCCTTGCCCGCCAACAGCCCACAAGCCTCGTCGGGGAAGCCGGCAAGGCCGTGCTCCACCATCTCGTCGAAGAAGCCGCGATCGAGTTCGAGCATTGCACCTGCAACAACGCTACCAGCGCCCTGCTATTCCCCCGTCGTCCGGAGACGTCCGGAGACCGCGATCCGGCCGGGGTCGCCGGTCTCCACGAGACCGATCTCGGCGAAGGTCACACCGTGGCGTTCGAACGCCTCGGCGAGGCGGTCGCCGTCGGTCGCCGCGACGAGGAGCCCCCCCGAGGTCTGGGCGTCGGCCACGACGACCTGCTCGGGTTCGGTGAGCTCGCCCCAGTCGGTGTGCGGCCGGACGAACGCGTGGTTTCGGCGCGTCCCGCCCGCGACCACCCCGCCCGTCGCGAGCTCGAGGACGCCGGGAAGCACCGGGATGGCGGCCGCGTCGACCCAGGCCGCGACGCCCGAGGCGAGGAGCATCCGGTGCAGGTGGCCGAGCAGCCCGAAGCCCGTGACGTCGGTCGCCGCCTCGGCAGCGGCATCGAGCATCGCCTCGGCGGCGGCGTCGTTCAGGGTGGTCATCACGTCTACCGCTCGAGCGACCAGGTCGGGCTCTGCGACGCCGCGTTTGATCGCGGTCGAGACCACGCCGAGGCCGAGCGGCTTCGTGAGGAACAGCCGCGAGCCGGGGGTCGCCCTCGAGTTGCGCACGATCGCCGCCGGGTCGGCGAGGCCGAGCGCGACCATCCCGAACTTCGGCTCGGGGTCGGTGATCGAGTGCCCGCCGAGCACGGCCGCGCCGGCCTTCGTGACCACGTCGATGCCGCCCTGCACGACCTCGCCGAGCTGCTCGATCGGCAGGTCGTCGACCGGCCAGGAGACGATGTTCAGCGCGAGGAGCGGTCGGGCGCCCATCGCGTACACGTCGGACAGCGCGTTCGTCGCCGCGATCCTCCCCCAGTCGTACGGGTCGTCGACGATCGGCGTGAAGAAGTCGAGCGTGGCCACGAGCGCCCGGTCCTCGGACAGGCGCACGACCGCGGCGTCGTCCCCGGTGTCCGACGAGACGAGGACGTCGCCGTGCAGCTCCGGCATCGACAGCGTGCCGAGCAGCGCCTCGAGGTCCGCCGGTCCGAGCTTGCAGCCGCACCCGGCGCCGTGGCTGAAGCTCGTCAGCCTTCGCGGCTCCATGCACCCGAGGATGCCACACTGCCTCGGATGCGGACCGCCGTGGTCGGGCACCTCGAGTGGATCGAGTTCGGCCACGTCGAACGCGTTCCGCGCGCCGGCGACATCGCGCACGCGACCGACGCCTGGGAGGAGCCGGGGGGCGGCGGGGCGGTCGCGGCGGTCCAGCTCGCCCGGCTCGCGGGGTCGTGCACGTTCTTCACCGCCTTAGGCCGGGACGAGCGCGCTACGTGGTCCCGGCGTCGTCTCGAAGAGCTCGGCGTCCGCGTCCAGGCGACGATCCGCGACGAACCGACCCGCCGGGCGGTCGTGTTCGTCGACGCGAACGGCGAGCGCACGATCACGACGCTCGGCAGGCGGCTCGAGCCCGCCGCGGTCGACGATCTCGCGTGGGAGGAGCTCGAGGGTGTCGATGCCGTGTACGTGACGGCGGGCGACGTCGATGCGCTCCGCCTGGCGCGTCGCTCCCGGGTGCTCGTCGCGACGAGCCGGGCGCGGGACCTGTTGGTCAACGCCGACGAGCGCCTCGAGGCGGTCGTCGGGAGCGGCTCGGACCCGGCGGAGGCGTTCGATCCCCGTCGGCTCGGCGAGGCGCCCGGGGTGGTCGTTCGGACCGACGGCTCGCGCGGCGGCCGCTTCGAGGCGGGCGACGGGACGAACGGAACGTTCGCTCCGGTCACGCCGCCCGGGCCTATCGTGGACACGTACGGAGCCGGCGACTCGTTCGAGGGGGCGATCGCACTCGCCGCGAGGTGTGGAGCCTGGTGCGTAGCCGGCCGCGGCCCCTACGGCAACCAACTGCTGGCCGCCGACCTCCCCGCGTAGGCGAAGGTCGCGATGAGCACCCGTGCCACGAGCAACGGCTCGCGCCAGGCCCGCCCGGCGCCCTTCATCCGCCGCCGTTGAGCGAAGCTCGCGTGGCGCCGCTGCAGCCCAGGAGAGAGGATTGACGGCGAGGGAGGGGCGATGCCGATCCGCTTCTGCGCGTACCAGTACCAGAACCGCCCGCTCGCCCAGCTCGAGGAACGCTGGAGACACGCCGAGGATCTGGGGTTCGACGTGCTCTGGAACGTCGACACGTTGGTCGAACCTGACCATCCGCGGACGACGATGTTCGACGGACCGAGCACGCTCGCCGCGATGGCTCTGCGGACCCAACGGGTCCGCATCGGAACCCTCGTGACCAGCCTCTACTTCCGGTCGCCCGTCACGGCGGCCAAGGCCGCCGTCACCGTGGACCACCTCTCGGGCGGGCGCCTCGAGATCGCGCTCGGGGTGGGGGATCCGTCTGCGGGCGAGGGGGCCGCTGGGGTGAGGTGGAGCGCCGGAGAGAGGGTCGAGCGCTTCGAGGAGTTCCTGGATCTCTTCGACCGACTCCTCACGAACGACGTCACGACCTACGACGGCCGCTTCTACCGATGCGACGGAGCCGAAACCGTGCCGCTTCCTATCCAGCAACCGCGGCCGCCCATCACGATCGCCGCACATGGTCCGAGGATGCTGGCCATCGCGGCCCAACGCGGCGACGGCTGGAGCTCGTGGGGCGGATACGGGATCGACTCCGACGAGCAGATGTACGACATGACCCGGGATCGCTGCGCCCGGTTCGACGACCTCTGCGTCACGGCGGGACGCGATCCAAGGGCCGTTCGGCACTCGCTGTGCGCCTTCCCTCCGCTCACGCCTTGGGAGTCGGTCGACTATTTCCGCGACATGGTTGGCAGGTACGCCGACATCGGGATCGACGAGTTCGTCCTTTACTGGCCGCGCGCGTGGCGCGACGCGCCGCACGAGGACTCCGTCTTCGAGCAGGTGTGCACCGAGGTCTTGCCGACGCTTCGGTGAGTCTGATCGAACGTGAGATGACGCGGTCGCCGGTATCCTCGGTGGGTCGAGGACGGCCTGGCCGAAGATCTCGCTACAGCGTCGTCGAGACCTCCAACCGGTGGTGCTCGCGCACATCTGCGGACGCCGCGAACGTCGCCGGGCCGAGCAGCGGGTCGCCGTCCCGCAGCTCCTCGCGGATCCGGGCGAGCTCTCGCCGCGTGAAGTCGCAACGGGGCGGCTCGGGCGGGATGTCGTAGAGGCGGGCGGCGTTCAGCCCGAGCACCTTGGTCTTCAGCTCCTTGGTGAGCGCCGGGTATCCGTACCGCTCCTGGAACTCCTCGGAGATCGTGAACGCGCGGAACGCCTGGATCTGCGGCTGCGGCGAGCCGTAGAACAGGCAGTCGGTCCCCCACACGACGTTGTCCTCTCCGACGTGTTTCAGCAGCTTGCCGAGCACGTGGGCGGCCTGCGTCGGCGCGCGCATCAGGTTCCACCACGTCGTGCCGAGCTCCGCGTAGACGTTCTCGTTCGGCTCGATCCCCGCCCGCTCGAGCGAGGCGACGAGCCGGTTCACGCCGACCTCCGCCGTGGCCGCCGTGTACGGGCCCTCGAACGTGCCCGACTCGAACCCCGAGTGGTACACCACGAAGTTCGCGTCGCGGTGCCTGCGAGCGGCCGGCCCGACGTCCATCGGCGACGAGTAGCGGCTGCCGCCCGACAGCCCCTTGTGCACGCAGATCGTGGGGATGCCGAGCTCGAGGCTCTTCCTGATGAACGGCTCGCCGACGGCCGGCAGCGCCGCGTCGTGGTCGTCGAGCCACCACGCGCCGCCGCCGGGATCGAAGAAGTCGGGGAAGTGCGTGAACGTCTTCCACGCCCGGATCTCGTAACGGCTCGCCGTGTCCTCCATCCCACGGAGCACCGCGTCGAGCGAGCCGACGTTCGGCAGAACCTGGCCGTGCAGCAGGACGCGTTCGTCGCGGCAGAGCCCCTCGACGATGCGGCGGGTCTCGGCCATGATCTCGGGCGACAGCGGCGAACCCTCCGGGTAGATCGGGAGCGCCGAAAGCACGACGACGTTGGTGTCGCTCCGGATGAAGAACGACTCGAGGAAGTGCTCGATCGAGTAGCACACGCGCGGATCGTCCTCGCCGCAGTACCGCTGCGGGAACGCCGCGTAGAACCCCTCGCCGCTGAAGACCGGGTTCAGGTCGTACTCGAGCAGGTGGCCCTGCACGTCCATGATGAACTCCTCGCCGCCGATCGCCTCGCCCGCGGCCTCGGGCTCGGTCGCCGCCTCCGGCGGCACCGAGAAGCCGCCGCCCGGATCGCTCGTCGTGACCTCCGGTCGAGCGCGGTGCTCCTCACGCGTGCACGCGTCGAGCGCGAGCAGCACGGTGGAGGCCGCGCAGAGGGTGCGCAGGAACCGGCGACGAGGCATCGCGAGCCGGTCGGCCGCCTCGACGCACGCGTCGACCGCGCGTCGCGCGGCCTCGCGGACCACCGGGCTCGGTGGGCGCGGGTCGTACTCGCCGTTCGAGCACGGCTCGAGCGGGATCGGGAGTTCGGGTTCGTCCATGGTCTCGACTGGCAGACCCGGTCCGAGGGCCGGCGGTTCCGGCGCCACCACCCGCCAGCGTAGGCTCCGAGCGTGGACGTTCGCACGTTCCTGCTCGAGCACCCGCCGTTCGACTCGCTGTCCGACGATGACCTCGACCGGGTGGTGGCCAGCGTCGAGATCGAGCACTTCGCGCCGGGCACGGTGATCCTGCGGCAGGCCGGGGCGCCGGCGACCCATCTGTACGTCGTCCGCAAGGGGGAGGTCGAGATCCTCGACGACGCGCGCGTGATCGACGTGGGCGGCGAGGGCGAGGTGTTCGGCATGTGGTCGCTCCTCGGGCAGGTGGCGCCGACGGCCTCCGTCCGTGCCTCCGAGGACACGCTCTGCTACCTGATCGATGCGGCCGTCGCGAGCGAGGTGCTGCGCACGGGGGCGGGCATCGCGTTCGTGGTGGAGCGCGTCCGTCGACGGATCGCTCGGGTCGACGAATCCCTGAAGGCCGACATCGACCCGGTGCGATACCGAGAGGTCGGCGCCCTCGTGCGACGTCCCCCCGTCACGTGTGAGCCGGACATCCCCGTCGCCGACGCCGCCGAGCTCATGGCGCGTGAACGCGTCTCGAGCCTGTTGGTGCCGTCGCCGGACGGCCGCGTCGGGATCCTGACCGACCGAGACCTGCGTTCACGGGTCGTCGCCGAGCGCCGCGGCGGCCACACGCCGGTGCGCGAGGTCATGACCGCGGATGCCGAGACCGTGGGCGCGGACACGATGGCCGGGGAGGTGCTGCTCCGGATGCTCGAGGGCGGCTTCCATCACTTCCCGGTCGAGGACGGGGGCGGGCGATTGCTCGGGGTCGTGACCGACACCGATCTCATGGGCATCGGTCGCGAGACACCCTTCGCCCTGAAGAGCGAGGTCGAGCGGGCCGGAGACCCGGAGGGCGTGGCCGCGGCGCTCGCCGCTCTCCCGCGGGTCGTGTCGGCCCTCGTCGACTCGAGCGCCGACCCCGTGGACGTCGGTCACGTGATCGCGTTCGCGATCGACGCCGCGACCCGTCGCCTGCTCGACCTCGGGATCGGCGAGCTCGGCGAGCCGCCGGTCGGCTGGACGTGGCTCGCGCTCGGGAGCGCCGCCAGGCAAGAGCAGTCGATGCGGACCGACCAGGACCATGCGATGTCGTTCGAGGGCGACCCGGGATCGTCGAGGCAAGCGCTGGCGCCGCTCGCCGGGTTCGTCGCGGCCGGGCTCGAGGCGGCGGGGATCCCGCGATGCAAGGCGAACGTGATGGCGACGAACGAAGCCCTGCGCCTATCGCTCGAGGAATGGATCGCGCGCTTCGACCGGTGGATGCGCGAGCCCGGCCCGAAGGCGAGCGAGCAACTGTCGATCGTCTTCGACTTCCGCGCGGTGGCCGGCGACCTCGAGGCGGAGGCGGCCCTGAACGCGGCGATGGCCGCCGCCGTCGACCGTCCGTCGTTCCTGCGACATCTCACGCGCCGGGCGCTCGACCTCAAACCGCCGATCGGGTTCACGCGCGGGCTCCTCCTCGAGCACGGGGGGAAGCACCGCGGCACCGTCGACCTCAAGCACGGCGGCATCCTGATCATCGGGAACATCGCGCGCGCCTACGCGATCAGCTCCGGCGTCACCGCCAAGCGGACGCTCGAGCGCCTGCGCGGGGCCGAGGGCGTCGGCGCGATCGACGCGGAGACGCGCGAGGGTCTCGAGGAGGCCTTCCGCTTCCTGTGGGAGGTGCGGCTGCGCCACCACGTCGCGCGGTGGCGTGCGGGTGAGGAGCCCGACGACTTCGTCGACCCCGACGAGCTCGGGGCGGTCGCGCGCAACGGACTCAAGGAGGCGTTCCGGATCGTGGCACGGGCGCAGAAGAACCTCGCGCTCGAGACCGGCGCTCGGCTCCGCTAGTCGGCGCTCGGCTCCGTCTCGACGCGCTCGAGCGAGCTCCCCATCGCGTGGTAGCCGCCGTCGACGTGCACGAGCTCGCCGGTGATGCCGCGAGACAGGTCCGAGAGCAGGAAGACGATCGCGTCGGCGACCGGGCTCGCATCGGTCGGATCCCAGCCGAGGGGCGCCTGAGTGCCCCAGCCGTCCGCGAGCGCCTGGAAGCCGGGGATCCCCTTGCCCGCGATCGTGCGCAGCGGGCCGGCCGAGACCGTGTTGACGCGGATCGCGTGGGTTCCGAGGTCGCGCGCGAGGTACCGCGTGATCGACTCCAGCGAGGCCTTCGCCACGCCCATCCAGTCGTAGATCGGCCACGCCACGCGGGCGTCGAAGTCGAGCGAGACGATCGAGCCGCCCCGCTCGCGCATGTGCGGCAGCATCCCGGCGGCGATCGCCTTCAGCGAGTACGCGCTCGTCTGGATCGCCGTGCCGGCGCTCTCCCAGGAGGTGTTCAGGAAGTTGCCGCCGAGCGCGTCCTGCGGCGCGAACGCGATCGCGTGCAGGAACCCGTCGAGGCTGCCCCAGCGCGAACCGATCTCCGTCGAGACCGCCTCGATCTGCTGCGGGTCGTTCGCATCCATCTCGAGCACGTCGACGGGCCGTGGGAGACGCCTGGCGGACTTCTCGGTGAGCCCCATCGCGCGGCCGAACGAGGTCAGCACGATCTCGGCGCCGTGCTCCTGGAGCGCGGCCGCCGCCGCGTAGGCGATCGACTCGCGCGTCAGGACGCCGGTGACGAGCAGCTTCTTGCCCTCGAGCAGCATGGGATCCCTTTCGGCGTGGCCATGCTAGCGAGGATCCGCGCGCGCCTCGTCACGGCGGCTGGTTGAATCACCGCCGTGGATCTCAGGACCGTCGCGAAGGTCGACCTGCACCGCCACCTCGAGGGCGCGATCCGGCTCGAGACGATGCTCGACCTCTACCGGGAGGCCGGTCAGCCACTGGACGCCTCGACCCCCGAGCAGCTCGCGCCCCGGGCGCAGGTGCTCGAGCCGATGGACGGCCTCGAGGCCGTGCTGTCGTGGTTCGGGGTGGCGCAGGGAGCGTTCTTCGACGAGGCCGCCTGCGAGCGGATCGCCTACGAGGCCGTCGCGGACCTGGCGGCGGACGACGTCCGGCTGGCGGAGCTCCGGTTCTCGCCCGAGTTCCTCTGTGAGGCTCACGATCTGGACTGGGACGCCGCGATGACGGCGATCGATCGCGGCGTCGAACGCGCGAGCGCCGACCACGACGTCGTCGTCGGGCTGATCGCGATCGCGAGCCGGAACTACGGGATCGAGTCGGCCGAGCGGACGATGGACTTCGCGCTCCGGCACCGTGAACGGCTCGTCGCGTTCGACCTGGCCGGGGACGAACGCGCGTATCCGCCGTCGCTGTACGCCGACGTCATCGCGCGGCTGGACAGCTCGGGCCTGAAGCTCACGACGCACTACGGCGAGTCGGGGGGACCCGCGTTCCCGCGCGAGGCCGTCGAGGCGCTGGGGTCCTTGCGACTGGGCCACGGCGTGAGCGTCGCGTGGGACCCCGAGGTGACCGCGCTGATCCGGGAGCGCCACGTCGCGCTCGAGATGTGCCCGACCTCCAATCACCGGACGAGGGCCGTCGCGACGCTCGAGGATCATCCTGCCCTCCAGCTGCTCCAGCAGGACGTCGCCGTCACGATCAACACGGACAACCCCGGGCTGTTCGCGCTCGACCTCACCCACGAGCTCGAGGCATGCCGGGACCGGCTCGGGTTCAACGACGACGACCTCCGCCGCGTGACGGCGAACGCGATCGACGCGAGCTTCGTGGAGGGGGCCGTGAAGGCGGACGTCCGGTCGAGGCACTTCGGCTGGATCGGCTAGCGATCGGACAGAGACCGCAGCGCGTCCCACTGCTCTCGGGTGATGCCCGGGAACGTGTAGTAGCTCGCGCCGAGGACCTCGCGCCGACGAACGGTCTGCACGAATCCGCGCGTCTCCCCGCCCGTCGCGTCGAACGAGATGCCGCCGACGACGTGGATCGGGACCTGCATGCCCGAGGTCTCCTGGCGGATGATCTGCACGTTCTGCGCCGTGTACCAGGCTGCGCGCCGCGGGCCCTTCACCCGGTACGTGTAGTACGTCATCGGCAGGAACACGTCGTACGTCCCGGCGAGCCGTCGCCAGGGGAAGCTGGGCCAGAACCTCGGGTCGCCGACCCTGAGCCGATGCGGCGACGCGACGATCGCTCCGAGCGGGTACTCGGACCCGACCTCGCGACGGATCCGCTCCGAGAGCGCGAGCAGCCGTCGGGTCCGGACCCACGGGCGCGCCACCTCCGGAGACTCGATGTCGAGCGCGAACGAGTCGAACCGGCTCCCGCTCGCGGTCTGGAACCTCACCGCGCGGAGCGTCCGGCGCAGGTCGATCTCCACGTCGCGGAAGCCGGGCAGGTACCAGGCGACCACCCGGAGGTCGTGACTCCGGGCGGCATCGAGGAACGCCGCGACGCCTCCGGGATGCACGAAGGGCTGTTTGCGCGAGTAGTTCGAGGTCTGCAGGTAGACGGTCCGCACGCCGTGGGCGACCATCGACCGGACGGTGGCGGCCGGGCGCTTCCACGCCTCGTGGTCGTAGATGTCGATCCAGGTGCCGAGGCCTCCGTAGACGTCGGCTGCCTCACCGGGCTCGCGATCGGGGCGCGAGCCTTCCTCCCCAACCGATCCGAGCTCCGTGGAGTCGGCCGCCGAGGAAGGCGACGCCGCCGACGGGTCCGGGCCAGGGGCCACGGACGCGATCCGCTCCGGCCGGGCCGGCGCCTGTGCCGTGGCCACCACGTCCGGCGAGGAGACGCACGCCCCCACCATCCCGATCGAGACCACGGCGAGCGCGAACGCCCGTGCCGAACGACGCCGCATGTCCTCCCCCCCTGCGCGGTTCCAGGCCCGGACATACAGAACGTCCGGATCAGCCCCAAGGTTCGGTCGTTCGCGAGGTCTGCTTGAGCCTGCGACGGCGGATCGCCCCGCGCGGGACGGAGGGCCCGCTACGATGTGCCGTCGGTCAACCTCGCACGTCCGAGAGGGGTCGCACGCGATGCCAGAACCCGGCTCACCGGCTCGAACGCTGATCGAACGCTACTGGGACGGGCTGCTCGAGGCTGAGCCGCTGCTCGGGACCGCCGTCGGCGACGAGCGGTTCGACGACCGGCTCCCCGATCCCGGCCCGGCGGGCCGTGCCCGGCGCGAGACGCTCCATAGCGGCGCCCTCGACGAACTCGCCCGCATCCGCGGCGAACGGCTCGACGACGACGAGCGGGTGACGCTCGACATCCTCGAGGCGATCGCGCGCCGAGACCTCGCCGCCCTCGAGCACCGCACCGACCGCCTGTGGGTGACGAGCCACCTCTGGGGGCCGGTCGGGCTGGTCGGCGAGCTCGCCTCGCTGCAACGGACCGACACGTCCGAGCGGCTCGACCGGTACGTCGCCCGGATCTTCGCCACCCCCGCCTTCTACACGGCGGCGGCGGACGTGATGGAGGAGGCGGGGGCCGACGGGGTCGTCTCACCCAGGATCGTGGTCGAACGTGCCATCGCGCAGGCCGAGCGCGTCCTGGAGGCGGGGGCCGAGGAATCCCCGGCGCTCGCACCGATCGCGCCCGACGACGCGGAGGGACGGACGCGCGTCGCCGCCGCCGTGTCCGCGCACTTGCTGCCCGCGCTCGAGGGCTACCTGGAGGCGCTGCGCGACCACCTGCCGAGGGCGACCGAGACGATCGGCCTCGGGGCGCTCCCCGACGGCGAGGCGATGTACGTGGCGCAGATCATCTCGTGGACCACGCTCCCGCTCGATCCGAACGAGGTCCATGCCCTCGGGGTGGAGGACCTCGAGAAGATCCAGGAGGAGCGCCGCCGTTCGGCCTCGATCCTCGGGCACGAGAGCGCTGCCGCGGCGGTCGCCGCGCTCGAGGTGAGCGGCGCGAACACGTTCGGCTCCAAGGACGAGCTGAAGGCGCTCGCCGAGGCCCAGGTTCGGCGGAGCTGGGAGGAGGCCCCCCGGTGGTTCGGCCGGCTGCCGAGCGCGAACTGCGAGGTGCGGCTCGTGGAGGAGTTCCGCGAGGCCGACATGCCGTTCGCCTTCTACAACCAGCCGACGCAGGACGGCTCGCGCCCCGGCGTCTACTACGTGAACGGCTACGACCTCGCCGACAAAGCGAGGCACCACCTGGCATCGACCACCTACCACGAGGCCAACCCCGGCCACCACCTCCAGATCGCGCTCGAGCAGGAGATGGCGGACCGGCCGTCGCTCCGCCGCTTCGGCGGGTTCCTCGCCGGCAGCGCGTTCACGGAGGGATGGGGCCTGTACAGCGAGCGCCTCGCCGATGAGATGGGGCTGTTCGAGGACGAGAGCGAGCGCCTGGGGATGCTCGACCTCCAGGGCATGCGGGCGGCGCGGCTCGTCGTCGACACGGGCATCCACGCGCTCGGCTGGACGCGGGACCGGGCGATCGCCACCCTCGAGGGAGCGGGGCTCACGCCGGGCGAGTCCGTGATCGAGACCGATCGCTACATCACGATGCCCGGCCAGGCCCTCTCCTACAAGATCGGCCAGTTCGAGATCGAACGCCACCGCGCGTCCGCCGCCGAGCGGGAGGGTGACGCGTTCTCCCTGCCGGCCTTCCACGACCGGATCCTCGCACTGGGCTCGCTCCCGCTCGCCGCTCTGCGCCGCGAGCTCGCCCGCTGACGGGATCCCGAAAGGCCCCCGCCGATCGGCGTCGCACCGCCTGACTACTCCGAGCCTCTGCGACCATCTCGTCTGATCGCCTACGAGAACACGATAGAAGGAGCGGGTCCGCCCGCTCCTTCTGCTCGTTTGACGCCCGGCCCGGCGATGGGAGACGCTGCGCCCCCCGACGAAGGTGACCCGCGTGCCTGCTTTGGTGGATCGAACGCGCCTCGCCGATCTCATGGGTCGCGAGCTGTCCCGGTTCGAGCGCGACCACCCTGGCTCCCGCGAGCTGTTCGAGCGCGGACGTCGGAACCTGCTCGCCGGCGTCCCGATGCCGTGGATGACCGAGTGGGCCGGCCCGTTCCCCGTGTTCGTCGACGAGGCCTCCGGCGCGCGGTTCACCGACGTGGACGGGAACGAGTACGTGGACCTGTGCCTCGGGGACACCGGGGCCATGACGGGCCACGCGCCGAAGGCGGCGATCGCTCGCATCGCCGAGCAGGCGTCGAGGGGCATCACGCACATGCTGCCGACCGAGGACTCGATCTGGGTCGGCGCGGAGATGGGGCGGCGGTTCGGCCTGCCCTTCTGGCAGTTCTGCCTGACCGCGACCGACGCGAACCGGTTCACGATCCGCTTGGCGCGGGCGATCACCGGGAGGCCGAAGATCCTCGTCTTCAACTACTGCTACCACGGCTCGGTCGACGAGACGATCGTCACGATCGAGGACGGCGTCGCCGGTCCCCGACCCGGGAACATCGGCCCGCCAGTGAACCCGACCGAGACGACGCGCGTCGTCGAGTTCAACGACGTCGACGCCCTCGAAGGCGAGCTCGCGAACGGCGACGTCGCGTGCGTGCTCGCCGAGCCCGCGCTCACGAACATCGGCATCGTCCTGCCCGTGTCCGGCTACCACGACGCGCTGCGCGAGATCACCCGGCGGCGCGGCACCCTCCTCGTGATCGACGAGACGCACTGCATCTGCGCGGGTCCCGGCGGCGCAACGAAGGCGTGGGGGCTGGAGCCCGACTTCCTCACGATCGGCAAGCCGCTCGCGAGCGGGGTCCCCGCCGCCTGCTACGGGATGAGCGCCGAGGTCGCCGAGCGCGCGAACGCCCACCTCGACACCCTCCCGACGACCGACGTGGGCGGGATCGGGGGAACCCTCTCGGGCAATGCGCTCTCCCTCGCGGCGATGCGCGCGACGCTCGAGCACGTCCTCACCGACGAGGCGTTCGAGGGCATGATCATGCTCGGGCAACGCTGGGCCGGCGGCGTGAAGGACGCGATCGAGCGCCATTCGCTCCCCTGGGAGGTGCAGCGCCTGGGGTGCCGCGCCGAGTACTGGTTCACGCCGACGCCGCCCCGCAACGGCGGCGAGGCGGCGGCGAGCGACGACCACGAGCTCGCGCGGTTCACGCACCTGTATGCGCTGAACCGCGGGATTCTGCTCACGCCGTTTCACAACATGGCCCTGATGTCGCCGGCCACGACCGAGGTCGACGTCGACGCGCACACGAAGGTCTTCGACGAGATGGCCGGCGAGCTCGCGGCCTGACCGGGCCTCGTCGAGCGGCGCAGGGAACCGCAAGCCGCTCGGAACGCCGGCGGCGTAGGCTCGGAGCAGATGGCCGACCCGATCGCACGCTTCCACTGGATCGTCATCGACTCCGTCGACCCAGCCCGGATCGCCCCGTTCTGGTGCGCGCTGCTCGGGGTCGAGATCTGGGGCTGGTTCGGCGACGACTACCTGACGCTCCGGAACAACGACGGCGCCGTCCCGTCGATCGCGTTCCAGCGGGTCCCCGAGCCCAAGTCCGTCAAGAACCGCGTCCACGTCGACCTCCATGTCGACGACATGGACGAGGCGGTGCGCACGATCCGGAGCCTCGGCGGCTCGGTCGTCTCCGAGGAGCGTGAGCTCGAGGGATACCGGTGGCGTGTCATGGCCGACCCGGAGGGCAACGAGTTCTGCATCGCACCCAACGCCGGGAACTGACACGCGCGGCGAGCACGTGGTCAAACGCCGCGGAGCAACTGACGAACCTTGATCCGGCCCGGCCGCAGGACGGCTCGGGCGTAGACCTTCGTGGCGATCGGGATCAGCGCCGCCGTGCTCATGACCGAGAGGGTGACCGAGAGCGCGACCTCCCAGGCCTCGGCCTCGCCGAGCACGATCCGCGTCGGCATCACCAGCGGTGCCGAGAACGGCAGGATCGACGCGACCGTCGCGAGCGTCGACGCCGGGGCACCCGTGGCGCTGATGCCGATGAAGAACGACGCGACGATCGCGATCGTGAGGGGAGTCATCGTCGACTGGAGATCCTCCTGTCGGGTCACGATCGAGCCGGCGACCGCGAACAGGCTCGCGTAGAAGAAGAACCCGAGGACGAACCAGAAGAGCACGAGGCCCGCGACCGCGAACGCCCCGGACGGGAACTCGAGCCGGCCGATCGCCATGGAGGTGGCGAGGGCCACCACAGAGATCAGCAGCAGCTGTGCGAGCCCGAGTCCCCCGATCCCGAAGATCTTCCCTCGCAGGAGCTCCGACGGTCGCACGGTCGACAGGAGGACCTCGACCACCCGCGAGCTCTTCTCCTCCACCACACCCGCGGCCACCCAGTAGCCGTACGCGAAGAGCTGTCCGTACAAGGCGAGCACCCCGATGAACGCGACCCGGCTGAGCTCCTGCCGCCGAGGGTCCACGGGTTCGACCGATTGCACCGGGAGCGGCCCCTGCGCGAGCACTGCGTCGATCTGCTCGTCGGCCAGCCCGGCCTCGAGCAGGGCCTCGCGGGTCCGCTGCCGGATCGACGCCCCCTGGATCAGCGCGACGAGCTGCGGCGGCGGCTGCCCGCGCACGAGCACGCGTTCGCCGTCCACGATCGCGGCGTCGACCTCGCCCCCGTCGACCGCGCGCTCGGCGGTACCCGCGTCGTTGATCGCGATCACCCCCACGTCGACGTCGACGAGCGAGGCCGCCGCCGCGACGGCGCGGGCGACCTCGTCAGAGCCCTCTCCCACGGCGGCGAGCTCGAAGCGCGTCCCCCGGTCCAGGATCGCCGAGACCACGATGATGCCGACGAGGATCACGATCGTGATCGCGGTCGAGATCGCGAAGCCTCGATCTCGCGCGCGTTCGACGAACTCCCGCCGCGAGACGATCGTCCAGACGCTCATCGCGCCACCGCCCGGCGGAAGATCTCGGACAGGCTCGGTTGCACGACGCTGAAGTGCCGGACCCGCCCCGCGGCCCGCGCCGCGTCCAGCACGGCCGTCTCGCTCACGCCCTCATCCAGCTCGACGATCGCCCCGTCGGGCAGAGGCTCGACGACTCGGACGCCATCGATGGCGCCGATCCATCCGTTCGGCTCGGCGCGGTCGGCGACCTCGACGCGGAGGAGGCGCCGAGGATCGGCGGCTCGCAGGTCCGCGATCCTGCCATCGGCCACCACGCGACCGTGATTGATGAGGACGACGGACTCGCAGAGCCGCTCGACGAGATCGAGCTGATGGCTTGAGAAGAGCACCGGCACGCCGCCCTCGGCCTGTTCGCGGAGCACCCCGGAGAGCACGTCCACGCCGACGGGATCCAACCCGGAGAAGGGTTCGTCGAGGATCAGCACCTCGGGGCGGTGGACGAGCGCGGCCGCGAGCTGCACCCGCTGCTGGTTCCCGAGCGAGAGTGCCTCGGTCCGGTCGCGCATCCGGTCGGGGACGCCGAGCAGCTCGACCATCCGCTTCGCCTGCGCCGTCGCGTCCTGCCGCTCGAGCCCGTGCAGCCTGGCCAGGTAGACCAGCTGGTCGAGCACCCGCATCTTCGGGTACAGGCCCCGCTCCTCCGGCATGTACCCGAACCGCCTGCGGATCTCGGCGTCGACCCGTCCACCCCGCCACCTGACGTCGCCCGCATCCTGAGTCAGCACGCCGAGCATGATCCGCATCGCGGTCGTCTTCCCGGCGCCGTTCGGACCGACGAAGCCCACCATGCGTCCCTCGGGGACCGAGAAGGACACGTCGTCGAGGGCCACGACGTCGCCGAACCGCCGGCTGAGGCCCTGGAGCTCGAGCACGGCGGGCCAGCGTATCGGAGGTCCGGCGCGGTCGGCGGCTCGCGCGAGGACTAGGTGGCGATCTGGTGCGCCATCGAGAAGCCGCGCTGCAGCTTCATCTCGGCCTGGATCAGGTGGACGACCGCGTTGATGAGCGCGAGGTGGGTGAACGCCTGGGGGAAGTTGCCGAGGTGGCGTCCGGTGACCGCATCGATCTCCTCGGCGTACAGCTGCAGCGGGCTCGCGAACGACAGGAGCTTCTCGCAGAGCTCACGCGCGCGCTTGAATTCGCCGATCTCGACGAGCGCCGAGACCAACAGGAACGAGCAGATCGTGAACGTCCCCTCCTCGCCCGAGAGCCCGTCGTCGGTCTCCTCCACCCGGTACCGCAGCACGAGGCCGTCGACGGTCAGCTCGTGCGCGATCGCGAGGACCGTCGCCGTGATCCTCGGGTCGTCCTTCGGCAGGAACCGGACGAGCGGCATCAGCAGGAGCGAGGCGTCGAGGGCGTCGGTGCCGTAGTACTGCGTGAACACGCCGCGCCCATCGAGTCCGTTCGCGCAGATGTCGGCGTGGATCTCGTCGGCCACCGCGCGCCACTTCTGACCCAGCTCGTCCTCGCCCCTGCGGCGGGCGAGGCGTGCGCCGCGATCCAGTGCGACCCAGCAGAACATCTTCGACGACGTGAAGTGCTTCGGCTCGCCCCGCACCTCCCAGATCCCGCGGTCGGGCTCGCGCCAGTGTTCGATCGCGTTCTCCACCTGCGCGACGACGATCGGCCACACGCGCTCGGGCAGACGGTCGCGGGACTTCGCATGCAGGTAGACCGAGTCGAGCAGGACGCCCCATACGTCGTGCTGTTTCTGGCTGAACGCAGCGTTGCCGATCCGGACCGGATAGGCGTTCTCGTATCCCGACAGGTGCGGAAGGGCCTGCTCGGTGAGGTCGCGCTCGCCGCCGAGCCCGTACATGATC
>Ga0299907_10000647_pt1 | contig 17765 bp, 23 predicted proteins | sample RVTome_16_FD_198680 | JGI IMG/M metagenome (GOLD analysis project Ga0299907, IMG submission 198680) | Soil microbial communities from uranium-contaminated site in the Upper Colorado River Basin, Wyoming, United States - RVT152D67 (version 2) ...
CCGGCTCCATCGCCACCTCGTACGAGCGCTCGGGATGCATGCGCGCCCACCACAGGCCGCGGTCGAGGAAGGGCATGCCGGTGGCCACGATCACCCGGCCGGCCTCCAGCTCGCCGCCGTGGGTGCGCAGGCGGCACGGGCTGCCGTCGTCGACCGACTGCACCGGCGAGCCCTCCCAGATGCGCACGCCGGCGGCCTCGAGCGCCGCGGCCAGGCCGAGCGCGAACCTGCGCGGGTGGAACTCGGCCTGGTCGCGGAAGCGGACCGCGCCCGCCACCTCGAAGGGCAGCGGCACCGCGGCGGTGAACTCCGCGGGCAGGCCGAGGCGCGCCGCGACCTGCGCCTCCTCGCGCACGCGCGCGACGTCGTCGGCGTCCGGGGCGTAGGCGTAGTGGTCGCGCCGGCGCAGGTCGCACTCGATGCCGTGGCGCTCGGCCAGGGCGAAGTAGGCGGCGATGCCGGCCTGGTTCGCCTCGCCGTGGACCCGCGCCACGTCGTCGCCGTGGCGGCTCGCCAGGTCGGCGTACTGCACGGCGTGCAGGGACGTGATCTTGGCCGTGGTGTGCCCGGTGACGCCGCCGCCGACCCGGCCCGCCTCCACGATGGCGACCTCGGCGCCGGCCTCGCGCAGCTCGCTCGCCGCCAGCAGGCCGGTGATGCCGGCGCCCACGATCGCCACCTCGGCGGCGTGGCGGCCGCGCAACGCCTCGCGCCGGGTCGCGGTGGCGGTGGCGGTCCACAGCGACTCGGGACGCGGCGGCAGTTCGGTCACGGACGGTCGGTACCCGCGGGGCGGGGCGAGAAACGGGGCAAGCGGGGGCCCGTCCGGTCCCGGATGGGTTGCGCGGTGGCCCGGTCGGGTACGTCCGCGGCGTGGCCGACGCCGTGGTCATCGGAAGCGGCCCCAACGGGCTGGTGGCCGCCAACGTCCTGGCGGACGCCGGCTGGGAGGTCGTCGTGCTCGAGGGCGACCCGGCGCCCGGCGGCGCGGTGCGCACGGAGGACCTGGTCGAGACCGGCTTCCATCACGACGTCTTCAGCTCGTTCTACCCGCTGGGCGTGGCGTCGCCGCGCATCCGCGACCTGCGCCTCGAGGAGCACGGGCTGCGCTGGCGGCGCGCCGACGTGGCGGTGGCCCATCCCCTGGCCGACGGGCGCTGCGCGGCGGTGTGGCCGCGGCTCGACGCGACCGCGGAGTCGCTCGAGGCCTTCGCGCCCGGCGACGGCGAGAGCTGGCGGCGCCAGTACGCGCGCTGGGAGCGCCTGGGCGGCCACATCCTCGACGCCCTCCTGCGCCCCTTCCCGCCGGTGGTCCCCGCGCTGCGCCTGGCGGCGCTCGAGGGGCCGCGGGGGCTGGCGCGTCTGGCGCGCCTCGGGGCGCTGCCGGTCCGGCGCTTCGCCGAGGAGGAGTTCCGCGGCGAGGGCGGCCCGCTGCTGATCGCCGGCAACGCGCTGCACTCCGACCTCTCCCCCGAGTCGCCGGGCGGCGCGCTGTTCGGCTGGCTGCTGTGCGGCCTCGCGCAGCAGGTGGGCTATCCCACGCCCGAGGGCGGCGCCGGCCGCCTGACCGGCGCGCTCGTGAGCCGCCTGCGCGCCGCCGGCGGCGAGCTGCGCTGCGGCGAGCCGGTGGAGCGCATCGAGGTCCGCAACGGCCGCGCCGCCGGCGTCCACACGGCGAGCGGCGAGCGGCTGACCGCGCGCCGCGCGGTGATCGCCGACACCGGCGCGCCCGCGCTCTACGAGCGCCTGCTCCCGCGCGGGACCGTGCCCGCGGACCGGCTCGACGACGTGCGCCGCTTCCACTACGACACGGGGACGTTCAAGGTCGATTGGGCGCTGAATGCGCCGATCCCGTGGGCGGCGGCGGACGCGCGGCGCGCGGGGACCCTGCACGTCGGCGAGGGGCTCGACGCCCTCACCGAGACCTGCGCGCAGATCGCGACGGGCCGGCTGCCCGAGCACCCGTTCCTGGTCATGGGCCAGTACGCCTCCTTCGACCCCACGCGCGCGCCGGCCGGGCACGACACGGCGTGGGCCTACGCCCACGTGCCCCGGGGCCTGCCCTGGGACGCGGCCCGCCGCGACGGGTTCGCCGACCGTGTCGAGGAGGAGATCGAGCTGCGGGCGCCGGGCTTCCGCGGCCTGGTCCGCGGGCGCCACGCGATGACGCCGGAGGACATGCAGGCGCGCAACCCCAACCTGGTGGGCGGCGCGATCAACGGCGGGACCGCGCAGATCCACCAGCAGCTGGTCCTGCGGCCGATCCCCGGCGCCGGGAGGCCCGAGACGCCGGTCGCGGGGCTCTACCTCGGCTCGGCGTCCGCGCACCCGGGCGGGGGCGTGCACGGCGGGCCGGGCTGGAACGCGGCGCGCGCCGCGCTCGTGCGCGAGCGGCTCAGGTCGCCGCTGCGGCGTTGGCGCGCCGGAAGGCCCGCTCCTCGGCCAGGCGCCTGAGCCGGCGCAGCGACTCCTCGTTGCGCGCCCGCAGCAGGCGCTGGGCGAGCGGGTTGCCCATGAAGATCCGGCTCGCCAGGTCGCCGGGGTCCTCGATCATCGCCACGTGCGCGCCGCCGCCGTCGCGCGGGCTCAGGACCATCTCCACGCGCGCGGTGCCCAGCGGCCGCGCCTTGGCCCTGAGCACCAGGCGGCGCGGCGGCTCGATCTCCAGGACGCGGGTGTGGTCCCTGAGGGTCAGCGGCCGGACGCCCACGCTGTGGTGGAAGCGGCTGCCCGGCTCCGGCCAGCCGGCGTCGACGTCGCGGACGTGGCTGGAGCCCACCACCCAGTGCCCGTAGGAGTCGGGGTCCATCAGCACGTCCCACACGTCCTGCGGCGACGCGCTGGTGGCGGTCTGCGTGCGCGCCACGGCTCAGCCCTCCGGCTCGCGGCGGTTCTCGGCCGCCTTGTAGACGACCTGGAGGAAGTCGGAGATGCCGACCATGGCGCTCATGGCCATGACCAGGCGGGTCACCCGCGGGGCGTAGAGCAGGCCGAGCGTGAACCCGGCGGCGATCCACTGCGACAGGCAGAAGGGACAGGTGAGCAGCTCGCCCAGCACCTGGCGCACGCCGCCGCCGGCGGCGGGGCGCTCGCGCCCGGAGGAGGGCGGCCCGTCGGGCTCGAGCTCGGTGAACGGCGCGCGCACGGGCCGCGTGACCGGGTCCTTGGCCACCAGCCGCGAGAGCTTCTGGGTGGCCATGCCCCCGAGGACCACGTCGCCGGCGCCCACGTGGGCGGGGAGCCGGCCCTGGCGGCGCGCCGCCGCGGTGCCCACGGAGAACACGGTGGCGAAGGTCACCATCAGGGCGCCGTACTCGGCGAGGGGTCGGGAGTCGTCCATGCTCACCTCAGAAGCGCAGCAGGGCGGCGACGTCGCGGTGGGCCGTGAGGCCGCCGTGGCGCACGGCCAGCGGCTCGGCCGACTGGAGCACGGTCGCCTCGATCGCGTCCTCGATCACGTTGTCGCGGCGATCGAGGGGGGCGCCGTCCGCGGGGCACTCGCGCAGCGAGGGGTCCTCGCCGAGCCAGCCGCAGCGCGGGCACGAGACCCCCGGGGCCGAGGCGCCCTCCGCGTAGAGCAGCATCTCGACCCGGCGCTCGTCGACCGCGCGCAGGACGTCGGCCAGGCCCGAGGCGGCGCGGCCGCCGGCGCCCAGGCGGTCCTCCAGCTGCGCGAGCGCCGCCGCCTCGCGCTCGCGATCGCGCTCGGCGAGCAGCGGCTCGACCTCGCGCACCACCTCGTCGGGGCGCGTGCGCTCGACGTCGACGTCGATGCGCCCGGCCAGCCGCTCGCGGACGTACGGGTGCAGCGACTGCTCGAGGGCCGGGGCCAGCTCCTGGGTCGCGCCGACCACCAGGCGGTCGAAGGCGGACCGGCGCCACTCGGCGAACAGGCGGCGCGCCACCCGGTCGAGGTGGTCCTGTACCTCCTTCTCGATGCCGCGCTCGTAGCGCGCCTGCGACCAGCCGCCCTGGTCGTGCTGGCCATGCACGTCGTCGGCGACGTCCGCCACCTCCTCGAGCGCCTCCCGCGTCCCGCGCAGCACGCGGCCGGCTCGCCGGCTCACCAGCACCGCGCAGACGCGCTCGCGTGTGCCCAGGCGGGCCAGCGGCTCGACCCAGGGCGTGTCGTCGATCACCACCTCCGAGCCGACGGGGCGCGGCAGCCTCAGCGCCTCGAACAGGCCGGCGGGGCCGCAGGCGAACACCGCCAGCGAGGCGGCGCCCCGGGCGAGGGACCCGCTCTCGAGGAGCTCGCGCGCGCGCTCGACGTCCTCGCGCAGCGCCACCCGGTCGTCGTGCTCGAGGCCGTTCTCGCGCGTGCGGCGCGAGGCCTCGTCGAGCAGCGAGGTGACGGCGCTGGAGCGCGCGTCCTGGGTCGCGAACTCCGAGGGATCGAGGTTGAGGTAGAGCGAGAGCACCTTCCCGCGATCGGGCCGCAGCCCCGACAGGCGGCGCAGCGCGGCGGGATCGAGATCGTCGACTCGCATGCCACTTCGGTACCCCGCACCCCGGTTTTCACGCCCGGGCGCGATGAAGGATCAGGATCAACAGGTGACAGGAAACCGGACTGTCGCTACAGTCGTCACATGACGGTCGAGGGAGGCGCCACCGTCGTGCGGCTGCGCTGCGCACGCTGCGACGCGGAGTCGTTCTCCGGCACGCTGGCCGCGGGGGCTCCGTGCCCCGAGTGCCAGGGGCGCCGGGAGGTCCTCGAGACGCTGCCCGACCGCCGCGGCGGCGAGGAGCGCCGCGGCCCCCAGCGCCTTCAGCGAGTGTGGGACTACGACCCGCGCTCCTGGTTCGACCGCCGCCAGACCTAGGGATACTGCGGGCATGGCCCGCGCAGACCTGGGGGCGTACCGCCGCAAGCGGGACCTCTCGTCCACCCCGGAGCCCGGCGGGGACGGCGCCGCGGGCGACGGCGAGCGCCGGCGCTTCGCGATCCAGGAGCACCACGCGCGCCGGCTGCACTGGGACCTGCGGCTGGAGCGCGACGGCGTGCTGGCCTCGTGGGCGATCCCCAACGGGATCCCCGAGGACCCCGCCGAGAACCGCAAGGCCGTGCGCACGGAGGACCACCCGCTCGAGTACCTGGAGTTCGAGGGCGAGATCCCGGAGGGCCAGTACGGCGCGGGCACGATGACCGTGTGGGACCGCGGCGCCTACGAGTGCGAGAAGTGGCGCGACGACGAGGTCATGGTCGTCTTCCACGGCGAGCGGGTGCGGGGCCGCTACGTGCTCTTCCGCGCCGGGAGCGACCCCAAGGACTGGATGATCCACCGCATGGACCCGCCGGAGGATCCCGAGCGCGAGCCCATGCCCGAGCACGTCCGCCCCATGCTCGCCCGGCTCGGCGAGCTGCCGCGCGACGAGGGGCGCTGGGGGTTCGAGGTCAAGTGGGACGGCGTGCGCGCGCTCGCCTACGCGCAGCCCGGCCGGCTGCGACTGGAGAGCCGCAACCTCAAGGACGTCACCGCCCGCTACCCCGAGGTCCGCGACCTCGCGGAGCGGCTGGGGTCGCGGGCGGCGATCCTCGACGGGGAGATCGTCGCCTTCGGGCCCGACGGGCGTCCCGACTTCGGGCGCCTCCAGCAGCGCATGCACGTGGACTCGGAGTCGCGCATCCGGCGCCTGTCCTCGGCGATCCCCGTCGTCTACGTGATCTTCGACCTGCTGTACCTGGAGGGCCGCACGCTGATGCGCCTGCCCTACGAGGAGCGGCGCGAGCGCCTGGAGGCGCTGGAGCTGCGCGGGCCGGCGTGGCAGACGCCCGCCCACCACCGCACCGGCGGCCGCGCCCTGCTCGGCGCCACGCTCGAGCAGGGGCTGGAGGGGATCGTCGCCAAGCGCCTGGACTCCCCCTACGAGCCCGGCCGGCGCAGCCCGTGCTGGGTCAAGGTCAAGAACGTCCGGCGCGAGACCTTCGTGGTCGGCGGCTGGATCCCCGGCGAGGGGCGCCGCCGCGAGCGCGTCGGGGCGCTGCTGGCCGGCGAGCGCGACGAGCGCGGGCGCCTGCGCTACGTCGGTCGCGTGGGGACGGGGTTCACCGAGGACACGCTCGCCGCGCTGTCCCGGCGGCTCGCGCCGCTGGAGCGCGACGCAAGCCCGTTCGAGGCCGGGGCCAGGCCGCCCAGGGGCGCGGTCTTCGTCGAGCCGCAGCTGCGCGCCGAGGTCGAGTACCGCGAGCGCACGCGCACCGGGACGCTGCGCGCGCCCTCGTTCAAGGGCCTGGCCGAGGACCGCGGCCTGCGCTTCTCCAACCTCGACAAGGTGCTCTATCCGCAGGCCGGCTTCACCAAGGGCGAGGTCATCGACTACCACGCGGCGATCGCGCCGGTCATGGTCCCCCACCTGCGCGAGCGCCCGCTGACGCTCAAGCGCTACCCCAACGGCGTCGAGGGAGAGTTCTTCTACGAGAAGCAGTGCCCGTCGCACCGCCCCGAGTGGGTGCGGACCGTCGCGGTCGAGGGCAGCGGCAAGACGATCGAGTACTGCGTCGTCGACGACGAGGACACGCTGCTGTGGCTGGCCAACCTGGCGGCGCTGGAGCTGCACACCTCGCTGTCGCGCGCCGACGACCTGCGCTCGCCGACCATGCTGGTCTTCGACCTGGACCCGGGGCCGGGGACCGGGATCCTCGACTGCTGCGAGGTGGCGCTGTGGGTGCGCGACGTGTTCGCGTCCTTCGAGCTGCGCACGTTCGCGAAGACGTCGGGCAGCAAGGGGCTGCACGCCCAGGTGCCGCTGAACTCGGGCGCGACCTACGACCGGACCAAGCCGTTCGCGAAGGCGGTGGCCGAGCTGATGGAGAAGCACCACGGCGACCGGGTGGTCTCGCGCATGACCAAGCGGCTGCGCAAGGACCGCGTGCTCGTCGACTGGAGCCAGAACGACGAGCACAAGACCACGGTGTGCGCCTACTCCCTGCGCGCCCGCGAGCGCCCCACGGTCTCCGCCCCGGTGACCTGGGAGGAGGTCGAGGCCGCACTGCGCGCGGGCGACGAGGACGCGCTGCGCTTCGAGGCCGCCGACGTCCTCGAGCGCGTCCGCCGGGACGGGGACCTCCTCGCCGAGACGCTCACGCTGCGCCAGGAACTGCCCGCGCTCTGAGCCCGGGGGCCAGCGGCGGCGTGGCCAGGCCGGCCTCCTGGCGCAGCCCCTCCAGCAGGTCCAGCAGCGCCTCGCCGGAGGTGTGGCGGGGCTCCCAGCCCAGCTCCGCGCGGGCGCGCGCGGTGTCCATGATGGGGATCGACAGCGCCATGTCCAGCCAGCCCGGCGGCGTGGGCTGGAGCCGCAGCCGCCAGGTCAGCGCCATGGCCGCGCGCACCGCGGCCGGCGGCACCGTGACCGGCCTGGCGCGCAGCAGCCGCGCCAGCGCCTCGGGGTCGAGGACCGGCTCGGCGGCGACGTTGAAGGCGCCGCGCGCGTCGCCGGTGGCGGCCGCGCGGTAGGCCTGCGCCACGTCGTCGGTGTGGACGGCCTGGAAGCGCATGCGCGGCATCTGCGGGATCGCCGGGATGAGCCCGCGCCGCACCAGCGGCGAGGGCAGCAGCGGGCCGGCGAAGTAGCGGCGGATCTCGGCCGCCGCCTCGCGCTTGAACTTCAGGCCCGGGCGCAGCCGCACCGTGCGCACCTCGGGGCGCTCGGCCTCGAAGCGGTCGAGCAGGCGCTCGACGTCGGCCTTGTCGCGCGCGTAGAACGAGGTGGGCACGCCCTCGGTCGGCCACGACTCGTCGACCGCGCGGTCCTTGGGCCCGGGCGAGTAGGCGCCGACCGAGGAGGCGTAGACCAGGGCGGGCACGCCGGCGTCCGCGGTGGCCCGGAACACGCGCGCGCTGCCGCCGACGTTCACCGAGCGAGTGGTCGCGCGATCGTGCGAGGGCTGGATCAGCCACGCCAGGTGCACGACCGCGGCGGCGCCGCGCAGGAGGGGCACCAGGTCCGACGTGGCCACGTCGGCCACCGCCCAGCGGACCTTGGGCCACGGCGCCTCGGGCACGCGGCGGGCGACCCCGACGATCTCCTCGACCTCGGGGTCGTCGGCGAGGGCGCGGAGCAGGCTGGTGCCCGCGTTCCCCGTCGCTCCGATCACCACGACGCGCATGACTGGAAGCTACCCGCGGCGGGTACATGCGATTCAGCGCATCCGTCGACGCTCCCCGCGCGGCGCCTCCCTCGAATGCAAGGACGCAAGTTGCCTCAGACCACGCTCGCACCCACCCCACCGTCAGCAACCCGCCGCCCTGCCGAGGAGGCGCTGGAGTTCCGCCGCCACCGCCGCACGGGCGACCCCGCGATCCGCGATCAGCTGATCGAGCGGGCGCTGCCGCTCGCGCACCAGGTCGCGCGCCGCTACCACCGCAGCGGCGAGCCCTTCGACGACCTGCTCCAGGTCGCGCGCCTGGGGCTGTGCAAGGCGGTCGATCGCTTCGACCCCGAGCGGGGCGTGGCGTTCTCCACCTACGCCGTGCCCACGATGGTCGGCGAGCTCAAGCGCTACTTCCGCGACACGGGCTGGGCCATCCACGTGCCCCGCACCCTCCAGGAGCGCGTGCTCAAGGTCGAGCGCGCCGGCAAGGCGCTGTCCTCGCGGCTGGGCCGCGCTCCCACCGTGGCGGAGCTGGCCGCCGAGACGCAGATGGAAGAGGAGGAGACCCTCGAGGCGCTCGAGGCGGCGTCGGCCTACGAGGCGCGCTCCCTGGACGCCCCGGCGCCGTCCGACGACCAGGAGGGACGCTCGTACGGCGAGACGATCGGCGGCGACGACGAGGCCTACGAGCTGGTGGACGACCGCGGCGCGGTGGCCGCGGCCATGCGCACCCTCCCGGCCAGGGAGCGGCGCATCCTCCACATGCGCTTCCACGAGGACATGACGCAATCGGAGATCGCCGAGCGCATCGGCGTCTCCCAGATGCAGATCTCACGGCTGCTGCGGCGCTCGCTGCAGCGGCTGCGCGACGAGGCCGGCGGCTAGTCGCCGCCGGAGTCGGGCGGGTCGTCCTCGCCCGCCGCGCCGGGGTTGCCGGTGGCGCGGCGCTCGTCGCCCTCGCGAGCCTCCCCCTCCCGCTCCGCGGCCTCGCCGGCCTCCTCGCGGGCGGAGTCCCGAGCGTCGAGCCCGCCCCCTTCGGCGGGGGCGGGCTCGTGCTCGAAGTCCTGGTTGGACTCGGTCAACTACGTGCGGCGCTCGAGGTTCGCGACCTCGTCGGCCTTGTCGTCGGCCTTGCGCTCGGTCTCGGCCAGATCCTCCTTGGCCTCGCCCTTGCGCTCCTCCTTGACGCCCTCGCGCCGCAGCGAAGGGTCGTCGGCGACGTCGCCCGCCGCCTGCTTTGCCTTGCCTGTGATCTTGTCGATGATGCTCATGGTCGAGGCCTACCCGACCCCTCCGCGGTCTAACCGACCGGCTGAGGGGTAAGACAGGACGCCGTGCCCAGACTGAGGCGATCCGACTGCGCGGCCCCGGGCATCGCCCGGCGCGGGCGCGGGCGCGGGTTCGAGTACCTCGACCCCGGCGGCGAGCGCGTCGACGACCCCGAGACCCTCGAGCGCATCCGCGAGCTGGCGATCCCGCCGGCGTGGAGGGACGTGTGGATCTGCCTCGACCCCCTGGGCCACCTCCAGGCGACGGGGATCGACGCGGCGGGACGCAAGCAGTACCGCTACCACGACCTGTGGCGCACGCGGCGCGACCGCGCCAAGTTCCACTCGATGACGGACTTCGGGCGCGCGCTCCCGGGCCTGCGCCGGCGGGTGCGGCGCCACCTGCGCGCGGACGCGGACCTGACGGAGCGCCGCGTGCTGGCCTGCGCGACCCGGCTGCTCGACCTGGGGTTCTTCCGGATCGGGTCCGAGGACTACGCGGCGAACAACGAGAGCTACGGGCTGGCCACGATGCTCAAGCGCCACGTCACCGTCGAGCGCGACGAGGTCGTGTTCGACTACCCGGCCAAGTCGGGGCAGCGCCGCGTCCACGGGATCGCCGACGACGACGTGCGCGAGGTGGTGGCCGCGCTCAAGCGCCGGCGCGGCGGGGGGCCCGAGCTGCTGGCCCACCGCGACGGGCGGGGCCGCTGGGTGGACGTGCGCTCCGAGGACATCAACGGCTACGTCAAACGGGTCACCTCGCACGACTTCAGCGCCAAGGACTTCCGCACCTGGAACGCCACCGTGCTCGCGGCCGTCGCCGTGGCGGGCGACCCGCGCGAGCCGCGCTCGGCGAGCGCGCACAGGCGCATCGTGGCCAGCGCGGTGAAGACCGTCGCCGCCTACCTGGGCAACACGCCCGCGGTGGCGCGCGCGTCCTACATCGATCCCCGCGTGTTCGACCGGCTGCGCTCGGGATGGACGATCGCCGGGACGCTGGCCGAGGTCGGCGAGCCCGACCTCGGCGACCCGGCCAAGCGCACCCGCATCGAGGCCGCGGTGCTCGACCTGCTGGAGGGCGAGTGAGCCGGCCGTTTGCCCGGCAGGGCCGCGGGTATGCGCGGCTGCGACAACGAAAGAGGGGCAAGAGAAATGGCAGAGCAGACGGCGCGCGACGCCAAGCTGGTCCAGTACCTGACCGAGGCGTACACCACCGAGAAGCAGCTCGAGACCGCGCTCGAGGCGCACATCGCGATGACCACGCGCCGGTCGGTCAAGAAGCGTCAGCAGGAGCACCTGCGCGAGACCAAGCGCCACGCCAAGGAGGTCGAGCGGCGCATCAAGAAGCTGGGCGGCGAGGGCTCGACGCTCAAGGAGATCGCCGGCGAGGCGACGACCCAGGCGGCGACGCTGGCCGGCAAGGCGGCGGCGCTGGTGCAGGGCCCGGTCCACGCGGTCCGCGGCACCGGCGCGGCGGAGATCCAGCTCAAGAACGCCCGGACCGAGCTGAAGTCCGAGGCCGAGGAGATCGCCACCTACACGATCATCGAGACGCTCGCCGAGTCCGTCGGCGACCGGGAGACGGCCCAGCTGGCCAAGGCGATCCGGCGCGAGGAGGAGCGCATGCTGCGCTTCCTCGAGCGCACGATCCCCACCCTCACCAAGGCGGTGGCCACCGAGTCGATCCCCGCCGCCGAGCGCAACGGCGGGCGGCGCCGCCGGCGCCGGCCGGCCTCGCGGGCGAGCGGCTCGCGTAGCGCCTCGCGGTCGTCGTCCTCGCGGTCGGGCTCGAAGTCGAAGTCCGGCTCGCGCTCGCGGTCGGGCTCGAAGCCGGGCTCGCGGTCGCCGAAGCCGGGCTCGCGGTCGCGGTCCCGCACGCGGTCGCGTTAGCTAGGGCCGCTCGGCCGGATCGACGGCCGGGCGGTAGGTCGCCTCCTCGGTGGTGGGGACGCCTGCCTTCTCCAGGCGTCCCCGCTCGCCCGCGCGCCTGGCCGTCAGCGCGCCCCAGGCGAAGGGCAGGACGAGCAGCACGGCGGCCACCGGGATGCCGATGAACGGCGTCGCGCCCATCATCACCACGAGCGCGACGAAGCCCGCGATGGCCAGGAACACCCCGACGGCGACGTGCACGGGTCAGCCCTACTCGCCCGGGATCTCCGGGCCCTTGGGATCGGTGGCCGGCACGTCCGGGCCCTCGGGCTGCGGCTCGTTGGCGGGCCGCGGCTCGGGCATGTCGGGGCCCCGGGGCACGGCCGGGTCCTCGGACGGCGGGCCGTCCGGGACCGCGGGCCCCGCGGGCGCGTCGGGCATCGGCTGCTCGGGCGCGCCGGGCTCGGGGACCTCCAGGGTCGGCCTGCGAGTCGTATGCATGTCCGCGAGGTACCCGTGGCGACGGGCCGGTAACCGCGGGGGGCGCGCCGGGCGGCTCTAGGATTCGGGGTCATGGCCCTGAGCCGTCGGAACGGGTGGCTGCTGCTGGGGGTCGCGCTGGTGACGGGCGTGGCGGGGATCGACGCCCTGGCCGGCGGGACGCTGGTCCTGATCGCGCTGCTCAGCGCGGGGCCGCTGGTCGTCGCGACGCGCCTGGGCCCGGGGCCCACCGCCGCCGTGGCCGCCTACGCGACCGCCCTCGGCGCGCTGCTGGGCGCGGTCGAGTCCGGTCCCAGCGCCGAGGAGCACCTCGTGCGCGTCGCCGTCCTGGCCGCGCTGTGCGCCCTGGCCGTGTGGGTCGCGGTCCTGGGCGAGCGCCTGCGCAGCTCGCGCGACCAGCTGCGGGCGATCATCGAGGGCGTGGCCGACGGGGTCACCGCCCAGGACCGCGCGGGCCGCCTGGTGTTCGCCAACGCGGCCGCGGTGCGGGCGGTGGGCATGTCGTCGGCGCGCGACATGATCGAGGCGCCCCGCGACGCGATCGTCGGGCGCTTCGAGATACTCGACGAGGACGGGCGCCCGTTCCCGCCCGAGCGGCTCCCCGGCCGGCGCGCGCTGATGGGCGAGACCCCGGAGCCCGCGGTCATGCGCTACCGCTCCAAGGAGACCGGCGACGAGCGCTGGTCGGTGGTCAAGGCCACCCCCATCCGCAACCACGCGGGGGAGATCGAGATGGCCATCACGATCATGGAGGACGTGACCGAGCGCATGCGCGCGCAGCGGGCCGAGCGCTTCCTGTCCCAGGCCAGCAAGACGCTGTCGGCGTCGCTGGACCACGAGACCACGCTGCGCCGCGTGGCCGAGCTGGCGGTCGAGGAGATCGCGGACTGGTGCAACGTCGACGTGGTCGACGAGCGCGGGCAGCTGACGCGCGTCGCGCTGGCGGCCGCCGACCCCGAGCGCCTGCCGCTGGCCGACCGGCTGCGCGCCGAGTACCCGCCCGAGCCCGACGCCGAGACCGGGACCTACAAGGTGCTGCGCACCGGACGGCCGGAGCTCTACGCCGAGGTCTCCGACGATCTGCTGCGCCAGAGCGCGCGCGACGAGCGCCACCTCGAGCTCCTGCGCGGGCTGGGGCTCAGCTCGGCGATGGTGGTGCCGATGATCGCGCGCGGGCGCACGGTGGGCGTGATCACCCTGGTGGCCTCCGAGCCGGGCCGCCACTACGACGCCGAGGACCTCGAGGTGGCGCAGGAGCTGGCGCGGCGCGCCGCCCTGGCCGTGGACAACGCGCGCCTGTTCACCGAGCGCTCGTACATCGCCCGCGCGCTCCAGGAGAGCCTCCTCCCCCCCACCCTGCCCGAGATCGCGGGCGTGGACGTGGCCGCGCGCTTCCTGCCCGCCGGGCAGGGCAACGAGGTGGGCGGCGACTTCTACGACCTGTTCGACACCGGGGACGCCCGCCGCTGGGCGGTGGTGATCGGCGACGTCTGCGGCAAGGGCGCCGCCGCCGCGGCGATCACGGCGCTCGCGCGCTACACGCTGCGCGCCGCCGCCATGCGCGACCCCCAACCCAGCTCGGTCCTGCGCGAGCTCAACGACGCCATGGTGCGCCAGCGCAGCGACGAGCAGTTCTGCACGGTCGCCTTCGGCCGCCTCGAGCGCAACGGCGACGGCGTGCGCCTGACCGTGGCCAGCGGCGGCCACCCGTTGCCCCTCGTCGTGCGCGCCGGCGGGAGCGTGGCCACGGCCGGCCGGCCCGGCACGCTGCTCGGCGTGACCGCCGACCCGTCGCTGGGCGACGAGAGCGTCGAGCTGGCGCCGGGCGACGCCGTCGTCCTCTACACCGACGGGGTGACCGACGCGCGCGCGCCCGGTCGCATGATGAGCCAGTCGGACCTCGAGGGCGTGCTGCGCGCCTGCGCCGGGCAGGACGCCGCGGGCATCGCCGAGGCGGTCGAGCGGGCTGCCATCGCGCCCGCCGAAGGCGAGGCCGGCGACGCGGAGCCGCGCGACGACGTGGCGATCCTGGTGCTGCGGGTGGGCGAAGCCGGCTAGGCCAGCGCCGCGGGGTCGTCGACCAGCTCGAGACGCTCGTCGAGGCGCGTCACGCTGAAGATCCGGTCCACGGGCTCGGGCCCGCGGACGATGACCAGCCGGCGACCCGCGTCGCGGGCGCGCTGGTCGGCGCTCACCACGGTGCGCAGCCCGGTGGAGTCCATGAACTCCAGCTGGCGCAGGTCGATCATCAGCACCGGCGGGGCCGACTCCTCGACGCGGCCCAGCGCCTCCTCGAGGCCGGGAGCGCTGGAGATGTCCAGCTCCCCTCTCAGGGCCACCCGGGTGCGTCCGTCGATCTCCTCGGTCTCCAGTTCCAGCAGAGCCATGCTCGGCGCGCAACCATACCGGCCCGCCGCGGGGGACGTGTCAACCCTCGACGCCCGTGGCGTCGTGCTCCGCGCCCACGGGCTTGGACTCCGGAGAGCCCCGCTGACGGAGGTAGACGCTGAGGATCGCCATCGACCCCACGGCGAGGAATTCCGACTGCCAGTTCTCCATCACGTCGGCCCCGAAGGACGACGAGGTCACGTAGCGCCACAGCGACACGGTCCCGCTCTGGTGCGAGACCTGCTCCTCGTTGAAGGCGGAGTGCCCGACGAACGCCTGCGCGACCAGGGTCCCCAGGAACAGCGTCCCGAAGGCCAGCGAGAGCCCGTTGTCCCTCAAGAAGCCGGCGGCGCGCTTCCTCATTGGTGCAGCAGCCCGATCACGGTGAACGCGACGATGCCCGCGGCGATGAAGACGAGGTAGCCCCAGAAGACGAGGCGCATCAGTCCCCCAGCTCGCAGTCCGCGGGGCCGGCGCCCGTCGAGGCGCACCCCGCGGCGGTGACCTTCCACCCGCCGGCGCGCCGGTCGAGGTAGGCCTTCTCCCCGCCCCCGAGGGTGACGACGGCCTCGGTCTGGAAGAGCTGCACCCGGCGCGGGGGGCCGTCGCCGAGGTCCAGCGTCAACACGGCCTCCTCGCAGCGCCTGGCCTCCTGGCGCTCCAGGCTCTCGGCGGTGGGCGGCGCGAGCCGCTCGCACGCGCCGGCGCCTTCGCGCGCCTGGACCGAGGCGTAGAAGTCCCGCGCGGCGATGCGGGCCTGGCCCTCGTCGTCGGAGACGCCGCAGCCGGAGACGAGGAGGACTGCGAGCGCGACCGCGCTACGCGCGGTCGACCACACCCGTCACGCCCTCGCGCTCGGCGCAGTGCGCGCAGCAGAACATCCGGCCGTCCGATTCCACGCCGTGCCCGACGATCCGGCAGCCGCAGTGGTCGCAGTGGGGCGCCAGGGCGTGGATCGCGCACTCGAAGGAGTCGAAGGTCCGCGTCTCGCCGCCGACCGTGATCTCCATCGCCTTGTCGTACTCGTTGCCGCAGACCGCGCACTCGGCCATGGGTCCTCCCGTGGTCGCTCGACGGGCTTCTACCCCCTGGCCCCGCCCCGAATCAGCGAACCGCGTGCGGCTCCGGGCCCAGCGCCGGGCGCCCGGAGGGGTCGGCCTCGGGCGAGCGCACCGAGACGGCGGGGCCCGGGGCGCTCGCCGGCTCGACCACGCCCAGCCCCTCGATGAGGACGAAGAAGGCGCGCGCGTACGGGCTGTCCCACGTGCGCTCGCGCAGCGCCGCCCAGTCGACCTGCTCGCGCAGGGAGCGCGCGGTCTGGAGCAGCGGCTCGTAGTCCAGCGCGTGCTCGCCCAGCGCGCAGAGCTTGGTCATCAGCGCGTCCTCGAGCGCCATCACGCGCATGTTCACCGCGGCGACCTCCAGCTCCTCGCCACGCGCCAGCACCTCGTCGTCGACCTCCAGCCCCGAGGGCGCGAAGATCAGGTCGACGAGGACGTCGCCGTCGCGCGCCTTGTACAGCCACCCCTCCGGCGGGCGCTCGGGGCGCATGCCGGCCGCGGCCAGCGCCTCCAGGGCGGCGTCCGCGTCGGCGGGGCGCAGCACCAGGTCGAGGTCGTGCACGGTCTCCTTGCCGCCCCGCGCCCAGAAGGCCAGGCTCCCGCCCAGCAGGAAGGGGATCCCCGCGTCGCGCAGCGTGGCCGCGGCCCGGCGCAGGGTCTCGGTGATGGGGCCGAAGGGGTGGGGATCGCTGGCCATCGCCCTGAATCCCTACCCGGGCGCCCGGTTTCCGACTCGCGCACGCCGGGCAGCACAGGCCCGTGACCTTCGATCCGGGAGACCGGCCCGTGCGCATCGCCGCGGCCGGAGACCTGCACTGCCGGCCCACGCACCGCGACGAGGTGGAGAGGGCGTTCGCGGCCATCGCGCCCGAGGTGGACGCGATCCTGCTGGCCGGCGACCTCACCACCCACGGCGAGCCCGAGCAGGCGGAGGTCCTGGCCGGCGCCTGCCGCGACCTCGGCGTGCCGGTGGTGACCGTGCTCGGCAACCACGACTGGCACGTCAACCGCCGCGACGAGCTCGTCGAGGTGCTGCGCGACGCCGGCGTCGTCGTCCTCGACCCCGGCGCGACGGTGCTCGAGGTGGCGGGCCGCGAAGTGGGCGTCGTGGGGGCCAAGGGCTTCGTGGGCGGCTTCCCGGGCTCGCACATGCCCGACTTCGGCGAGCCGCTGCTGCGCGAGGTCTACGCCGCGGCGACCGCCGAGGTGGAGGCGCTGGACCGCGGGCTGTGCGAGGTCGCCACCTGCCCCGTGCGCGTCGTGCTGCTGCACTACGCGCCGGTGCGCGAGACCATCGACGGCGAGCGGCCGGAGATCTGGGCCTTCCTGGGCACCGACCGCCTGGCCGCGCCCATCGCCGAGCACGAGCCGCATCTCGTCCTGCACGGCCACGCGCACGCCGGGACCTTCCAGGGCGCGATCGGCGAGGTGCCGGTCTTCAACGTGTCGGTGCCGGTGATGGGACGCGACTTCGGCGTGTTCGAGCTCGCCGGCGCCAGCGCGGCCACGGCGGCCGTCCACTGACGCGGCGCGTCAGCCGGTCGCGGCGACCAGGCCCGGCCCCGCCCGGGGCCGGACGTCGCGGGGATCGATCGGCTCCCCGCAGTGCGAGCACACGAACTCGGGCGCCGTCTCGTGGCCGCACGGCTCGTGCACGAGCAGGACCGGCGGGCCCGCCTCGCCGGTGGTGTAGCGGTCGCCCCACTGCATCAGCGCCACCAGCACCGGATAGAGGTCGCGCCCCTTCCGGGTGAGGCGGTACTCGTAGCGCGGCGGGCGCTCCTGGTAGGGACGGCGCTCGAGGATGCCCTCTTCGACCAGGCGGCCGAGGCGGTCGGCCAGGATGTTGCGGGCGATGCCGAGGCCGCGCTGCATGTCCTCGAAGCGACGCTGCCCCTGGAAGGCCTGGCGCAGGATGACCAGCGTCCAGCGCTCGCCCAGCACGGCCACCGTGCGGGCGATCGAGCAGGGCTGGTCGTGCAGCGCGCTGTGCCTCACGGGGACAGCGTAGCGCCCCGGGTTTCATTTGAAAACGGCCCGCGAGACGGTGCGCAGGTCCTCGGCGAAGGCGGCGCGCTCGCGGCGGCGGGCCTCGTCGTCGGGGGCGCGCAGGATGACCGAGGGATGGATGGTCGCGGACACCACCGGCGCCAGGTCGGACTCGACCGGCCGGCCGCGCTCGCGCGTCACCCGGAACCGACGGCCCAGGGCGGGGCGGGACGAGGTCGGCGACGGTCCCGGTCACAGGTGGCCTGTACCCGTTTGCGGCCCTTGCGTTCGGGTAGCCGGGCTGCATGTCGAGCCGGACCTCCGAGGACACCGACCGCCGCGCGCCCGACGAGCCCACCGACCTACCCGCGCGGTCGTGGTGGGGGGTGCTCAAGCGCACGGTCCGCGAGTTCCGCGAGGACAACCTGACCGACTGGGCGGCCGCGCTCACCTACTACGCGATCCTCTCGCTGTTCCCGGCGCTGCTCGTGCTGGTGTCGATCGTCGGGCTGATCGGCGAGAGCGCCACACAGCCGCTGCTCGACAACCTGGGCCAGCTGGCGCCCGGCGCCGCCAACGACATCGTGCGCGGCG
>Ga0299907_10000648_pt1 | contig 17745 bp, 16 predicted proteins | sample RVTome_16_FD_198680 | JGI IMG/M metagenome (GOLD analysis project Ga0299907, IMG submission 198680) | Soil microbial communities from uranium-contaminated site in the Upper Colorado River Basin, Wyoming, United States - RVT152D67 (version 2) ...
GACCTCGAGGCCGCCTACGACACACCCGCCGCCATTCCCGACGCCATGGGGATCATGCTGGCCTACGTGGTGGAGACCGACGACCTGGCCGCCGGCACGCCCGCCCCTCCCGAAGTCACCGGCGACGTGCCCCCGCCGCCGTCATCCACCCCGCCGAGGGACCACCACCCGCACTGACCTCCTTGTGAGCCGCCGCAGAGACAAAAGGCGCATTGAGGGGGCGGGGCGTGCACGGCGCGACGGGGGACCTCGCCCGGCGCTTCCGGGAGGGTCAGCAGGAAAAGCACGCCCCAGGTGCTTCTCCTGCTGCTTGTACCCTGAGTAAGGCATCACAGAGCACTATCGCAACATAGGCACCTGGGCAGGCGCAGCTTGGGCCAACGACGCCGGGCAGCCACCCCCCATCCCCTTCACTGCGCTTTTGCTTTTCGGGCCCAGCGAGGCTGCTTTTCGGGCCCAGCGAGCGTCTCAGCGGGCCGGCCGGCGAAATCCACCACCTCTGAGGGGCGCTCTGTCAGGCTCCGGACGCAGTGACGACCGGCTCCCACTCGGCCCGCCTGCTCCTGGGTGCGCTGCTCGCTCCCCTGGTGGGTGTGGCCATGGCCCCTGGTCCTCTCGGTCCTCCGACCCGGGACCACCGGCCCGCCCCGGCGCTGGCGTTGGGTGTGGTCCGGGGTCCCGCCGGCGCCGGCCTGGCTGCCTCCGCCCCCCCGGGCGCCCTGCGGCAGACGCTGACCCCTGGCGTGCCCGCCGACCTGCCGGCGGCCCCTGCCGCCCCCCCGGTGGCGCCACCGCCACCGGCCCCGGCGCCCCCCGTCCCGGCGCCACCGCCACCGCCGGCCGCCAGCGCCCTGACCGGCGCTCTCGAGGCGCGCCTGGCCGACCCCCGCCTGGCCGGTCTCAGCGTGGGGTTGTCGGTGTGGCTGGACGGCCTGGGCGAGGTGGCGTCCCGCAATGCCGACCTCCCCCTCCTGCCCGCTTCCAACCAGAAGCTGATCACGGCCATGGGCATCCTGGCCCACGTGCCCGTCACCGACACCCTGGTGACGGAGGTGCGGGCCACCGGCGCCCAGGACGGCGCCCGCCTCGTCGGCGACCTGATCCTGGTCGGCGGCGGCGACCCAACCCTCACCATCCGCGGCCCGCACTCGCTCGACGCCCTGGCCGTCGCCGTACGGGCCCGGGGCATCACCCAGGTGGCCGGTGCCCTGATGGCCGACGAAACCCGTTACGACTCGCTCCGGGGAGCGGGGGGCTGGCTTCCCGAGCACGTGCCCGTGTTCATCGGACCCCTCTCCGCCCTGGTGGTGGACCGGAACCAGCACCGGGGGGACCCGGCGTACGCCGCCGACCCCGTTCCCGGCAACCTTCTCCGGTTCCGTCACGCCCTGGCCCGCCAGGGCGTGTCCGTGGCCGGCGGGGACATCGTCGGGCCCACCCCTCCGGGCGCCGTCACCCTGGCCGCCCGGGCCTCACCTCCCATCGGCGCCCTCGTGGCCGACATGCTCGTCCGCAGCGACAACCTGTCCGCCGAGCTGCTGGTCAAGGAGCTGGGCCGCCGGGCCCGGGGCGTCGGATCGACCGTCGCCGGGCTGGCCGCGGCCGACGCCGCCCTGGCCGGCCTGGGCGTCCGCCTGGCGGGTCACAGCGCCGACGGCTCCGGACTGTCCCGGTCCGACCGGCGCTCGGCCCGGGAGCTCCAGGAGCTGCTCCGGGCCGCCCTCGGCCAGCCCTGGGGGAACCATCTCCTCGAGTCGCTGCCGCTGGCCGGGCGGACCGGGACGCTCACCCGCCGCCTGCGGGGCACCGCCGCCGAAGCCAACGTGCGGGCCAAGACGGGTTGGATCGACGAGGGGCGGGCCCTGTCCGGCTACCTCACCACCGCCGGCGGCCGGCGGGCGGTGTTCTCCCTGGTGGTGAACGGCACCACTCCCGGCTCGCCGGTGGTGGGCGCCATCGACGATCTGGTGGCCGCCGTCGCCGCCGACCGCAGCTGACCACGCCCCCGACGAGGAGCCGCGGGCCCCTAAATGTACGGTTGGTGCGAAACAGAAATGTGCCGTTCGGTGAGAAAAAAACCACCAACCGCGTTTAAGAGAACGTCAAGCTGGGAACCAACCGACTCGTGGGCGACGAACACGACCTCGAGCTTTCGCACGTCCGTGAGGTCCATGCCGTCGTGGACCATCTCCGCCGGCTGCTGGAAGCGGCGGCCCAGGCCGAGGAAGCCGGCGCCGCCCCGCTGAGCGAACCGCGTCAGTCGCCGCCCGGACGGTAGAGGTCCCGCACCTCGTCGACCAGCTGCGTGGCGGGCGTGTGGGCCAAGGTCCCGTCCCGGCGCAGCTCCACCACGGCGGCCACGGGGTCGGAATCGGAGAACAGGCGGCGGTCGCCGTAGTCGGCCGGACGCCCGGTGGCATCGAGCGTCCAACAGGATGCTTCCAGCGCGATTCCGCTCGGGTCGCTGAAGTAGACCGAGCGCAGGAACCCATGGTCGACGACGTCGGTCACCTCGCAGTTGGCCGCCTTGAGGCGTTCCCGCAGGCCGAGGAGGGCCTCCTCGTCGGGCAGGGCCAGGGAGAGATGATCGAACTGGGCCGCCCGGGGGAAGGGGACCCCGGCCGGCTTGGCGTAGCTCTCCACTTCGGCGTTGAGGTACTCGAAGAAGGCCACCGTGCTTCCCGGTCCGAACTCGAAGAAGTAGTGCTTGAAGTCGTCGGTGGCCACGGTGGCCACCAGCCGGGCGCCGAGCACCCCGTGGTAGAAGCGCGTGGTGGCATCCATGTCCGTGGTCACGAGGGCGAGGTGATGCACCCCTCGCCAGCGGGGGTTCTCGTCGTTCCCCATCGGTTCCCTCCAGAGCTCTCGCGGGTCGTGGCACCACGCTACAAGCGCTGGTTGCTCCGGGCGCAGACCTGCAGGCGGCCGAGGGTGCGGGACAGCAGACGGGACACGTACATCTGGCTCACGCCCAGACGGATGCTGATCTCGGTCTGGCTGAGGCCGTCCAGGAAGCGAAGCTCCAGGACACGCTGCTCCTGCTCGGAGAGCCGGGAAAGCAGATGGGCGAGGAAGACCCGGCCCTCGGCGGCGTCGAGGCCGGCGTCATCGGTCCCGGGTTCCGGCATCCTTCCGTTCGGAAGGGTGGCGTCGAGCGAGGCCAGATGCTGGCTCGATCCCAGCTCCATGGCCTCGATGACGTGGTCCTCGGACAGGCCGGCGCGCGCCGCCACCTCGCTGACACGGGGCGAACGCCCCAGCTCCTGGGTCAGCTCATCCACGGTCCGCACCGTGCTCAGGTAGTGCTCCTGAAGGGACCGGGGTACGCGCATGGACCAGGTCCGGTCCCGGACGTGGCGCTTCAGCTCTCCCACGATGGTGGCCCGGGCGAAGGCCACGAACGGCCGCTCCAGACCGGGATCGAAGCGTTTGATGGCTTGGAGGAGGCCCACGCGGGCCACCTGGATGAGGTCCTCGACGGACTCGCGCCGGGTAGGGAAGTCGCGGGCCAGGGCGCAGGCGAAATCGTCGTAGGCGGCGACCAGCTGGTCGCGCCGGCTGGGTTCGGGATCGGCGGCGTAGGCCCGGTGGAGGGCCAGGAGCTCCGCCGTCCGCCGGTCCATCACTTCCATCCTGCGCCCCTGGACCCGTCCCCGCGCTCCGGGATGGTCGGCGCCTCCGCGACTTGAAGGGCGGCCACCAACGACGCGAATCTCCGACACAGTATCGGGTGCGCGCCACCCTCGATAGTGCCTCCTGGCTGGGTGTTCCGGGGTGCGTTGTTAGCGTGGCCCGATATGGAGCGGCGGCCGCTGGGAACCTCGGGTCTGGAGGTCAGCGCCCTATGCCTCGGGTCGTGGCTCACCTTCGAGCTGATCGACCGGGACGACGGCCTGGCCGTGCTGGGGGCTGCCCTGGACGCCGGCGTGACCTTCTTCGATGACGCCCGCTACGACGACCACACCGGCCGCGCCCCGATGCCGACCGGATGGTCCGAGGTTCTCTTCGGGGAGCTGTTCCGCCAGACCGGCCATCCCCGGGACGAAATCGTCATGGCCAACAAGCTGTGGTTCGAGTTCTTTCCCGACGAGGGCGTCGAAGCCGAGCTGAACGGATCGCTCGAACGTCTGGGCACGGACTGGATCGACATCGTGTACTGCGCCACCCCACCCGAGGAGCTTCCCGTCCCCGAGCTGGTGGCCGGCCTCGACAGCCTGGTGACCAAGGGCAAGCTGCGGGCCTGGGGGGGCCTCAACTGGTCACCGGAGCTGCTCTCGGAGGTGCACCGCTTCGCCACCGTCGAGGGTCTCACACCACCCACCGCCGTCCAGCTGCCCCATAACGTCATCGACCGGGATTTCGTGGAGAGCCCCCCGGCCCGGCAGGCCCTCGAGGCCAGCGGGACGGCGGTCGTCGCCTCCCACTGCCTGGCCGGCGGCCTGCTCACCGGCAAGTACAGCCGGCCCGGGGCGCAGGGCCGCCACGGCCGGCAGCGGATCGAGGAGCTGCGGCGGCGTGGCGTCCTCGACCAGGTCGACGGCTGGGCCCGTCTGGCCGCCGAACACGGCGCCACCGTCGCCCAGCTCTGCCTCGCCTTCAGCCTGTCACGGCCGGCGGTGGCCAGCGCCTGCTTCGGGGCCAGGACCACCGCCCAGCTGGCCGAGGACCTCGGCACGCTGGCCGTGGCCGGGCGCCTCGGTCCCGCCATCGCCCGCCTGGAGGCGGAGACCGCCTGAACCTGCACTAGACGATGCGCCGTTCGGTGGCCCACCGGGTGAGCTCGTGGCGGCTGGAGAGCTGGAGCTTGCGCAGCACCGACGAGACGTGCGTCTCCACCGTCTTGACCGACAGTGACAGCTGGCGGGCCACCTCCTTGTAGGCGTAGCCCCGGGCGATGAGCCGCAGCACCTCCCGCTCCCGGTTGGTGAGCTGGTCGAGCTCGGGGTCGGCCGGGACCGGCACCGAACCGGCGAAGGCGTCGAGCACGAACCCGGCCAGGCGAGGGGAGAAGACGGCATCGCCGGCCGCCACCCGCTCGATGGCCTCGGCCAGCTCCGGCCCCGACACCGACTTGGTCAGGTAGCCACGGGCGCCGGCCCGGATGACGGCGATGACGTCCTCGGGGGCATCGGACACGGACAGGGCGAGGAACAGGGTGGAGGGATGCCGGGCCAAGACCCTCCGGATCACCTCAACTCCGCCCCCGCCGGGCAGGTGCACGTCGAGGAGGACCACGTCGGGTGCCGCGGCGGGAATGGCGGCCACCGCCGAGTCGACGTCGACCGCCTCGCCCACCACCTCGATCCGGGGCGTATCCCCCCCTGCGCCGGGAACGTCGGCCAGCTCGCTCCGCACACCGGCGCGGACCAGGGCATGGTCGTCGACGACGAAGACCCGCTTCATTGCTGCTCCCGACCGCTGTCCATCTTCTCCTGACCCCTGGCCATCTTCTCCTGGCCCCTCTCACCGGTCCCGGCGCGGGCCCGGGGCACCGACAGCTCGATCTCGGTGCCCTCACCCGGGGTGGAATGGACCTCAGCGTGGCCGCCGGCCCGGCGCACCCGGCCGAGAACCGAATCGGCCAGGCCCCGGCGGTCGGCGGGCACGGCGGCGGGATCGAACCCCGCCCCCCGGTCCCGCACGAAGAGCGACACCCGCTCCGGCTCCACCTCCAGGTAGACGTCGATGGTGTCCACGCCGGCGTGGGTGGCCGCGTTGCGGGCCGCCTCCCGCCCGGCGGCGACCACGGCCCGAGCGGCGTCGTCGAGGGGAGCGTCACCCACCAGCACGGCATCGATGCGGACCCCGTAACGGTCCTCCACGTCGGCCAGCTCCCGGCGCAGGAGGCCGGCCACCCCGTCGGGCTCGGCGGCCTGGCGGCGGCCGTAGAGCCAGTCCCGCAGCTCCCGTTCCTGGCGCCGGGCCAGGCTCCGGACCTCCTTGTCGTCGGCGGCGCGCTTCTGGATGAGGGCGAGAGTCTGGAGGACGCCGTCGTGAAGGTGGGCGGCCACATCCGCCCGCTCCTCGGACAGGATGCGCTGGCGGCGCTCATCGCCCAGGTTGCGGGCCAGCCGGGCCAGACCGGGCCCGAGCATGAGGGCCACGCCCGCCACCACCACGGCCGCGCCCGCCGCGCTGCGGCCGATGGTGCGGACGTCGGAGACGGCGGCCAACATGGCCACGCCCCCGACCAGGACCAGGCTCACCCCGAGGGCGACCCGCAGCGGCCGCATCCGGCCGCCGGCCGCCGGGCCCGCCCGATCCCCGGACCGGCCCCCCCACACCACGGCCGCCCCGCCGCAGGCCAGGAGGGCGGGGAGGAGAACGCTGCGGGGGAGCCAGGAGGAAACCTCGGCCAGCAGGAGGACGGCGCCGACGACCACTGCCGCCCCCGCCATGGCGTCGGCTGCGGACCCGCCGGGCCGCCCCCGGCTCCCGTCGGGACCGCCGGCCGGAACGCCGGTCCCGTCCTGGATGGGCAGGAAGGCCCAGGCGGCCAGGTAGCCGACCACCACGGGCGGCCCCGCGGCCAGCGCCACCAGGACCATCCCCAGCCGGACGGCTCCGACGGACAGGCCGAAGCGGCTGGCCAGGCCGGCGCATACGCCGCCCAGCCACCGGCCCTGGCGGCGTCGGGTGATGTCCATAAGGGCGATGATCGCACCGGAGGGTCCACGTCGACCATCAGGAACCGCCCTGCGGGGGCGGGGGCCGGGGTCAGGGATCTCTCAGGGTCATCCCCGATACCGCCTGCCGTCCCCGAAGCGCACCATGGGTCCATGAGCACTGACGACACTCCTCCCGGCCCCGGCGGCATCCACGGGGACACCCCGAACCCCGGGGTTGAAGCACCTCCTCCCCCGCCGGCTTCCGGCCGGCCGTTCCGGTTGGTCCGGGCCCGCACCGACCGGAAGCTGGGGGGCGTGGCCGCCGGCCTGGCCACCGCCGCCGGTCTCGACCCGACGCTGGTCCGCATGGGTCTGGCCGTCGGCGCCCTGACGGGATGGGCCATCCTGGCCTACCTGATCGCCTGGGTGGTCATCCCCGAGGAGGACGAGGCCGCCGGCCGGACCCTCGAACCGGCCTCGGAGGACACCGCCCGGCTGGTCCGGATCGGCCTGGCCGTCATCGCCGGCCTGGGCGCCCTGCAGATCGCGGGCATCGTCGCCGGGGTGGCCTTCGCCGTTCTCGGCACCATCAGCGCACTGTTCCACCCCTTCATCGACCCCTTCGCCGGCGACTACGGCGGCTTCAATCCCGACTTCCCCGTCCGGGGCATGGCCGGTCTGGTCCTGCTGGCCGCGGGCGGTGTGTTCCTCCTCCGGCGCCGGAGCCGGGAGGACGTGCCTCCTCCCGGAGCGCCGTTCGCCGGGTCCGGAGGCAGCGGCTTCCCCCCGCCCGGAAGCGACGGCACCCCCCCGCCGCCGCCCCCCGGCGGGGGTGCTCCTCCGGGCCGGCTCGCCCTGCCCGGCCCTCGCGGTCCCGGGGCCGTGGCCACCGGGGGCCGGAACTGGCGCACGGCCAGCGAGTGGCTCCTCCTCGGGACCCGCGCCACGGGGTGGCTCATCGCCCTCTGGTTCGCCCTGTTCGGGGCCGTGCTGGCCGCCCTGTGGGCCCTGGACGCCGTCCAGGTGCGCCTTCCCTTCCTGCTCGCCCTGGCCACGCTGGGCACTCTCGGCCTGATGGGCACGGTGCTGGTCCGGTCCCGGCGCCCGGCGCTGCTGGCGGCGTCGACCGCCGCCCTGCTGGTCCCCGTCGCCCTCACCCTCGTGCTCGGCAGCTGGAACGGGGTGGCCGGCTACCGGGTGGTGACGCCGAGCTCCACGGCCGATCTGCCCCGGGTCTACCGGCACTCCTTCGGTGAGTTGCGCCTCGATCTGTCCCAGCTCTCCCTCCCGGCCGGTACCACCGAGGTGAAGGTCGAGATGGGCGCGGGCGAGACGGCCATCACCGTCCCCTGGGACGCCACCGTGGAAGCGGTGGCCCGGGTCGGCGCCGGTGAGTTCAACCTGCTGGGCCGCAGCCAGGCCGGCCTGTCCCTGGAAGGCGAGGTGCGCTCCGAAGGCGAGCCCGGCGCCCCCACCCTCAAGGTCCTGGGCCGGGTCTCGGCCGGCCAGCTCAAGTTGTTCCGCCGGTCACCGCCGGCGACCAAGCTCGCCCTGGAGGCGGGCCAGGCGGTGCGGCTGCAGTGCAACGAGGAGCGCGACGGTCTGCGTTGCCTGTCGCCCGACGGCTACGCCACACCGCCGCTGGAGTGCCTCGTGTCCGCCGAGCTCGAGAGCACGTGCCGCCCGCCGGGCCAGCCCCTCGAAGCGGGGGACTTCCCCGGCGACCGGACGGGCCTGCGCCGGTGCTCCGTCCCCGCCGGCGGCGGGCTGGCCGCCTGTACCGGCGTGGCCCAGGCTCCACCGGCCGAGCCGCCGCCCGCTCCGCAAGCCCCGGCCCCGGCACCCCCGCCGGCCGCCCCGGCCCCGGCGACCTCCATGCCGCCCGGCACCTACGTCTGCGACTTCCCCGCCGACGGCGGTCCCGCCTCCTGCCGCCCCGCCTGAGTCAGGCCCGCCTGGGTCAGGCCCGCCTGGGTCAGGCCCGCCCGGGTCAGGCCCGCCCGGGTCAGGCCCGCCTGGGTCAGGCCCGCCTGGGTCAGGCCCGCCTGGGTCAGGCCCGGTGGACGATCCGGCCTTCCACGACCGTGAGGCGGACCGTCCAGTCGTCGTCGATGAGAACCAGGTCGGCGTCGGCGCCGACGGCGAGGCGGCCCTTGGTGGCCAGGCCGAGGGCGGCGGCGGCGTTGGCCGAGGCGGCCGGCCACTGGCGCTCCCACGGCCACCCGGTGGCGGCGGCGAAGTGGCGGACGGCCCCGTCGAGGGTGAGGGCGCTGCCGGCCAGACGGCCGTCGGCCAGCCGGACGGCACCGCCGGCGTGATGCCCGATCCGGCCGCCGAGGTCGACCGGCCCCTCGGGCCGGCCGGCGGCCCGGGTGGCGTCGCTCACCAGGACGACCCCGCCCGGGCCCTTGGCCCGGGCCAGCACGGCCATGGCGCCGGGATGGACGTGGAGGCCGTCGGCGATGAGCTCACAGCGCAACTCCGGGAAGGCGAGAGCCGCCCCCGCCGCTCCCGGGTGGCGGTGACCGAAGCCGGACATGGCGTTGAAGGTGTGGGTCACCTGGGTCACCCCGAGACGCACCGCCTCGGCCATCTGGTCGTAGGTGGCATCCGTGTGACCGGCCGAGACCACCACGCCCCGCTTCCGACAGGCGTTGATGACCGGAGCCACCCCGTCGAGCTCGGGGGCCAGCGTCACCAGGCGCAACACTCCGGAGTCCAGCAGCCGGATCGCCTCGGCCATGTCCGGCAGGCGGATGGCGGTGGGGTCCTGAGCCCCGCAACGGCCGGCGTTGATCCACGGGCCCTCGAGATGGGCGCCGAGGATGGTGGCCCCCCCTTCGACCGCTCCGGCCACCGCACCGACTGCCTTCAACGCCGCCGTCAGATCGGCTTCGGCCGCAGACCACGTGGTCGGCACCAGGGCCGTCACTCCGTGGCCGGCGTGGAAGCGGGCCAGGTGCCGCAGGGCATCGGGGTCGGCATCCATCGTGTCAGCACCGTCCCCGCCATGGACGTGGACATCGATGAAGCCAGGGACCAGCGTGGCCCCGGCACCGTCCACCCACTCGGTCCCGGGTTGGTCCTGGGCGGGCGGATCCCCCTGACCCAGCGCCTCGATCCGGTGGTCCCGGGCCAGGAGCCAACCCGGGTCCCAGAGCCCTTCCTGGGCGCACACCCGAGCACCGGCGATGAGGAGGTCGGCCACCGGCCGGGAACGCTAGTGGTGCGGACGTACCACTTGTGGAGGGTCCCCTACCGGCACTCGGCGTGGTGGGACGGGGCCGGAAATGGGTAAGGTCCGGCTCGTGCCGGCTGGGAGGAGATCCACAATGGCGGCGGACGAGCCCGTTCCCGAAGCCGATGCCCAGGAGCAGGCAGCGATCGTCGGCGGCCCGGAAGAACCCGAGATCGACGAGATCCCACCCGACGTGCCCGAGGCGGACGCCCTCGACCAGGCCCGGCCCCTGGCCGAGGCGCCCGAGGAGGTGCCCAAGCTCCGGCCGGATGTGCCCGAAGCCGACGCCCTCGACCAGGTGCGACCGGCGAACGCCGAGGAGGACGACGACTGGCGCTGAAGGCGCCCGTCCCCGATCCGCACGGCGCAGCCATCCACGCGTTACCGTTTGAATGACATTGGTGTTATTCGACGGGAGGTGGCGTGGAGAACGACGGCACCACGGTGCGTTTCGAGCCCTGTGAGATCTTCCTGGCCGGGACCGACCCGACCGCGGCCGCCTGCTCGGCCTGCGGGTGGTTCGAGGAGGACCACTGGTTCGCAGAGCTGGAGCAGTCCCGACCCGTGCCCCGGGTACCGGTGAAAGAGGTCGCCCTCACGGGCACGGCCTGACTCCTGGCTTAGGCTCGGGCCGTGCCCGAGCTGCCCGAGATCGCCGCCCTCGCCGAACGGCTCTCCGACCGGTTCCTGGGCGCTTCATTGAGCGGGGTCACCCCGCTGCAGTTCTCCGCCCTCAAGACCGTCGCCCCCGGACCGGAGTCCCTCGTCGGGCGCCAGGTACGGGCCGTGGGCCATCGCGGCAAATACCTGGTCCTGGACTTCGACGGGCCCCGGATCCTCATCCACCTCTCCCAGGGCGGGAGGGTGGAGATCGAGGATCCGGCCAAGGCCACCCGCCCCAAGGGCGCGGTGGTCCGCTTCGCCTTCGAGGGCGCCGGTGCCATCCTCATCAAGGAGTACGGCACGGAGCGCAAAGCCGGGTTCTGGGTGCTCGGCCCCGGGGATGACGGGCCGCTGGTGGTGCTCGGGCCCGACATCACCTCCGCCGAGGGCGAGGCGCTGCTCCTCGGCGGCGACGACCGGCGCCGGATCCACACGCTGTTGCGCGACCAGCGGACGGTGGCGGGGGTCGGCCGGGGGTACTCCGACGACATCCTCCATGCCGCCCGGCTCTCGCCCTACGCCACCCTGGCCGGGCTGGGGGCCGACCAACGGGCCCGCCTGGTGGAGGCCGTGCGCCAGGTCCTGGCCGACGGCCTGGCCGCGGAGCGGACCCGGAGCGGCGGCCTGCCCCCGAAGGTCGGCGACCACTGGATCGTGCACGGCCGGGCGGGCGAGCCCTGCCCGCGGTGCGGCGCCGACCTGCGCCGCATCTCCTACGAGTCGCACGAGGTGACGTACTGCCCGCCCTGCCAGACCGCCGGCAAGATCCTCGCCGACCGCCGCCTCTCCCGCCTGGTCAGATAACGGCCGGCGAAGCTGTCTGAACGGCCGGGCATGGGGCAGGGGCCCCATGCTCCGGAGGAGCCTGGGGTTGGGGCCCCAGGCGGGGCGGCGAAGCCGCCGGAATCACCGTATGAAGCCCTTCTCCGGCCCCTGGTCGACGTAGCCCCGGATGAACGCCTTCAGAGCGTCCTCCTCCAACGACCCGCACAGCAGGCGCCGGTGCCAGGCGGTGGCGGCCACCGGCACGTCGAGCGATGCCCGCGGCACCACCAGGGTCTCGTCGCTGAACTCCTCGCCGAGAGCCTCGGCCCCGCTCATGATCCCGGCGTCGCCCGGGCGGTACCAGATGACCACGAATCCATGTTCCATGGCGTGGACGATGGTGGGGTCCCGCGGGACCTCGCCCTCCCCGTAGACGCCGGCGGAGGCAAACTCGGGGGTGTGGTTGCCCCCCGCGGGGGGATCCTCCTTGTAGGGCGGGGGGGACGCGACGTGTTCGCCGCCGGAATCGGTGCGGGTGTCGTAGCGGCAGTCGCCCGAGGTGAGCTGGGCCACGAGCTCGTCCTGGGCTTCCTGGTTCTTGGACCGGTCGACCACGCAGACCGCCAACCCGGCCACGAACAGCACGCCAACCACGGCGATGACGGCATTCCGCCGCATGGTCTGCTTCCGCCGCTGCGCGCGGGCCGCCTCCTGGCGCCGGCTGGTCGCACTCACCCGCCCGGAGTCAGCCTCGGTACCCGGCCGGCCGGCCGGGGGGGCCTTGGCCCCGGGCTTCGACCCAGGCGGTTTCCGCCGCCCTCCCTGGCCTCCCGCCATGCCGCCCCGCCTTTCCTCGCCTCGCCCGCACTATCCGGGCCCGATACGTAGCACAGCCGGGGACGCAGCGGGCGGCGTCCCCGGCTGTGTCGGTGTCGGCTCAAGCTCGCCGGCGGGCGAAGACGGCGGCGAGCCGACCACCTCCCTGTACCTCTACGAGGCGGTGCTCCTCTCCTCCCGGCGGTCCTCCTGGCGGGCCGGGCCGAAGCCGGTCTGGGCAGCGGGGGCCTGGTCAGCAGGCGGAGCAGGTTTCGCCTTCCGGCCGCCAAGACGTCTCCTCGAGCCGCCGGTCCCGGCGCGGGTGAAGAAGAGCTCGCGCCGGCGCCGGCGATCCCGGGCCGGAAGGGCCTTCGTCTCGGCCGCCCGGGCGTAGCCCTCGGGCCCCAGGCCGGGATTCAGGGCCCGGGTCAGGAGCTTGGCGTGCCACCGCTCACCGGCGGCCCCACCCAGCAGGCAGCCGGCCAGCATCCCCACCAGCGAGGCGATGCCGGCGACGGTGCCGATATCGGACCACTGTTCCGACGTCGTGGGGACGCCGAGGCGCTCGAGGCTGGCGACCACATCGTCGGTGGCGCCCAGCGCTTCCACCGCCGCGGCGGCGCCCACCGCCACCAGCACGCCGATGAAGAACGCCAGCACACCGTGGGTGAGACCCGCCCGTCGAGCCATCCTTCCGGCGGTGTAGGCCCCGAAGTACCACGACACGAACAGGACCACCCCGAGGACGACGCCTCCCACGGTGCCCGTCCGGCGCAGATCGGCGCCGGTGAGATCGACGTCGACCTCGAGCGCGCCGAGCACGGCGCCGGTCAGGCCGGCCAGGACGGCGAAGGCCCCATAACCGACCAGGATGCCGGCGGCGACGCTGGTGGCCGAGACCCGGCCCCAGCCGGCGTCTTCGGCCAGCGACAGTCGATCCTGCCGATTCTCCACGACCGTCCCCATGATGCCTCCGCATCGTCGGTGCAGCCCGAAAAACCCTGTCGCAGCAGGTATTCCCCCGGCGCGTCGCCACAAACCGCCGGCGGCGGGAAAGGCCCCCGCGGGCCAGGTGCGTCCCAGGACAAATCTGTTCCCAAAATTTGGTGGCAGACCTGGCTCAAGACGCCCTCCCCGGCTGCCGACAAACGGGGCATGGCGCAGCCCGATCACCCCCAGCCTGAGCAGCCCGTCTCGTCGCCTCCGCCGCTCCTCCAGAGCCGGCGAAATCAGCTGATACTGGCCGGTTTGATGCTCTTTGCGATGGTGGTGATGATGGTCGTCACCAGTGCCGCCACTCCGGCGAAGGTGGGTGAACGCGACCTCTCCGTGGTGCTCAGCGCCATCGAGAAGGGCTCCCTCACGGGCAAGTCCGTCGAGCGGGCCGTCCTGGACGACGACGAGCGGCTCGTGGTCCTGGAGCTGGAAGGCAGCCAGATCGTGACGGCCTCCTACCCCGACCTCTTCGGCGGCGAGCTGGTGAAGCGCCTGGAGGAGTCGGACGTGCCCTTCACCACCGAGGCCATCTCCAAGCCGAACGTTCTCGGCTCGCTGCTGATGACGCTCCTGCCCGTCGCGCTCATCGTGGGCTTCTTCGTGTTCATGTCCAAGAAGGGCGCCATGGGCGGCGTGGGCGGTGCGGGAACGGCCAAGGCCTTCACCAACACCAAGACCGAGGTCACCGACATACCCACCACCCGCTTCGGCGACGTCGTCGGATGCGACGAGGCCGTCGAAGAGCTCTCCGAGGTGGTCGAGTTCCTCCACGACCCGGCCCGCTTCGAAGCGGCCGGCGCCCGCATGCCCCGGGGCTTCCTGCTCGTGGGCCCCCCGGGGACGGGCAAGACCCTCCTGGCCCGGGCGGTGGCCGGAGAGGCGGGGGTCCCCTTCTACTCCGCCGCGGGCAGCGACTTCGCCGAGATGTTCGTCGGTGTGGGCGCGGCCCGGGTCCGCGACCTCTTCTCCAAGGCCAAGAAGACGGGCGGGATCGTCTTCCTGGACGAGCTCGACTCGGTGGGCCGGGCCCGCCACGGGGCGGCCGGCAGCGGCGCCTCCGAGGAGCGGGAGTCCACCCTCAACGCCCTGCTGGTGGAGATGGACGGGTTCAGCGCCGGCACCAAGACCATCGACAAGGCCGGCGCCACCATCCCCGGCGTCATCGTCATGGCCGCCACCAACCGTCCCGACGTGCTCGACCCGGCCCTGCAGCGGGCTGGTCGCTTCGACCGGCAGGTGACGGTGGCCGCCCCCGACCGGCGAGGCCGCACCCGCCTCCTGGACCTCTACGCCGGCGACCGCAACGTCTCCTCCGACGTCGACTTCGTCGGCCTGGCCCGGCGCACGCCCGGCCTCACCGGCGCCGACATCGCCAACCTGGTCAACCAGGCCGCCCTGGAGGCGGCCCGCCACAGTCGCACCACCATCGAGGCGGGCGACTTCGACGAGGCGCTGGCCACCGTGGTCATGGGCCGGGCCCGGCGCTCGGCCGTGGTGACCGACCGCGACCGCGAGGTGACCGCCTGGCACGAGGCGGGCCACACCGTGGCCGCCCTGGTCCTGCCCGACGCCCACGACCCGGTGCAGGTCACCATCGTCCCCCGGGGCCCCGCCGGTGGCGTCACCTGGATGGGCGGCGACGACCACAGCTTCCTCACCCGCTCCCAGGCCCGGGCCCAGCTCGTGGTGGCCATGGGCGGCCGTGCCGCGGAGGAGGCGCTCCTGGAGGGCGACTTCACCCAGGGCGCGTCCGGCGACCTGGCTTCGGCCACGTCCCTGGCCCTCCGGATGGTCACCCAGTGGGGCATGTCCTCCCTCGGCCTGGCCGCCACCCACCCCGAGATGACCGGCATGGCCCCGTCGGAGAAGGTCATGGCCGAGGTCGACCGGATGCTGTCCGAGGCCCTCGACGGCGCCCGCGCCGTCCTGGCCGAGCAGCGGCGGCTGTTCGACGCCGTGGTGACCGAGCTCCTGGCCGAGGACACCGTCGACCTCGACCGCCTCCAGGCCATCCGCCGCGAGATCTCGGGCACACCCCGGACCCCGGGCGTGCAAGAGGCTCCGGCCGCTTGAATTAGCCTCCCCGGGCGTGAAGCTCGGGATGGTCGGCTTGGGCCGGATGGGCGGCAACATGGCCGAACGGCTCCGCCGGGCCGGCCACGAGGTCGTGGGCTACGACCGGGACCCGAAGGTGAGCGACGTCGCCTCGCTCTCCGACCTCGTCGAGGCGCTCGGCCCCTCGCCCCACGTGGTGTGGGTCATGGTCCCCGCCGGTGAGCCGACCCGGGCCACCATCGCCGCCGTGGCGCTCCTGCTCTCCGCCGGTGACCTCGTCGCCGACGGGGGGAACTCCAACTACCGGGAATCCATCACCCGGTCGAAGGAGCTGGCCGAGCGGGGCATCGGCTTCCTCGACGTCGGCGTCTCGGGCGGGATCTGGGGGCTGGAGAACGGCTACGGCCTGATGGTGGGCGGCCGCCCCGAGTCCTTCGAGCAACTCAAGCCCGTGCTGCTGGCGCTCGCCCCCGACGAGGGGGGCCTGGCCCACGTCGGTCCGCCCGGCGCCGGGCACTTCACCAAGATGGTCCACAACGGCGTCGAATACGGCCTCATGCAGGCCTACGCCGAGGGCTATGAGCTGCTGGCCGCATCCGACCTGGGCATCGACGTGCCCGGCGCCATCGACGCCTGGCGCTACGGGACCGTCATCCGCTCCTGGCTGCTGGAGCTGCTCCACCTGGCCCTGGTCGACGACGCCGCTCTGGGACACATCAAGGGCTGGGCCGAGGATTCCGGCGAGGGCCGCTGGACCGTGGAGGAGGCCGTACGTCTGGCCGTCCCCGCCCCGGCCATCACCGCCGCCCTCTACGCCCGCTTCACCTCCCGCCAGGACGACTCCCCCGCCATGAAGGTCATCGCCGCCCTCCGCCAGCAGTTCGGCGGCCACACCGCCGTGCAGCTCTGATGGCTCTTCGCCTGGCGGCTCATCGCGATGCGGCCGGGGGCCCCTGCCCCAGCCGCCAGGCCCTGCTGACGCAGGTCCTGCTCTGATGGCTCTTCGCCTGGCGGCTCATCGCGATGCGGCCGGGGGCCCCTGCCCCAGCCGCCAGGCCCTGCTGACGCAGGTCCTGCTCTGATGGCTTCTGTGACGGGATGATGCCACGCCCAGCGGCCCGCTCGGACGCCATCGTGCTCTTCGGAGCCACCGGCGACCTGGCGGCCAAGAAGCTCTTCCCCGGTCTGGCCCGCCTGACCGAGAAGGGGGTCGTCGACGGCCAACCCGTCATCGGCGTCGCCTCCCGCGGGTGGGACGACGACCAGCTCCGCCAGCGGGTCCGGGAGTCCCTGGCCGCCGACGGGGAGATCTACGACCCGGCCGCGGTGGAACGCCTCGTCACCTCCGTCGGCTACGTGAGCGGCGACTACCAGGAGTCCAAGACCTACGAGCACCTGGCCGAGCGTCTCCACGACCGACGCGTCGAGCATCCGCTGTTCTACCTGGCCATCCCGCCGAGCCTGTTCGACGACGTGGTCGACGGACTGGCTGCCGCCGACCTCGTCGAGGGGGCCCGGGTGGTGGTGGAGAAGCCCTTCGGGCGGGACCTCCAGAGCGCCCGGGAGCTCAACGGGTCGCTGCACCGCGCCTTCCCCGAGGAGGAGATCTTCCGCATCGACCATTATCTGGCCAAGGAGGCGGTGGAGAACCTGCTGGTCTTCCGCTTCGCCAACACCCTCCTCGAGCCGGTGTGGAACCGCCGCTACGTCTCCAGCTTCCAGATCACCATGGCCGAGACCTTCGGGATCTTCGGCCGGGGGAAGTTCTACGAGGAGGCCGGAGCCGTCCGCGACGTGGTGCAGAACCATCTCCTCCAGGTGGTGAGCCTGGTGGCCATGGAACCCCCGGTGGGCGTGGAGGCGAACGACCTGCGGGACGAGGTCGTCAAGGTCCTCAAGGCCATGCCCCCGGTCGACCCCACCCAGGTGGTGCGGGGCCAGTACCGGGGCTACCGGGAAGAAGAGGGCGTCGCCCCCGACTCCGACGTGGAGACGTTCGCCGCCCTGCGTCTCAACGTGGAGTCATGGCGCTGGGCCGGCGTGCCGTTCTACGTGCGGGCGGGCAAGGAGCTGGCCGCCGGCGCCACCGAGGTGCTGGTGGAATTCCACTCCCCGCCCAAACTGCTCTTCACCGCCGGCGCCGCGGCCCCCCACCCCAACCACATGCGCTTCTGTCTCGGGCCCGGGGAGGCGGTCAGCCTCACGCTGGAGGTCAAAGCCCGGGGTGAGGATCTCGTGTCCCGCCCCACCGACTTCGTCACGCCCCCCGGCGCCTTCGGAGGCGACGACCCGACCGACCCCTACGAACGGCTCCTCGACGACGCCATGGCGGGCGACGCCCGCCGCTTCGCCCGCCAGGACGCGGTGGAAGAGGCCTGGCGGGTGATCCAGCCCGTCCTCGACCATCCCGCCCCGGTGGACATCTACGAGCCGGGATCCTGGGGACCGGCCGAGGCCGACAGGCTGATCAGCGGGGACGGCGGCTGGCACAACCCCGCCGACCCCCCGGGGCCCGGGGTGTCCCCGAAATGACCGGGGCCCGGGGTGTCCCCGAAATGACCGGGGCCCGGGGTGTCCCCGAAATGACCGGGGCCCGGGGTGTCC
>Ga0299907_10000649_pt1 | contig 17736 bp, 17 predicted proteins | sample RVTome_16_FD_198680 | JGI IMG/M metagenome (GOLD analysis project Ga0299907, IMG submission 198680) | Soil microbial communities from uranium-contaminated site in the Upper Colorado River Basin, Wyoming, United States - RVT152D67 (version 2) ...
GCCGTAGAGGTTGGGCAGCACCAGCACGTCGTACAGCTCGGGCTTCTGGACGAGCTGCATGCACATGTTGTCGACGATGCGGTCCTCGAACTCGACCCGACCGGCGTACTCGGCGGCGATGGTCCGGCACGACTCGAGGAACAGCCCGTCGGACAGCTTCATGATGTTCGCCTTGTGCACGGCGGTCACCTTGCGCCGGCCGTTGGCGACCGCGTAGTCGAAGGCGAAGCGGGCTATCCGCGCGGAGGCGTGGCGCGTGATGATCTTGATGCTCTCGGCGGCGTCGCGGCCGACCATGTGCTCGATGCCGGCGTAGAGGTCCTCGGTGTTCTCGCGCACGATCACCAGGTCGACATCCGAATAGCGGCTCTCGATGCCGGCGATGCTGCGCGCCGGGCGCAGGTTGGCGTACAGGTCGAGCGCCTGGCGCAGGGCGACGTTGACCGACCGGAATCCCTCGCCGACGGGTGTCGTGATCGGCCCCTTGAGCGCCACGCGATTGCGCCTGATCGACTCGAGCACGTGGTCGGGCAGCGGCGTGCCGTAGCGCGCCAGCTCGGCGGCGCCCGCCTCCTGGCGTTCCCAGTCGATGCCCACGCCGGTGGCGGCGAGGACGGTGACGGCAGCCTCGGCCAGCTCGGGACCGATGCCATCGCCGGGGATGAGCGTGACGGCGTAGCTCACGCCCGCAGTGTAGCGGCGAGGCTACAATCGGCGCGCCGACCTCGCCCTCCAGCCGCTCGGGAGCCCGCTGTTTGAAGCTGCAGGAATACCACGCCAAGACGCTGCTCAGCGAACATGGCCTGCCGGTGCCGCCGTACGCAGTGGCCGACACGCCCGCCGCTGCCGCCGCCGAGGCCCAGCGCTTCCTGGCCAGCGGCGCCGGGCGGGTGGTGATCAAGGCGCAGGTACTCGTAGGCGGCCGGGGCAAGGCCGGCGGCGTAAAGCTGGCCGCAACTCCCGAGGAGGCCGCCGAGGCGGCCGACCACATCCTTGGCCTCGACATCAAGGGCAGTCTCGTCCGGCGCGTGCTGGTGGCCCCGGCGGCCGAGATCGCTCACGAGTATTACCTCTCGTGCGTCCTCGACCGCGCGGCGCGGCGCGTGCTGTTCATCGGCTCGTCCGAGGGCGGCGTCGAGATCGAGCAGGTCGCCGCCGACAACCCGTCGGCGATCCATCGCGTCCACGCTCACCCACACCTCGGACTGCTCGACTACCAGGCGCGCGAGCTGTGCTTCGCCCTCGGCCTGGGCGCCCACCTGCGCGAGTTCGTGGCCATCGCCAGGGGGCTCTACGCGACGATGATCGCCAACGATGCCGACCTGGTCGAGATCAACCCGCTCGCCGTCGTGCGCGAGCCCCTGCCCGACGCGACCGCGCGCGACACCATCCAATGCCTCGACACCAAGATCACCATCGACGATTCGGCGCTCGATCGCCACCCGCGCCTGGAGCAGATGCGCGACCTCGACGAGGAGGACCGCGTCGACATCGCGGCGCGCGAGCAGGGCCTGTCCTTCATCCGCCTCAACGGCACGATCGGCTGCATGGTCAACGGCGCCGGCCTGGCGATGACGACGATGGACCTGATCAAGCGCGCCGGCGGCGAGCCGGCCAACTTCCTCGACATCGGCGGCGGGGCGAAGGCCGACCGCGTGGCGGCCGCCATGCGGCTCATCCTGGCCGACGACAGCGTGCGCGCGATCCTGGTCAATATCTTCGGCGGCATCGCCCGCGGTGACGAGGTCGCCCGCGGCCTGGTCGAGGCGCGCTCGATGCAGGAGCGCCACGTGCCGATGGTCGTGCGCATCGTGGGCACCAACGCCGACCTGGCTGCCGACATCCTGGCCGAGGCGGGCGACCCCGACCTGATCACGGCGGCGACACTCGACGAGGCCGTCGAGCAGGCGGTGGCGATGGCGGCGCAGGCGACGGCAGCACCGGCGTGAGCATCCTCGTCGGCAGCGAGACGCGCCTGCTCGTCCAGGGCATCACCGGCCGCGAGGGCGGGTTCCATGCCCAGCAGATGCAGGACTACGGCACCAACATCGTGGCCGGCGTGACGCCGGGCAAGGGCGGGCAGACGGCGCTCGAGCGGCCCGTGCCGGTCTTCGACACCGTCGCCGAGGCCATCCGCCAGACGGGCGCCAACACCAGCGTCATCTACGTCCCCGCGCCCGGCGCCCCGGACGCGGTGCTCGAGGCACTCGGTGCGGGCATCAAGACCGTCTTCTGCATCACCGAGCACATCCCGGCGCTCGACATGTTGCGCGTCGTCCATGCCGTCGACCATGCCGGCGCGCGGCTGATCGGGCCCAACTGCCCCGGCGCGACGAGCCCGGGCCGGGCCAAGGTCGGCATCATCCCGGGCAGCATCCACCGGGCAGGCAAGGTAGGCGTGGTCAGCCGCTCCGGAACGTTGACCTACGAGGTGGTCGAGGCGCTGACCGAGGCCGGCATCGGCCAGTCGACCTGCGTCGGCATCGGCGGCGACCCGATCACCGGCTCCAACTTCATCGACATCCTGAGCCTCTTCCGCGACGACCCCGAGACCGACGCGGTGGTGCTCATCGGTGAGATCGGCGGCGATGGCGAGGAGCGCGCCGCGGCGTGGATCGGCGAGAACATGTCCGGCGTGGCGATGGCTGCCTTCATAGCCGGCCGCACTGCGCCGCCGGGCCGGCGGATGGGCCACGCCGGAGCGATCATCAGCGGCAACAGCGGCACTGCCCAGAGCAAGGTCGCCGCCCTCGAGGCGGCCGGCGTGCGGGTGGCCGAGACACCAAGCCAGATCCCGGATCTGCTCATCAGGGCGGGCGTCAAGCCGGGCTGACGCCGGCGGAGGGACCGACGATGTCGTACAGCGGCCCGGGTGGGGCGGGCGTGGCGAGCGGCTTCCTGCTGTTCATGGCCGTGCTTCAGCTGGCCCTCGGTGGCCTGTTCGTCTTCCTGGCCCTGACCGTGCCGTTCGTCGGCGAGGGCATGTTCATCGGCGCGGCGGTCTTCTTCATCGTCGGCGTCGTTTTGCTCGTTATCGCGATGCGCGTGCGCACTTCGCAGGCAAATGCGCGACGCATCGCCGCGGAGGGTATCGCCGGCCAGGCCACGATCACGGCGCTGACGCAGACCGGCATGTACCTCAACAACAACCCGCAGGTGAAGATGGACCTGCTCGTCGAGCTGGCCGGCCGCGAGCCATACCCGGCCTCGCGCAAGGAGTTCGTGCCGCTGATCATGCTCGCGCGGTTGATGAGCGGCGCGCCGCTGCCGGTGAAGGTCGATCGCGCCGATCCGCAGCAGCTCATCATCGAGTGGTCGCGCGCCGGCATGGCGGCCGCGCCGCCGGCAAGCGGCACTGCCGTTTCGGCCGCCTCAGGCATGGCCGGGCCGGCCGGGTCGATGCCGGTGTCGAACCTGGCGGTGTCGGCAGCCGGTCAGTCGGCGAGCTCGATGGACGAGTCGCTGAGCCAGGTCCAGGCCGCGCTGCAGTCGAGCGGCGTGCCGGTCGGCCCGACCTACGCAACGCCCGATCAGGGCAGCTACACCACCGAGCAGCTGCGAACGTACCTGCGCGAGCAGGGCGTCGCAGCCAGCGTGCGCATCGACCAGGTGATGGACATGGGCCAGATCGTGGGCGACGAGCGGCTGTACACGATGCAGGTCACGCTCGAGATGCCAGGCGTGGCGCCCGAGCAGCTCAAGCCCTCGGCGGCGATGGTGCCGCTGACGGCGGTGCCCAAGGTCAAGGTCGGCTGGCGCATCCCTGTGCGCGTGGCGGCCGACAACCACCAACTGCTGATGTTCGAGTGGGAGAAGGTTTGATCGATCAGGCTGCCGGCGGCTGCGTGTCGTAACCGAGGCGGCTCCAGGCCGGGCCGCCAGGCGCCTCGATCAGCTCGACGAGCACGCCATGACCCGATCGAGGATGGATAAAGGCGACCGGCCCTTCGGCGCCTCGACGCGGCGCCGCGTCGATCAGCTCGATCCCCTCCCCGGCCAGTCGATGTAGCTCGCCGCCGAGGTCGGCGACCTCGAGACAGACGTGGTGGAAGCCTTCACCTCGGCTGTCGAGGAAGCGGGCGACGCCGGTCGAAGGGTCGGTCGGCTCGACCAGCTCGACCTTCGACTCGCCGATGCTGAGGAAGGCGATGCGGACGCCGTCCGTCTCGATGGGCAGGACGAGCTCGAGGGGCAGGCCCAGGTGGTCCCGATAGAAGCGCAGCGACGCCTCAAGGTCGCGTACGACCACCGCGACGTGGTGCACACGCGAGGGGGCCAGCGCCAATCCGAACGGCCGTTCTGTTTCGGTCAACTTCAGACCGTGATCAGCTCGCGGTGCTCGCCCCAAGCGACGCGTAGCCGGTCACTGATCTCGCCCAGGGTGGCGCGCGCCTTGACCGCGTCGATGATCGGCGGCAGCAGGTTGTCCGTGCCCGCGGCGGCGCGCTCTAGCCGCTCGAGGGCTGCCGTCCACGCGTCCGTGTCGCGCTCGGCGCGGACGCGGCGCACCCGCTTGATCTGCTCGCGCTCGCCGGCGGGGTCGATGCGCTGGAGCTCGGGCGAGGGCACCGGGTCGTCGCGGAAGCGGTTGACGCCGACCACGATCCTCTCCTCGGCCTCGATCTCGCGCTGGACGCGGTACGCCGCCTCCTGGATCTGGCGCTGCGGGTAGCCGGCCTCGATCGCGGCAAGGGCGCCGCCCATCGCCTCGATCTCATCGAGGTAGTCGTGCGCCGCGCGCTCGAGCTGGTTGGTGAGGTGCTCGACGAAGTACGAGCCGGCCAGCGGATCGGGCGTGTCGGTGACACCGGCCTCGTGGGCGATGATCTGTTGCGTGCGCAGGGCCAGGCGCGCGGCGGCCGCCGTGGGCAGGGCAAGCGCCTCATCGCGCGCGTTGGTGTGCAGGCTCTGCGCGCCGCCAAGGACGGCGGACAGCGCCTGGATGGTGGTACGCACGACGTTGTTGTCCACCGACTGGGCGGTCAGGCTCGAGCCGGCGGTCTGGACGTGGAAGCGGCACATCATCGACCGCGGATCGCGGGCGCCGAAGCGGTCGCGCATGATCCGGGCCCACATGCGCCGGGCTGCCCTGAACTTGGCCACCTCCTCGAACAGCTCGCTCCAGGCAGCGAAGAAGAACGACAGCCGGCCGGCGAAGCGATCGACGTCCAGGCCACGCGAGCGGGCCGCCTCGACGTAGGCGATGCCGTCGGCCAGCGTGAAAGCCAGCTCCTGGGCTGCCGTGGCACCGGCCTCGCGCATGTGGTAGCCGCTGATGGAGATCGTGTTCCAGCGTGGCAACTCGGCGGCACAGAACTCGAAGATGTCGGTCACCAGGCGCATCGAGGCGGCGGTCGGGTAGATGTAGGTCCCGCGGGCGATGTACTCCTTGAGGATGTCGTTCTGGACCGTCCCGCCCAGCTTGGCCCGGCTGGTCCCGCGCCCGTCGGCCACCGCCACGTAGAAGGCGAGCAGGATGGCTGCCGTCGCGTTGATCGTCATCGAAGTCGTCACGTCGTCGAGTGGGAGGTCGATGAGCAGCAGCTCCATGTCGTCGATCGTGCTGATCGGCACGCCCACTCGGCCGACCTCGCCGGCGGCGGCCGGCGCGTCGGCGTCGTAGCCCATCTGCGTCGGCAGGTCGAAGGCGACCGACAGTCCGGTCTGGCCCTGCGCCAGCAGATAGCGGAAGCGGCGGTTGGTCTCGCCCGCGCTGGCAAAGCCGGCGTATTGGCGCATTGTCCACAGCCGGCCGCGGTACATCGTCGGCTGCACGCCGCGCGTGAAGGGGTACTCGCCCGGATGACCCAGTTGCTCGGCCGGATCCCAGCCGGCCAGGTCGTCGGCGGTGTACAGGTCGCCGACCTCGATGTCGGACGTCGAGGCGAAGTGAGCCCGGCGCTCGGCCTGCTCGGCCAGCGCCCGGGCGCGGGTGGTGGCGCGCCACTCTTGGCGGCTGTTGCTCACCTTGGGAGTCTAGCGGCCGCCATCGGGCGCCGGTCAGCCCAGCGTCAGCAGCTCGGTATCGCGTTCGACGAGCGCTCCGACCGCGACCGCAACGCGCTCGACCCGCCCGGCGTGCGGGGCGCGTAGCTCGTTCTCCATCTTCATCGCCTCGATGGCCAGCAGCCGATCGCCCTGCTCGACCTGTTGCCCGACCTCGACCCACACGCGGGCCACTCGGCCGGGGATGTGTGCGCGCAGGACGCTCGTCGTCGAGTGGTGGCGCTCGCGCGCAGCGCGCGCGGCCTTGTCGCGCAGCGTGGCCTGATGGGAGGGCTCGACCGAGGCCTCGAAGCGCCAGCCGTCGACGACTACCTCGAAGCGGCGCCGGCAGGAGCCGTCGGCGCGGCGGAGATTGGTCACCAGCGGCCCTGACTTCTCAGCCGGCGTGACGGCCTGCGGGTCGACCTCGACCGCCATGTCGGTCGCGCCGGTCAGCGTCACGCGCCACCGGCGGCTAGCGCGGCTCGTCATAGCCGTTCCGCCAGCAGCTCGTCGAGACCAGCCTGCCACCAGCCGCCGGCGGCCGCCGGCGACGCCGACGCTCCGTCGCGACTCGCCGATTCGTCCGCTACGCTCGGTGTGGTCGCGCCGCCGGCGGCGAGCGCGCCCGCGCTGACCCGGGCGGATGCCTCGGCGGCGTGCGCGGCGGCTGCCGCGGCGGCGCGCAGGGCGGCTGCCTGGACCAGCGGCGCCGGACGCCACTCGCGATCAACGAAGTCCGTCGCCAGTCCCGAGGCATCAGCAAAGGCTGCCTGGTCGAGCAGCCAGTGATGGAACGGGGCAGTCGTCTGGACGCCGCCGATCTCGAGGCTGGCGAGTACCTGGCGCATGCGCTGCAGCGCCGCGGCCCTGTCGGTGCCGACGACCATCAGCTTGGCCAGCAGCGGGTCGTAGTCGGCTCCCACCAGAGTCCCCTCCTCGACGCCGGCGTCGACGCGCACGTCCGGTCCGGACGGTTCACGCCAGCGCGTGATCGTGCCGGGCGACGGCGCGAAGCTGCGGCCGGGATCCTCGGCGCTGATGCGCAGCTCGATGGCGTGCGCGCCCGGCTCGGCGGCGGCGGCCGCCGCCGCAAGCACGGTGTCGGACAGTGGCCAGCCGGCGGCGATCCAGAGCTGCTCATGCACCAGGTCGATGCCGCTGACCAGCTCGGTCACGCCGTGCTCGACCTGCAGCCGCGCGTTGACTTCGAGGAACCAGAATTCGCCGGCGGGATCGAGAAGGAACTCGGCCGTCGCGGCATTGGTCAGGCCGACGGCCCGGGCGACGGCCAGTCCCAGACCGTGCAGTCGGCGCCGCTGATGTCCGTCGAGGCCCGGCGCCGGTGCCTCCTCGATTAGCTTCTGGTGGCGGCGCTGAATCGAGCAGTCCCGCTCGCCCAGGGCGGCGACCGTCCCGTGGTCGTCGCCGAGCAACTGCACCTCGACGTGGCGTGCCCGCTCGACGTACCGCTCCAGGTAAACCTGCGCATCGGCGAAGGCCGCCGCCGCCTCGCGCGACGCGCTGGCGGCGGCGGCAGCCAACGTTGCCGGATCGTCGACGCGGCGCATGCCCCGCCCGCCCCCACCGCCGGCGGCTTTGACCAGCAACGGATAGCCAATCCCCTCGGCGGTGCGTGCCAGCTGATCCTCCCAGCCCGGACCGGACAGCGCCAGCGGCTCGAAGAGGCCGGGCACAGTCGGCACGCCCGCCGCCGCCGCAGTCCGGCGGGCGGCCAGCTTGTCGCCCAACCCGGCCAATGTCGCCGGCGCCGGTCCGACGAAGACGATGTCGGCTGCGGCGCAGGCATCGGCCAGCGCCGGCTGTTCGGACAGGAAGCCGTAGCCCGGGTGGATCGCCTCGGCGGCCGACTGCCGCGCGGCGTCGATGATCGCGTCGACGCGGAGGTAGCTCTGCGCCGCCGGCGCGGGTCCGATGCGCATCGCGAGGTCGGCCGCCCGGACGTGAGGGCTGGCCGCATCGGCGTCGCTGAAGACTGCCACCGCCTCACAGCCCAAATCGTGGCAAGCGCGGATTATGCGCAGCGCAATCTCGCCCCGGTTGGCGATGAGCAAGCGGCGGAAGGGCCGCCCCAACCGGCTGTCTTTGCGCAAAGACACCGCGCAGGTCGGCGGCTAGAGGGGGATGTTGCCGTGCTTGCGCGGCAGGTTTCGCTCGCGCTTGCCGTCGAGCATGCGCAGCGCCGCGATTACGCGCGGCCGCGTCGACGATGGCTCGACGACGTCGTCGACGTAGCCACGCGCGGCAGCGACGTACGGGTTGGCGAAGCGCTCCTCGTACTCCGCCGCCAAACGCGCCCGTTCCGCCTCGGGGTCCGCAGCCTCAGCGATGCGTTCGCGGAAGATGATGTTGACCGCGCCATCGACGCCCATCACTGCTATGCGTGCCGTGGGCCAGGCCAGGTTGACGTCGCCGCGGATGTGCTTGCTGCTCATGACGTCGTAGGCGCCACCGTAGGCCTTGCGCGTGATGACCGTTACCTTGGGCACTGTCGCCTCGGCATAGGCGTAAAGCAGCTTCGCGCCATGGCGAATGATGCCGCCGTGCTCCTGTTCGACGCCGGGCAGGAAGCCGGGCACGTCGACGAGCGTCAGCAGTGGCACATTGAACGCGTCGCACGTGCGCACGAAACGAGCGGCCTTGTCCGACGCGTCGATGTCGAGCGCACCGGCGAGCACCGACGGCTGCTGGGCCACGACGCCAATACTCTGTCCGCCAAGGTGCGCGTAGCCGACGATGATGTTCGCTGCCCAGGCCGGCTGCAGCTCGAGGAACTCGTTGTCGTCGACGATCGCCGAGATCACGTCGTGCATGTCGTACGGATGGGCGGGGTCCGCGGGGATGATCGAATCGAGCGTCGCTGCGCGCCGGTCGATCGGATCGTCGGTCGGCCGTATCGGCGGCCGGTTCAGGTTGTTCTGCGGCAAGTGACCGAGCACGCGCCGACACAGGGCGAGGGCAGCGGCCTCGTCGGGCGCGGCCAGATGCGCGACTCCGCTGATCGCCGTGTGCGTCGTTGCTCCGCCAAGCCGCTCGCGGTCAACGTCCTCGTGCGTCACCGTCCTGACCACATCGGGACCGGTGACGAACATGTAGCTCGTCCCCTCGACCATGATCGTCACGTCGGTGATCGCCGGCGAATAGACGGCACCGCCGGCGCACGGTCCCATGATCAGCGAGATCTGTGGCACGACGCCAGACGTCAGCGTGTTGCGCAGGAAGATGTCGGCATAGCCGCCCAGCGAAACGACGCCCTCCTGGATTCGCGCGCCGCCGGAGTCGTTCAGACCGATGATCGGCGCCCCGACCTTGACGGCCAGGTCCATCACCTTGCAGATCTTCTCGGCGTGCGCCTCCGACAGCGAGCCGCCGAAAACCGTGAAGTCCTGGGCGAAAACGAAGACCAACCGACCATCGATGGCGCCATGGCCGGTCACCACGCCATCACCGAGGTAGCGCTGCTTGTCCAAACCGAAGTCGGTCGCCCGATGCGTGACGAAGGCGTCGAACTCGACGAACGAGCCGGGGTCAAGCAGTAGTTCGAGCCGTTCGCGCGCGGTCAACTTGCCCTGCTCATGCTGGCGCTCGACTCGCTCGTCGCCGCCGCCCTGCTGGGCCTGCTCACGCATCTGTGCCAGGCGTTCCATTTCCGGCGTTTGGGCCACGGTTTCCTCCACCGAGCCACCGTTCCTGGCGGCCACTGAGCGCCATCCTAACCCGTGGATGTCCACAGAATCGGTGAACAACTCGGCGATCCTGTGGATAACCGGAGTGCCCCGGCGGGGTGCCTTTGCTAGATTCGGGCGGCGTCGCCGTACCAGCGAGGCGTAGGTCGGACTTTCAAAGGAGGTCGAGGGGATTGGCCAGGATCATCGCCATCGCGAACCAGAAAGGCGGCGTCGGTAAGACCACGACGGCCATCAACCTGGCCGGATCGCTGGCCGAGCAGGGTTTTCGCGTGCTGTGCGTGGACATGGATCCGCAGGCCAACCTGACCGTAGGCCTGGGCATCAACCTGCGCACGGTCGAGCGCTCGATGGCCGACGTGCTCATCGACGACCAGGTGACCCTCGAGGACATCGTCATCCCCACCCAGACGCCCGGCATCGACGTCGCACCATCGACAATCGACCTGTCGGCGACCGAGAACCTGCTCTTCTCGGCCATCGGTCGTGAGCATGCGCTACGCGAGGCGCTGGGCGGCTGGGCAACCGATCAGTATGACTACGTCCTCATCGACTGCCCACCGACGCTCGGCCTGCTGACCATCAACGGCCTGGTCGCCACCCATGGCGTGATCATCCCCGTCCAGACGCAGTACTACGCACTGAAAGGCTTCAACGCCCTGGTCAACGTCATCGAGCAAATTCGCAGCAAGGGCCTGAATCCGCAACTGCGCGTCCTCGGCCTGCTGCCGACCTTCTTCGATGGGCGGACGCTGCTCGGCCGCGACATGTTGCAGGAGATGCGCGAGCTGGGCGACCACCACATCTTCGAGAGCATGATCAAGCAGACCGTGCGTTTGGGGGAGGCGCCACTCGTTGGGCGACCGGTCACCACCTACGCCACCAATTCAGAGGCCGCGCGCAGCTACCGCGGGCTGGCCCGGGAGGTGATCGAACTTGGCTAGACCGGACTTCCGCGGCACCGCCGCGCGGCGACTCGCCGAAGAGCGCGAGCTGTCGCCGAACATCATCAGCCTGCTCTCGCCCGAGGGCAGCCAGAAGCCAATCGGCGTGCGCCACATTCCGGTCGGACGCATCGAGCGCAACCCCGAGCAGCCACGGATGACGTTCGACGAGGTGGCGCTGGCCGAGCTCGCCGCGTCGATCAAGGAACATGGTGTCCTCCAACCCGTGCTGGTCCGACCGCTTCCGACTGACGCCCACCGCTACCAGCTGGTAGCCGGCGAGCGTCGGTGGCGCGCATCTCAGATGGCCGGCCTGCGCGAGATCCCGGCGCTGATCGAACAGATCGACGACGACACCGCCCTCGAGATAGCGTTGATCGAAAACCTCCAGCGCGAGGATCTCTCGCCGCTCGAAGAGGCGATCATGTACGACCGGATGGTGGCCGAGCATGGCTACAGCGTCCGCAAGCTGGCCCAGAAGATCGGCAAGGACAAGGGTTACATCGAGAATCGCCTGCGCCTCGCCGACGCCCCGACCGAGATCAAGCAACTGGTGTCTTTGCGCAAAGACACGGTTTCACATGCGTACGAGCTGCTCAAAGTAGAAGACCCCAAGAAGCGCCGTCGACTGGCCGAGCAGGTCGCGCGCGGCGAGCTGAGCCTGATCAAGCTGCGCGAGCGGATCGAGGGTCGGCCTCGGCCGCCCCGCGCCGAGACGGGCGACGACGAAGAGCAGCCGGCCGAGGCCGATGAGGTCGAGCAGCTGCTGGCAGCCGAGCCGCGCCACGCCGAGCGGCCGGTGGGTGACAACTCACTGCTCGAGGCCAAGCACTCGCTGGCTGAGGCGCTCGAAGACCTCGCGTCCGTCCTGAGCTCGCCCGACACGCTTTCCCAGATTGGGCCGGTCGACCGCGCCAACCTGGCCAAGTACCTGACCATCGCCAAGCTCCGTCTCGAGAACGCGATCACGACGCTGCGCCTCGGCGACTCGAGTCGCTGATCGGCCGGCGTCGCGGCCTGCACTGTCGCTCGGCCAGCCGTCAAGCGTCTGCCGCCAGCGCCAGCCAAGCCGCCGCAAGCAGGGCCAGGCCGACCGCCTGGGCATGCCAGCCCCACTCGCGGGCGGTCACATTGGGCGACGCGGAGAGCACGACGCCGGCACCGCTGGCCGTGAAGGCCGCGGCCAGCGCGCCGCTGGCGATGACCGACACAGGGCCGCCGGCCAGCGCAGTCAGCCAGGCCAGCCCGTTGACGATCAGCTGAAGGGCGGCGAGCAAACCGACCGCCCTCCGTCGACCGAGCCGACCGGCCAGGCCGAGCACCCCGGCTCGTGCGTCGCGCTCCAGGTCGGTCAGTCCATTGGCCACCTGCAGCATCGGGCCGGCCAGGGCGGCGACCGGCAGCAGCACCTCGGGTCGAGGCGGTAACTCGCCCGCTGCTCCGTACCAGGCGTAGACGGGCAGGAGCGGAAAGGCCAGCGCAAAGGCAACCCAGCCCAGGCCGCGGGTCTTCAGCCAGGCGTCGTAGGCGAGACCGAGGCCGAGCATCGCGCCCGCCAGCACCATCACCAGCGGTCCGACGGCCGCCGCTGCTGCGAGCCCAGCGACAGCGCCGGCGGCCGCCACGATGGCTGCCTCCCTCCGCCCGACGAGGCCGGCCGGGATCGGCTTGGCCGGCTTGGTCAGCCGGTCTCGGTCGATGTCGCAGACGTCGTTGTAGGCGCCGATGGCGAATTGCAGGCCCAGCATGCCCAGGGCGAGAAGCCCGGCCAGCGGCAGCCGGGCGCCGGCACTGACCGCCAGCACGAGCACGAGACCGGCGTTGAGCAGCGAGGGAAACGGATGGACCAGCCGGACCAGGCCCGCGGCGCGATCGCGCGCCGGCGCGCGGACCGGGGCGCGCGGTGCGCAGTTCAGATGAAGACGATCTCGTGGAAGTTGTCGACGATGTACCTGGTCAGCCGCTCACGGGCGTCGGGAAAGTGGGCTCGGGTGCCCGTGACCAGGTAGTGCAGGGAAATCGCCGGCACCATCAACTCGCCTGTCGCGCTTCGCCCTACGGCAGCCGGCGGGCCACCGCCGCGCGCGTACAGGCGCTCGACGAGATGGTCGTCGGCGCCTGCAGCACGGCGGAAATCGGCCAGGACCTGGCGGACGCCGCGACGGATCGAGACGTCACGCATGAGCTCGGCGACCCACCCATCGATGGCCCCGTCAGGCTGTTCGTCGAGGCGCCGGCGGTACTCCTCGGGCGTGGCGGAAAGGCCGGTCGTGGTCACGGGCTCCCCTAATCTCTGCGTGGAGGCCGATTATCGCACCGCGACCGGCCGCGCTTCCGAGCGGATCAGGCGGTGCGCGCGGGGCGGAATACCCGAACCAGGCCAAGGATGACCAACTCGAGGACCGTCCAGCCGATGAGCGCGACAATGGCGCTGACGTCGAGCGCGGTCTGGCCGGCCGCGATCTCGTCCGCTCCCAGAATGCCGCGGAACGGGAAGACGAAGATGTCGCTCACGTCGTAGATGAAAGCGACGATCGCATTGCCTTCTCGGGCGGCGAACAGCAGCAGAACGACGCGCAGCAGGATCAGCAGCTGGATCAAGCCGAAGATCCAGATGATCAGCCGCTCGATCATCGCCGTCGGACTCGGCTGGTAGGTCACCGACTCGTGGGTCTCCACTGCGCGCTCAGTGTGAGCGTGAGTCGGCTCCGAGACGTACGTTTCGCGCGTCTCCTCTACCCTCATACGAAGACCTCCTCCATTCGGCGGCAGGCGCCGCCAGGGAGGTTCAGCGTGACGCCGCTGCGACCACCATCGGACGGCCGGCGTGCGCCATTTCGTTACAGGTTCGTTGGAGAGTTGACACCACTACGAGTGGTAGCATCAAGCGGCGCGGGTCGCCGGGCCTGCTGCCAGGCCCGGTACGGGATCACGACGGCCACGACCATGGCGACGGCCCAGAACAGGAGCGTCAGCGGGTCGTCCTCGAGAGAGGCGACGACGAACTCGAGCATCACGTCGGGCGGTTGGATCAACTCGAGTACGTTGCCCAGGCCCAGCTCTCCACGGGCGTACTCGGTCAGGAAGTGGTACACGATCAGGTACTCGCTCACGGCCAGCGAGATCAGCGTGAATGCCGCTGCCACGCCGATCAGCGGCCACAAAAGTCGGCCTCGGGCGCCGAGCACTACGCCTGTCCCCACCAGCCAGCCGACGGCCACGGCGACGAATGCGATCTGGTAGTTCGACAGCGCCACAACGAGGTACCAACCGGCCGTGGCGAGCGCCGCCGCGATGAGACTGACGACCACCCCGCCGACCAGCCCGCCCGGTCCGATGGGCAGCGACATTGGCTGTGCACCGGGAGCGCCGTACACGTCGGCACCGGCCAGGGCATCGGCCGTAATATCGCCGCCGGGCGCCGGTGCAGCCGACTCCGGGCGATCGGCTCCACAGAAGTAGCAGCTCGTTGCGTCGGCGCGGTTCTCGGCCGTGCAACGCGGGCAGCGCCAGTCCATCTCGTCCCCTCCCTAATCGCGACGCGCGATGGGCGCAGTATGCGATGGGCCGTCTACTCCTCGCTGCCGTCACATGGTGAAGGTTCGGCCGGTACCAGGGCACGCGCCGTCAGCGAGCGCTCGTTGCCCGCCGCGTCGACGAAGATGGTCAGCTGATTGGCCTGCAACAGCGCGTTGAGCAATGCTGGCAGTGCGTCGCCGGCGACCACACCGCAGCGCAGATCGCCGTCGCCGGCGATCGGCTGGCCGAAGTCGGCCAGGCTCGTCTCGAGCGGCCAGGCGAGGCGATTGGGCTGGAAGTCGGGCTGGGGCTGCACCGGGCCGACCAGGATGGCCAGCCGCTGCGGGGCGTAGGGGCGTGCCGGGCCCAGTTGCGATTCGAGCCAGGAGACGTCGCTCAGCAGCCGCCAGAAGACGGCGAATGCCTCCGCCGTGCCCGGATCGGCCACGCAGCGCAGGCCCTCGCAGCGGACCGTCCGCGCGGGATCACCAATCAGCTCGTGGCGTTCGCCGTCGATGATCATGAGCAGGTGGCCCGTCTGCCCGCCGGGTGCCACGCCGCCGCCGGTGAAGTCGGTCTCGCCTGACAGCAGGCCCAGCTCGCGCGCCTGGTCGATCAGCGTCTGCTGGCCAGCCGGGCTGATACCGCGCGCGTTGGGCAGGACCATCAGTGGGCCCGGGAAGATGGCCGGCACGGCTACGTTGAAGTCGATCATCACGGCCTCACTGACCGTCATCATCGGACCCCAGCCGAACAGCGCGGGCGGCGGCAGGGCCTGCGTCAACCACGCGCGCAGGTAGAGCGGGCCGGCGTTAGGCGTGGGGCTGGGCGTGGGCGTGGGCGGTGCACCAGAACAAGCCAGCAGCAGCGCGGCCAGTGTGAGCACGCGGGTGAGCCGCAGGGGCATCGTGCGCGGCCTCACTCGCCACGCAGGACGAGGCCGACCTCGCCCGTCTGCAGGGTCAGCGACCGGCTCTCGATCTCGTAGGTGACCACATCAGCCTGAAGTATGCGCAGGAGGTGGGTCTCCATCTGGCCCGCCGCACCGGCGCAGGCCATCCTCGTCAGGTTCAGCTCGGTGAAGCGGAGCCCGTCGTCGGCGACGGTGAACCGGCCGCCGCCAGAGTTGCAGCCGGTGGCGACGTCGAAGCCGCCGTCGGCGCGCAGCTGGAGCGTGGCCATGACGCCTCCGGGCACGCTCGAGACACCGTCGAAGACGATCACCGACTCGACCGTCCAGAGCGTCCCCGCCAGCGGCAAGTCGGGCTCGGCCACGCGGCGGTCCACGAGCCGCATGATCACGGCGCTACCTGTCAGGAGCAGATTGTTGCCGTCGAGGGCCAACGCCGGGCGTGCGGTGAGGAAGGCGGCCAGCCACTCGTCCTGGGCGTGGCGGGCGGGGTCGCAACCCATCTCGGTCATGCCCAGGCCGTCAACGACCAGTCGGCCGTCGGCCAGCGTATAGCCGCCGCTCATCGAGTTGCAGCCGGCGGAACCGTTGACCTGACCGTCGACGAAGCGGAGCTGGATGCGCGTGCCCGGCACGAGCGACTTGGCGGCACCGTCTTCGCTGACCGCTGTCGAGAGGAAGTCACGGCTGTTGAGCGCGGCGGGCGGAGGCGCGCCACTGCACGCGGCGACGAGCACCAACGACAGGAGGGCCAGCGGCAGGTGGGGACTCACGACCTCGCAGACGCGGGCCACCGTGGTCGGGTTCCCGTGCCGTACCGCCCGCGCCGGCGGCCTCATACTCGGGCGGTGAGCCAATCCGCCGCGCTGGACTTCGGCCGCTTCAAGGTGCTGACGTTCGACTGCTACGGCACGCTCATCGATTGGGAGGCGGGCATTCTCGACGGCCTCCGGTCGATGCTGCCCGGCGGGGCGGCGGAGGCAACGGACGACGAGCTCCTCGAAGCATTCGCGGGTGCCGAGGCGACGCTCGAAGCCGGCCCGTGGCGGCCGTACCGCGAGGTGCTGGCGCGCGCCGGCCAGGCCGTTGCCGCGCGCTTCGGCAGCCGGCTTGACGAGCCAACGGCGGCCGGGTTCGGACGGTCGGTGGTCGAGTGGCCTGCGTTCGCCGATGCTGCCCTGAGCCTGCGCCGGCTGGCCGAGCGCTATGAGCTGGGCGTGATCACGAATTGCGATGACGACCTCTTTGCCGCCTCCAACCGCCTGCTCGGGGAGCCATTCCGCTGGGTCGTCACGGCAGAGCAGGTGCGCTCGTACAAGCCGGCGCGCCGCCACTTCGAGGTCGCGTTGGAACGCATCGACGCTGCGCCGGAGCACGTGCTGCACGTCGCGCAGAGCCTCTACCACGATCACGTGCCGGCGCGCGAGCTGGGCCTGGCCACGGCATGGATCGATCGTCGGGCCGGCCGCGGCGGGTCCGGGGCCACGCCGCCGGCAACGGCAACGCCCGACCTGGCTTGCCCGGACATGGCCACCTTCACCGTGCTGGCATTGGCCTCGTGAGCGGGGGGCTCTCGGCGAGCGCGACGATGCGCGAGCTGGGCGTGCTCGTCGACGGGCCGGTGCTCTGGGGCCGGCACGTTCCGTCGCGCAGCGCCGGCGTGTACGTCATCGAACTGCCCGAGCCGCTGCGTGCGGCACCGATCGATGTCACCGCCGTCGGTCGCTGGCTCGAGCGCGTCCCGACCCTTGCGCTCGACGGGTCGCGGCCGACGCCGCATGAGCTGGCCGCCCAGCTGGGCCGCTTCTGGCTGCCCGCGGAGCAGATCGTCTACGTCGGTCGGTCGGCAAAGTCGATCGGCAGCCGGCTGGCGGCGATGTACGCGACGCCGCTGGGCGACAACCGGCCGCATGGCGGCGGCCATTGGCTGCGCACGCTGGCAGTGCTCGACCGGTTGCGCGTGTGGTGGGTCGAGACGGACGCGTACGAGGAGTACGAGGACGCTGTGCTCTCGGCCGTCGCCGAGAGATTCGACCCGGGCGGCGGCGACGGCCCGCCAGGCGCCCCGCCGGTCCTGCCCTACGCCAACCTGCACGGCCCGACCGGGCCGGCCAAGCCGCATGGACTGACCGGCAGCCTGCGTGAAGCCACGGGCACGTCTGCAATGACCGAGACGGCCCGCGCCCAGCAGACGCGCGGCCGAGCCACCGGCCGGCCGCGCCCGGCGGGCGGCCCGTCACGGGCGCCACGCACCAGGGCCGCGCCTCCCCCGCCCGCGCCGACGCTGCTCTCGGGGGCCGGCCTGGCCAGCCTCAGCGAGGAGCTCGAGCAACTGCGCGGCGAGGTGCGGCCGGTGGTCATCCAGCGCGTCAAGGCGGCGCGCGAGCTGGGCGACCTGCGCGAGAACTCCGAGTACGAGTCGGCGCGCCGGGAGCAGTCGTTCGTCGAGGGACGGATCCAGGCGCTCGAGGCGCTGATCCGCTCGGCGGTCGTCGTCGAAGCGGACGCCGGCAATGGTGCCGTCGGCGTCGGCTCGACGGTCGTCGTCGAACTCGACGGTGAGCCCGTCAGCTGGACGATCGTCGGCTCGAGCGAGGCCGATCCCGCTGCCGGCCGGATCTCGTATGCCGCGCCGGTCGGCCAGGCTCTGCTCGGGCGACGGGCAGGCGAC
>Ga0299907_10000651_pt1 | contig 17730 bp, 18 predicted proteins | sample RVTome_16_FD_198680 | JGI IMG/M metagenome (GOLD analysis project Ga0299907, IMG submission 198680) | Soil microbial communities from uranium-contaminated site in the Upper Colorado River Basin, Wyoming, United States - RVT152D67 (version 2) ...
TTCGGCGGCTTCAAGTCCTCCGGGATCGGGCGCGAGAAGGGCCACGCCAACCTCGACGCCTATCTCGAGCTGAAGACCGTGTGGGCGAAGCTGTAGGCGCGAGCCCCGGCCCGTTGCCTAGTGCGGCGGCCCTCCTGAAGCCCGGGGTGTCACCCCCAAACCAGTCTCATGGGCAAGTAGGGGAGGTGGTCGCGGGGCGTCGCCGACTTCGGGCAACGGCGACGGCGACGGCGACGCGTACCGCACACTCGCGGCCCTCCGAACTGCGCGCGTGAAGTTTTCGTCGCATAGCGACGTCAATCGCACACGCGCGCTCCGCGCCCCCGCGAGTGTGCGGTTATCGACCGGAGCGGCGACGGGAGTTGCGGACGTCCTGCCCGACAGCTCACCGTGGTCTGAGAGCCTCCTTTGCCAGACAGCGGGCGGGCCGTGACGACCTTTCCAATCAACAGAGTCGGCATCAGGCTCGATTTGTTGACCGATCGGTCGCCATTTGGACGGCCGTTCGACACAGATGCCCGGCTACGATCGCATCGCCCGGGTAGACAAACTGGAAAAGTCAGCGGCCTTAAAAGCTGCGGCCCGCGAGGGCGTTGCGGGTTCGAATCCCGCCCCGGGCACTCCTTCCGCACGCGCGCGGGCGGCGCCCACGCACACGCCGGGCAGCCCTCGCGCACGCGCGCGGGCGGCCCGCATGTGGCCTAGAAGGTCGTCCGATATCAATATTGGCGCCGGAACATCGTCGCTGTTACGGTGTTTCAAGCGTAGGGAGGCGAACATCCCTGCAGGCGTTGGGCATGCCTTGGAAGCCTCAGCACTAACACACGCCAGCCGCCGTGGACTGATCGCGAGACCCTCGCGGCTGCTTCGCCTGCAGAAGGACGACCGCCTGATCGGGATGATGCGGAACGGTCACGAGCGGGCGTTCGAGGTCCTGTTCGAGCGCTACCACGCGCGGCTGCTGGCCTTCTGCCAGCACATGCTCTCCTCGCGGGAGGATGCCGAGGACATACTCCAGGAGGTCTTCGTCGCCGCGCACAGCGCGATCCTCGCCGACAACCGCAGCATCAACGCCCGGCCGTGGCTGTACCGGATCGCCCGCAACCGCTGCCTCAACCATCTGCGCAAGCCGGTCCCCGAGGGTCAGGACACGATGGACGTCCACCCGCACGAGAACGGCGCCTCCACCGCCCAGCAGGTCCAGAACCGCGAGGAGTTCCGCCAGCTGGTCGCCGACGTGCAGACGCTTCCGGAGACCCAGCGCACCGCCCTGCTCCTGCGTGAGGTCGACGCGATGTCCTACGAGGAGATCGCCCAGGCGATGGCGACGACGGTGCCGAGCGTGAAGTCGCTGCTGGTCCGGGCGCGAATCACGCTCGCGGAGGCGAGCCAGGCGCGACAGCTCACCTGCGGCGAGGTCCAGCTCGAGCTGGCCGAGGCCGCCGAGGGCCTGCGCAAGGCCTCCGGCCCGGTGCGCCAGCACGTGCGCTCGTGCGAGGGCTGCAAGGACTTCCGCTCCCAGCTTCGGTCCGACAGCAAGGCGCTCGGGGCGCTGTTCCCGGTCGGGCCGCTGTTTGCGATGAAGGAGCTCTTCGGCGCAAAGCTCGCGGCGATCTTCGGTGGCGGCTCGTCGGCCGGCGGCGGCGCGGCGGCGGCCGGCGGCGGCGCGGCCGCGGGCGGCGCGGCGGCGGGCGGCGCGGCCGCGGGTGGCGCCGGCGCGGCCCTCGGGGGCGCGGCGGCCGGCGGGGCGGGCGGAATCGGCGGCGCGATCGCGGGCGGCCTGGGCGCGAAGACCGCGGCCGGCGTCGCGACCGCGGCGCTGCTCACCGCCGGCGCGGTCGAGGTGAAGAAGCAGTACGGCGGCGCCGAGCCGGGACAGGGACAGCACCAGAACACTCCGGCCGCGGTCTCCCATCCCGCGCCGCATGCGGCACAGGCGGCCACCCGGCACAAGAAGGAGCACCCGGTCGCTCCCGCACCGGAGCCGGTCGAGCCGTCGCCGGCGCCCGCGCCGGAACCCGTGGCGGAGGCGCCCGCCCCCGTCCCGGCCGAGGCCCCGACCGAGACGGAGACACCGTCTCCCGCTCCCGCTGAGCCCGCCGCCGACGATAGCGCGGTCTCAGAGCAGCCCGCTCCGGTCGAGGAGGACAGCGGCTCGATCGAGATCGTCCCCGTGCCCGTGCCTCCCCCGCCCGCGCCACCGCTGGCGGGCGAGAAGCCCCCTCCCGCGCCGAAGGAGTAGGGCCAGCCGCGAAGCGCCGGCCGGCCGCGGTCGTGGAATCAGCCAGCTAGGCCGCGAGGCCGATGACCTTGAGGCGGCGCGACAGGCACTGCGCCGCGAACGCGTGCGTCTCCTCCTTGGTGACGCCGAAGATGTCCCAGTTCTCCTCGTCATCGACCCACGGCGGGTCGAGCACCTTCTCGGTCACCGGGAGCGACTCGGCGATCGCCCGCTGGATCGCGTCGCGGTACTTCGTGTCCTCGTTCGCCATGTCGGTGAGGAACCGGACACCGAAGGCGATGTGGCGGTGCTCGTCGCGGGCGACCTTGGTGAAGCCCTCGACGAACGCGGGCAGGGTTCCCTCGCGCTCGTTGTAGTCGATGATGAAGTGCTGGCCGGTGAGCGCGAGGACGCCCTCGATGATCATGTGGTAGAGGGTGATCGCCTCGACCAGGCGCTCCGTGTCCTCGGGCTCGGCGGCGAGCCGATCCACGCGACCGGTGAGCATCTCGTCGAATAGCTCCTTGAAGGCGGGGTTGAGGTGCTCCTCGGTCTGCCTCAGCCGGTCGGCGACTCCGTCGCCGCCGTCGTAGACGCCGACCTCGGAGTAGAAGCGGTCGAAGAAGCGCACGTGGCGCGCCTCGTCGGCGATCTGGGTGGAGAGGAAGATCCGCTGGTCCTCGGTCGGCGCTGCGCGCATGATCGGGCCGAGCTCGTCGGTGACGCGCTGCTCGCCGATGAAGAACGCCGACAGCCCGTACATGCGCTGGAAGCGCTCCTCGGGATCGATGCGCTCGTTCCAGTCGATCCGGTCCTGGCTGAAGTCGAGGTCCTGGGTCCGCCACTGCTGGCGCTCCCAGAGCGCGTACAGCTCCTCGTAGCCGAGCAGCTTCGCCCGGCCGCGGTCCGCGCTCTCATCCCGAAGGGCGGGATCGGTGGTCCCCATGAAGTCCTCGCGCGCGAGCCGGGACAGCGTCGGTGGGCTCGATGCCTCCACTGACGCGTACCCTAGCGCATGGACTGGCTGACTGGCCAGTTCCTGGGCCTAGGGGGTGTACGTCTCGCCGGGCTCGAGGATCACGACCTCCGAGCTCGTCCTCGGACTCGCCTCGACGTCGCGCTTGAACCGCTCCGGATCGGCTTCGACCGGCGGGAACGTGTCGTAGTGCATCGGGATCACCGTGTCGGCGTCGATCAGCTCGGCGGCCGTGGCGCCGTCCTCCTGGTCCATGGTGTAGTGCCCCCCGATCGGGATCAGGGCGACGTTGATCGGCGTTCGCTCGGCGATCAGCTTCAGGTCGCTGAACAGGGCCGTGTCGCCGAGGTGGTAGATCGTCGTGCTCCCCATCCCGATCACCAGCCCTGCGGAGAGCCCGATCACCTGTCCGTCGGGGAGCGTGTTGGTGTGGAAGGCGGGGACCAGCTTCACCCACCCCCATTCGAGCTCCACCGTCCCGCCGAGATTCGGGTCCGCGACGTCGTCCACCCCCTGGTCGGAGAGCCACCTCGCCAGCTCGACGAGCGCGACGCACTTCGCGCCGGTTCGCTTCGCGACCTCGACCGCGTGGGTGACGTGATCGCCGTGGCCGTGCGTGAGCAGGATGTGCGTCGGCTCGACCTCGTCGGGCCCGACCACGGCCGCCGGGTTGTCCGGGGCGAGGAAGGGATCGATCAGGACTCGCGCCGAGCCCTCGGTGATCTCAAACGAAGCGTGCCCGAGGAAACGAATCTCCACGCGTTACCCCACTCGCTCGATCTCGGGATCGCCGCCGTTCAGGTGTCGCCTGAAGAAGTCGACGGTCCGGTCCCAGGCGGTCGCGGCGTGCTCCGGATGGTGCGTGCCGAGCCGGTCCAGGTCGTTGAAGAACGCATGCCCGGCCCCCTCGTAGAAGTGGAAGATCGCCTCCGCCCCGGCCTGGTTCAGCTCCTGCTGGAGCGCCTTCGCGTCCTCGGTGGAGACGAAGTCGTCGTTGTCGCCGAAGTGCCCGAGGACGGGGGTTCCGGCGAGCTTCGCGAAGTCCGGCTTGCCGTGGGGCATCACGTAGTAGAAGGTGACCGCGGCATCGACCTTGTCGTTGACCGTCGCCGTCCAGATCGACAGCCCGCCGCCGAGGCAGAAGCCCACCGTGCCGACCTGGCCGGTGCACTTCGGAAGCTGCGCGACGTAGTCGACCGCGCCGCGCATCTCCTTCTCCGCCTCCTCCATGTTGAGGGCCATCATCTTCTGCTGGGCCTCATCGGGCTGGTCGGTCGTCTCCCCGTGGAAGAGGTCCGGGGCGAGGGCGACGAAGCCCTCGCTCCCGAAGCGCTCGCACACGTCGCGGATGTGCTTGTCGACGCCCCACCACTCCTGCAGGACGACGAGGCCGGGACCCTCTCCTTCGGGCTCGGCAAGATAGCCGCTCGCCTTGGCGCCGTTCGCCTCGAACTCGACCTCGGGCATCTATTCCTCGTTCGCTAGTTCCTCCGCCAGGGCCCACCCCACGGCGACCCCGACCAGCATCCCCATCCGCGCCTCCTCGGCCAGCAGCGTGCGGACCGCGGTCACGCGCTGATCGGAGTCCGGGTCGGTCGCGGCCTTCAACACCTCGGCCTCGTGGGTCTCCCCGAACCAGCCGCCGGCTTGCATCGCGTCGGTGAGCACGCGCTGAAGCTTCGGCGCGGCGCTCGCGACCATCGACTCCGCCTCGCGGAAGCGGTCCGGGTCGGTGAGCCTGTCGATCGCGGCGTCGAGCTGCTCCTCCGAGTACACGCGGCGAACCCTACCGCCGAAGTTCCCACATCTGAAGCGCGCCGAGATCGCGGTACCCGACCCGCTCGTAGACCGGACGGCCCAGCTTCGTCGCCTGCAGGGTGGAGGTCTCCAGGCCACGCTCGCGGGCCTCGGCGAGGACCACCCTGAGCAGGTCCCGCGACAGCCCGCGACCGCGCGCCTCGGGCACGGTCGCCACCCACCAGATCCCGCAGTCTCCCTCGAAGTCGGTGGTCGCCAGCACGGACGCCGCCGCTCCGTCGAAGCGGGCCTCGTAGATTCGCCACGCGTCCGCCGGCGGGTTGCCGATCCCGCGGTCGAAGGTTCCGGGCGGGTCGCCGTAGGCGGCATCGTTGATCCGCTTCAGCTCGCCGAGCGAACCCGCCGCCGACCAGTCGAGATCGCCCGGATCGGGCTCGGCGAAACCGGCCAGATCGAGCACCATCCCGCGCGGGGTTGCGTCGAGCCTGTGCCCGGCGGAGGCGAGCAGCGCGGCGGAGTCGCGGTCGGACTCGGGCACCCAGACAGTCCATGCGTTGACGCCGGCTTCGTCGTAGGCTCCCGCCAGCTCGTCCCGGGCCGCCGCGAGGTTCGCGGGCGTCTCGTAGAGAACCGAGTTGAACACGGATCGCTCGGGCACGGCCGGCACAACGGCCGCAAGCACCCCGTCGCCCTCGATCATGCGGGCGCCCTCCGAGCCGACCCCGAGCGCGCGCCAGGCCGTCTCCATGCTCCTGAGCATTCTGGCGAGCCACTCGCTCGCCAGCCATCCGGATCTGTCCATCGCCATCGCCCCCCCCTTTGTAGTTGATCAGCGCTTCAGCGCCAGCGTGATTCCGTCCGCGACGCCGAGCATCGCCACGTCGACCCGCTCGTCGGATGCGATCCGCTCGTTGAGCTCGCGGATCGCGCGGTTGCCGGGGGAGTCGTCGTCGCGGTCGAGCACCGCGCCCCCGTGCAGGACGTTGTCGATCATCACCACGCCCCCCGCCCGTAGTCGGTCGAGCACCGCCTCGTAGTACTCGGGATAGCCGCTCTTGTCGGCGTCGATGAAGGCGAAGTCGAAGCTCTCGTCCACGGGCAGGGCGCGGAGGGCGTCCATCGCCGGGCCGAGCCTGAGCTCGATCCGGTCCTCGACCCCGGCCTCGGCAAAGTAGCGGCGGGCTATCTTGGTCCATTCCTCGCTCAGCTCGCAGGCGAGCAGCCGCCCGTCGGGCGGAAGGCCGCGGGCGATGCAGATCGCCGAGTAGCCGGTGAAGGTGCCGAGCTCGAGCGCCCGCCGCGCCCCGATCGCCCGAACCATGAGGGTCAGGAGCGCCCCCTGGTCGGGAGCCACCTGCATCACCGCGACATCGCCGAGCGCGCCGGTCTCCGCGGCGAGCCGGCGCAGGACGTCGTCCTGGCGCGAGCCGTGCTCGACCAGGTAGCCGTGCAGGTCCTCGTCGAGCGAGGTGAACTTCGGAGGCACTACGTCTCGGACGCCGGGCCCAGGGCTTGGGCGGCGAGTCCGGCCCCGAGCCCGACCAGCCCGCCGGCGAGCCCCGCCCACTCGTTTGCGAAGTCCTCAACCAGCGGCAGGGCGAGCAGGACCGCCGCGAACACCGTCACCCCGATCACGTCGTAGTCGTCACCGGGGTGCTTGCGGCTCTCCGCGTGCCGGATCGTGAACCACGCCCCGACCGCCCCGAGCGCGACTCCGTTGCCACCCGCGGCGAGCAGCGTCCCGCCATCGACCCCGATCGAGTGCACGCCCTCGGCGGCGAGCATTCCGAGGCCGCCGCAGGCGATGAGCAGCAGCACCGCCGAGATCGAGCCGAGGCGGCGCTCCAGCGAGGGGACGAAGACCGCGATCGTGACCGCAACCACGAACAGGTAGCCGACGTCGGTGTACACGAAGGGCGCCGCCATGTAGCGCCACCACTCGGACCCGGCCCCGCCGACCAGCGCGCCGACCTCGGAGGGGAACAGATCGGCCGCGCGCACGACCAGCAACACGATCGCGGGCGCGAGGATCGCGGCGAAGGTCGCGTAGGGCCGGTCGGCCGCGGCGAGGCGGGGGAGGCGCGGCGCGCGAAGCCGGCGGCGGCGCTCCCGGGCGGTGATCTCATCGCCCTTGCGCTCCAGCTTCGGCGCTCGCTTCCGCAGGCGCGTGCCGCAGTAGGGGCATTCGGTGACGTAGGGGCTGACCTCCGACCCGCAGCTCTTGCAGACGACGCTCAACTCCGGCGATCCCACGGCCCCCGAGGATAACCTGGCCGTCTCGGCGCCTACGCTTGGGTCCCGTCGGCGATCTCCCGCACGAGGTCGCGGACGTCCCCGTTGCGCTCGTAGGCGGCGAGCTGGCGCTGGGACCCGGTCCCGTTCTCGCAAAGGTCCTCGACCCCGGCGAGCTCGTCGGCGCAGCCCAGCTCCTGCGCGTGCTCGCGCAACTCGTCGAGCATCCGCCTCACCATCTCGCCGGCGGCCACCTGTCGTCCCTCGCGGAAGTCGATCAGCCTCCCCTCCAGCCCGCGGACCGCGGCGCGGACCTTGTTGTCGTCGATCAGCTCGGTCGGGTACTCCACCATCGGCTCCTCGCGGTCGAACAGGGCGGAGAGGCGATGGGCAAGCGCGGCGGTCAGCGCCGTGAGGCCGACGGTGTGCTCGAGCCGCGTCTGCTGGTCGAATACCCGCGTCTCGACGGTGCCGAGGTTGGGGTGCGGGCGGACGTCCCACCACAGGTAGGTGTAGTCGTCGATCGCGCCGCTGCGCATCATCAGCTCGACGCGGCGCGAGTAGATCTCCCAGCTCCCGTAGTGGGGCGGAACGCCGACGCGCGGAAACGCCCGGAACACCGGCGTCCGCGCGGACGCCATCCCGGTCGTCTCGCCCCGCCACAGCGGGGAGTTGGCGGACAGCGCGAGCAGCACGGGGATGTAGCGGCGGATCCCGTCCGCGACGTAGATCGCCTTGTTCGGGCCGCTGATCGCGACGTGGACGTGGGTGCCGAAGATCAGCTCCTGGCGGGCGACGTAGCCGAGCTCGTCGATCAGCTCCCTGTAGCGGGGGCGATCAACGATCTCCTGCTCCTCCCAGCGAGCGAAGGGGTGCGTTCCCGAGGCTCCGATGCGCAGCCCGAGCCGCTCGCCGATCGCGGCCACCTCGCCGCGCAGCACGCCCAGCTGCTCGCCGGCCGTGCGCACGTCGGGGCACGGCTCGGTCGCCACCTCGAGCACGGACTGCATCAGCTCGGGCTTCACCTGCCCCTCGAGGCGCTCGGGCACGGCGTCGAGGACCGCCTCGATCCTCTGCGCAAGGTCGAGGCCCTCGGCATCGAGGATCATCAACTCCTCCTCCACCCCGATCGTGAAGGGGGGCCCGGTGAAGTCATGCTTGAGCATGGCGGCCTAGCGAACCTCGGCGCAGCGGCTCGAGTGGGGAGCGGCCGCATCGTACCCTCGCGGACGGCGCACAGGCCAGCCCTATACTGCGGGCGACCGAGCCCAAACAGGAGGAGCACCACCGCGATGGAAGTCAAGGCCGCCGAGCAGAAGTCCCTTCTCACGACGATCTCCCCGGGCAAGCGCACGCGACTGCGCCGCCTGCTGTTCGAGTTCGGCCCCGGCAACGGCACCCTGCTGATGCTCCCGATCGACCAGGGGATCGAGCACGGGCCGCGTGACTTCTTCCCCAATCCCGCCTCGAAGGACCCCGAGTACCAGTTCCGGCTCGCCGCCGAGGCCGGTTACTCGGCGATCGCGTGCCAGATCGGGCTCGCGACCAAGTACTACCCGGACTACGCGGGCCAGGTGCCCCTGATCCTCAAGGTCAACGGCAAGACCGACGTCCCGCCCTCGGACGAGGCGCTCTCGACCACCAACGCCTCGGTCGAGGACGCGGTGCGGCTCGGCGCCGACGCGGTCGGCTACACGCTGTACGTCGGCTCCCCGCGCCAGGACGAGGACCTCCACCAGCTCAAGGGCGTGCGCGAGGACTGCGACCGCTACGGGATGCCGCTCGTGATCTGGGGCTATCCGCGCGGCTCGGCGATCGAGGCGAAGGGCGGCCGCGAGTCCTTTTACGCGATCGACTACGCGGCGCGGATGGCGATGGAGATGGGCGCCGACGTCGTGAAGCTAAACATGCCGAAGATCGATCCCGAGAAGGACAAGGACTCCCCGGCCCCCTACAACGAGGGCGGCTTCACCCAGCTCGAGGCGATCACGCACTGCGTCCAGTCCGCCGGCCGCGCCCTCGTCGTGCTATCGGGCGGCTCCAAGGTCGACGACGACAAGCTGCTGGAGCAGACGCGCGAGATCATGGAGGCGGGCGGCTCCGGCGTGATCTACGGCCGCAACGTGTGGCAGCGTGAGTGGAGCGAGGCGCGCGAGATCATCGACCAGATCAAGGACATCGTCACCTCGAGCGTCACGCGCATCCCCTAGATGAGTCGTTCCACGACCACGCACACCCGGATGACGCACGCGGCCATGGAGCAACTCATCTAGCGCGCGGGGCGAGATAGCCCCGCCGCCGGGCTCTTTGCTCGTGTGAGGTCGCGTCGTGTACCAGGGATCGGGGCGGTCGTGCTGGCGATCGCCGCGGTGGCCCTCCTGCTCGCCGACGGAGAGCCGGAGGACGAGCCCGGGGCGCCGGCGGACAATCCTCCGAGCGCCACGGCCGAGGTGATCCGAGTCGTCGACGGCGACACGATCAAGGTCTCCGTCGAGGACCGTATCGAGGACGTTCGCTACATCGGCGTCGACACGCCGGAGTCCGTCACCCCCGGAGAGCCGGTCGAATGCTTCGGCCGCGAGGCGGGCAGCTTCAATGAGCGGCTCGTCGCCGGCCGCGAGGTGAGGCTCCGCTTCGATCGGGAGCGGCGCGACGTCTACGGGCGGCTCCTCGCGTACGTCTACGTCGGCCCCCGCCTCGTGAATGCGGAGCTCGTCAGGCGCGGATACGCGCGCACGCTGACGATCGCCCCGAACGACTCCCGCGCGGGGCTGTTCGCGCGCCTCGAGGCGGAGGCGGGCCGCGCCGGCCGCGGACTTTGGGGTGCGTGCTAACAGGCGCCAACGCCGGTGCTAACAGTCACAACCGTTGGCTAACAGGAGCGTCTTTGGTAGCGTGATGCCCGCGCTCGGCCCGTGGCCCTGCGCGCTTCCCGCGAATCCAGCCATCAGTGGAATCCAGCCAGCAGACAGCGCCGAGACTGAACCAGAGCCCGGAGCAGTTCGAGGTCGCGTTCGAGCAGGAGATGGCGGCCGAGCGCCGCCGTCGCAAGCAGCTGCGTCAGCGCGCCGCGAACCGCTCCCGCGCGCGGCGCATCTCGCGAACCGAGTCGCACGGCAAGATCCGCTTCAGCGTTCTGTTCGTCGCACTCACGCTCACCGTGATCGCGGTGGTCGTGGTGATGTTCGAGACGCTGGCCTGGCTGATGAGCTAGCGCCGCTACTGCTTGCGTTCGGAAAGGCCCTCGAGCGCTTGGTCGACAGCTTGACGCTGACCGGCCCCGGCTCCGAGCCGTTCCGCCTGGATGCTCAGGTAGACCTCCTTGCGGAACACGGGCACGTCGCGGGGAGCGGCGATCCCGATACGGACCTTGTCCCCCGACACCGCCAGCACCGAGATCTCGACGTCGTCGCCGATCATGATGCTTTGGTTGGTTTTCCTCGTCAGGACCAGCATCCTGTGGTACCCCTTGGTCGAGGTGTGCGACCCCGTGTCGACCGCCTTGCTTGGCGGGCCACACGAGCGAATTGTCCTCAGCGTACCCGACACGGCCGCGGTTGGCTAGCCTGAACCGCTCGCCGCTCGAATCATGGCCAAGAAATCGCTCCGATCACAGCTCAACCAGATCCGGGCCTGGGCCCGGGAGGGTCGCACCGATGCCTGGATGGCGCATCAGCTCGACGTCCCCGCCGCGGAGCTGCGCGACTTTCGCCGTCGCCACGAATTGACCGCGGACGGCGGTGAGGAGGAGGCGGACGCCGACCTTCGGGACGAGATCGAGGCGGAGATCGAGGCCGCGACCCTGGAGGAGGACGAGGAGGAAGAGGAGCCGCAAGACGAGGCGGGCGAGGAGGAGGAGTCGCCCGACCAGGAGCAGCCGTCCGGCGAGCGGCAGGGAAGGCGCCGCAGGCGCCGGCGCAGGCGCCGCGGCGGCCGGAAGTCGAAGTCCCTCCAGGCAACCTTCGACCATGGAGAGACCGACGGCTTCGGCCTGTGGCTCGATCCCGCGATCCAGGACAACCCCGTGTACGGCGAGCACTGGGCCGGCCACCGGGCGGTCGAGGTCGAGGTCGAGCCCGACCGGATCGTGATCAAGCGCTCGGGCTGACGCCCTCAATCACGAAGCGGGGACGGGGTCGCGCTTCCAGGCGCCTTCCGGGGCCTTGCCCAGGTCATCGAGCACTGCCTCCAGCTCCCGCAGGTCGCCCGGGCTGACGCCCTCGTCGCGAATCAAGCGCTTGGCCGCCTGGTCGCGTGTGGCCACCGTCTGCGACGAGAACAGATACTCCGCGATTGCGGCGTCGTGCGCGCTGTCCCCGCTCGCGAACGCCCCACCCCCCTCGGCTGCGCGGCGCAAGGCCCGCGCCACGTGCTCGGCACCGCCGTCGGCACCCAGCCGGGAGCCGATCTCCTCCAGAGGGCGGCGCTCGACGATCGCGAGTCGCAGCGCCTCACGGTCCTCGGGGCCGAGGCCACGCAGCGCCTGCTCGGAGTCGAACCGGACCGGGCCCCTTCCGATCGCGGTGCGGGCCATGTGGATCAGCGGGCGGCGGTGGTAGCTGGGCACGACGCCGACGGCCAGCGACAGCGCGGCCCAGGCAAGCAGCAGGGCGAGCCCCACCGCGATCTGAAGCACGACGCCGGATGGGTCCAGCGCGTAGTAGCCGATAGCGCAGGCGGCCGCGAGGACGGTGGCCAGCGCGAGCGGGCGGTAGGGCACCGCGATCGGCTCCTTGCCGGTCTGCGAGAGGTAGAAGATGTAGGCGGCGGGCGCCGCGAACGCGAGCATCATCGCCACCGGGGCCCCCTCGAGGCCGAGCCACGGGATCAGCGTCAGGCACCCGGCGACGAACAGCAGCCCCGCGGCGACCGCCGAGACGATGAAGATCCTGCGCTTGCGGCGGTACTTCGCGGCCTTGTTCAGCATCCTGAACGCGGTCGGGGAGACCATCGCCGCCGCCATCAGGGGGATCAGCGGGGCGGCGTCCGAGTACGCGGCCGGCGCCATGCTGACCACGGGGTCGGCGAGCAGTGTGATGGCGAGCAGCGAGGCGAGCGTGACCAGCAGGAAGTAGCCGAGCTGCCACCCCCGAGCGACCCCCGAGCCGTACTGGTCCTCCATCGCGGCGAACGCCGTCGTCCGCTTCAGCGGCCGCAGCGCCCTGCGGAAGCCGGTCGGGAGCAGCGAGACGACGATCCCGGCGCGCTGAGCGAGGGCGAAGATCCCCAGGTCCGCGTGTGAGACGAAGCGCGAGAGGAAGAAGATCTGCGCCGAGTTGATCGTCCAGAACGATGAGTGGACGAGGATCCGGGGCGCACCGAGGCGCATGATCGTCACCGCCTCGCGCGGCTCGAAGCACAGCTCGAAGCTTCCGCGCAGGGCGGCCACGGTCAGCACCGTCGATGCGGCAATGCCGATCGCCGTTCCCGCGATCGCCCCCTCGAGCCCGCCACCCGAGGCGACCAGCGGGATCACCACGGCCAGGATGAGCAGCGGCTGGGCCGCCTCGAGGATCACGAACGCGACCGGGCGCCGCTCCATCCACACGGCGAGTGAGGCGAGCCGGTACACGGCGCCCAGCCCGCCCGCGACCGCGGCCCACAGCACGAGCTCCCGGTCGCCGGAGCCGCCCAGAAGCAGATCCGCCACCTGAGAGGCGAGCAGCACGACGATCCCCGTGCCGAGGACCGCGAGCAGCGTCGTCAGCACGATCCCCGTGCCGAGGCTCCGCCGGCTGGTCTCGGAAAGCGCCTCGTCCTCATCCTCGTCGTCGTCGTCCTCGTCGTCGTCCGCTCCGAACACCCGCCTCATCGTCCCCTGCTTGGAGCCGAGGTTGAAGATCAGGTTGAGGAGCCCGGCCAGGAACAGCAGAAGCGCGAGCTGGCCGAACTCCGACGGATCGAGCAGGTTTGCAAGCACGATCGTGCTCGCGAACGCGAGCAGGTTGGTGACGATCAGCCCTCCGGCGAAGATCGACGAGTAGCGGACGACCCGGGCGCCAAGGACCGCCCCGCTCCCGCCCGGCCTGCTCTCCGACTTGCCGGCGTCGCTCAAACCGACCAGTGATCGAAGCTGCGCCCGGTGAACTCGCGCAGCCGGTCCGCGTCCTCGCGCAGCACCGTGATCACCTCCGGCCTCAGGGCATCCCGGATGTCCGGGGTGTCCGGCACGTCGATCGGGCGGCGGAGGAAGAGCAGCCGCTCGGCGAACCAGAATCCGCGCGGGAGCTTGCCGCCGAACACCCTCATGCCCGCCTTCTCCAGCCGCAGGCCCGCCCGCGTGGCCCGGTGCTTGCGGCCGGTCCGGTGGCGCTCGCGCGTGAACCCGGGGTGCTCGAAGCCCGCGTCGACGCCGACGAACGAGAAGATCGCTCGCAGCGTGTCAACTCGCCGGTGGCGGAGGTCGTCCTGGTCGAGGACGAGGATCCGGTCGGCGGGATAGTGGTTGAGGAAGCGGCGCAGCTGCATGTGGTACTGGCTTCGCAGCAGGTAGGTGGTGTTCGGGTGCATCACGGTGGCCGCGACGTCGCCCTTCTCGCGGCGCTTCGCGTAGTTGTGCACCCAGTGCGCGGCGATGCGCTCGATCGGGTCACGGACTAGGAAGATCAACCGGGCGTCGGGAACCAGCGAGTGCATGCGCTCCGGGACCCCGGCGTGGTGCGGATAGGCGGTGTAGTTGGGTGACGACTCGCCGCGCACCGCGGCGTCGGCGTCGAAGTGGCGCGCGTACCACTCGACCCCACGGTCCCAGTTGCGCTCCGCGATGAAGAAGTTGAGCTCCTTCGGGCTCGACATCGAGATCTCGGGATGGAGGCCGAGGTAGTAGTGCAGGCCGCTCGTGCCGCACTTCTGGGCCCCGATCACGACGAGATTCGGCAGAGTCATACCCGCGACCTGCTCGGAATCATTGCCGGCGACATCCTCCGCTTCGCGTCCGGTGTCGCGGGGTTGCTGCCGGGATGTGCTGGTCGAGGCCTCCACGCGCGCGAGGTTACCGACTCCGAATGCGGTCACGGCGACGCTCGAACGGGTGGCGCAGCAGCGCGCTCGTGCGGGCGAGCGCCATCGTCGTCCACATCGCCGCCCGCCCTCCGCTCGGGCTCGGCAGGCCCGCGAGCCCGGATCGGTCCCCGCCCGCAAGCCCGGACAGAAGCCGGGCCGCCTCGTCGGCCCCGTTCCCGAGTCCCAGCGCGCGGGCGCGCGCCGAGATCCCATCGCGCGTCTCGGGATCGAGCATTCGCCCGATCAGGTCCTCGAGCCGCTCCGATCTCGGCCCCTCGCAGGCCAGGGCAAGCCCGGCGCGTTCCGCGTAGCCGGCTCGGGTCGCCTGAGCGTCGAGCTCGCGCGGCATCGGGACGAACACCGTCGGTACCGCGAAGCGGATCAGCTCGTGGAAGGCGTTGTAGCCCGCAGCGCTGATCGCGAAGTCGAACGCCCGGTAGTACCGGCTCACCGGGTAGATGTCCCGCAGCACGACCACCCCGTCCGGCACCTCGAGCCGCGAGGAGATGCTCGACTCGAGCGCCGCGACCTGGACGCCGTCCTCGGGAGCGAGCCGCGCCAGGCATCGCGCCACGGCGGCGTCGAGGTCGGCCCCCTGGCCGAGCGCGACGAGGGCGTTGACCTTCCCCGGCTCGAGCCCGAGCGCGCGCTCGGCGTCGGCGCGAGGCAGCAGCTCGGCCTCGTCGCAGAGGACGATCGGATCGAGCCGGACGGCTTCGTCGCGCCGCGCCACCGTGAGCCCGGCGTCGTCCTCCGCGGCGAGCTCCCCTGGCTCCAGCACGAGATCGAAGGCGGCGGCGAGCGCCAGGATCGCCCGTCCCCGTCCGGACTGCCACAGGGGACGGCGCGACCACACCGTCGTGAGATCCGGGGCGTTTCGGATCACCCGGATCAGCGCCGGATACGGATGGGCGCCGTCGAACACGAGCACGCCGGGGCGGTTCTCGGACACGAGACCCGCTACCCGCGTCTGAAGGCGCCGGCCCCACTCCAGGTGCGAGCCGGCCCCCGGAGTGTTGTACGTGCCCATGTAGTCGACCGGGAACCCCTGGCCGCGGACCACGGACGCCGCCGCCGAGAGAGTGAAGAAGCTCGCCTCGACCCCGGCCTCGAGACGGCGGGCGATCGCCATGCTCCGCGTGAGGTGGCCGAGCCCCGTCCCATTGCTTGTCGTGAACAGGACCCCCCGGGGCTGAGACATCAGGAGCGCTCGTACGCCTCGATCAGCTGAGGCGCGCAGTGGACCCCTTCCCGTCGCAGCGCCTCCAGCGTGCGCTCGTACTTGCGGCGCAGCCGCAGGCGCTTCCAGGGATTGAGCCCGTTCCCCACCGGCTCGCCGCTGCGCTCCGCCGGTCCCAGCCAGCGGTCGAGGAAGGCGCGGGCGCCCGGCTCGTCCTCGATCCCGAGGAAGGCGAGCAGCGCCGCGTACGGTGGTTCGCGGTCGCCGCTGAGCATCTCGTCGAGGACGAGGACGTGGAGGCGGTTGGAGCCGAGCGAGTAGCTCGCCCCGTCCTCCTCGCCGCGAACCGCATGGTCGACGCGCCGCAGCCGCTCGGCCCACCAGTCGATGCCCGCGATCGGGTCCCCCGGTCCCCAGTCGGTCTGGGCGAGCCGGAAGGCGGCGACCCGCCCGTCGCGTACGACGTGGACGAAGCGGGCCTCGACGAACAGCCGCGCCAGGGTCGGCGCCTGATGGAGGTTACGAGCGCTCGTCTCGACGAGCCCGGGCTTGCCGTCGGCCGCGGTCAGCGGCCACAGCAGATCGTCGAAGAGGCTTCGGGCGGCGCCCAGCGGGTCGTCGAGGTAGGAGGCCGAGAAGCGCTCCGCCGCGCCGTCGAAACGCTCCCGCGGGACGACCTCGTCGAGACGCCCCCGGCCAGCTCCGCCTCCGCCCCCCCACCAGACCTCACGCAGCTTGAGCAGAAAGCGCTTCAGGCTCACCCGCCCCTCGATCAGGTCGGCGAGCCCGTCGGTGTCGCAGTGGAAGCGGGCGTCGATCGGGACGACCGCGTAGCGGGAGTGGCTGCCGAGCAGCTGGGCCACCATCTGGGCGCCGCGGCGCGCCCGGCCCGGCCCGGCGAGGAACACGAGATCGCCGGGCGCCTGCGGTCCCGCCCCGCTATCCGATTCGGGGAGGGCCGCGTCCGCCGGCGCCGTGCCGGTCCCGCCGGCTCCCGGGGCCTCGAGCTCCGGCGCAACCGCGGCCGCGTCCCGCTTCGGCGCCGTGCGCTCGAACGCGTTGCGGAGCAGTCCGGCGCAGTGGACGCCGTCGCGCTCCAGGCGCTCCAGTGCCTCGGCGTAGCGGCGCACGTAGTCCTCCTGCTCTTCGGCGGAGAGCCCCTCGCGCCAGCGCTCGCGGTGGGCGCGCTCCGCGCTCATCTTGGTCTCGAAGTAGGAGCGCATCTCGAGCTCGTCCTCGGCGCCCAGGTAGTCGAGCAGGTGGCGGTAGGTGCCCTCGCGGTCGCCGTACACCAGCTCGTCGAGGCTCACGACGGTGAGGCGATCGGGCGGGATCTCCTCCACGGCGTCGTCGATCCGCCGCAGCCGGCCCTCCCACCACTCGATCCCCTGCGCGGGGTTGCGGGGGTAGACGACTCCCCTCCCCTTCGCCACCCGCGAGGAGGCGGCATCGCGCCCGTCGCGCACGGAGTGGATGAACCGCGCCTCGGGAAAGATCCGCAGCAGGGCCGGCCCCTGGGAGACCGTGTCGCAGCTCATCTCGACGAGCCCGGGCTTCCCGGCGCGCTCCGCGATCGGGGCGAGCAGGGCGAGGAACAGCCGCCGGCACGAGTCCACCGGGTCGTGGTCGTACGTCGACTCGAAGTCCGCGACGGCGGCCTCGAAGCGCTTGCGGGGGACCGTGCGGTGCAGCCCGCGCACCTGAAGCGTCTGGACCCGCCGCCACCAGGTGCCGCGCAGCTTGGCGACGAACTCCTGCGGCGTGACGGCGCCGCAGAGCAGGTCCGGGAACCCGCCGGGGTCGCAGTGGAAGCGGACCTCGTTGCCGATCTTCTCGTAGCGCGAGTGACGGCCGATCAGCTTCGCGACGACGTGGGTGCCGCTGCGACCGGTGCCGCCGACGAACAGGACCTCCATTGCTACGCCACCCGCTCGCGCTCGTAAGTGCGCTGAAGCTCCGGCGCGCAGTGCACGCCCTCGGCGGCGAGCCGGTCCAGCGCCCGCTCGTAGTGGCGGCGAAGCTCCTCCTGCGCATCGGGGTCAAGGCCGTCGCGCCACCGGTCGCGATGCGCGTTCTGCGCCGTCACCTCGCGCTCGAAGTACTCCCGCATCCCCGGCTCGTCCTCGAGCTCGAGGAAGTCGAGCAGGCGCGAGTAGGAGCGCTCGCGATCGCCGTACGCGAGATCGTCGAGGCTGATCACCAGGAGCCGATCGGGCGGGACCTCGCGCGCGGCCTCGTCGATCCGCCGCAGGCGCCCCTCCCACCAGTCGATCCCCTCGAGCCCGTCGCGGGGGTGGTGGCGCTTCTGGCGCTTGGTGACCTTCGAGGCGCCCGCGTCGCGCCCGTCGCGCACGGTGTGGA
>Ga0299907_10000652_pt1 | contig 17729 bp, 18 predicted proteins | sample RVTome_16_FD_198680 | JGI IMG/M metagenome (GOLD analysis project Ga0299907, IMG submission 198680) | Soil microbial communities from uranium-contaminated site in the Upper Colorado River Basin, Wyoming, United States - RVT152D67 (version 2) ...
GGAAGGGCTGGGACCTGGATGCCGTGTCCACGCCGATGGTCACCGCGATCGGCGACATGGTGACGCTACCGTGCCTGTTCCTCGCGACCCTGCTCGTCGGGCACCCCACCGTGAGTGCGGTCGTCGCCGTGCTCTGTACGGCGGCGACCGCCGGCGCCCTGGTAGCGGCGTTCCTCGTGGACGCGCAGGTGCGCCGGATCCTCCTGGAGATGGCCGCCGTCGTGGCGCTCGCCCCGCTGCTCGACATCTTCGCGGGGGCATTGCTCGAGGCGCATCGCGGCGAACTCCAGGCTGCCACGGCCGTCTTGATCTTGATCCCGCCGTTCGTCTCGCAGGCGGGGGCACTCGGGGGGATCCTCTCGTCCCGGCTGTCCTCCAAACTCCAGCTCGGCATCATCACCCCGCGGGGACAACCTGAGATCCCGGCCGTCGTCGACGGCGCCATCGTCATCACCTTGGGCGTGCTCGTGTTCACCGCGATCGGCGCCGCCGCATGGGCGCTGTCCACACTGATGGAGGGCCCGGACCCATCGCCGGCCGTCTTGATCGGAGCGACGCTGCTCGCCGGGGCGATCGTCCTGCCGATCACTCTGGTGGTCGGCTACTACACGGCCGTGCTCACCGCGCGCTTCGGGATCGACCCGGACAACCAGGGTGTTCCGTTCATCACGTCGCTGCTGGACCTCGCGGGCGTAGCGGCCATCCTGCTCGTCATGAGAACATCCGGAGTACTCCCGTGATGGATGAACAGCCCCGCAACGTCAAGGACCTCCTGGTCGAGCTGAAGGACGCCTCGGAGCTCATGGTCGACCTGGCCTACGCGGCCGTCTTCTTCAACGAAGAGAAGCTCGCGCAGGAGGTCGAGAGGCTCGAGCAGCGGATGAGCGGTCACCTCCACCGTCTCCGGATCACGGCGATGCTCGCGGCCCGCAGTCTCGAGGACGCGGAGGGGATGGCCGGGGTGCTGTGGATCGCGCACGCGATCGAGCGCGTGGGCGACGCGGCGTCCGACATCGCGCGCGTCGTCGCCGCCCGGCTCGGGATCCCGGACGCCCTGCGCCAGGATCTCCGGCACGCCGACGAGATGACGGCGAGGATCAAGATCCGCGACGACGCTCCCGCAGCCGGCCGGACGCTCCGCGATCTGTCGCTGCCGACGGAATCGGGCATGTGGGTGGTCGCGATCCGGAGTGGCATGGACTGGCGGTTCGATCCCGGTGCCGAGGACGTGCTCTCGGCCGGGGACGTGCTACTGATCCGAGGTCCGGAGGAGGGGGTGAACCACGTCCGTGAGCTGGCCGGCGCTCCACCGCTCCCGGAGACGTCAGCAGAGGAGTTGCCTCCGCTCTCCGAGCTGGATCGAGCGGTGGACATCCTCGTAGAGCTGAAGGACCTCGCCGAGGCGGCCGTTGGGCTCGCGTATTCCGCGCTCCTGTTCAACAACCGTTCGCTCGCGGCCGAGGTGGGCACCCTCGAGGCGAGATCCGACATCCTGCACGACGAGCTCGAATCCTGGGTCCTTCGCGCCGCGCCCGAAGCTCGCGATCCCGATGCGCTGCGCGGCCTGCTTCGGCTCGGCGCCGCGTCCGAGTACGTCTGCGACGCGGCCCGAGACATGACCTGGTATGTGGAGCAAGGCGAGCCGCTCCATCCGGTCGTCCAGCTCGCCCTCGAGGAGACGGAGGAGACGAGCTCCGAGGTGGTGGTGGAACGCGGCTCACTTGCCACGGGGCGCTCGCTCAAGGAGCTCCGCGTGGAGACAGAGACCGGCATGTTCGTGCTCGCGGTTCAGCGCGGTTCCCGCTGGATCTACCGGCCCCGCTCCGGGTTCTCGTTCCAGGAGGGCGATCGGGTGATCTCCGTCGGCCCGGAGGAAGGTGAAGAAGAGCTCGCCGCACTGACTCGGGCGCCGGTCCCCGCGCAGGGGTGAGGCGATCGGTCCTTGTTCGGCCCCGGGGGCTGGCCTAGCCTCCTCCCATGGAAGCGTTCGTCTACCTGCGGGTTCGTCCCGGCAGCATCGGATCCGTCCGGAACCGGCTGACCTCCACCGCGACGGCGCGCCGATCGGTCGTGGTCGTCGGGAACTGGGACGTCCTGTGCCTGATCGACGGACCTGACCTCGCAACGGTCGCGACCGGCGTGCTGTCGGAGCTCCAGATGATCGAGGGCGTCGAGCGCACGCTCACCGCGCCCGTGGTGCCGCCGGATCGGCTCGGCGTGGTGGGCTTCGGCGGCCTGCCGACCCCGCAGATCATCCGGGGGGCGTGCTACGTCCACATCGAGGCCGACGCGGGAGCTGCCGCGGGCCTGTACGAGCGCCTCTCCGAGATCGGCGGGGTGTCCGGGGCGGCGGTGCTGGGCGGCCGCTGGGATCTGATGGCCTGCATCCCGGAGCCCTGGGAGGTCGCCTCCGCCATCGTGCTCGACAAGATCCACGCGCTCCCAGGGGTTCGCTCGACCAGCACGCTGGTCTCCATCGACTACGAGGAGCCAGAGGAGGACCGGGACCAGTTCAGCTCCTGGTCGTAGCCCGGACGCCGGCGGGCAGCGCGAACCGGACGCTCTCCTCGGTGATCAGGGCCTGTTCCACCCGGTCGAAGCCTCGCACCGCCAGCCACTCGATCATCCGGGTCACGAGCACCTCCGGCGCCGATGCACCGGACGTGAGCCCGACGACCTCGGCGCCGTCGAGCCAGGACGGATCGACCTCGGTCTCGTCGTCAACCAGATAGGCCGGCGTTCCTCTCTCTCGGCTGACCTCGGCCAGCCGGTTCGAGTTGGAGGAGTTCCGGGAGCCGATCACCAGCACGACGTCCGCCCGGCGGGCGACCTCCTTCACGGCGTCCTGGCGATTCTGGGTTGCGTAGCAGATGTCTTCGCGAGGAGGACCCTGGATCTCGGGGAAGCGGTCCCGAAGGACGCCCACGATCTCGTTCGTCTCGTCCACCGACAGGGTGGTTTGGGTGAGATAGGAGAGCCGGGAGGGGTCGGGCACCTCCACGCGCTTCGCCTCCTCGATCGACTGGACCAGGATGGTCCTGTCGGGCGCCTGCCCGCTCGTGCCTTCGACCTCTTCGTGTCCCGCGTGACCGATCAGGAGGATTGTCTGGTCGTCCTCGGCGAATCGTCGCGCCTCCAGGTGGACCTTGGTGACCAGGGGGCACGTCGCGTCGATGAGCTCCAGCCCGCGAGATGCCGCATCGGCGTGGACCGTCGGTGACGAGCCGTGAGCGGACAGGACCACGACCGCCGCCCCGGGCACCTCATCGAGCTCATCGACGAAGACGGCCCCTTTGCGTTCCAGGTCGCGCACCACGTGGAGGTTGTGGACGATCTGCTTGCGGACGTACACGGGACCCCCATGCATCTCGAGGGCTCGTTCGACCGCATCCACGGCTCGTTCGACGCCTGCGCAGTATCCGCGAGGAGCCGCGAGCAGGACCGTTCCCATGTACCCATCGTACCTACGGGGGCCTCGGACCCGGCCTCCTGGGCGCCCGAAACCCAGGTTGTCGGATGTCGGTCGGTCGGGCTAGGGTGGTCGACGTCGGCTTCGGACCGAGTGGCCCGGTCCTCCTGCGCACGACGCGCGCTTCCCACCTTCCCAGGGTGTGTTTGGCGTGCGTTCCTGCATGGGAGAAGGGGAGCTCGGATCGGGGTCGACGAAGGTCGCACAGACAAGACGAGACCAGGAGGTGATGCGTACACCCACGACCTAGCGCGGTGAGCAGGGCTCAGCGGAGCGATCCGCCGGGCTCGACCAGGGACGAGGCCACCAGCCGTGTCCGCCGCGTGGGTGATCCAGCCCATGACCACGATGATCCGGAAGGGCCGCGCGATCGTCGCGGCATCGATCCTGACCGCCGTCATCATGAGCTTCCCCGTAGCCACATCACAGGCGTACCTCCCGCGAGAGCTCCGCGCCGTCTCGCCGAGGGTCTGCCCGATCGACTGGCGACAGAGCACGTTGCATGTCAAGCGGCTGATCCGCTGCGCCGCTTCGCACTTCGGGATAAGGCGAGAGAAAGCGCTCTACATCGCTTGGCGTGAGTCCCGATATCGACCGAGTGCCTACAACCCCGGCGGAGGAGCAGCGGGGATCTATCAGCATCTCCTGAAGTACTGGCCGGGACGTGCGGAGACCTTCGGTTTCGAGGATCGTTCCGCGTTCAACGCGCGGGCCAACATCTTCGTGACGATGCGCATGGTCAGGCGCTACGGCTGGGATCCCTGGGGAGGCTGAGCGCCCGAACCTTCCACGATCGGACCGCCCGGACGAGCGAGCGAGCGGAGGATCTCCCGCACTTCATCAGGCGAGGAGGCCACCGCGCTCGTCCCGGGCGCGTCCCGGTCGGTCACGATCCGCATCGCGGGGAACCGACCTCGGACCAGCGAGACCAACGTCTCGTAGCTCCCGAACACCACCATCGCATGCGGTCGTTCCGCGTCGATCAGTCCGAGTGCGTCGGTCTCGTTGGTCGCACCGGGCGTGAGCTCCCACTCGGCCGCCGTGGTGGCGCGCCGGAGCGCTCCGAGACCCTCGTCGTCGGGGGCCACGCACAACACCTTGACGGCCCGGCACACCGCTAGAGCCACCCGCGCTTCCGGAACCCGAGGTCCAACCCGACCGCCGAGGCCGCCATCATCCCGAGCGCCAGCGGATAGCCGAGGGTCCAGTGCAGCTCCGGCATGTGATCGAAGTTCATGCCGTAGATCCCCGCGATCAGGGTCGGCACGAGGATCCCATCTCGGAAGGCATAGGCCTCCATCGCCTTGAGCGTACCGGAGCTACTCACGACACAGAAGGCAAAGGACGAGGCCGCTCTGGTTCGGGCTAGCCTTGGCCCGGTCGACGAGCGGAGGGAAGAAGATCGATGGAACGGAGACGCGAGTCCACCCTGACACACCCCGTCCTGGTCCGCGAAACGGAGGACCGTGCGCGCAACCTGCAGGATCGGATGGCCGACACCATCACCCGCTTCGCCGGCTCGATGCCGTTCGTCTATCTCCACATCGCCTGGTTCACCCTGTGGATCGTCTTCCGGGTCGAGAAGTTCCCCTTCGGACTCTTGACGATGCTGGTGTCCCTGGAGGCGATCTTCCTTTCGACGTTCGTGATGATCAGCCAGAACCGCGCCGACGAGAGGCGCGCGGCGCTCGCGGAGCATCAATGGCGGATCGTCCAGGCGGAAGAGCAACAGAACGAAGAGCTCATCGCCATCTCGCGACAGATCCTGGAGCTCACGAAGGAGATCCATTCGCTCACGAAGGGCTCGAAGGCGGCTCCGTCCTAGCGTCGACAGGCGGCTCAGGAGCCGTGGCGCTTGGCGGTGGGGCCCCCATCGCGAGCGCGTGGCTTGCGATCGACCGGAGGCGGTGAGACATACGTCGCTCGCACGACGAGGCCGGCTTCGCGCTCCATCACCCAGATGGAACCCTTCTTCCATCCTTTCTCCGGTCCGACGACCGCTCCCCGGTCCTCGAGGTACTCGATGACCTGGGGGATCAGGTCTCCGTGACCACACAGCGCGGACGCGTTGGAACGGACCTCGTCGAGCAACGCCAGGAGCCCGGAGAGCGGGGCTCCCTCCAACAGCTCATCGCGCGGCTCGACGGGGAGACCCCGCTGCTCCGCGAGCGGTCTCACGGTATCGATGCATCGGATCGCGGGACTGCTCAGGATGCGCTCGATCACCCTGCTCGACAGCACACGAACGAGAGACTTGGCCTGGCGACTCCCGGTCTTGGAGAGGGGTCTCGAGAGATCGTCTCCCGACCAGGTTCGCCGATCCCCCGCTTTCGCGTGACGGATGAGGTAGGTGGGAGCATCGCCCGTGGTCGCGGCGTCGAGGATCTCTCGGTCGCGATCGTGGGTGAGGATGTCTCGGGCCTCCGAGATCGGGAACCACCTCGCTTCGTCCACCTCGGCCGTGGGGTGGAGGTCGTGTCCGTCGAGCGTTTCCATGGACCAGTAGCGGACGACCTTCAGCGCGCCGTCCTGGAGGGTGTATCGAGACGACGGCAGCTCGGCGTCGAGCCGACATCCGAGCCCTGTCTCCTCGAGCACCTCGCGTATCGCGGCCTCTTCGAAAGACTCGCCCTCGAGCAACTTCCCCTTCGGCAACGACCAGTCGTCGTAACGGGGTCGGTGCACGAGCACGGTCTGCACCCGTCCGTCCACCCGGCGACGCACCACCCCGCCCGCCGCGCGAACCTCGTTCGTCACGTCCAGAAGCGCTTCCTCCGCTCGAGGCGCCTCCACGCCTTCGGCCACATCTCTCTCGCCCGATCGCGTGAGGCGGCCTCGAGCTCCGCGAGGCGTCCGGCGGTGAACGCCACGGCTTGGTCGTCGGCCTCCAACCCTCGGTCGGCGAGCCAGGCCATCGCCACGACGGCGTCCTGATGCTCGCCGAGAACCTCCTGGAGCGCTTCGGCGGCCGATGCGAAGCGGGCGGCTCGCTTCCCGAAGACGGGGGTGAGCGCCTCAGCCCCGTACCGCACCCGCTTCGTGTCGATCCGGGTGGCGTGGAGGGCAGCGTCGTTCGAGCCGGAGCCGAGCGCCCTCGCGCTCGCCTGAAGCTTCGCCCAAGGACGCTTGATGAGTGACCCGGTGCTCACGGCAGGCTGATCCACCCGGCCGCTCCTCGGCTCCGGTTCACGGGCGGCGCGCACGAGCCGCACGACGAGCTCCTGGTAGCTCCTTGATCGCAGACCCTCGAGGAGCCGGCGCCGGGCGTCCAGGCGGTCGGTCTCGAGACCGTCGAGCAGCACCTTGGCCGATGCGACCTCGGGGCCGACCATCCCTTCGACCCTTCGTTCGAGCTTGCCTCCGAGTACCTCTGCGTCGCGAACGGGGCCGAGAAGTAGACCCAGCCATCTGAGCTCGGTTCGCATCGCCCCGGCCCATTCCCGGTCGAGGAGCGGGCGGAACGTGCGGAGGTCCGAGCGTAGCCGTCGGGCGGCGACCCGCGCCTTGTGCACACCCTCCGGATCCTCGCCGAGCCGGACGATCGGATCATTGGAGACGAGCTTGATCGTCGAGCCGGCGATCGCGGACCGGACGACGTCCAACGCCGTCGGGTCATCGCCGAGCTCGGTGAGTTGATCCAGCTCGAGCTGCACCTGCTGCGCCAGCGCCAGTGCCATCTCGTCGTGCTCGGTCACCGTTGGCCGTCCCCTCGCTCGACGGCGAACTGCATGAGCCGCTCTTGCGCGCTCACCCCGCGCTCGGTCTCCACCTTGGTCCACACACCGTCGGAGCCGAGATCCCATGCGAGCACGTCGTCCTCCAACCCAGCCTGGATGATCTCGTCGAGTCGCTCGCGCAGGACCGGATCGAGCACCGGAACCGTCACCTCGACGCGCCGCTCGAGGTTCCGCGGCATGAGGTCGGCGGAGCCGATGAAGTGCTGGTAGCCGCGCTCACGACTGCCGAACCGGAAGATCCTCGAATGCTCCAGATATCGGCCCACGATCGACCTGACTCGGATGGTCTCGGAGAGACCGGGCACTCCCGGCCGGAGGCAGCAGATCCCTCGGACGATCAGATCGACGCCGACGCCCGCGCGGGAGGCTTCGTATAGCGCGTCGATCGTCTCCGCATCCACGAGACTGTTCATCTTCAGGACGATGGACCCGTCTCCCGCCGCCCCCTCCGCGCGGATCAGCTCGATCAATCTCCGTTTCAGGTCGGTGGGCGCGACCAGCAATCGACGATAGGTCTGCTGGCGGCTGTAGCCCGTGAGCAGGTTGAACAGATCGCTGAGATCCGCACCGAGTTCGGGGTCGGCCGTGAGCAAACCGACGTCTTCGTACAAGCGGGCGGTGCTGGGGTTGTAGTTGCCGGTACCGACGTGCGCGTAGCGACGGATGCCGGATGCCTCGCGGCGAACGACCAAACACACCTTGGCATGCGTCTTCAATCCCACGATGCCGTAGACCACGTGGACGCCCGCCTGCTCCAGCGTGCGGGCCTGGGTGATGTTGGCGCGCTCATCGAAGCGCGCTTGGAGCTCGACGAGCGCGACGACCTGCTTCCCGGCCTCGGCCGCGCGCACCAGCGCGCGGACGATCGGGCTCTCCTCTGACGTCCGGTAGAGCGCGAGCTTGATCGCGAGGACGGACGGATCCTGCGCCGCCTGTTCGATGAACGCCTCGACCGAGGTCTCGAACGAATCGTAAGGATGATGGACGAGGAGATCGCCTTTCGAGATGACCTCGAAGAAGTCCTCGACACCCTCGAGGCGAGGCTGGGTCACGGGGGTCCATGGATCGTCCTTGAGCTCCGGGCGGTCGAGCTCGTAGAGGGACCAGAGCGCCGAGGGGTCGAGGAGCCCCTCTACGACGTACACCTCGTCGGGCAGGAGCGCGAGCTCCCGCGTCAAGAGCGTCCGGACCTCGTCGGTGGAGGCGGCGTCGAGCTCGAGCCGAACCGGCGTCGCGCCTCGGAGGCGACGCCGAAGTACGGACTCGATCGCCTCGAGGAGGTCTCCTCCCTCTTCCTCCTCCAGCTCGAAGTCTGCGTCTCGAGTGAGCCGGAAAGCCGAATGACCCACGATCTCCATCCCGGGGAACAGGACCTCCAGGTGCACGGCGATGACCTGCTCGATCGGGACGAACCGCTCGCCGTCCGGCATCTCGATGAATCGTGGAAGCAGAGGCGGGACCTTCACGCGCGCGAACCGCCGTTCCCCGCTGGATGGGTCGCGAACGAGGGCGGCGAGGTTGAGAGACAGGGACGAGATGTACGGGAACGGGTGCGCCGGATCGACCGAGAGCGGAGTGAGCACCGGGAAGACGCGCTCGCGGAACAGCTCGCCGAGGTGCTCGCGGTCGTGGGCATCGAGCTCGGCCCAACTCACGAGCCTCACTCCTTCCTTCTCGAGGGCCGGCCGGAGCTCTTCGACCCACAGCGCGTCCGTGCGGCGGGAGAGCTCCGCCACGCGTGCCGTGATGCCGGCGAGCTGCTCCTCGGGCGTCGACCCCTCGGGCGATGCGGGACCCACTCCCGCTTCCCGCTGCTCCTGGAGGCCCGCGACGCGCACCTGGAAGAACTCGTCCAGGTTGGATCCGAAGATGGCGAGGAACTTGACCCGTTCGAGGAGCCGATGCGAGGCGTCCTCGGCCAGCGCCAGCACGCGGGCGTTGAACTCCAACCACGAGAGTTCGCGGTTGAGGAACCTCTCGGTACGAGGGAAGGGATCCAGCATCGGAGCGCCGATGCTAGCGGTTACGCCCCGCTGATCGCCAGTCGTCCGAAAGGAGGTGGGTCTCTTGGCGAACGGCATCCGGAGACGACCGCTCAGCCAACGAACTTATAGCCGAGGCCCCTCACCGTGACGAGGTGCTTGGGGAGGTGCGGATCTTGCTCCACCTTCTTCCGGATCCGTTTGACGTGGACATCGAGCGTCTTCGTATCACCGAAATAGCCTGCGCCCCAGACCTGCTCGATAAGGAAGTCGCGGGTCAGGAGCCTCCCCTGCCGGCGGAGGAACGCCTCGAGCAGCTCGAACTCCTTGGGGGGGAACCCCACCGTCTCGCCCCGGACGAGGACCTCGTGCCTCGCGACATCGAGGGACACCGGACCTCCGCTGAGGACGTCCTCCTCGGGTTCGGTTGCGCGCATCCCCGCTCGGCGCAGGTGGGCCCTCACGCGGGAGACGAGCTCGCGGACCGAGAACGGCTTCGTGACGTAGTCATCGGCCCCGAGCTCGAGCCCGGAGACCTTGTCGGCCTCCGAGTCCTTCGCGGTCACCATGATGATGGGGACGTTTGAGATCTGGCGGATCTGCCGGCACACGTCGAGCCCGGACATCTCGGGCAACATGAGATCGAGGATCACCAGCGACGGACCCTCACTGCGGAAGCGGTCCAGCGCATTCCGGCCGTCGGAGGCGACCGCCACGACGTAGCCCTCGCGCTCGAGGTTGTAGCGCACGGTATCGGCCAACGACTCTTCATCTTCCACGACGAGGATCCGCGGGACCGGGGCATCCTCCGTCACGCATCCCCCCCCGCTGCCGGTACGTCATGAGAAGCGTCGGTGAACTCGCGGAACTCTCCTGTGATCAAGAACCCCACCTGCTCGGCGATGTCCACCGCATTGTCACCGACGCGCTCCAGCGCGCGAGCCGCAAGGTTCATGTGCAGGCCCCAATCCAACGCGCGCGGATCGTCGGCGAGCTTCAGGGCTTCGAGATGCGTTCTCCGATTGAGCCTGTCCACCGGATCGTCCATCTTCGGCAGCGTCAAGCAAAGCTCCAGATCCCTGGTGCGGAACGCCTCGAGCGACGTGCGGATCATGGCGACGACGTGGGAACCCATCTCGTCCAACTGCTGGAGCAAGCTCTGGCTGGGAGGTAGATCGCGGGTGGCGAGGTAGAGCTTCGCGATGTTCACCGCCTGATCTCCGATCCGCTCCAGGTGGAGGCAGCTGTGGAGGATGGCCGAGACCAAGCGCAACTGTGTGGCCACCGGCGACTGCAGTGCGAGCATCTCCAGCAGGTCGTGGTCGATCCCGAGGTAGAGGTCGTCGATGGCGTCATCGTCGTCGATCACGCCCTGCGCCTTGGCGTCGTCGTGTTGCACGAGCGCCTCGACGGAACGCTGGACCGCCGCCGAAGCGAGCTCACCCATGGACAGGAGTTGCAGCTCCACGCGCTCGAGCTGCTCGTGGAAGTGCTCTCGGGTCATCCGAACCTCCCCGTGACGTAGTCCTCCGTGCGGCGATCGGAAGGGTTGGTGAAGATCGTCTCCGTCCGGTCGAACTCCACGATGTGGCCCGTCCGGAGCCCGTCGGGCGCGACGTCGACCGTGAAGAACGCGGTCCGGTCCGAGACACGCGCGGCCTGCTGCATGTTGTGCGTGACGATCACGATCGTGTACTCCGAGACGAGATCGCGCATCAGGTCCTCGATCTTGGCGGTCGCGATCGGGTCCAGGGCGGAGCATGGCTCGTCCATCAGGATCACGTCCGGCCGGGTGGCGATCGCGCGAGCGATGCACAGTCGCTGCTGCTGGCCACCGGACAGTGCCATGCCCGAGTCCTTCAGCTTGCCGCTCACCTCGTCCCACAGCGCGGCCCGCCGCAGCGACTCCTCCACCAGGTCGTCCATGTTCCCCTTGTACCCCGCGATCCGCGGGCCGAACGCGACGTTGTCGTAGATCGATTTCGGGAAGGGGTTCGGCTTCTGGAACACCATCCCGATCCGTCGGCGAACCTCGACCGGGTCCACGCGCTCCCCATAGAGATCTACGCCGTGGTAGAGGATCTTCCCCTCGACCCGGGCGCCTTCGATCAGGTCGTTCATTCGATTGAACGACCGCAGCACGGTCGACTTGCCACATCCCGACGGCCCGATCATCGCGGTGATCTCGTTCTCACGGATCTGCAGGGCGATGTCCCGGACCGCTCGGAAGTCGCCATAGAACACCGCGAGGTCTCGGATGTCGAAGATCAGTGGGTTCGCATCGTCCGCGTGCGTGGAGCCGGACGTCGCCTCCAGGCTCACGACCTGTGCATCCGTCTCCGTGCCCGGCTCCTTCACCACATCAGTATCCAAGTCATCACCATTTCCGTTCATACCGGTTCCTCAAGATGATCGCCGTCAGGTTCACAAGGAAGATCGTTCCCATCAGGATCAGGATGCCGGCAGCCGCGACCTCCTGGAACTCCGGCTGGGGCTTCTTCGTATACGCGAAGATCAAAGTGGGAAGCGCGGTGAACCGCTCCTGCAGCGTTTCGGTCAACCCGCCGCTGGTCGCAAGGAACCCCGTGACCGCCCCCACCATGATCAGCGGGGCCGTTTCGCCCAGTGCTCGCGCCATCGCGAGCACCGAGCCCGTGAGGATCCCCGGTGCCGCGTTCGGCAACACGTGGCTGCGGATCACCTCCCAACGGGTGGCCCCGACGCCGAACCCGGCCTCCCGGATACTGTTGGGCACGGCACGGAGTGCTTCGGCCGTGGTGATGATGATGATCGGGAGGACCATGATCGCGATCGTCAGACCACCCGAGAGTAGGCTCTTCCCTTCAGCTCCGGCGGAACTCGTGACATCGCCGAGCAGCTCCACGAAGATCGCGAGGCCGAGGATCCCGTAGACGATCGCCGGGACACCGGCGAGGTTGCGGATGTTGGCGTTGATGATCCGGTTGAACCTGGTGTCAAGCGCGTACTCCTCCATGTAGACGGCCGCGCCGATCCCGAGCGGGAACGCGATCACGACGACGAAGACCATCAGGTACAGCGAGCCGATGATCCCGTAGCGGACTCCGGCGCGTTCGGCGACCGACGAGTACGACGACGACAGGATCTGTCCGCCACGATCCCGCAGCACGGGCAGGGCCTGCGCCGTGACCTGTGCGAGCAGCACGAGCAGGATCGCAAGCGCGAAGATGAGGGTGAGCAGGAGGCCGACCTGGAACAAGGTCGTTCCGACGTCACGTCGGCGCCCCGTGAGGGCGCGACGGACCTCCTCGCGGGTGGCGACCGCGACCGTGGAAGCTCGTGCCATCAGTACTGCCTCCGGACACGTCGTACGAACCGCTCGGAGACCACGTTGAGCGTGAGGGTCATCAGGAAGAGCAGGATGCCCACGAAGAAGAAGCTGTAGTACGCCGGCCCCGAGCCCCGGACCTGATCGGATCCGGTGGCGAGGGCGGTGATCGCCGCCGTCATCGTCTGCGTCCCGACGAGCGGGTCGAAGTGAAGTGTCGTTCCCGAAGTCCCGCCGGCTGCGATCGCGACGATCATAGTCTCGCCGATCGCGCGCGAGATCCCCAGGATCAACGCTGCCGTGATGCCCGACACGGCCGCGGGGAAGACGACCCTGGTGCTCGTGAGCCTTCGGCGAGCACCGAGGCCGAAGCTCGCCTCGCGCAGCGAGTTGGGAACCGCGTGCATCGCATCCTCGGCCACCGAAGCGACCAGGGGTGTCACGAGCAGGCCGACCCCGATCCCCGCCGCGAGCGCGTTGAAGAACTCCGCGCGTGAGAAGAGCGCCTGCACGATCTCCGGGCTGATGAACCGCAGGGCGAAGAAGCCCATGACGACGCTCGGGACGCTAGCGAGCGTCTCGAGGATCGGCTTGAGGAACCTCCGAGCTCGGGGCTTCGCGAACTCCGACAGGTACATCGCCGCGCCCAGGCCGAGCGGGGCCGCGACCATCATCGCGATGAGCGACACGATCAGCGATCCCACGAAGATCGAACGGATGTCGAACGCGTTGCTGCGTGGGAACCACCCTTGTGGCGAGAACAGGAGCCCGAGATCGCCGAGGCGGCGGAGGAAGTCGAAGGCGCCCCCCGCCAGCGCGAAGACGATCCCGACGCTGATCAGGATCGAGAACACGGCCGCCGCGAACATGGAGGTTCGGACCGCGCGTTCCCGACGCTGGCGCCTCGGGTCACCGCTGAGGTCGACGCGGCCCCGCACGACCACGGCGCCGGATCCCGTCTGCGCCATCACGTGCCCCCTTCGTTGCCCTCGTGAGATCGGGCCCGAGCAGTCAGTTCTATCAGTCTCCGGACCCGGAGAAAGGCCCGACCACGCGGGCCGGGCCCTCTCCCAGGTGACGAACGAAGGTCAGGCCTTCGCGTCCTCCCAGGCGGAGATCGCCGCGTCGAGACGATCCGTGGGAAGTGCGACGTAGTCGACCTCCTCCACGGACGCGACACCCTCCTCGGAGAGGTAGTAGTCCACGAACGGCTCGAGCGCCGGGTTCTCCGCGAGCTTGTTCGGGTTCACGTAGATGTAGAGCGAGCGAGAGATCGGGTAGCTCCCGTCGATCACGGTGTCGGCGCTCGGCGCGACACATCCGTCGCCGCCGTCCACCTCGAACTTCTTGACCGTGTCGCTGGCGGCTTCCGCGTACGAGAATCCGACGAACCCGAGTCCGGAGGCATTGCCCGCGGCGTTGTCGATGATCACGTTGTCGTCCCCGGACGATTGATAGTCCGTTCGGAGGACGTCGTCCGGCTGCTCCCGCTCACCGGCGATGTCTTCGAGGGTGATCTCGATGAAGGACCCGAACGTGCCGGACTCCGCTCCGGGCGCAACGATCGTCAGTGGCTGATCGGGGAAGCCACCGTTCCCGCCAACCTCGGCCGCCAGGTCGTTGGCGTCGGCCCACGAATCGAACCCCTCGGACTCCGGGCCGAACAGAGCGTACAGGTCCCCGAAGGTCATGCAGCTGATCGAGTTCGCGGGGTTCCCGATCACGGTGAGCGCGTCCAGTCCGACCTCGATCTCCACCGGGCTGATGCCGTTCGCCTCACAGGCGGCGACCTCCTCCTCGTCGATCGCGCGGGACGCGTCGCTGATGTCGGTCTCGCCGTTGCAGAAGAGCTCGAACCCGTCGCTGGTTCCGGGACCGTCCACCGCGATCTCGACTTCCAGGTTCTCGGCCCGGAACTTCTCCGCCACCAGGGAGGTGATCGGCTCGACCGTCGAGGAGCCGGAGATGTTCAGGGAACCTGTGACCTCCTCACCACCGTTCTCGATTCCCGGATCGTTCGGGTCATCTCCGCACGCTGCAGCCACCAGCGATAGCGCGAGCGCAGCGAGGACCAATCGACTCCATGGCTTCCTGGTCATACTCCCCTCCCGTTCACGACGTCCCCATCTCGGGGATCGACTACAGGCGCGATGCTAGGCGGGGCGGATGGCGGGCTCGTGGCAGCGAAGTGAACGCGCGGTGAACCGGCTGTCCTCCGGTTGCCGTTCGCCGTCCTCACCTCTCGGATGCGGATGGAGGGAGGATGAAGAGAGGGGGAACGGCTCATGAACGAGGTGAACGTGCGCCTACACTCCCGCGGGTGGAACCGGTCTCGGTGGTCGTCCTCGTGGTGGCGCTCGCGGTCATCGCTGCCGCTTCCTGGGCCTTGCCGCGAGCGGTCCGGTCGGGCCGAACCTGGGAGGAACGCGCACTCGCGGCCGAAACAGCCGGCAGAGAGCAGCGGATCGAGGCGGAGGAGGATCGCCGGATCAGCGACCTGATCCTGTCGACGATGCAGGATGGGGTGCTGCTCATGGGGCGAGACGCCGGCGTGGCGTTCGCGAACGACGCCATCGCCCGACACCTGCCCTCGACCCCCACGACACTCGATGCGGTGTTGCCGCTCGCGCTTCGGACGGCGATCCACGAGAGCCGCGAGCGACGTGAGCCGACTTCCGTGCTGGTCGAGACCGGGGTTCCCCCCCGCTGGCTGCGGGGAACGATCACCCCGGCCGCCGACGGCGCGACCCTCGTCGTCGTCCGGGACGTCACCCAGCAGCGCCAGCTCGAGGACGTCCGACGTGACTTCGTGGCGAACGCTTCCCACGAGCTCAAGACGCCCGCCGCCACCATCCAGGCGGTTGCCGAGACCCTCGGACAGGCCGCGGCGGACGATCCCGCGGCGGTCCCTCGGTTCGCGTCGCAACTCGAGCGCGAGGCCGTTCGCCTCTCGCGCATCGTCGCTGACCTGCTCGATCTCTCGAGACTCGAATCCGGGAGCGCGCTCGCCGAGATCGTCTCGTTGGGGGCTGCCGCCCGAGAGGAAGGGCAGCGATTGGAGGAGTCGGCCGAGCGGGTGGGGGTGACCCTGGAGATCCTGACCGGTGGCGAACAGCCGGTCCGCGGATCGCAGAGGGATCTCACGCTGCTGGTGCGCAATCTCATCGACAACGCGGTCCGCTACAGCCACGAAGGGGACAAGGTGCAGGTCGAGGTCGATTCCGAGGGGGACGAGGTGACCCTGCGAGTCACCGACACGGGGATCGGGATCCCCTCCCGGGACATCTCCCGGATCTTCGAGCGCTTCTATCGGGTCGACCGGGCCCGATCCCGGGAGACGGGCGGCACGGGACTCGGGCTCGCGATCGTGAAGCATGTGGTCGACAACCACGGGGGCAGTCTCGAGGTCGAGAGCGAGCTCGGTCGCGGGACGACGTTCCGGGTCAGGCTTCCCGCGGCGCCCCGCCCCTGAGGCGTTGAGGCTCTTCCCTCGCTAGTCGGGCGCCATCACCGGGTCGAGTTGGCGAGCCTCCTGTGCGGGCACGATGGAGAGCTTCGCTCCGAAGACCGCGCGGAACCGATCCGCGACGCCCCTGGGGTGCCACGGTGCGGGGACGGGGGCCTCGACCTCGAAACGACCTCGCCACCTGCATGTGATCGAGGCCGGCTCTCCGGGGGGTATGCGCCGATGGAGCTCTTCCGCGAGGGCGAGCGCAACGGCCGTCCGTCGAACCGCGGGCCGGTCACCGGCCGGGATCAGCCGTGCGTACGGCCCCAGGCTCGCTGCCCCTCCCGCGTGTCGCAGGATCGCGGACAGGATGCCGAGGGCCTCGTGCGTGAATCCCGCGAGGTCCGCCGTCGTCACGATCATCGCGGCGTGCTCGAACCGCTCGTAGTGATCGATCGCCTTCCCGACGTCGACCAGCGTGGCCGCGTGCTCCAGCATCTCCACGACGAACGGCGTGGCATCGGGATCGAGGGCCTCGATCAGCTGCGCCGCGAGCGAGGACCGGCGCTCGGCGACGGCGACATCCCATGTCGCGAAACGAGCGGCGAGCGTCGCAGCGGAGATCGTGCGCACCTGGCGAGGCGTGGGGACGACCGACAGGTCCCCGAGCGCGAGTCCCTCGCGAAGTCCCCGACTCGACACCACGACACGCTCCGCACCCAGGTGCCGCATCGCGGCGAGCACGACGAGCGCACCGCCGACGATGGAGTCGGCTCGGTCCGGGTTGAGTCCCCGGAGCCGTGCACGGCGCTTCATCGTGCGCGTCGCGAGGTCTTCGATGATCGACTCGAGGTTCGCCACCCGGAGCTCGTATCCGTGGAGGAGCGGCAACGGGTGATCGGTCCGGCGCAGGTCCATCTTCGCGAGGTTCCGCACCGTGCCCCCGATCCCCACGAGATCCCCGGCGTCGCCCAGCGTGGGCACGCCCGATCCCTCGAGCGCCGCAACGACCGACTTCCGCAGGTCCTTCATCTCTCTCTCGGAAGGCGGATCCGTCGCGAGGAACCGATCGCTCACGCGGAGGGACCCGAAGGGGAACGTCCACGATCGATCGAAATGCCGGTCGTGGAAACTCGTCAACTCCATGCTTCCCCCGCCGACATCCATCGCGGCGCCGTCCACGACCGGGAGGTCGTGCACGGCGCCCAGGAACCCGAACCTGGCCTCGAGATCCCCGTCGATCACTTCCAGCGGTACCCCCAACGCGTGCGCCTCCTTCACGAGCCGCCCCCCGTCGCGAGACTCGCGGACGGCGGAGGTCGCCACCGCGATCATGTGTCCCGCTCCCGCGCCGTCGGCGACCGCTTTGAAATCTCGGAGCGTCTCGAGGGTCCGGTCGATCGCCTCCGATCCGAGGCTGTGGTCGTCGCGCAGCTCTCGGCCGAGGCGGAGAGGCGCGCGCGCATCTTCGAGGACGTCCAGGTGCTCGCCCGGGCGCAGACGGAAAACGATCATCCGTGCCGAGTTCGAGCCGACATCCACCACCGCGAACGGCCGGTCGCCGTGTCGAGCCCGCCGACTGGCTTCCACACGCCGAATGCTCCCATACGGGAGCGGGGGCTCGGAGGCCGGTCGGTTGGATGAACACCCGGGACGGAGGGGAGACCCTCGTATGCTCCTGCGCGATGACGACCCTGTTCCTGATCCGTCACGGCGTCACCGCCGTGACGGGGTCACGTTTGTACGGCCGGACGCCGGGGATCCATCTCGACGAGCGCGGCCGCCG
>Ga0299907_10000653_pt1 | contig 17716 bp, 22 predicted proteins | sample RVTome_16_FD_198680 | JGI IMG/M metagenome (GOLD analysis project Ga0299907, IMG submission 198680) | Soil microbial communities from uranium-contaminated site in the Upper Colorado River Basin, Wyoming, United States - RVT152D67 (version 2) ...
GGTGAACTACCTCGCGCTCCTCGGATGGGCGAAGGACGACCACACGACCTTCCTGTCGCGAGAGGAGCTGATCGAGGCCTTCGACCTGTCGCACGTCTCACACAACCCGGCGGTCTTCGACACGCAGAAGCTCGAGTGGATGAACAACCACTACATCCAGTCGTTGGATGAGGACGAACTGGCGGCTCGATGCATCCCCTTCCTCACCTCGGAGGGTCTGTCCGTGGACCCCGCGCTGCTCCGCCGCGCCATCCCGATCATCCGGGAGCGCATGAAGACCCTCACCGAGGCGCCCGCGCTGCTCCGCTTCCTGTTCACCGACGACGTGGTGCCGAACGAGAAGGCTTCGGAGCTGATCGAGAAAGCTCCGCAGGGATATCTCAAGGAGACGGCCGACGCGCTCGATGCCTCGGAGACATGGGATACCGCGCACATCCAGGCGATCCTGGACCGGCTGGCGTCGGAGGCGGGGCTGAGCCGGACGAAGGGCTGGCAGCCGATCCGCGCTGCGGTGACGGGATCGAACGTGTCTCCGCCACTGCCGGAGTCGCTCGCCTTGCTGGGCAAGGAGCGGACGGTGGCCCGGCTCCGCGCCGTCGCCGGGTGACCTTCGCGGCGGTCTCCATGGTGGCCGCCTCCCTCCTGCATCCGCCCTCGGTCGCGAACGGCCTCGAGGCGTCCCCGGCCCACGGCGCGGCAGCGGTCGCCGCGACCGCCCCCCGTGCACCCGACATCGCATCCCTGCGGCCGCGCATCATCTGGAAGCCCATCCCGTACGGCGACCGCCGCCGCAGCCAGATGGCCGCTTACTCCAGTCGTCACTACGGCAAGTGGACGTGGCGGCTCAGGGGACCGGTCGCGATCGTCCAGCACTACACGACCGGTACCACGTGGCAGGGCGCGTGGAACACGTTCGCCGCGAACTCACCGCACCTGGGCGAGTACCCGGGCACATGCACCCACTTCATCGTCCACACCGACGGCAGGATCTTCCAGCTCGCGCCGCTCTGGATCCGGTGCCGACACGCGATCGGGCTGAACCAGCTCTCGATCGGGATCGAGCACGTCGGGCGCTCCGACGCCGAGGTCATCGGGAACGCCCGTCAGATGAGGGCATCTTTGAAGCTCACGCTCTGGCTCGTCGCGAGGTTCGAGATGCAGATCCGCAACGTGATCGGACACGGCGAGAGCCTCCAGAGCCCGCTGCGGTACGAGCGATACGCGGCTTGGAAGTGCAGGACGCACACCGACATGTCGCGACCCGCGATGAGGACCTACCGAGCCTGGCTGCGGGATCGCGCGCGTGCCGCGGGAGTGCCCGTCGGGCCGGCTCCGGAATGGGTCGACATCGGCTGTTGACTCCTGAGGTGATTTCCCTCGACCGGGCCCACGGTCTAGGATCGAGGCAGGAGGCGCGGTGTCGAAGGTCCTGAACCTGCCGGAGCGCCAGGATGCCGAGGGAACCTGGCACATGGTCCTGAAGGACGTCTGCGGCTGGTGTGGCTGCGGGTACCTGGTAGCCGAGGACGACCACGACCTCGTCTGGGAGCCGGGTCGTCATCACGACGAAGGGTGCTCCGACGACGAATGCGAGTGTCACACCCGCGCTCGCGTCGGGCGGCGACACGACGAATGGTGAGGCCCGGGCTTCGCTGATCTCGTCCGCCGAAGCGCGCCGCGGATGCTCGAGGAACTAGCCCTTGTTGGCCATTCGGCCTTCCGACCCGTTCGCCTGCGAGAGCCGACGGAAGCCGGATGTGTTCTTCGGTCAAGAGGCCTACTGTCGGAGCACGACTCCCACGGACGGAGGAGCTCGGATGGTTGGTGAAGACGGATCGGTCACGATCGACGTGGCTGCCGAACTGATGAACATCGACGTGCGGACGATCAGGGAATGGTCGGCGATCGGCTTGCTGCAGATCGAACGCCGAGGCGACGATGAGGTCGTCCATCTCGGCCAGGTGAAGGCGCTGGCTCGATCCCCGATGGCTCCAGGCGGGGGCGTGGAAACGCATCCGGGAGCGCTGCGTGAGCTTCTCCGCGAAGCCACGGTCGATCCCAAGAGCCTCGCCGGCCTCCAAGAGCTCGCTCGGGAACGGAGTGCGGCGGGAACGTAACTGGTCGCGCACGCGGTCGGCGGAAGATCCGAGCGGTGGATCGCGCGCCTGTTGTCCCGCGCGACAGGGGGCTGTCGCCTCGCTGCCCGTCGGTGCCCTCCCGCGAGGGCTAGACTCGCCCTCCGACGAGAGGGGATCCCTGTGGACGATGCCTCCGACCGGTTGTTGAAGGCCATCGAGGAATTCGAACGGGTCGCGGAATCGGCGACCCCGGACGAGGCGGCGACCTCCTTCGACGAACCCACGCTGCAGGTGTTCTGGCAGAGCTGGCCCCACGTCAGCTCGTGGTCGGGTGCTCTGTGGCGGCGGCTCAACGAGAATCTCGCCGACGCGGCGGTGCCCGAAGAGCAATCCGAGTTCCACGAGGTCGGCGGCGAGGGCGGATAGCGGGTCGTGGGAGCTGTATGGCCATCCTGAAGGAGATCATGACGGGTGAGGTGTACACCACCACTCGTGATGCGCCGGTCGCACAAGTGGCCGCCAGCATGCTCAAGGGGCGGTTCGGATCGGCCATCGTGATGGAGGGTTCGTGGTTGACCGGGATCTTCACCGAACGCGACGTCCTCCGCGCCGCGGCGTCGGGAGCCGATCTGACCTCGTCGCCGGTCGCGGATTGGATGACGAACGACCCTGTGACCGCGGGTGCGGCCATGGATGCGGATGAAGCCACCGAGATCATGATGAGCCGTGGCTTCCGGCACCTGCCGGTCGTCGAGGGGAATACCCTCATCGGGATCGTGAGCCTCCGAGACCTTCTGAGAACTCGCGTCCGCCGTCCGCAGCGATGAGGGAGAAGGGTCTGCGCGGCTAGTCGGCCAGGCAGGAAACGACCGTGTCCACGCCGGCGCCACCTATACAGGTATCCGAAGCGGGTCCGCCGTGAAGAAGGTCGGCACCGTCCCCCCCGCCGATCGCATCCGAGTCCCACCCACCGAACAACACGTCGGCTCCGGTGCCGCCGCGGAGGACGTCCTGACCGCTGCCCCCGTAGACGGTGTCGTTCCCCCCGCCTCCGAACACGGAATCATCCCCTCCGAACCCACAGATCACGTCGGAGGCTTCGGTCCCGTGGAGAACGTCGTCGCCCGAGGTTCCGCGAACCGTGCAGACGGGCCGCCAGTCGATGCCCACGGCGCCGTGATCGAGCTGGCGCACGAAGGATCCGTCTGGTCGAACGATCTGGATCCCGCCGTCCGCCGCGAGGAACCTGCCGTCCGGGGACCACGCGACTTGCGAGAACCAATCATCGATGATGGATTGCGAGTCGACGCCGTTCGTCACGCAGAGCTGCCCCTGGCCGGTGATCGCGAGCCATCGACCGTCAGGTGACCACTCGGCGAGCTCGGAGTTCATCGGGCAATCATCCCCGACGCCACCTCCTGTCTCGATCGCGGAGAGGTAGCTGTCCACAGCGTCCTGGGTATGGGTGACGGCGATGATCCCACGGTAAGACCAGCTGGCGTCGTGGTAACGGTCTATCCAGGTGCTCCCGGCCGTCGAGTCGAACAGGGTGCGCACGTGCCCTCCATCGGGGCGCATCGCCCGCACGTCGAAGTCGTCGAACATGATGGACGTCCCATCGGGGAACCATCGAGGGTCCGAGCCATATCGTCCCGTGGTCCTGACCCGCGAACCTGATGCCCTCATCGTGTGGATGACGCCGTCCCGCACGAACGCGATCCGACTGCCGTCTGCCGACCAGGACGGATCGGTGTCCTCCTCCGGACCGGACGTGAGGTACCTGAACCCACCGCCGTCTGGCCTCACGACCGCGATGTCACCTTCGGTCGAGAACACGAGGACGCCGTTCTTGCCGGGGAATCCCGCTCTCGCGGGATGTCCGCTCGCAACCGATAGAGCCGCCGTCAGCGTGAAGACCGCGAGGATGATCGGCCTTCTTGCCGTGTGAGCGATTCCGTGCGCGTACCGCATCCCAGCTCATCTCTTCGATGATCGCGCACCAATCGATGCGTCCGGAAAACAACCCTACTCCCATCGCCTCCTGAGCGTTGATGCGATCCGAAAGGGAGGCGCTGGCCGCATGGGTAGTCCCAACGGGATTTGAACCCGTGTCTTCACCTTGAGAGGGTGATGTCCTAGGCCTCTAGACGATGGGACCGCGACGGCTCGATGCGCCTGAGCAGCGAGGATAGCACCGGCCGGTTGCTGCTCAGCGAGCCCCGATGATGCGGCGAAGCACCATCGAGTAGTCGTCGTCGCCGAGTCCGCTCTCGTCGGCATCGGCGAACCAGCTCGCTGCTGCGGCAAGGACACGAGCATCGGCGTGGGTGGCTGCAGCCGCCTCCTGGATCAGGTCGGCGTCCTTCCGAGCCAGGGCCAGTCGGAACCGGAGCGGAAACTCGCCGGTCTCGAGCTGGTCGCGCCGGCGTTCGGACGCCTGTGCGAGCGGCGTCGACGCGAGGATGTCCGTCGTCAGCTCGCGGCCGAGGCCGAGACGGTCGGCGAGCGCGATCGTCTCGCCCAGGAGCGTGAGGGTGCCGACCAGGGTCGCGTTCGCGACGAGCTTGGCCGCCGCTCCCGACCCGAGAGGCCCTGCGACGAGTACGGATCCCAACTCGGCGAGCAGCGGCATCGACCTCTTGACGAGTCGCCCCGGACCTCCGGCGAAGACAAGGAGCGTGCCCGACTCCGCCTCGGACAGACTGCCGAGAACGGGAGCGTCGAGCAGACCGGTCTCCGGCGGGAGCGCCGAGGCGAGCCTCCGAACGGCGGCCGGGCCCACCGTGGACATCTCGATCACGGTGGTCGACGCGCCCGAACCGGCGGCGATGCCATCGGGGCCCTCGGTGACCGCTCGCAGAGCCTCCGGATCGGAGACGACCGTCACGACCGCCTCGGCTCGGCGAGCGGCGTCGGCGGGGCTCTCCGCCGGTGCCGCCCCGAGCTCCACGAGCTCGGCAGCCTTCTCGGGGGTCCGGTTCCACACGACCACTTCGTGGCCGGCGTCGAGGAACCGCCGCGCGAACCGCCCGCCCATCGCCCCCAGCCCGACCACGGCCACCGTCGTCACTCCGGTCATGATGACTCGGGACGTGACATGCGACACCTCGGCGTCGTGCTCAAGGTCACCAGGCATCAGTGCCTCCGGACACAGCCGGAGATCCCCGGCTCGCATACCGTCGGTTCCGTTGTCGACGAAGGGGGCGGAAGATGATCTCCGGAGACATGGCGAGGGAGCAGATCAGCGATCGAGTGCGCGAGGCCGACGCCTTCCGGCGGTCTCGGACCACGCGGACGGCCCAGCGGCACGACCGCCGTGCGGTCACGCGCAAGGTCTACAGCGGATTCGTGGCCGCGCTCGCGGCACCCTTCCGCCACTAGGTACGAGGCACGTGCGGGACGGACGGCGAAGCCGTCCGTCCCGGATCAGTTCTCGCCCTGGTCCCGCGTGAAGCCGAGTTCTCCGTCGAACTCCTGCAGCTTCTCGATGTGCATCCAGCGGTGCCGCTGGCTGATCGCCACCAGCAGCTGATGCACGTCGTCGTCGGAGAGGTCGCCGGGACTCTCCTTGATGATGAAGCGGCAGCGATAGTGATCCACCGTGTCGGTGATCGCGCCGGTCGGGGGGAACACCTTGGTTCCGCGCGAGGACACCAGCTTCAGCGACAGGGCCGTCTCGTGCGTGAGCTCCATCAAGGAGGCTCCGAGCTCAGCAGGGCCCAAGGGTGACTCGACGAACACGTCCATCCCGACGACCGCTCGCGATGCCGGCTTCACGTAGTCGATGTCGTCCGAGAGCTTCGGCAGGACGAGCGGTTGATGCTCGCGGACCGCCCAGCCCTCGGATCGACGGCCGAGGTTCCCGATGATCGTGTCCGTGTAGTCGGTCGTCGTTGCCCCGTTGCCGTATCCGACCACGTCGCCCGTCAGCACCCCATCTTCGAGGGTCACCAGCACCGCATGCTCGATCGCATCGGCCTGGTCGAACAACCGCAGATAGCGGAGCATGAGGACGGCCGAGAGGATGAGTGCCGTCGGGTTGATGACGTCCTTCCCCGCGTACTTCGGCGCCGACCCGTGCACCGCTTCGAAGATCGCGACCTCGCTTCCTATGTTGGCGCTCGGAGCGAAGCCGAGGCCGCCGACGAGCGCGCTCGTCAGATCCGACAGGATGTCGCCGTTCATGTTCGTCATCACCAGCACGTCGAACTGCTCCGGCCGCTTCACGAGCTGATGCGCGCAGTTGTCGACGATCAGGTGCCAGGACTCGATGTCTTCGTACTCGGGCGCGACCTGCTCGAACACGCGCTTCAGGGTCCCCTCCGAGAGCTTCATGATGTTCGCCTTGGTGGCGCAGGTGACCTGTGTGCGGTGCTCGCTCCTCGCGTACTCGAACGCGAAGCGCGCGATCTTCTCGCATCCTTTCACCGAGATCAGCTTGAGTGCCTCGGCGACGCCGGGGGTCTGCATGTATTCGATCCCGGCGTAGAGGTCCTCGACGTTCTCCCGGACCATCACGAGATCGATGCCTCTCCCGCTGTAGGGGGTCTTCACCCCGGGGAGCTCGCGCACCGGCCGGACGTTGGCGTAGGTCTCGAAGAGCTTACGGAGCGTGACGTTCGCGCTCTTCTCGCCGAAGCCGACCGGGGTCTCGAGAGGCCCCTTCAGCATCACGCGGGTTCCGGACAGCGACGCGATCGTCTCCTCGGGCACCCCGGAGGGGAGGCCCGTCTTGAAGACCTCGGCACCTGCCTCGCATATCTCCCAGTCGATGGGAGCTCCCGACGCCTCGACGATCCGCCGGGCCGAATCGGTCACCTCCGGTCCGATGCCGTCACCCGGTACCAGGGTTACGGGGATCCGTTGGTCGGTCGATGTCGCCACGAGTGCCTCCTCGAGATAGGAGCGCCATGGTATCGGCGCCGTGGCGGAGGGCTCAGGCCGTCAGGTCGTCCACCACCGCGCGGTCCGGTCCCCACTCCGACACGATCGCGTCCAGATCGCGATACAAGGGCACGCCGTACGTGGCGGCGGCGACCCCCATCTCACGGGTGTGGTTGGTGACGGTGGGGCCCGCGAAGAGCGCGAGGATCCTCCCGAATCGGGCGCGCCAGCCCTCGGTACCGATGAGCACCCTTCCGTAGCCGGCGACGACCCCGAGGACCAGGCCGTGCGGCCCGCCCGAGGTCGCCGTGTCGATCTCCCAGATGGCTCTGTCGAGTCCGTCGTTCATCTCGGGGAGTGAGTGGAGCGCGTAGAAGCCGCATTCGCATCCCGTGGCGGGGCATCCACGAGGATGCGGGGTCCGCGCCACCTTCCAGCCGAACATCCCACGCCTTGCGAGACACGATGCTTCGTTCTCACCGGGTCGCCAGCACACGGGTCCGCGCCACGGTGAGAGGAGGTCGGCATTGTCCGATAGTCGCCACCAGCGGAACCCACGGACGGATCCGACGATGGGGACGACCTCTGCCATCGGTCAAACGGGCGATCGGACCGGTTCCGGCCCGGGCTCGGGGGCGGGCTCCGACTGCGGGAGGGGTTCCGTCTCCGTGTCCGGTAGCACCTCGATCTCGCGGACGATCCTCCCGATGTTCATGGGCGCCTCTTACCCGGCCTCCTCAGCGACTACACGGTGCGGGGCGTCCCCGGTGGTTTGCGGCCGAGGGCTGCCGGGTAGATGCTCCACACCGTTTGCCCCCGAAGCGATGAGTGCGATCCCCACCGCCCGGCTCCGAGCCAACGGACCTTCCGGTCCGACGCGCGACGATGCTTGGGCGGCGGCGGCGCCCGCCCCGGCGATGAGCCGGCGCCGGCGGGTCGCTTGGATCGCGATCCTGTCGCTCCTGCTTCCGGTGCTGTCCGTCTCGGGCGCGCTCGCCGCACTGTTCATGACGACGGAGCTGCCGAAGATCCCTCCTTTGTCTGAAACGACCAAGCTCCTCGATCGTGCCGGGAACGAGATCGCGGAGCTGCACGCGGGCGTGGACCGAGTCCTGATCCCGCTCGCCCAGATGCCGATGTCGCTCCGACGCGCCGTGGTCGCGGTCGAGGATGCCGACTTCTACCGGCACGACGGTCTCGATCTCGGTTCGGTGGCCCGGGCGTCATGGGAGAACCTCACGAGCGGCTCCATGAGCCAGGGCGGGTCGACGATCACCCAGCAATACGTGAAGAACGTGCTGACCGGTGCCGAGCGCTCGATCGGGCGGAAGGTCCGCGAAGCGATCCTCGCAGTCAAGCTCGAGCACACGTCGTCCAAACGAGAGATCCTCGAGGGATACCTCAACACCGTGTACTTCGGACACGGCGCCTACGGGGTGCAGGCCGCGGCCCGGACCTACTTCGATCGCGACGCCAAAGAGCTCTCCCTACTTCAGTCGGCAACGCTGGCGGGTCTCATCGCAGCACCGTCGGCCCGCGATCCCTTCGAGCACCCTGAAGTGGCGCACCGCTACCGCAACTTCGTGCTGGACCGGATGGTGGAGGTCGGCTCGATCGACGCGGAGGAAGCTCGGCGGCTGCAGGCCCGTCCGCTCCGGTTGACCGAGGAGCCGTTGGTGCGATCGGCGGCTCCGCACTTCATGGAGCACGTTCGCCTCGACCTGAAAGCGAGCTACGGGCTCGACGCCCTCTACCGAGGAGGTCTGCGAGTCAAGACGACGCTCGACATGAAGTGGCAGCGTGCGGCCGAGCGCGCGATCCGCTCGTATCTCCCCGGCCCCCAGGGCCCCGAGGCCGCGCTGGTCGCCATCGATCCGAGGACGGGAGCGATCCGCGCCATGGTCGGCGGGCGGAGCTTCACGCGGAGCGAGTTCAACCTGGCGACCCAGGGACGGCGCCAGGCGGGGAGCGCGTTCAAGCCGTTCGTCCTCCTGGCTGCGCTCGAGCGGGGGATCTCCCCAACCGAGGTCCGCTACGGCCCCTCGTCGATGACGATCCCCGACCCGTTCTGCGAGACGGACGGGAAGCCCTGGTCGGTCTCGAACGCGGGTGACCAGTGGGCGGGCACCATGTCGCTCGAGCGCGCGATGGCCGGGTCCGTGAACACGATCTACTCGCAGCTCACCGTTGAGGTCGGACCGGAGGCGGTCGCGGACGTCGCGCACCGGATGGGGATCCGCTCGCGGCTCGCCGACGTGTGTTCGATCGGCCTCGGCACCTCTGAGGTGAGTCCCTTGGAGATGACCTCAGCCTTCGCGACGCTCGCGGCCAGGGGGATCCACATCGAGCCGACCGGTATCGAACGCGTGGCTGCACCCGATGGGACGATCCTGCAGGGGCCGCTGCGCGGGCTGGCAAGCGTCGGCAGCACGGCCGTGTCAGCGCAGGATGCGGATGCCACCACCCGCGTGCTTCAGGGCGTGATCGACCACGGCACCGGGACGGCGGCGCGTCTTGCCGGCCGCTCCGCGGCCGGCAAGACGGGCACCGCCCAGCAGGCGACCGATGCCTGGTTCTGCGGCTACGTCCCCCAGCTTGCGACGTGCGTGTGGGTCGGCCACCCGAACGGGTCGCGACCGATGCGCGACGTGGCGGGCTTCCCGGAGGTCTACGGAGGCACGATCCCTGCGCTCATCTGGCACGACTTCATGACCGAGGCCACTGCCGGCATGCCCGTGGCGGCGTTCCCGTCCGCGAGTTACGAGATCTACGCGGACCCACCGACACCGGCCCCCTCTCCGGAGCCCGTTCCCTCCGCGGCGGCCCCGTCCTCCGTGCCGGAGCCCACGTCGTCGCCGGCTCCGGAGCCGTCTGCCGAGCCGTCGCCGAAGCCACCACCCAAACCTTCGTCCAGTCCCAATCCCCCACCGTCCCCTTCACCCGCCGACGAGTCACTGGAGGCAGCCGCTATCGTCGATCGGTCTCGGGATCCTTGACCGCTTCGTCGTCGGGCCTAGGCGCCGCGGATTCCTCCGAGGTTCTCCGCTCCACGTCCAATCGGTCGCTGTCGGCGACCTCGAGGGGTGCTCGAGCGACCTCGTGCCCGCAGGTGTAGACGTCGACCTGACGGCTCTCCGGGTCCTGGAAGAGGTCTTTTCCTCCGAAGTCGATGTCCGCGAGGGTTCCGTCGCCGCACACGGGACAACGGCCTTCGGAACCGCTGGCATCGGATGAGGTCATCATGAAAGCGTACCTAGCCCTCTGCATGAAAGCGTACCTAGCCCTCTGCGCCTTCACACGAGCGTTTGGCGCCGAGGGGGCGGGGGAAGGAATCCGGTCATGACGGCAGCGAGAGACGGCGCGGCGCAGCGGTTGTTGCGCCGTGTCGACGACGTGCAGCGGCGACACAAAGCGCTCGCGTTCCCGTTCGCAGTTCTCAAGAAGTTCACCGACGATCGCGCGAGCCAGCTCGCCGCGTTGATCGCGTACTACGGCTTCTTCTCGCTCTTCCCGCTCCTGCTGGTCTTCGCCACGATCGCGTCGTTCGTGATCAAGGGGAACCGCGAGCTCCGGGAACGCCTGCTGGACTCCGTGCTCGAGCAGTTCCCCGTCGTGGGGACGGAGATCGGCCGGACGATCGACAGAGCCGTCCGTCAGCTCTCGAGCTCGGCCCTTGCCCTCACCGTCGGCATCGTCGGGGCGTTGTGGACCGGGACCGCGATCGTCGCTGCTGCGCAGAACGCGATGGACGAAGTCTGGGACGTTCCGCGCGTCGAGCGTCCCGGACTCATCCCCCGGGTGACGCGCGCGTTCCTGCTTCTCTTCGTCTTCGGCGCTTCGATCGTGCTGTCGACGTTCCTCGCGGGGACCGGTGGGGAGACGGGATGGAGCGCTGCGTTGCTCAAGGCATTGTCGCTCGCCGGCACGGTGCTGATGTCCGTGGCCGTGTTCTCGTTCGCATTCCGCGTGCTCACGGTCGCGCGCGTGAGCTGGCGAGACGTGGTGCCGGGTGCGATCTTCGCCGCGGTCGCGTGGACGGTCCTCCTCATGTTGGGCAGTTGGCTCGTGGACCGGCAGATCGGCAGGGCGTCGGTGATCTACGGGTTCTTCGCGATCGTCATCGGACTGCTCGCCTGGATCTCCCTGGTCGCCCAACTCTTCCTCCTCGCGGCAGAGATCAACGTGGTACGCGCCCGTCGGTTGTGGCCCCGCTCGCTGATCACGCCTCCGCTCGGAAGGGTGGACAAGGAGGTGCTCGCGAGTCAGGCGGAGGAAGAGAAGGCGCGGCCGGAAGAGCGGGTGGACGTGAGATTCGAGGAGCGAGCGGGGGAAGGCAAGGGCCGATGAGCGCGCTCAAGCGAGTGCGATGCACGGGGCCGGGGATCTCGCGGCGACGGCAGGGACGGGGTTTCACCTACGTCCACCCGAATGGGCAGCGGGTCCGCGATGAGGCGACGTTGTTGCGGATCCGGTCCCTCGCCATCCCACCCGCCTGGGAGGACGTGTGGATCTGTCCTGACGAGCGTGGACACCTGCAGGCGGTAGGCACCGATGGTGCCGGGAGGAAGCAGTACCTCTATCACGATGCCTGGCGAGCCCGACGCGACCGTCAGAAGTTCGATCGCGTTCTCAGTCTCGCGCGGCGCTTACCGGCGATGAGGCAGGTCTGCGACCGGGATATCGCGTCGCGCGGCCTGAGCCGCGAACGGGCGCTCGCGGGGGCCGTCCGTCTCTTGGATCTCGGATTCTTCCGGATCGGCTCGGAGGCGTACACGGAGGAGAACGGCTCCTACGGGCTCGCGACGCTCCGTCGCAGCCACGTACGGGTGAGCGGGAACGAGGTGCGGTTCGATTTCTCCGCCAAGGGCGGCCAGCGCCGGATCCAGACGATCCGGGATCCGGCGCTCGCTCGGCTCACGGGTTCGCTCCTCCGACGCAAAGGAGGGGGACCAGAGCTGCTCGCGTTCCGAGACGGGAAGACGTGGCGGGATGTGCGCTCGGAGGACATCAACGCGTACCTCAAGGATCTGGTGGAGGACGAGATCTCCGCGAAGGACTTCAGGACCTGGCATGCGACCGTGCTGACGGCCGCGCTCCTCGCCTCCCAAGAGGAGGGGCTCACTTCGGTGACCTCCCGCAAGCGGGTTGTCTCGACGGTCGTCAGGGAGGTGGCGGATGCCCTCGGGAACACGCCGGCCGTCTGCCGAGCGTCCTACATCGATCCTCGCGTGATCGAGCGGTTCCTGAACGGGGAGACGATCGATCTCCCGCGGGGCCGGGATCTCCGCGACGACCGGGTCAGGGCGGCAGTGGAATCGGCGGTCCTGGATCTCCTGGATCCGGCAGGTGCGCAACGTGCGGCCTGAGGGGTCGGCGTCCGGAGTCGGTGGCGGAAGGGTGGGAGCCGAAGGGCCGACGCACGGCTCAAGTTCCTCGTGTGCTCTCCGACATCTTGGGTATGGAACGATCTCCATCCGGGTATCAACGTCACATGCGAACACGTGACGACGAAGACGACTTACGCAGCGAGGTTGGACAGACCTTGGCGCTGTTCGGGATGAGTCTCGCCGTGGTCTTGGTCGGGCTGCTCGTCGGGTTGGGCCTCTAGGGCCCCCGACGGAAACCCTTGAACCTCGATCCCGGAAGCTGGGGCGCAAGGATTCGAACCTCGACTAACAGGGCCAGAACCTGTCGTGCTGCCGTTACACCACGCCCCAGGGTGATGGCCAGTCTACCGGGAGGCACCCTTCCGTCCCCGAAACCCCGGCCGACCATCTCGGCCCACGAGAGGGCCGAGAGATGGAAAGGTTTCCGCCGCACACCTGCTCGGTTGACCCTTCCCGTCCGCGTTCGGTACGTTCGAAGGCAACCACGACGACCCTGGAGGGAGCATCCATGAACAAGGGCGGCTTGGTCACCGAGGTCGCGAAGAAGACCGGCCTCAGCAAGGCCGAGGTCGGGCGCGTGATCGACGCGGCGATCGACACCGTCCGCGAGACCGTGGTGGTGGGCGATCGCGTCACCCTCGCGGACTTCGGGACGTTCGAGCGCAAGCATCGGAACCGTCGGATCGCGCGCAATCCCCGGCAGCCCGACGTTCCGATCGTGGTCCCCGAGCGGGACCTACCGGCGTTCACGCCGGGGAAGGAGTTCCGCCACCAGGTTCTCGGCAACAACTCGGGGTGAGGGAGGCGCCTCCTCAGTCCCAGGTCACGAGCCGCAGCGAACGTGCCACTCGGGCGCCGTCTCGCTGCTCCGTTTCGAACCTCACGCGCTGCCCGATCCGCAACGTGAGGACGCCTGATCCCTCGAGCGATCCCGCGTCGATCGCGACCTCGGTCCGATCGTCGGTCAGGAGTGTTCCCGTCCGCTCGCTCTCGACGAAGTGCTTGATCGTTCCCTGATCCACGTCCGCTCCCGTCAGGTCCGTGCGGCGAGCCTGCCCGCGAGATCCATGTCCCGGCAGACATCCAGTGTCCGACCCGGACGATGTGTTTCCAGCACTGTGAGGATATCGCCCGGCTCGTCGAGGTCGAACGACAGCTCTTGCCGCTCGACGATCGCAGTGGGAAGGTCGCGCTCGGCCGCGGTCTCCAGGTGCCGGCGGAACGAGTCGGGACCGAAGCGGCTGGGGATGGTGCCGGGCGGCCGCCGGAGCAACAGGTTGGTTCCCCGCTCGTCGGCGGAGGGGGCGATGACGACGGGGCCCAGGGTATGCAGGGCAGCCCGTAACGCTTCTGACGTGACGAGAGGTGTATCTGCGTGCAGGATCGCGAGTGCTTCGGCCTGTCGAGCGGCAGCCTCTGCCTCGATCTGGTGGATCGCCGAGCGGAGCGAGGGTCGCTCCTCCGATATGCCCTGGGCGCTCCGACCCATCGCGATCTCCAGGATGCTCTCATCGGCCGAGACCACCCACGTCTCCCAACCGTCGACGGCGAGCGTCGCATCGAGGACGTCTTCATACATGGCCAGGGCGAGTGCCCCACGCTCGAGGGGAGTCAGGAGAGAGGACAACCGAGATTTCGCATGGCTGAGGGATTTCACGGGGATCGCGATCGCACGCACGGGCTCGTCAGCCTAGCGGAGGCTCCGCGGTACCCTCACGGCTCCGACCGAGGGAGCACGTCACGGAAGCCTGGTACCACGTCGCGAGGGCGGTGGCCCTTCCTCCGCTCCGGTTCTGGTTCCGGCTGTCTCACGAGCACCTGGATCGGATCCCGGCGAGGGGCGCCGCGATCATCGTGTGCAACCACATCTCCTATCTGGACCCTCTGACCAACGGCGATGCCGTGGTGCGAGCCGGCCGACGGCCGCGCTTCCTCGCCAAGCAGGACCTCTTCCGGATCCCCGTCGTCGGCAGAGCGCTCCGAGGTGCCGGTCAGATCCCGGTTTCGCGAGGAGCGCGCGACCGATCCTCGCTCGACCGAGCGGTGGCCGCGCTCGGGGACGGGCAGGTGATCGTCGTGTATCCCGAGGGAACGGTCACGAAGCGCGAAGACGGGCTCCCGATGGAAGGGAAGACCGGGACGGTCCGCCTGGCGCTCCGGACGGGGGCGCCGATCATCCCGATGGCCAGCTGGGGGTCCCAGGCCGTGTGGCAGAAGTCCGGCAAGGGGTCGCTGAAGCTCGGTCGGCCGATCTGGACGACCGTCGGCGAGCCCTTCGTGCTCCCCCCCGTGCCCGAGGGGGAGCAGCCCCAGCTCCGCGAGCTGACCGCGCTGGTCATGAACGCGATCACCCCCTTGGTCGTCGATCTGCGAGACCGATATCCGCGACGGTGGACGAAGTAGGCTGCCGTCCATGAGCGATCCGGCGAAGAGGCGGCGCTTCCAGACCCGCGCCGTGCACACCCATCGCCCCCCGCCGCCCGAGCAGCTCTCGAGCAGCATGCCGATCTTCCAGTCCTCCACGTTCCGATTCGAGACCAACGAAGAGTTCGCACGGGCCATCCGATTCGACGGGCCCGGCTACGTCTATTCGCGTGGCTACGGGAACCCGACGGTCGACGCGTTCCAGTCCGCCATGGCGGACCTCGAGGAGACGGAGTCCGCGGTGGGCTTCGCCTCCGGCATGGCGGCGATCTCGTCCCTGTTCCTCACGGTCGCGGGATCGGGGTCCCGGATCGTGGCGGGAACCGCGCTCTACGGAGGCTCGATCTCGATCCTGCGGAACATCCTGCCGAGGTTCGGCGTCGAGGCCACCTTCGTCGACCCGACGGATCTCGACCGGGTGCGCGACGCGCTGCGGGGAGCAGACCTCTTCTACTGCGAGACGATCGTCAACCCGACGACGACGGTGCCCGATCTGGCGGCATTGGCGGACCTCTGCCGGGAAGCCGGCGTCCTGTCCGCCGTCGACAACACGTTCGCGTCGCCGTACCTGTGCAATCCGGTGACGCTCGGATTCGACGTTGCCCTCCACTCCGCGACCAAGTACATCGGCGGGCACGCGGACCTCATCGGCGGCGTCGCCTGCACCAACGAAGGCATCTTCCGGAAGCTGCGCGACGCCGTGATCGACCTCGGGGGGACGATGCAGCCGCTCGAAGCCTGGCTCTGCCTGCGGGGCTTGGCGACGCTCAGCTTGCGGATGGAGCACCACACCGCGTCGGCCGGGCGCCTCGCATCGGTCCTCGCGGCCCACCCGTCCGTGGAACAGGTTCACTATCCGGGGCTCCAGACGCACCCGCAGCACGAGCTCGCGAAGCGCCAGCTGCGTGGCTTCGGCGGCACGCTCGCGTTCGAAGTGACCGGCGGGCTGGAGGCCGGCAGCCGCGTCGCGGAGGCGCTCGAGCTCGGATGGATCGCGGGAAGCCTGGGGAGCGTCATGACCTTGGTCGCGCACCCCGCGTCGACCACGCACAGACAGGTCGACCCCGAGGCCAGGCGGGCAGCGGGCATCGGAGACGGCCTCCTTCGGGTCGCCGTCGGACTCGAGGATCCGGACGATCTGATCGAGGACTTCACGCGAGCCCTCGAGAAGGCATGAATCGACGCCGCGTGGCGGTCCTGTTCGGGGGCCGATCGGCGGAACACGAGATCTCCTGCATCTCCGCGCGGTCGGTGATCGACGCCCTGGATCCGGCACAGACCGAGGTGGTCCCGGTCGGGATCAGCCGCGACGGCCGATGGCACCTGCTTTCCAGCCCTCCCGCGCTGGCTACCGAGACGGGGAGGATGCCCGAGGTGACGGAGGGCAGCGGCACCGAGGTCGAGCTCGCGGCGGAGGGTGGGTCGAATGAGCTCGTGGCGACGGATGGATCATCCCGCGAGTCGATCGACATCGTGTTCCCGGTCCTGCACGGTCCCTTCGGCGAAGACGGAACGATCCAGGGGCTATTCGAGCTGGCGGGCGTGCCCTACGTCGGCGCCGGGGTCCTCGGCTCTGCGATCGGGATGGCGAAGGATGTGCAGAAGCATCTGTTCCTGCAGGCGGGGCTGCCGGTGGGTCCGTTCGAAACGACTCACGAGAAGGATTGGGAGGACGACCCGGAGTCGGTCGAGGCGTCGGCTGAGGCGCTCGGGTACCCGTTGTTCACGAAACCCGTGAGCCTCGGCTCATCCGTCGGGGTCTCGAGAGTGAGCTCGACGGCGGAGCTGGCCGCGGGTCTCGACGAAGCGTTCCGCTATGCCCGGTACGCCCTGCTGGAGAAGGCGGCCGAAGGGGCTCGCGAGATCGAGTGCGCGGTCCTTGGAAACGACGATCCCGTCGCGTCTGTCGCGGGCGAGATCGTGCCCGAGGGTCATGACTTCTACGACTACGAGGCGAAGTATCTGGACGAGGACGGCGCACAACTCCTCATCCCTGCCGATCTCAAGCCGGAGGTGCTCGAGGAGGTGCAGCGACTCTCCGTCAAAGCGTTCCGAACGACGAGGTGCGCGGGGATGGCGCGGGTGGACTTCTTCCTGCTGGGCGAGGATGAGCTGTGGTTGAACGAGATCAACACCATCCCCGGGTTCACCTCGATCTCGATGTACCCGAAGCTGTGGGAAGCCTCGGGGCTTCCCTACGCGCAGCTGGTGGAACGGCTCCTTGATCTCGCGGTGGAGCGCCACGAAGCTGAGCGGAAGAGCACCGGGGTTCGAGAGCTGGGCCTTACAGATGGACGACCGGGCAGGTGAGGGTCCTCGTGATGCCCTCGATCGCCTGGATCCGCGCGACGACGAGCTTCCCGAGGTCGTCCACGCTGTCGGCTTCGGCGCGTACGATCACGTCGTAGGGGCCGGTGACGTCCTCCGCTTCGGTGACGCCGGCGGTGCTCCGCACCGCATTCGCGACCGACGCGGCCTTCCCCACCTCCGTCTGGATCAGGATGTACGCGTGAACCACCTGGTGCCTCCTCGGGTCCGTCGGGACGCAGCCCATGCTAGTCGGGGGTGGGCACGCGGAGCAACGCGGATGCGATGATCGGGAGCGTGTTCCGCAACCGGGACGAAGCCGGTGCCGCGCTCGCGGTCGTCGTCGCAGATCGCGTGTCCGGACCGGCCACCGTCCTGGGTATCCCGCGAGGCGGCGTGGCCGTGGCGTTGCCCGTGGCGCGAGCGCTCGGGGCACCGCTGGACGTGGTGATACCGAGGAAGCTCCGTTCGCCGGACAATCCCGAGCTCGCGATCGGCGCCGTCGCGCCGGGCGTCATGGTCCTGCACGAGCGAGCGGTACGACAGTTGGGGGTGACGCCGCGATACATCGAGCAGGAGGCAGCCCGGCAGGAAGCGGAGATCGCGAGGCGCGAGGCAGCCTATCGAGGCGGCCGA
>Ga0299907_10000654_pt1 | contig 17709 bp, 17 predicted proteins | sample RVTome_16_FD_198680 | JGI IMG/M metagenome (GOLD analysis project Ga0299907, IMG submission 198680) | Soil microbial communities from uranium-contaminated site in the Upper Colorado River Basin, Wyoming, United States - RVT152D67 (version 2) ...
CGGGTGCCGCACGGGTCGCCGCAGAGGGCAAGACCCCCCTGCCAGAGATCATGATCCCGCTCGTCGGGCACGTGAACGAGCTGGCGGAGACGCGCCGCGTCCTCGAAGCAGAGGTGGAGCAGATCGTGGCCGCCTCCGGCCAGCAGGTGGACTACAAGTTCGGGACGATGATCGAGGTCCCACGCGGGGCTCTGACTGCCGGGGAGATCGCCGAGCACGCCGAGTTCTTCAGCTTCGGCACGAACGACCTGACCCAGATGACGTTCGGCTTCAGCCGCGACGACGCGGAGGGCAAGTTCCTGCTCCAGTACGTCGACCGCAAGATCCTGCCGGAGAACCCGTTCCAGGTGCTCGACGTCGAAGGCGTCGGACAGCTCGTCCGCAAGGCGACCGAGGACGGCCGCCGCAGCCGCAAGAAGCTGAAGGTCGGCATCTGCGGCGAGCACGGCGGCGACCCGCGCAGCATCGCCTTCTGCCACGAGGTGGGGCTGGACTACGTCTCCTGCTCGCCGTTCCGGGTCCCGGTGGCCCGGCTCGCGGCCGCCCAGGCCGCGCTCACCAGCAGCGAGACCCGCGACAAGTAGCCGTCAGGGCGTGCCGCCCTCGCTGGGGGATGGAGTTGGGTCGTCGGAAGGCGGGGTGGGTTCCGGCGTCGGGGGAGCGCCGGACGACAGCGGAGTAGGCGAGGCCGTGCGGCTTGGGAAGGCCGTCGGCGCGACTGATTGTCCGACGCTCGGCGGCGGATTGGTGGGCAGCGGCTGGATCGCCGTTGGTGCAGGGGTAGCCACGAACACCGGCGTTGCCGTCCCCGCGGGCGTGGGCTTGACGGTCGCCGAGTTCGGATCGGGCGTGGCGTCATTGGACTCACTCGTGACGGCGCCGAACGACAGGGCCGGGGACGTGTCCGTGGTCGCGGGGCCGCCCGCACCGAATCCGCCGAGCACGTCCTGGTCGGTGGATGGTCCTTCCGCTCCTGGGCCGAGGAGGCCCGGCGCGAACGCGCCGATCCCGATCCACGCGGCGGCCGCCACGACGACGAACCCCGAGGCAGCGGCGGCGACCAGCCGCGGTCGCGCGAGCCCCCCGGTGCGCTCCGACACTATCCCGCGAGAGGGTGGCATTGAGGCACGGCCGACATCGATGACCGACAGGTGATCCAGCGCCATCGTCGCGCCGCGGCAACGCACACAATGCGCGGCATGCACCGCGGCGTCGCGAGGCGGGTCACCACCGGCTCCGCTCTGGAGCCAGAGCGTGAAGACGGCGTGGAGGTCCCGCTCGGCATGTGAGGTGCGGCCGCGTGTCATCGTGTGTTCCATGTCCCGCCGAGGGCGGCCTCGGCGAGCGCTTCGACATGCCTGGTCAGCCCACCGGGCGGGGCATCATGCGGCGGGTCGTCGGCGCTCGGCTCACGCACGATTGCCGCCCCGGCATACGCGACGTAGTGACGACGCGCGCGGTCGACGAGGCGACGGGCGGTGACGGCATCCGACCGCAGGATGGTTTCGACATCGAGCGCCTCGAAACGCTCCACCGCGGCGGCGACAAAGGCGGCGCGCTCACGGACATCCATGCCGGCCAGGCCGGCGAAGGTCGCATCGGTCACACCCAGCGAGCGGAGCGTCTCTCGTCGCGCCGCCTCCGGCTCTCCCTTGCGGTCGGAGGAGAGGCTCGGCAGAGCGGTGCCCCGCAACCAGGCCGCCGCGCGCTCTGGATGCCGCAGGTCGGCAAGGTGGGGAGTAGCGCGGGCCATCGTCTCACCCGCGGCCGCGGCGGCTGCGGGCCGGTCACCGAGAGACACGAGCAGGCAGAACCCGTGCAGCCGGGCACCGTGGAGATCGCGGAAGGCGGCCCGCTGCAGCGCGTGGCCATGCGCGTCAGCCTCGGGCGCTGGCGGTGTCTGATCGTCCGTGGCGGTGGTCTCCGTTGCGGTCCTGGGTGGTCCAGGGCGGTCCGGGGCGGTCCGGCCCCGCAGTCTACATGTCACGACCAAGGCCAGTCTGCGGGAGAGTACTTGCCTGAACCGATTCCTTGACATCGGCGTAGAATGGTGGTGACCCTCTTGACAAACCCCTTGACAACATTCCGACACGGTCGGACCCCGCTACGCGTATGACCTCATCCGGGCTCGCTGCCGAGATCAAGTCGAAACTGCCCGTCGTGGACGTCGTGGGCGAGACGGTGGCGCTGAAGCGCGCCGGCTCCGCCTTCAAGGGCCTGTGCCCGTTCCATGCGGAGAAGACGCCGTCGTTCGTGGTCACCCCCGACCGTGAGTCGTGGCACTGCTTCGGCTGCGGCGAGGGCGGCGACATCTTCACCTTCCTCATGCGGCGCGACGGGCTCGACTTCCGCGAGGCGCTGGCCCGGCTGGCCGAGAAGGCCGGCGTCGAGCTCAGCGAGCGCACGGCGAAGGAGGACCGGCGCAAGCGCCGGCTGCGCGAGGCGCTCGAGGCGGCGATCGCCTGGTACCGCGAGGTGCTGCTCCAGGCGCACCAGGCGGAACGTGCCCGCGCCTATCTCGATGAGCGCGGGTTCACGCCCGAGACGCTCGATAAGTTCGCCATCGGCTATGCGCCGAACACATGGGAGGCGCTCACCCGGCGGCTCATCGGGCGCGGGTTCCTCAACGACGAGCTCATCGGTGCCGGGCTGGCCTCGGCATCGAACCGGGGCGGCGTGATCGACAAGTTCCGGGGACGGATCATCATCCCCATTCGCGACGCCTCCGGCCGGCCGGTGGGCCTGGGCGGCAGGATCATGCCCGGGGCCGATGGACCGAAGTACCTGAACTCGCCCGCCGGGCCGCTGTTCGACAAGAGCCGCACGCTGTTCGGCATCGATCTCGCCAAGAACGCGATCCGCCGCGAGAAGCTGGCCGTGATCGTCGAGGGCTACACCGATGTCATGGCCGCCCACCAGGCCGGCTTCGCGAACGTTGTCGCCAGCCTCGGCACGGCACTGACCGCAGGCCAGATCGAGCTCGCCACCCGCTATGCCGATGGCGTGGCGCTGGCGTACGACGTCGACCTCGCGGGCGAGGCCGCCACGCAGCGCGGGCTGCTCGAGGAGCTCGGTCCCGACCAGAGCGTGTCGAAGGTCCGTGTCGTCCGCATCCCGGCTGGCAAGGACCCGGACGAGCTCATCCGGACCGATCCGGAGGCCTGGCGACAGGCGGTCGCCGGGGCGAAGCCGGTGATCGAGTACTTCATCGACCGCACCGCCGCGGACGTCGGCCTCGACAGCGTGGCCGGCAAGCGCGAGCTCACCGGGCGAGTCCTTGCCCTGCTGAAGCGCGTGGGCGATCCGATCGAGCGGAACCTCTACCTCCAGCGCCTGGCGCAGATCGTGGGGGTCGAGGAGCGGGTGCTCCACGAGGCTTTGCAGCGCGAACCGGTGCGGCGCATGGCGGCACGGCCGCCGCGCCCGTCGGAGGCGGTCACGGGGATGCCGGAGCGGGCGCACCTGCCGCCGCTCGAGATGGAGGCCATGAGCCTCCTGCTCCGCTACCCGGGCCTCGCCGGCGAGCTTTCGGACGCACCTCTCCCGCTGCGAGATGCCACGGCATCGGCCCTGGCCATGGCGTGGCGGGAGCATGTGGCCCGTTCCAACGGAGCGGCCCAGGCGGGCAGCCTGCTCGAGGCGTTCGTGGCACAGCTCGATCCGGCCAGCGCCGAGCTGGCGCGCGACCTGCTGGCCCGGATCGCCGCAACGGACAACAACGACCGATTTGACCCGGAGACGGCGCAACGCGTCCTGCGGCTGACGCTGCTCCGACTGCGGATCCAGCGGATCGAGGAGGATCTTCGCGATGGCCGACTCCTGCTGGAGGAGGCCCAGCGGGAGGGCGACCAGGCGCGCCTGGAGGCGATTGAGCAACAGCTGATGCGGCTCGGCCGTGAGAAGGCCGAGGCGACCCGAGAGATGCACGAGCCCGCCGAAGCGGCGGGCGTGAGGAGGACCTGAGCTTGGCAGTGACGACGAAGAAGGGCGGCTCGACGACGAAGGCCGCCGAGAAGGAGAAGACGGCGAAGCGGCCCGCGGCGAAGGCGGTTGCCACGAAAGCGGCCGCGCCGAAGCCCGTGAAGGCGACGGCCGCCAAGGCGAAGGCCCCGGCCGCCAAGGCCAAGGCACCCGCCGCCAAGGCGGCATCGGTCAAGGCGCCCGCGGCGAAGGCCAAGGCACCAGCCGCGAAGGCGGCATCGGCCAAGGCGGCACCGGCGAAGGGCGCCACGAAGCCAACCAAGGCGCAGCGGGCTGGGTCCAACGGGGACACCGCGCCGGCCGACACCCGCCTCATCGAAGGCCTCCTCGACAAGGGGCGTGAAGAGGGCTTCATCACTCACGACCAGATTTTGGAGGTCGTGCCACAGCCTGAGGAGAACCTCGGCCAGATCGAGGAGCTGTACGCCGCCGCCGAGGAGAGCGGCGTCGAGGTGCTCGACGCCGAGAACAACCCGACGCTCATCGCCGAGCCGGAGGAGGACGAGGACGAGGGCCGCAAGCCCGCCACCGCGGAGGCGGCCGAGGAGGACCTCGAGGCGCTCGCCGCCGACCTCATCGGCATCGACGACCCGGTGCGGATGTACCTCAAGGAGATCGGCAAGGTCGCGCTGCTGACCGCCGAGGAGGAGGTCGTCCTGGCGAAAGCCATCGAGCTCGGCGAGCTCGTCGTCGAGGACCCGGGCCGCGCCCTGACCGACCTCTACACCTGGGTGCTCTCCAACTCGGAGCCGAAGGCTCGCTCGATGGCCGCCATGCGCGCCTTCGACCTGCCCAAGGAGTCGCCGCGGGTGGCGCGCGACGCGGTCGACTGGTGGGTCGGCCGCCGCGAGACGATCGAGCCTCCGACGGTGAAGCTCTCGAAGGCCCGCCGGGCACCGGACCTCAACGACGAGGCCCGCGAGCGGATCATGCACGCCGAATCGCTCATGAAGCTCTTCGCCGATGACCCGGCCGAGGCGCTGAAGCAGGCCGTCCTGTTCGGGCACACCTATCGGTTCAAGGCCATCGACCATGCGGGCGCGGCCGAGCTCATGGACTTCGAGCGCTGGGCGCGGGAGACGACCCAGGAGATCGTGCGGCAGTACATCGAGGACGGCAACGACGCGGCCTACCTCCAGGAGCTGGGCTACGACCCCACCATCCCGCCGGAGGTGCCGCTCGAGAAGCGCTCCGGTCGTCTGGTGGAGCAGAGCGTCGACGCCCGCAAGCGCCTGACTGAGGCGAACCTGCGCCTGGTGGTCAGCATCGCCAAGAAGTACATCGGGCGCGGCATGAGCTTCCTGGACCTCATCCAGGAGGGGAACATCGGCCTCATTCGGGCGGTCGAGAAGTTCGACTACGAGAAGGGCTTCAAGTTCAGCACGTACGCCACGTGGTGGATCCGGCAGGCGATCACGCGGGCCATCGCCGACCAGGCGCGGACGATCCGCATCCCGGTCCACATGGTGGAGACCATCAACCGATTGATCAGGGTCAGCCGGACCCTGCTCCAGGAGCTCGGCCGCGAGCCGACGGTGGAGGAGATCGCCCGGCGCATGAGCCGCGACGAGATCATCCGCGAGCTGCGCGACAAGCTCCAGCGGGAGCCGACCGAGGGCGAGGTCGACGAGCGCGAGGCGATCGGTCCGCAGACGGTCTCGCCGGAGAAGGTGCGCGAGATCATGAAGGTCAGCCAGGAGCCGGTGAGCCTGGAGACGCCCATCGGCGAGGAGGAGGACTCGCATCTCGGCGACTTCATCCCGGACCTGGCCAGCGTCGCCCCGGCGGACGCCGCCAGCCACCAGCTGCTGAAGGAGCAGGTGGAGGGCGTGCTCGACTCGCTCACGCCGCGCGAGCGGCGGGTGCTGCAGCTGCGCTTCGGCCTCGAGGATGGCCGTTCACGGACGCTCGAAGAGGTGGGCCGCGACTTCAACGTGACCCGCGAGCGGATCCGGCAGATCGAGGCCAAGGCGCTCCGCAAGCTGCGGCACCCGAGCCGCAGCCGGAAGCTGAAGGACTACCTGGAATAGGCTTTCCCGGACCGATGGATCCTTTGACCGTCCGACGGGTGGCGCGTATCATCGCCGCCGTCCCCATCGGCCGAGGTCGATCGGTCACGCGTTCCGGCGTAGCTCAGTGGTAGAGCGGGCGGCTGTTAACCGCTTGGTCGTAGGTTCGAATCCTACCGCCGGAGCCACTTCCTAGTAGGCGACCCCGGCCCCTCGTCGAGTGCCTCGGGGACCTCGTCCGTCCAGCCGAGCATGACTAGCAGCCTCGATGCCTGCAGTCTAGGCCTCCTCGAGCTGGAGGCTCACGATCGGCTCGGCTTCCCACTCGTCGAACGGGTCGTCGCCGACAGCCGCGAAGATGCCCGGAGCCGCGGCGAGGAATGCCTCGCGCGACTCCCAGATGGCGAGGCCGACGAGCCGGCCGCCGTCGATCTCCTGCCACGGTCCGATCTGGAGGAGGCCTTCCGCACCATCACTTGCGGCGCTCAATCGTTGCATCGAGGCGATGACGTCGTCGCGGTGTTCCGGTTTGGGGGTGTGGATCGCGATGTGCGTGAACATGCGCGAAGTAACCTACTCCATGTCGGTCCCGGCGCCGACGTCGCGGGTCCCGGTCCAGCCGGGGTAGGCAAGGCCGTCGCCTCGCTGCCGCACGAGGAGCAGGTCGAGGGGATCGAGCGGGCACTGACCACGGGAATGACGTTGAGGGACGTCGAGCGCGAGACCGCGTCGATCAGGCGGGCCGCGACCCGCGAGGAGGAGGAGGGGGAGGCCAAGGTCCGCGAGACCCGGGTCACGCTCCTTAGCTGCTCGCCGGCCTGTGCCGGCGCTGCCTGGTCGAAGCTCGCGCGACGGTCGACTCGCCAGCCGCGACGGACTGGCCCGCGTCGCCGCCTTTGCCGACTAGGTGCCGGCCGTGCCGGCCCGCCTGGAAGGGCCGTAACTGTTTAACCTACGGAGGCCGTTTCGGTAGGCACTCCACGCTCAAAGCACGCTGGAACTCGCCGGAACGTTTGGTCGTAGGTTCGAATCCTACCGCCGGAGCCACTCATCCTTGGCTCAGCGCCTCTGCCAGCGCGATGATGATGCCCTCAGGGCCGCGGACATAGGCGAGCCGATAGCTGTCCTCGTACTGCACCACGTCGCCGATGAGCTCGCCCCCATGGGTGTGCAGTCGGTCGAGGATGCCCTCCAGGTCCTTTACGGCGAACATGATGCGACGGATGCCCAAGGCATTCACCGGTGGGTTCGGCGGCCCGGACTGGACGGCCGATGGCGTGTGGAACCTGTCCAGCTCGATGCCGTGGCCGTCGGGGGACCGCATCATCGCGACCTCGCTCTTGACGCCGTCGAGCCCGATGAGGCGGTCCACCGACGCTCCCTCGATGATCGACCTGCCCTCGAGCTCCATTCCGAGCTCCGCGAAGAAGGTGATCGCCGCCTCGAGGTCCTCCACGACGATGAGAACGTTGTCCATCCGCAGGAGGGTCATATCCCGAGTGTAAGTCCGGGGCCGGGGGAGCGGTCGCCGCCGCTCGGCTACGACATCAGCCGGCCGCGACGGGCGCCAACCGGCGGCGCAGGTGCTCGCCGGTGAGCGAGCCTTCCGCCCGAACGAGCTCGGCGGGTGGCCCCTCGAACACGACGCGGCCGCCGTCGTGGCCGGCACCTGGCCCCATGTCGATGACCCAGTCGGCCCGGGCGACGACGTCCAGGTTGTGCTCGATGACGATGACTGTGCGCCCGGCCTCCACGAGGCGGTCGAGCAGGCCGATGAGGTTGTCCACGTCCTGCATGTGCAGCCCGATGGTCGGCTCGTCGAGGACGTAGACCTCCGTGTCGCCCGACATCTCGATCGCCAGCTTCAGGCGCTGGCGCTCCCCACCCGAAAGGGTGCTCAGCTCCTGGCCCAACGAGACGTAGCCGAGCCCCACATCGGCCAGGCGCTCGAGCATGACGCGGACCGGGCGCTCGGTGAAGAAGGCGCGCGCCTCCTCCACCGGCATGGCCAGGACCTCGACGATGTTGCGGTCCCTGAGCCGATACTGGAGCACCTCGTCGGTGAAGCGGCGGCCCTCGCACACCTCGCAGACGGTGGCGACATCGGCCATGAAACCGAGGCTGGTGTAGATCGTGCCGAGGCCGTTGCAGGCCGGGCAGGCGCCTTCCGAGTTCGCGCTGAACAGCGCCGGCTTCACCCCATTGGCCGATGCGAACGCCTTGCGGATGGGTTCCAAAATGCCGGTGTAGGTCGCCGGGTTCGATCGCCGGGAGCCGCGAATCGAAGACTGGTCAATGACCGTCACCGACGGGTCGGTCCGCGGCAGGCAGCCATGGATGAGCGAGCTCTTGCCGGATCCTGCCACGCCGGTCACCGCCACGAGCACGCCGAGCGGCACGTCCACCGAGACGGCCTGGAGGTTGTGGAGGCTGGCGTCGCGGATCGGGATCGAGCCGCGCGGCTCGCGCGGATTCGGCTTCAACTCCTGCCGGAGCCCGAGGTGCCGGCCAGTGGCCGTGCCCGCCGCGATGAGCCCGTCGAGGGGGCCCTCGTACGCGATCGTGCCGCCCTGCGGCCCGGCCCCCGGCCCCATGTCGACGACGTGGTCGGCGACCCGCATCACCTCCTGGTCGTGCTCCACGACGAGGACGGTGTTGCCCTTGTCGCGCAGGCGGCGGAGCAGCGCGTTCATCCGCTCGACGTCGTGGGCGTGGAGCCCGATGGTCGGCTCGTCGAAGACATAGGTGACGTCAGTGAGCGGCGAGCCGAGGTGCCGGATCATCCGCGTGCGCTGCGCCTCGCCGCCGGAAAGGGTGCCGGACGGCCGGTCCAGGCTGAGGTACCCAAGGCCCATCTCCACGAAGGAGTCCAGGCTCTCGCCCAGCGCGGTGAGCAGGGGAGCGACCGACGGCTCGTGGAGTTCACGCACCCACGCGGCGAGGTCGCTGATCTGCATCGCGCAGGCCTCGGCGATGCTGACCCCCGCGATCTTCGAGGACCGCGCCGCCTCGTTGAGCCGGGTGCCGCCGCAGTCCGGGCAGGCGCTGAAGGTGACCGCCCGCTGCACGAAGGCACGGATGTGCGGCTGCAGCGCGTCAACATCCTTGGAGAGGAACGACTTCTGGATCCGGGGAACCAGGCCCTCGTAGGTGAGGTTGATGCCGTTGATCTTGACCTTGACCGGCTCCTTGTGGAGGAAGTCGTGCAGCTCCGCCTCGGTGTAGTCCCGGATCGGCTTGTCCGGGTCGAAGAACCCGGACTCGCTGAACATCCGGGTCGACCATCCGTCCGCCGTGTAGCCGGGAACGGTGATGGCGCCCTCGGCCAGCGACTTGCCCTCGTCGTACAGCTGGGCCAGGTCGATGGCCTTGGCGGTGCCCATCCCCTCGCAGCGCGGGCACATGCCGCCGGCGATGCTGAAGGTTCGGGACTCCGTCACGCCCGAGCCGCGCTCGACCTTGACCGCCCCGCCGCCGGTGACCGAAGGGACATTGAAGGAGTAGGCCTGCGGCCCGCCGATGTGCGGCCGCCCGACGCGGCTGAACACCACCCGCAACAGGGCGTTCGCATCGGTCACCGTGCCGACCGTCGAGCGCACGTTGGCGCCCATCCGCTCCTGGTCGAGGATGATCGCGGTGGTCAGCCCCTCGAGCGAGTCGACGTCCGGTCGCGCCAGGGTCGGCATGAATCCCTGCACGAAGGCGCTGTACGTCTCGTTGATGAGCCGCTGCGACTCGGCGGCGATGGTGCCGAAGACGAGCGAGCTCTTCCCCGAGCCCGATACCCCGGTGAAGACGGTGAGGCGTCGCTTCGGGATGTCCAGGCTGACGTCGCGCAGGTTGTTCTCCCGCGCGCCGCGGACCCGGATCGCCCCCCACTCAAACCCCACGGTCAGGAGACCGCCTGCTTCACGAGCGCGGCGATCCGCTTCTCGACGCCGGGCGTCAGCTTCGTCACGGCGAACGCGACGGGCCACATGTCACCGTCATCGATGCTGGCCTCGGGCTGGAACCCGAAGGTCGAGTAGCGCACCTTGAACTTCGATGCGGCCTGGAAGAAGCAGATGACCTTGCCGTCCCTGGCGTAGGCAGGCATCCCGTAGTACGTCCGCGGCACGAGGAGGGGGGCCGTGGCCGTCACGAGCGCGTGGATGCGCTCGGCCATCGCGCGATCCGGCCCCGGCATCTCCGCGATCTTGGCCCGGATGTCGCGCTCGCCAGCTGCTCGCTCGTCGACGGAGCCGCGACGCGAGCTGGCCTTTCGCTCGCGGGCGCTCTCCTGCATCGCGGCGCGCTCTTCATCGGTCCAGACGCCGGCAGACGCCTTGGGGCCCTTGCGCTTGGTGGTGGTCTTTGCATCGGTCATGTCAATGCTCCTGTCGGGGTCTTCGGCTGGAGGATCCGGATGCCGTTTCCGAACGGATCGCGGATGCCCATGTCGGTGCCGTACGAGTGGTCGATCGGCTCCTGGGTGAAGTCCGTGACGCCGCGCGTCCTGAGCGTCTCGTACAGCCCGCGCGCGTCGTCCGTCTCGAAGACGAGCGAGCTCATGGCACCCTTGGTGATGAGCTCCCGCAGCTGCGCGGCGGTGGCATCGTCGTGGACCGGCGGTCCCGGCTCCTCGAGGAAGATCTCGACGCTCGGGTCGTTCGGAAACCGGACCGTCAGCCAGCGGAAGGGACCCTGCCGCACGTCGCGGGCCTTCTCCAAGCCCAGCTTGTTCACGTAGAAGTCGAGCGCCTCGTCCTGGTCGAGGACCTTGACGGAGGTGACGCTCAGCTTGGTGGCCATTGGCATCTCTCCTGTGAGCTTCGGAACACCCTGGAGGCTACGGGACCGATGGGGTGGCGGCTTCTCCAGAACTGCTCGACTTCGTGGCGGCACCCGGTGCCGCCCACGGCCGCGTGCCCGCCATCTGGAAGCAGTTGGGCGCCACCATCGGTCCGTTGCCCGACCGGTAGGCGGTTGGCGTCTCCCCGACGATCTCCCGGAACGTGCGGCTGAAGGTGCCCAGGCTGGAGAAACCGACGTCGAAGCAGATGTCGGTGACGCTCCGATCAGTCTCGCGCAGGAGGAACATGGCGCGCTCCACCCGTCGCCGCTGGAGGTATCGGCCCGGTGTCTCACCGAAGACAGCACGGAAGCTTCGGCTGAAGTGGGCCGGCGAGACATGGGCGACTGCTGCCACGGCGCGGACGTCGAGCGGCTCGGCGTAGGCGCGGTCCATCGCGTCGCGGGCACGCAGCAGGCGGCGGTTCATGTCCTCGGCCTCTTGGGTCACGGACCAACGCTACCTGATCATGCCGCGCGGCATCGAGGGACCTTGAAGACGGAACCGCATCCGCGTCTCTCGCGTCCGGGACGGCATGATGCGACTGACGAGCAAGTCCCTCCCGCTCGTGCTGGTGGCGGCGATGCTCGGCGGCTGCGGCGGGCAGGGCGCCGAGCAGCTGACCCTGGCGGGCCGTGTCATTGCGGGTCCGTCCTGCCCGGTCGAGAGCCAGAGTCCCGATCCCTCGTGCGCCGACCGCCCGGTCGATGGCGCCGTCCTCGTCGTGCGCGGCCGCCACGGCGGGGAGGTCACCCGCGTCACGGCCGACGCCGAGGGGCATTTCTCGGTCGCCCTGCCCGCGGGGGCTTATGCCATCGTCCCGCAACCGGTGGAGGGGCTGCTCGGCACCGCGCCGACGATCGGCATCGAGCTGCTGGCGGGGGAGCCTCTACCTCCGCTCACCGTCACCTACGACACCGGCATCCGCTGACCGGCGCGCGGGTGTCGCCGATTTGACACTCGATTCCCGCGTTACGGGGCTAACGCTGCGGAGGGGGGTCCGTTAGTACTGGTGAGCCGGGCAACTGTGTTAGCGGCATGACCGCTAGGGCAGCCGCAGTTGCCCGGCATCGCTGTGCCCGGCGGGCCACCCGCTCGGACGGCTCAGCGGCCGGGGTCCTCGAAGTCGGGATCGACCGGTGCGGTAGGGCCAACATTACCAATGGTCGGCACTAGGATCCAGCCCATCACCGCCATTGCGGCGGCGAAGATGACGAGCAGGACGGTCCCGATAACCTCGTAGCTGACGAACCAGTACACCGCTGCGACTGCGGCGATGCCGATCGGCAGGAACATGTACTTGAGCAGCGACATGCCGCGGATCATAGAGGAAGGCGACGCGCGGCGGCCGCAGCGGCCCGCACGGCGTGAAGTTAGGCATATCTATGTATTCGAGGGTCGATCAGGCGATCCAGCCGCAGTCCGTCCGGTTCACCTCGCGCCGTTCCGCCGGGGGTCGGAGACCGACGACCGGCGGGTTGGCCTGGACGATCGGCCGGGCGGAGAGCACCTGGTCGCTCTCCGCCAGCGTGAGGCGCCGGACCGATGGATCGGTGACCGTAACTGACGGCAGGTCGGGCGCCTCTGCCGTCCTGGCTTCGGCCCGGGGATCGAGGGCCGCAGCCTCGCGAGCGGTGACGACGGTGCCGTTGGGGTAGGGGAGCCAGAGGCCGCGGAGGCGTGCGATGAAGTGCTCCGCCATGCCGGGGACGAGCATGTCCACCTGGCCGCTGCCGCTGCGCCGGTAGCCCCGTGGACGCTCGTCGGCCTGGACCCGGTCAACGAATGCGCGGCCGAGGAGCTCGCGCACGGCGACCGCCACCGCCTCTGGCGCGTCGACCGTTGATCGCCCCTCGTGGAAGGTGGCTGTGCCCACCGCCTCGAATGCGCCGCTGGCGCGGTCGGTGCGGACCAGCTCGTAGGTGATGCGGTCCTCGGTGCGCGGGTCGGTGGGGCGCTCCGTCATGGGCGGAGGATAGCAAGGCGGCCCAGAGCTCGGGCGCCGTTCGCGCAGGGCTCCGGGCCTCGCCCGGGACTCGGCTAGAATCGCCGGCAGCACCGCATGGAGGTCCCGGGTGAGCGAGATCGATCCTGCCGAGTACCGCGCCATGGTCTCCCAGCAGAGCGACGACCAGGTCGATACCTGGGCGGCCGACCTGTTCATCGACTTCGCGAAGCGGATGGGCGTCGGCACCGCGATCGCTGCCTTCTCGGCCGTGGCCGGTCTGGATCAGCGCGGCTTTCAGCGGGCGTTCATGGTTGGCGGCGGGCCGGACCACGTCATCGGCATCGACACGGCGGGCGCTCTGGCGGCACCGATCTTCGAGCTGCCGAAGGCGGTGAAGGGCCTGCGTCGGATCGACCCGGACGCGCGCGCCAAGCTCATCGACTTCCTCGTCGGCCAGCGCGAGGTCATGAGCTACACCCCCTGACCCGCCGCCCCGCAAGCAGGGGATTTGCCGGCCGGTTTTAGGCTGGCTCGCGGGTGGCCCGGATGATCGCGATCGCGTTTTCGAGCTTCAGCTTCGTGACGGTCAGGTTGCGGGCGAGGTTGTCACGGTTGGTATCTGGGATCTGCTCGATCACCTCGGGCTGGCGGAGCAGGTCGACGAGCTCCTCGATCGCATCGGCCAGCTTGGCGCGGTTCGTCATGAGGGCGTCGTCCGCAGCGTGTGCCGCCTTGGCCACCGCCACCTCGCCGGCCACCGTCCGGCCGCGCCGCCGCGGCGCGCCGCCGTTCGCCTCATCGCCGCCGTCACTGCCGGTGAGGGCCCGCAGCTTCACGAGGGTCAGCTCGCCGGCCGCCACCTTCTTCGCCAATCGCCGACGAGTCCGCTCGTCGCCGATCTTCATGAGCTCGTACGCGTGGCTGATGGTGTCTTTGCGCACGGACACCAGCTCGCGAATCTCCGGCGGCGCATCGGCCAGGCGCATGCGGTTCTCGACGTAGCCCTTGTCCTTGCCGATCTTCTGCGCCAGCTGGCGCACCGAATAGCCGAGGTCCAGCATCTTTCGGAACATCGCCGCCTCTTCGAGCGGGGAGACGTCCTCGCGCTGGAGGTTCTCGATGATCGAGACCTCGAGCGCGGTCTGCTCGTCGAACTCGACGACGATGGCCGGGATCGTCTCGCGCTTCGCCAGGCGTGACGCGCGCCAGCGACGCTCGCCGGCGATGAGCTCGAACTGCGAGCCCACCGGGCGCACGAGGATCGGCTGAAGGACGCCATGCTCGCGGATCGAGTCGGCGAGCTCGGTGAGCGAATCCTCCTCGTAGGAGAGGCGGGGCTGTGCAGGATTCGGCAGGATCTTGTCCAGCGCCACCTCGCGAATGGTCGCCCGCGTCGCGCGAGACTCAATCAGCGAGACGATCCCCGGCCCGAGGTCGGTCTGCTGCGCCTCGTCGAAGAGGCGATGGATGTTCTCCCTGAAGGCGGGACGCTTGCTAGCCAAGCTCCACCACCTCGCGCGCCAGCTCGCGGAACGCGCGCGCGGCCGCGGAGTTCGTCGCGTACTCGGTCACCGGCTTCCCGGTCAGCGGGGCCTCCCCCAGCTTCACGGTCTGCTTGATCATGGTGTTGAAGACCCGATGGTCCCCGAGCTCGCGCAGGTTCTCGAGCATCTCGCGGGCGAGGACGGTACGTCCGTCGAAGAACGTGGCCAGCAGCCCGAGGATCTCGAGGTCATGGTTCAGCTTCAGCTTGATGGTGTTGATGACCTTGATGAGCGCGGTGAGGCCCTTGATCGCGTAGTACTGGGTCTGGACCGGGATGATGACGCGCGAGCTGGCGACCAGCGCGTTGATGGTCAGCAGCCCGAGCGTCGGCGGGCAGTCGATGATGACGACGTCGAACTGGCGCTCCACCCACCCGTCGAGCGCATCGCGGAATACCATCTCGCGGCCGATGGCGGTGAACAGTTCCACCTCCGTGGACGCCAGCTCGAGGGTTGCCGGCGCGACGGAAAGCCCAGCCATCTCCGTCGGACGCACGATCTCATCGAGCGGAACACGATCCTCGGCCAGGACGTTCGCCATCGAGCGGTGCACGTCAGACAGGCTGATGCCGAGGCCGACCGTCAGGTTGGCCTGCGGATCCATGTCGATGCAGAGCACGCGGTAGCCCAGCTCGGCGAGCGCGCCACCCAGGTTGATGGAGGTCGTCGTTTTCCCGACGCCGCCCTTCTGGTTTGCGATGGAGATCACTTTCGTCAACGCAGGTCACCTGTTGTGCGGCTCGGGGAGGAGGGTTGTCGCCGGACGCTGGCGGCCCGGCGATGATACCGGCCGACCCGCGACGGGGTCATCCGAGTTATCCACAACGTGCCGCAATGTCGATGTCTTTGTGCAAAGACGAGCCGATATACTCGAAGTTGTCCACCAACCTCCCCGGGGCCCATAGCTCAGTGGTCAGAGCATCCGGCTCATAACCGGCTGGTCGCAGGTTCGATCCCTGCTGGGCCCACCACACGAGGAGAAGCCCGTTGTCGACCTCGGACAAGCTGGCGCGTCTGGCGGAGATGCGGGCGCAGGCCCTCACCGGCGGGGGAGAGCGGCGCGTCGCGCAACAGCACGACCGTGGCAAGCTCACCGCGCGCGAGCGGCTCGAGCTGCTGGTCGACGAGGGCAGCTTCGTGGAGCTCGACGAGTTCGTCACCCATCGGGCCACCGACTTCGGTCTCGCCGAGGAGCTCTACCTCGGCGACGGCGTGGTTACCGGCTACGGCGCGATCGACGGACGGAAGGTGTTCGTCTACGCGCAGGACTTCACGGTCTTCGGCGGCTCCCTGTCCGAGGCCCACGCCGAGAAGATCGTGAAGGTCATGGACCTCGCCGTCGAGAACGGCGCGCCCATCATCGGGCTGTCGGATTCCGGTGGCGCGCGTATCCAGGAAGGGGTCGTGTCGCTCGGCGGCTACGCCGACATCTTCCTGCGCAACACCCTGGCATCCGGGGTCGTCCCGCAGCTGTCGCTGGTGATGGGGCCCTGCGCCGGTGGCGCGGTCTATTCGCCGGCCATCACCGACTTCACGATCATGGTCGACGGGACCAGCTACATGTTCGTCACCGGGCCGAACGTGGTGAAGGCGGTCACCCACGAGGAGATCGATTTCGAGGGGCTTGGCGGCGCGCGCGTCCACAACGAGACGAGCGGCGTCGCCCAGTTCCTGGCCGATGGCGAGCCGCAGGCACTCGACCTCGCCAGGACGCTGCTCGGCTACTGGCCCGGCAACAACGTCGACCCGCCGCCGCGGATGGGGGAATGGGCCGAGCCGGCAATCGGGGGCGACGAGCTGGACGCACTCGTCCCGGACTCGCCGCAGCGGTCGTACGACATGCATCGGGCCATCGCCGGCATCATCGACGCCGGCTCGTTCACCGAGGTGAGCGAACATTTCGCGCGGAACATCATCTGCGGCTTCGCGCGCATCGAGGGCCGGCCGGTGGGGATCGTGGCGCAGCAGCCGGAGGTCCTCGCCGGAGTCCTGGACATCGACTCCGCGGACAAGGCGGCACGCTTCGTCCGCTTCTGCGACTGCTTCAACATCCCGCTCGTCACGCTGGTCGACGTGCCCGGCTTCCTGCCCGGCGTCGACCAGGAGCACCGCGGCATCATCCGACATGGGGCGAAGCTGCTCTACGCCTACAGCGAAGCGACGGTGCCGAAGCTGACGGTCATCACCCGCAAGGCGTACGGCGGCGCCTACGACGTCATGAGCAGCAAGCACGTCCGCGGCGACCTGAACTTTGCGTGGCCGACCGCCGAGATCGCGGTGATGGGCGTCGAGGGCGCGGTGAACATCATCTTCCGCGATCGCATCGAGGCGGCCGAAGACCCGGAGTCTGAACGCGCCCGCCTGGTGGCCGAGTACGAGGAGCGTTTCGCGAACCCGTACGTCGCCGCGGCGCGCGGCTACGTCGACGCGGTGATCCTGCCGTCGGAGACCCGCGCCCGACTGGCGAGCGGGCTCGCGATGCTGGAGGGCAAGCGGCAGTCGCTGCCGCCGAAGAAGCACGGCAACATCCCGCTGTAGGCCGGTGTCCGTGCGCAAAGACAGGCGGCCCGCGGCCCGCATCGGCAAGGTCCTCGTCGCGAACCGCGGCGAGATCGCGATCCGTGTCATGCGCGCCTGTCGCGAGCTGGGCATCCGGAGTATCGCGGTCTACTCGGACGCCGATGCCAATGCGCCCCACGTCGAGTCCGCGGACGAGGCGCAGCGCATCGGTCCGGCGCCGGCGACTGAGTCGTACCTGCACATCCCCAACCTGCTGGAGGCAGCCCGCGTCTCCGGCGCCGATGCGGTGCACCCCGGCTACGGCTTCCTCTCCGAGAGTGCGGCGTTCGCCGAGGCGGTCGAGGCGGCGGGCCTGGTCTGGATCGGACCGCCGCCGGCGACCCAGCGGGCGCTCGGCAACAAGCTCGCCGCGCGCCGCGCGGTCGTCGACGCGGGCGTCCCGGTGGTGCCCGGCCTCATGGTCCCGCTCGAGGACGGGGACGTGCCGGACCTCGCCGAGATCGGGCTGCCGGCCATGCTGAAGGCCGCCGCCGGCGGCGGCGGGCGCGGGATGCGCCGCATCGAGGCGGCCGATGAGCTGCCCGCCGCGCTGGCCGCGGCACGGCGTGAGGCGCTGGCGGCCTTCGCGGACGGGACGGTCTACCTCGAGCGGCTGGTCAGCCCGGCCCGTCACGTCGAGGTCCAGCTCCTCGGCGACCGGCAGGGCAACCTCGCCTGCCTCGGGGAGCGGGACTGCAGCGTGCAGCGCCGACACCAGAAGCTCGTCGAGGAGTCGCCCTCGCCTGCCGTGACGCCGGCGATCCGCGAGGCGCTGTACGACTCCGCCCGCCGCGTGGCGGGGACGGTGGCCTTCGACAACGCGGCCACCGTCGAGTT
>Ga0299907_10000655_pt1 | contig 17686 bp, 15 predicted proteins | sample RVTome_16_FD_198680 | JGI IMG/M metagenome (GOLD analysis project Ga0299907, IMG submission 198680) | Soil microbial communities from uranium-contaminated site in the Upper Colorado River Basin, Wyoming, United States - RVT152D67 (version 2) ...
CAGGCGCAGATGCCGCCCGTGCGATGCGACCACCACGCTGACGGCGATCGAGTGCTCCACCCGGCGGCGAACAATATCCTCAGCCCCGTGCTCCGCAAGATCGCCCGACGCGTTCGCCACCTGCCCATCGCCATCGGCTACTACCGGGGCCCCCGCCTGATGTCGGAGCTGAGAAAGCGGTGGGTGATCCTCCGCAACCCCCTGGCGACGATCGAGCTCGGGCGGGGCACCTACCTCGGCCCCGGCTTCAGCCTGCACATGCCGTTCGGTGGCACCTTCATCGCAGGCGAACGCGTCGAGTTCCGGCGCAACTTCCGCGCGGAGGTAGGCCCGCAGGGCCGGATCGAGATCGGAACCGATTCCTACCTGACCTACGACGTGATCATCTCGTGCAGCACCACGATCAGCATCGGCGAGCGCTGCGGGCTGGGGCAGTGCACATACATCGCGGACGGCAGCCACCACTACAAGGACCTCGACAAGGCCTTCCTCGACCAGGGATACAACTACCGCCCGATCCGCATCGAGGACGACGCGCAGATCCACTCCAAGTGCACGATCGTGAACAACATCGGGCACCGAGCCGTGATCGGCGCGAACGCGGTCATCTCGCGGGAGATCCCGCCCTACACGCTCGCCGCGGGTGTCCCGGCCCGCGTGATCGACTACTTCGGTCCGCCCGGTCAGGAGCCGCCCGGCTGGGAGCCGCGAGAGCGGGACGGCGTGGTCGACGCCGCGGACTGAGCTCAGCTCCCGTGCGGGTGCTTACCGTCGGGAACATGTACCCGCCCCACCACTACGGCGGGTACGAGCTCGTCTGGAAGGCCGCCGTCGACCACATGCGCTCGCGCGGCCACGATCTTCGGGTGCTGACGACGGACACGCGTACAGCCACGGCCGAGCCCGACCCGCCGGCGGTGCACCGCGAGCTGCGCTGGTCGCTGCGCGACGGTGAGTTCGGGCGGCTGACGCGGCGCGAAAAGCTCGCCCTCGCACGCCACAACCACCGCGTGCTCGACCGCCACCTCGACGATCTGCGGCCGGATGTCGTGAGCTGGTGGTCGATGGGCGGCCTGACACTGACCTTGCTCGAGAGCGTCCGCCGCCGCGGGCTGCCCGCCGTCGCGTTCGTTCACGACGACTGGCTCGACTACGGCCCGGTGGTCGACCCGTGGATGAACATCTTCCACCGCCGCCGCGCACTCGTCGCAGCGATCGCCGAGCGGCTGGCCCGCATCCCCGCGCGCGTCGATTTCGACGGCGCGGCGAAGTACGTGTTCGTCAGCGAGCGCACGCGCCGGCACGCGCTCGACTTCCGCCCCCTCAGCCGCACCGGTGTCGCGCATTCCGGGATTCACGAGGACTTCCTCGATCCCGCGCCGGAGCAGCCCTGGCGCTGGGGGCTGCTCTACGTCGGCCGGCTCGACCCGAGAAAGGGCGTCGACACCGCGGTCGAGGCGCTCGGGCTGCTGCCTGGCGAGGCGCGGCTCCAGCTCATCGGCGGCTGGGACAAGACCGAGGAGGGACGGCTCAGGTCGCTCGCGCGCGAGCGCGGGGTCGAGGACCGGGTCAGCTTCGGCGGCCAGCGCGGCCGCGCGGACATCGTCGCGGCGTACGGGGAGGCCGACGCCGTGATCTTCCCGGTCCGGTGGGAGGAGCCGTGGGGCCTCGTTCCACTCGAGAGCATGGCCCGCGGCAGGCCCGTCGTAGCGACCGGCCGGGGCGGCTCCGCCGAGTACCTGCGCGACGGCCAGAACTGCCTGTTGTTCGAGGCCGGCGATCCCGCTGGACTGGCCGCAGCAGTCGATCGGCTGGCGAGGGACGCTGATCTGCGCGCGCGGCTGCGGGCAGGCGGCCTCGACACGGCGCCGCGACACACCGAGGCCGTGCTGAACGAGGCGGTGGAGCGCGAGCTCCTCGAGGCGGCGGGCGGGTAGCGATGCGGATCCTGCACGTCGGCTCCGGCTTCCGTCCGTGGCGGCGCGGCGGCCTGGTGGCCTACGCGGAGGACCTGATGCACGAGCAGGCAGCCCGCGGCTGGAGCGTCGGCTACCTCTTCGCCGGACGCCAGTACCCGCTCGCGCGCGGGCCGCGCCTGCGCGAGTGGGATCGCGACGGGATCGCGATGCTCGAGATCGTCAACTCGCCGCTTTACGACCACGGCCGTCAGCCGGAGCTCGAGATGGCGGAGCCGCGGCTCGAGCGGTTGCTCGTCCGCGTCCTGGAGGAGCGGCGTCCGGAGGTCGTGCACGTACAGGAGCTGGCCGGGCTCCCCTTCTCGGCCCTCGAGGTGATCCGCCGCCACGCAGCCGCCGCGGTCGTAACGCTCCAGGACTACTTCCCGGTCTGCTCCACGTTCAAGTTGATCGACGCCGACGGCCAGGTCTGCATGCGCCGCGATATCGGCGCCGACTGCGCGGCCACGACCGCCGCCGAGGCGCGCGACCCAGGTCTCCTGATCGCGGCGACGATCGAGTACGAGCTGCACAAGCGTTTGCTGCGCCGCATCGAGGACGACCGCGGGCGCGAGCCGTTCCGGCGCATGTCGACGCGCCTCGGTGCCCTGGAGGCACGCCGCCGGGCGCGCGGCACCGCCCCCTCCCCCGCGGCGGCCTTCCAGCGCCGGCGCGAGCGGAACCTCGAGCTCTTGAACGGCACGGAGTGCGTCATCGCGATGTCGCACCGCGTCGCCGAGATCTACGAGCACCTCGGGCTCGACCCGGCACGGCTGCGCACCGTCCACCTCACGCTGGCCCACATCGAGCGACTGACTCCGCGGCGGATGCCCGCACCGGCGCCGGGGCGCCCGCTCACGTTCGCGACCCTCGCCGGATTCGAGTCGGAGCCGAAGGGGGCGCTGGTCCTGATCGAGGCGATGCGCCTGCTCGAGGATCGCGCGCGTGCGGGGCAGTTCCGGCTGCGGGTGTTCGGGCACGTCGATCCTCGCTTCCGCGACATGGCCGCGGGAATGCCCGGCGTCGAGATCGGCCGCCACTTCGGCGCGTCCGCACTCGACTCGATCCTCGACGACGTCGACGTCGGGCTGATGCCCTCGATCTGGGAGGAGGCGTACGGCTACGCAGGCGTCGAGTTCCTCGCAAAGGGGATCCCCGTGATCGCGAACGCGATCGGCGGCATGCCGGACTACACGCGCGATGGCGAGACGGGCTGGCTCAACCGCTCCCTCTCGGCCGAGGAGCTCGCGCAGATCATCGCGGGGATCCTCGACGAGCCCGAACAGGTCGTCCGCCTGAACGAACACCTGATCGCCTCGCGCGACACCATCGTGAAGCCGATGGCGAAGCACGCGGACGAGATGGAGGCCGTCTATCGGGAGGCGATGACGGCGAGCGCCTGAGCTCAGGCGCGACGGCGAGCGAAGACCGTCGTGTACTGCGAGTCCTCGTCGTGCACCTGCTCGACCTCGATGCCGCCCGCGCGCGCCGCAGCTCGCACGTCGGCGATGCGGACGGACGAGCCCCACCACGCGCGCTCCTGATCTGGCCGCCCGCCCCGCAGAAGCGCCTTGATGCGCGCCTTGGGTGGCGGCTTGGGCGGCTGATGGACGGACGGGTCGGTCGACACTTGGAAGAGCGCCCAGCCGCCCGGGCGGAGCACGCGCCCCATCTCGCGGACGTACGTCAGCGTGATCTCCGGATCCGGGACGTGCTGGAAGACGACGTGCGAGAAGCAGCCGTCCACCGAGTCGTCCCCGATCCCGGCGAGCCCGGCGCCGTCGCCGTGGACCCACTCGACGTTCGCGACGTCGGGGTTGTGCTGCTCGGCGAGCCGCAGCATCTCGCGCGAGACGTCGAGCCCGTACACGCGTCCGGCCCTCTGAGCGAGGGCGCGCGTCAGGCGGCCGACGCCACAGCCGATGTCGAGAACCGCGTCACTCGGGCGGACCTCGAGATCGGCCATGCCGAGCATCAGGTCGACGACCTCCTCACCGCGGCGCCAGAACGCCTCTGTGTCAGGGTCGTCGTAGCCGACCTCGTTGTCGACGAAGAAGAGAGCGTTCTCGCGCGCGCGCTCGTCCCAGTACCGTTGTGATTCCGCGCCGCTCACCGCAGCCACCGTAACACCGCTTATGCCTGCCGCAGGCGACGCGGCACCGCGGCGGCCCGCCACCAGCCGCGCGACGTCTCGTAGCCGGTCTCGACCAGCGCCGCGCCCGCGATGCGGTCGAAGCGCCATGCGTCGTAGAGCGAGAACTTCGATCGCCAGTCGCCCACCCGCCCGGCGCGGCGGAACTTCCCCTCGCCCGTCTCGTGCTCCGCGATGCTCGTCGCCGAGTGCATCCGCTCGATGTCAGCGGGCTCGGCGGGGATCCTGCAGAACGAGAGCACGTGCTCGATCGTCGGAACGAAGTCGGTGCGCAGATCCTCGAAGCGCACGCGCAGCCAGCGATCGCCCATCTCCCTCTCGTGCCGAGCGCCGGCGTTGACGCTTATGCGCCAGTCGTGGGCGACGTCCGCCAGCGTTGTGCCCTTCTCCCCGGCGCGGCTGGTGAGACGTGGATTCCACCGACGCGCGAACAGCGTCGAAACTGCGACGTCGCGCCCGTCGCGGACCATCTCCACGAAGCGCGCTTCGGGAAAGACCTCACCGATCACGGACGCGACATGCAGATGCACGGGGGTCTTCTCGACCAGGAAGCGGTCATTCGGCCGCAGCGCCCGCATGAGCCAGCGCGAGGCGAGCTCGCGCACGTCCGACACGAACTGCTCGCGGTCGGCGAGCGGGCCGATGCCCAGCCTGCGCTTGAACTTGCGCTCGTGCTCGGCGGTGACCTCGGGATCCCACAACAGCCGATCGAACATCCCGCCGAAGCCGAAACGCTCGTGAAACATCCATGACTCGAAGACCCCTGCAACCTCCGAATGGGCTTCGAGCGCGTCGAACATCCACGTCGTGCCCGAGCGCGGGTTGCCGACTACGAAGACCGGCGGCGCCGCGAGCCGGTCTATGAGCTCGGAGCCCGTGATGGCGCCATTCTGCCAGCCATATGCTTGACCGGATGCGAAGGCCGATGGACCGTGTTGCGCTCGAGGGGCGCGTGCTTCGGCTACGACGCCGTCGCCAGTTCCATTCGTTCGGCGCCGAGTCGATCGTGCATCGGCCGATGTGGGTCTTCGGCGGTCATCAGATCGCGATCGGCGCGCACACGCTGGTGCTCCACAAGGCGTGGCTGTCCGTTGAGACTCCCGCCTGGGATCTGCCCGCGCCCGTGCTGCGCATCGGCGACCGGGTCGGGATACGGCCCTTCTGCACGGTCAGCGCATCGGAGTCGATCGTCATCGAAGACGACGTGATCATCGCGGCCTACTCGAGCGTGATCGACTCGGACCACACGTTCGCGGAAGGCCGCCCGAACGTGATGCACAACCCGGTCGAGACCGCGCCGATCCGCATCGGGCGCGGGGCGTGGCTCGCCGAGCGCGTTGCGGTGCTTCGCGGCGCGAACATCGGGCGCTGCTGCATCGTGGGCGCGAACAGCGTCGTGCGCGGTGAGATCCCCGACTACTCGATCGCCGTCGGGGCCCCGGCCAAGGTCGTGGGGGAGGTCACGGGCATCGACGCGGATGCGCCGGCACTCGACGCGTCGCTGTGGGGCGGCTGACGGTGCAGATCTCCGTCGTCATCCCGACCTACCGGCGCCCGGACGCGCTGGCGCGCACAGTCGCAGCCCTGGAAGCCGAGACCCTGGCGCCCGACGAGTTCGAGGTGATCGTGGTTGACGACCCGGTTGACGACGACTCCGATGCCGTGGCGAACGCGCTGGCCGTCGAGCAGCGGCGACTGCGCATACGCCACCTCCATCGAGAGAACCGCGGCGTGTCGGCTGCGCGCAACACCGGCTGGCGTGCCGCGCAGTCGCCGCTTGTGATGTTCCTCGGCGACGACATCCTCGCCTCCCGCCGGCTGCTCGAGGAGCACCTCGACTGGCACGGGACGCGGGACCGGCCGGATGTAGGGGTCCTCGGGCATGTGCGCTGGGCCTCGGAGATCAAGGTCACGGCGTTCATGCAGTGGCTGGAGCGCGGATACCAGTTCGACTACGGGGCGATCCAGGGCGATGAAGCGAGCTGGGCCCACTTCTACACCGCCAACATCTCCCTCCCGCGTGCATTGCTCGAGGACGTTGGAGGCTTCGACGAGGAACGCTTCCCTTTCCTGTACGAGGACCTCGACCTGGGTTACCGCCTGAACGAGCGCGGCTTCACGCTCCTCTACAACCGCCGCGCCACGGCGGAGCACCTGCATCCGACCACGGTCGGCGAATGGCGCAACCGGATGGCGGCGACCGCGACGGCGGAGCGCCGCTGGGTCAGCCATCACCCCGACATGCCTGCCTACTTCCACGACCGGTTCGCTGACGCGATGCGGCGCGGCCCGTCAAGCGGGCGGGCCGCACGCCTCCTGCGCTGGGTACCACCGAATGCACCCGTGATCGGACGCCCCATCTGGAAGCGGGGGGACGCCTACTACCGCCAGCAGCTTGCTCCCGCCTTTCTCGAGCAGTGGGAGCGTGACGAAGTGGGTGCTCGGGCCTAGCCCCTTCGAAGGACGCGCCAGGGACGGAAGTCCCACGGAATCGGCAGGAAGATCGCCGGGGCGTCGCCACGGCGAGCAGCGCGCGCGACGGCACGTGCTGAGCCCAGCCGCCCGGGCCCGTCGGCGCGGGGGCTCGCGTACAGGATCAGGTGCGAGCGGCCGTGATGGACCCCGTAGTCCAGGACACCGCGGGCCATCGCGTGTCGCAGGACTCGCCCGATTGGCAGGGCCCGGTGGTGGGGCTCGTCCTCGGCGGGGTCGTCCTCGAGCAGGTTGACGAGCACATGGTCCGCCGCCTGCTCCACGCGCGTGAGGACGTCGAAGGGGTCGTCCACGTGCTCGATCACGTCGAGCGCGTACGCCAGGTCGTACCCCGCCGGTGTGTCGCGATCCAGGTCGTAGATCCGCGCGTCGTGCCCGCGCCTCTCGAGCCGCCAGCGCAGGTAGTCGACGCTCGGGTTCGCGAAGTCGGCGAACGCCACCTCGTAGCCTGCCTCGATCAGCCTGAGGCCGTCGCTCCCGATGCCGCAGCCGTAGTCGAGCAGGCGCGATCCCGGCGGGGTGTTCTCGACGATGGTGCGGAGGTACGGATCCTTCGTGCCGCTCATCGCGAACACGGTGAGGTTGTACAGGTACGCGTGGGACTCGCGGTACAGGCGCTCCTCGTCGCCTAGCTCGGCCAGCTCCTCGTTCACCGACTCCTGGTAGCGCTCCAGACGGGACTCGTCGTAGGCGTCGCCGAGGTACTCCCTGAGCTCCGCAAGCTCCTGCTCGGGGTTGTTGGCTGCAAGCGCCGACATCGCGCTAGTAGATCATGCAGCCCGCATACTGTCGGCAGAGGGAGGACCTTGCTGGCCACGACCTACACGGACTCGGCCGCCCCCGAGGGCGACGAACCCCCGATCACCAACCTCCGCGTCCGGACGGCGCGCGGAACGATCATCAACTCCGCTTTTCGCGCCGGGCTCGCCGTGCTCGGGCTCATCAACCGCGTCGCGGTCGCGGCGTTCCTGACCCGCGAGGAGTTCGGCCTCTGGGGGATCATCCTCGCCGTCCTCGTCACGCTTATCTGGCTCAAGCAGGTCGGAATCCAGGACAAGTACATCCAGCAGCGCGAGCCCGACCAGAAGCTCGCGTTCCAGAAGGCGTTCACGATCGAGCTCGTCCTCTCGTTCGCGTACTTCCTGCTCTGCTGCATCGCGCTCCCGCTCTACGCGCTGGCCTACGGCCATGACGAGATCATCCTGCCGGGCATCGTGCTGGCGACGGCGGTGATCCTGACGTCGCTCCAGACGCCCGCGTGGATCCCCTACCGCCGGATGCAGTACGCGCGCGAACGCGTGCTCATGTCGGTTGATCCCGTCGTCAGCATCATCGGAATGGTCGGACTGGCGGCCGCGGGGTACGGCTACTGGGGTCTGGCCATCGGCGCAGTGATAGGAAGCCTCGCCGGCGCGGTGGTGTGCGTCGCCACGTCCGCCTACCCCCTGCGCATCCGGTTCGACCGCGACACCGCGAGAGAGTACGTGAGCTTCTCGTGGCCACTCCTCGGCGCGGGTCTCAGCCGCATGCTTGTGGTGCAGGGATCGCTGCTGACGGCCAGCCGCTCGCTGGGCCTGGCCGCTGTCGCGGCGATCGGCCTGGCTACGAACTTCGCCGCCTTCGCGGACCGCGTGAACGCGATCGTCAGCCAGACCATCTACCCCGCGGTCTGCGCCGTCGCCGACCGCGGCGAGGCGCTGCTCGAGGTGTTCGTCAAGTCGAACCGCGTCTCGCTGATGTGGTCGCTGCCGTTCGGCACCGGGCTCGCGCTCTTCGCAGGCGATCTCGTCCACTTCGTGCTCGGGGACGAGTGGCAGAGTGCGGTCGGACTCCTGACCGCACTCGGGGTCATCGCCGGCCTCGGCCAGCTTGCGTTCAACTGGTCGGTCTTCATGCGCGCGACGAACCGCACCCGGCCGATGTTCGTGGCTTCACTGCTGAACGTCGCATCGTTCGCGCTCGTCTCCTTGCCACTGATGCTGGAGTTCGGCTTGACCGGCTGGGCGATCGGCTTCGGCACTGCGTCGCTCGTGCAGATCGTCGCTCGCATCTACTTCCTGCGCTCGTTGTTCCCGCGGTTCGACATCGTGAGGCACACCGTGCGCGCGCTCGCGCCGGCCGTCCCGCCCGTCGCGGTCGTGCTCGGAGTCCGCGCAGTGACTGACGAGTCGTCGGCGGCGTGGGTGCTCGGCGAGCTCGCGCTGTTCGTCGTGGCGACGCTTATCTCGACGTATCTGTTCGAACGCCAGCTGATCCGCGAGATGGTCGGTTACCTGCGCGGCCGCACTACACCAGCCCCGTCACGAGCGGCTATAGCCTCTCCGCCCGCATGACGGATCGCTACGACACGCTGGTGGTCGGCGCCGGCTACGCGGGCACGATCATGGCCGAGCAGCTCGCCACCAGATGCGGCCAGCAGGTGCTCGTGATCGACAGGCGCGACCACTTCGGCGGCAACGCTTACGACTACTACGACGAGCACGGCGTGCTCGTGCACCGGTACGGGCCGCACATCTTCCACACGAACGCGGAGAAGATCGTCGCGTACCTGTCGCGCTTCACCGAGTGGCTGCCGTATGAGCATCGCGTGCTCGCCAACGTGGACGGCAAGAACGTGCCGATCCCGATCAACCGCACGACGATCAACGTGCTGTACGGGCTCGAGCTCTCGACGGATGACGAGGTCGAGCAGTTCCTCGCGGAGCGAGCTGAGCCGGTCGACTACATCCGCAATAGCGAGGACGTCGTCGTCGCGAAGGTCGGGCGCGAGCTGTACGAGAAGTTCTTCCGCGGCTACACGCGCAAGCAATGGCAGCGTGATCCGTCGGAGCTCGCCGCGTCGGTCTGCGCGCGAATCCCGGTGCGCACCAACGAGGACGACCGCTACTTCACCGACTCGTTCCAGAACATGCCCGCCGACGGCTACACCGCGATGTTCGAGCGGATGCTCGACCAGCCCGGGATCGACGTGTCGGTGAACACCGACTACTACGACGTCGCCGACAAGATCGAGTACGAGCACCTCGTCTGGACCGGCCCGATCGACCGCTTCTTCGACCACCGCTTCGGTGCCCTCCCGTACCGCTCGCTGGAGTTCGCGCTGGAGAACGAGCCGACGTCCGACGGCAGCCTGCTGTTCCCGGCAGGCCAGATGAACGAGCCGGGTGAGCATGTGGAATACACGCGGCGGACCGAGTTCCGGCACCTGACGGGCCAGGAGCACGACTCGTCCACATACGCGGTCGAGTACCCGCGGACGGAGGGCGAGCCGTATTACCCGATCCCGAACGACGAGACGCGCGCGCTGTACAAGCAGTACGAAGCGCTCGCGGCGGAGCTGCCGGACGTCACGTTCGTCGGCCGTCTCGCTCGCTACCAGTACCTGAACATGGACCAGGTCGTGGGACAGGCGCTCGCGACGGCCGAGAACCTCATCGCCTCGCTGCCGGAGCGCGCTTAGGCGATGCGGGTGTTCGCGGCACCCGGGCTGAGTCCCCGGGGGCGGCAGCTCCTCTGGGGGATGCTCATCGTGGGCGCTGCCGTCAGGCTGGTCGTCGCATTCACGACGCGCGGCGTCGATGCCGACATCGAGGCATACGAGATGGTGTGGGACGCGGTCGGCGAGAAGCCGCTCGAGCTCTACTCACTCACCACGACGGCCTTCCCGCACTGGCCGTATCCCAGCCTCTTCGTCCCCTGGATCGCGCTGTCGGGCGGGCTGCACGACCTCACCGGACTCCGCTTCGACGGCCTGGTCCAGGTTGCGCCGATCGCGGCCGACCTCGCGCTCGTGTGGGTCGTCCAGGCGTTCCTCGGCCAGCGCGGGGCAAGCGAGACGACGCGACTCGCCGCCGCTGCGCTCGTCGCCCTCGGCACGTCCTTCGTGTTCATCTCCGGCTACCACGGCCAGATCGACGCGCTGGCGATCCTCCCGCCGATCCTCGCGCTCTGGTACTGGGATCGCGCAGGTCCCGAGCGGTCCGCCGTCGTCGCGGGGGTCCTGATAGGCGTCGGCGGCGCGATCAAGTTCCCGCCGCTCATGCTCCTGTTCGCTCTACTTCCAACGGCGCGGTCGATCAGGGAGGGCGCGGTGCTCATCAGCTCAGCCGCGGGCGTCGTGCTCCTCTCGCTCGCGCCGTTCCTCCTCGCCGACTTCGACGCGACCTCCGAGGCGCTCCGCGCAAACAAGGGCCTGCCGGGATTCGGGGGGATCAGCCTGGTGCTGCAACCCGACCTCGCCGGCGCCTGGCTCGGAACCAACCGCACCGTCGAGATGTCGTCGCTCAGCGAATCGCTCTACGACCGCGCCGGCCTTCTGAGCGGGGCGATCGTGCTCGCCGCGGGTGCCGTCGCCTTTTGGCTCAGGCTCCCGCCGGTCAACGCCGCGGTGCTGCTGTTCCTCGCCGTGTACGCACTCGCGGCCAACTTCGCGTTCCAGTATCTCGTCGCCGGGCTCGTCGTCTTCCTCATGGCCGGGCGGCTGCGGGCGGTCGCGGCACTCCAGCTCGCGGTCCTCATCCCGACGGTCATCCTGTACGTGCACGAGCGGCGCGACCTCGCGCTGCACAACGTCTACACACCGATCATGATCGCCGTGTGGGCTGCGTTCCTCGTCGCCCTCGTCTTGTACCTGCGTCAGCTGTGGCAGCAACACCAACCCGCCTAACCGGCTGGGGCCGCACGGCCCCCACGAGCGCTTACGTGCAACCGGTCGATTCCGAGGATGCCATCCTCGAGGCACTGCGCAGCGCGCCGGAGCGCGGCGTCCTGGCCCGGGGGCTGGGGCGCGCGTACGGTGACGCCGCGCAGAACAGCGGCGGGCTGGTGTTGGACATGACATCGCTCAACGGAGCGTCGGATACCGGTACGACCGGTGTGGTCGAGGCGAATACGGGCATGAGCCTCGGCCAGCTGATCACGGAGCTCCTGCCGTCCGGCCGCTTCCCGGAGGTCGTGCCGGGCACGCGCCACGTCACGATCGGCGGCGCGATCGCCGCGGACATTCACGGCAAGAACCACCACCGCGACGGTTCGTTCTGCGACCACGTCGAGTCCTTCGTCGTGCTCACGCCGACCGGTGAGCGAATGGTCGTGAAGCCCGGCGACGACGCATTCGAGGCGACCGCCGGCGGCATGGGGCTGACCGGCGTGATCGCGTCGGCGAGGCTGCGGGTCAGGCGGGTCGAGACCGCGCTCATGGTCGTGGACACGGAACGCGCCAACGACCTCGACCAGCTGCTCTCACGGCTGCGCGAGACCGACGCAGCGCATCGCTACTCGGTGGCATGGATCGACTGCCTCGCGCGCGGGCGCAGCCTCGGCCGCGCGGTCCTGATGCGCGGTGACCACGCGCGCCGCGACGACGACCTGCCGGCCTCGCAGCGCGAAACCCCGCTCGTCCCACCGCCCTCCGCGTTGCTCGCGGCGCCGCCGTGGGTGCCGCGGGGCCTCCTCAACCGCGTCACCGTGCGCGCGTTCAACGAAGCCTACTTCCGCCGCGCACCGGTGGCCGAACACGGACGGGTACAGGCCCTGCATGCGTTCTTCTTCCCGCTGGACGCCGTCCGCGGCTGGAACAGGCTGTACGGGAGCAGCGGCTTCCTCCAGTACCAATGTCTCATCCCGTTCGGGGCCGAGGAGACCGTCCGTGCGCTGCTCGAACGCCTGAGCTCGGCCGGCGCGCCGTCGTTCCTCGCCGTCCTCAAGGCGATGGGACCCGGCCGCGGGCTGCTCTCGTTCCCGGGGCCGGGCTGGACCCTCGCGCTCGACATCCCCGTGCTGCCGTGGCTCGCGCGGCTGCTCGATGAACTGGACGAGCTCGTCGCCGCGGCGGGAGGACGCGTGTATCTCGCGAAGGACTCGCGCTTGCGGCCGGACCTGCTCGCCACGATGTACCCCGAGCTACCCCGGTGGGAGGAGATCCGCGCGCGGCTCGATCCGGATCGCGTGATGCGCTCGGACCTCGCGCGGCGGCTCATGCTCGGCGTCAAGGCAGCCCCGGCATGAGGGACGCGCTGGGATCGGTGCAAAGCGTCCTCGTGCTCGGAGGAGGCTCCGACATCGGCCGCGCGATCGTCCGCGCGCTCGTCGCGGACAGGACGCGGACGGTCATCCTGGCCGCGCGCGATCCGGACGCACTCGCAGAGACATGCGAGGAGCTGCGGAGGGCCGGCGCGCAGACGGAGACGGTCGCCTTCGACGCGGTGGACACGGCAGCGCACCCGGACTTGATCGACCGCGTCTTCGACAGCCAGGGCGACATCGATCTCGCGCTGGTGGCATTCGGGGTGCTCGGCAGCCAGCCCGAGTTCCTAGGGGATCCCGCGTCGGCCGCCGCGTCCGTCCACGTGAACTTCACCGGGGCGACCGCGGCGCTCCTCGCCGTCGCGAGCCGGATGCGCCGCCAGGGCCACGGCACGATCGTCGTCCTGTCCTCGGTCGCCGGTGAGCGCGCGCGACGCTCGAACTTCGTCTACGGCTCCGCGAAGGCCGGGCTCGACGCCTTCGCGCAGGGACTCGCCGACGAGCTCGCGCCGTCGGGCATCGACGTGATCGTCGTGCGTCCGGGGATGGTGCGGACGAAGATGACCGAGGGAATGGACGCGGTCCCGTTGACGACGACACCGGAGGCGGTGGCCGAGGACGTCGTCGCCGCGATCCGGCGAGGCGGTTCCCGCACCGTCTGGTCGCCGCCGGCGCTCCGCTACGTGATGACCGTGCTGCGGCTGCTGCCGCGACCCCTGTTCCGCCGGCTCGACCTCTAGTAGGAGATCTCGAAGAGCGCCTCCCACCCGCCGAACGCCCGGGCGAGTGGACGATCGCGGACGGCGAGGAGGCGGAAGCGGAGCCCGTCGTCGACGAAGCTCATGCGTTCGGGGTCTCGCTCGTGGGCGTCGAGCACTCGCTCGAGCACGGTGTCGCGCAGGTACGGGCGAGTGTGGACGTTGCGATCCGCGATCCAGAAGCGCGGCCGGTATCGCTCCAAGAAAGCGGTCAGCTCGCTGTCGTCCTGGTACGGCGCGACCTTCCCGTCCGTGATGCCGTCGAGGCTCAGGAGATCGATGTCGTCGCGGAGGAAGAGGCGCAGCTGCACCTCGTACGCGAGCAGGACGTCGCCCCGCTCGGCGAGCGACTCGACACGCTGGACGACGTCGCGCTCGAAGACCTCGTGCTCTTTGATGCCGGCCGACCGGGCGAACCGCGTCAGGTCGCGCAGCTCGTCGAGCGAGGGCAGCGCGACGGCGAGCACAGCGACGGCCACCGCCACGGGCCACAGTCGCGACGCGCGCGCCCGCGCGAGGAGCGCCGCCGCGCCGGCCGCCAGGATCGGCACGGTCGGGAGCAGGTAGCGGTCGGTGTCGCTCAGGCCCGGCGCGATGAACGTGAGCAGCGCGATGTATCCGGCGACGGCGAGCAGGCCATAGACGGTGACCCACTGCCACCGGTCTCGGGCCCAGCGTGCGAGCAGCGCCAGCCCGGCGACGCCGGGGACGAAGACGAAGATCCACGGTGACCCGAAGAGCTCTTGGATCGCATCGTCGGACTTGTAAAGCGGACCGATCCACTCCTCACTCACCTCCTGGAGCGCGAACGTGCGCCCCTGGGAGGAGGTCGAGAAGGTGTCGAGCTCGACGAGAGAGTAGCCGAAGTACGCCGCGGCCGGGATCGCCGCGATCGCGAGCCCGACGGCGACCTTGGCGAGCGCCCGACCGCGAGGAGCGGGTGCGAACGCGAGCAGCGCGGCGGCGTGCGCGCCCACGAGGATCACGGAGTCCGGCCGCACGAGCGGGAGCGCGGCCCAGGTCGCGATCACGGGCGCCATGGTGCGGAGGTCGATCTCGCCCCGCTCGCGCCAGCTCTGCAGCATGCGATCCCCGGCGATCAGGAGGACGGCGCTGAGCACGACGATCAGGCCGGACTCGTACATCGCAACCGCGTAGAACACCATCGTGCCGAGCACGAACAGCGACGCGACGGCCGCAGCGGTCCATGACCGGCTCACGCGCTCGGCCGCGAGCAGCGTCCCGACCAGACCGGCCATTGCGAAGAGCGTCGCGACGGCGCGTGCGCCGTCGATGTCGAAGCCGAACACGAACGGGATCGCGAGGATGAGCGACCACAGGACGCCCGTGCTTCCGGAGGAGAACTCGCCCTCGTTGAACTGGAAGAAGTTCCCCTCCGCCGCATTCTCCGCGTACGGCAGGTACACAGCGGCGTCGCCGACGTACAGGCCGCGCAGCCGGTACGCACCCCACGCGGTCACGAGGAGGCCGGCAACCGTGAGCGCGGCGGCGACCGGGCAGCGCCTGGCCCATTCGACGAGCTGTCCGGCGCGCGCCACCACTTATACGTACAGGAGCACGCCGACGGTCACGGCCCAGACGACCAAGGCGGCCTGGATGCCAGGGTCGGAGCTGACGAGGCCGGCGGCGTCCCGCTGATCCTCCTGCGCGTAGATGAGGTACAGGTAGCGGAACAGGCCGTAGAGCACGATCGGCGTCGTCGCGAGCATCCGGCCTCCGACGAGCGGTGAGTCGATCGCGTAGATGCCGTAGCTGAGCAGGGCGGCGGCGGTGACGAGCGAGACCATCTGGTCGAGAAACGGCAGCGGATAGTGCTCGAGTACCGCGCGCGTGACGGCTCCCTCGCGATCCTCGCGGACCGCCTCCTGGCGGCGCTTCGTGAAGCCGAGGAAGAGAGCAAGCATCCCTGTGCAGAACAGGAGCCACTCGGACGCCTCGACATCGACGGCGACCGCGCCGCCGACGACCCGCAGCAGGAAGCAGCCCGCGATCGCCATGACGTCGAGGATCACCAGGTGCTTGAGGAGCGCGGAGTATGCGACGGTCAGGCCGCCGTAGCCGGCCACCACGGCGGCGACCGTCGGCTCGACCACCCCGGCGATCCCGATGCCGACGAGCGCGAGCACAACCGCGATCGCGATCGCCGTGCGCACGGGCAGCTCGCCGCTTGCGATCGGCCGGTTCCGCTTGACCGGATGCCGGCGATCGAACTCGACGTCGAGCGCGTCGTTGATCAGGTAACCGGCGCTCGACACGGCGCAGAACGCGATCAGCGTCGCGGCCGCACTCCGCAGCGCGCTGGTGTTGTCGAGCTGGGCGCCGAAGAGGAGCGGCGCGAGGACGAAGAGGTTCTTCACCCATTCGAGCGGCCGCAGCGCGACGATCACCGCATGCAGCAGCCCCCGGGACCGAGTCCTCCCCGCCGGTTCTGCGTAGGCCACGCAGCGATTTCTACAGCCTGCCGGGGGCGGCTCGCGCAGGTGACGCCGCTTAGGATCCGCCTCCATGGGCATAGCGGACAGCCCTCTGCGGGACCGAGTCGTCTTCGTCGAGGGCGCACCTCGCAGCGGCACGACCTGGCTGGTGACGCTGCTGGCGACCCACCCGGAGATCGCGGGGGTCCAAGCGGAGTCGCACCTGTTCGACTACGGCATCGATCGTCTGTTCGACAACCTCGACGGCCGTCATCCGGCCCTGCGCGGGCTCGTGCGCTACGTCGACCGGCAGGAGCTGGTCGACCTCGCCCGCGACTTCTGCGACGGCGCACTGATGGGGATGCGATCGCGGGTTTCCCCGGGGACGACGCCCTCCTTCGTCGTGGAGAAGACCCCCATCTCGCCGGTGGAGGGCAGCCTCGACCTCGCCCGCAAGCGCGAGTGCTACCCGGATGCCTGGTATGTCCACATCGTCCGCGACCGCGAAGCGGTCATACGCTCGCTCATGCGCGCGCCGTGGCTGCCCGACCGCTCCTACGAGGCGTGCGCGGCCTTCCGGGACGAGACGGTCGGACGCGCCCGCGAGCTTTCGTCCGACCTCCCGCACTACCGCGAGGTGAGCTACGAGGATCTGCGCGCGGACCCCGTCCAGACCTGCCGCGAGCTGTTCGAATGGCTCGGGGTCGACACCGGCGAGCGGGTCCTTGAAACGCTGAGCGTGCTCTCGCGTGAGCAGGTCTCGGACCTCGGCGCCGTGCCGAGCGGCGCCGGGGGCGGTCGCGCGGCGGCCCCACGGCGCCTTGCCGCGCGCGCGCGGGCGGCGCTGCGGCGCGAGCCCGACCGGGTCACGCGGGGCGCCACCGGTGACGTGCCGCCTCACCCGGTGCCGTTCAAATTCGTGCGCGCGGTGTGGGAGCGCGACGCCGAGGAACTCGGCGCGCTCATCGCGCCCACCTTCGAGCTCGAGTACCGGAGCCCGGAGGGGGACTTGTCGCTGCGAGGCGACGACGCGCGCACGGCGCTCGCCGACATAGTCGAGAGGGCGTTCTCGCGCCGCTACGTGGCCGAATGGTGGGGATCGACGGGGGTCGGCCCGAACGAATGGTGGACGACGGCGCCCGGAGTGCCGTTCTGCACGATTTACCTGTCGGCTCTCGGCGGCGATGCGACCCGCCTGAACCTTTGCTTCGGATTGCTCCTCGAGGACGACCTCATCCGGCGTGCAATGGTCGTCTCCGCCGGGCCTCTGAGCGGCAGGCCGGCCGTCCTCCAGGCCGAGCAATGAGCATCGCATCGAGCCCGCTTCGGGATCACGTCATCTTCATCGAGGGCGCGCCGCGCAGCGGCACGACGTGGCTCCTGTCGCTGCTCGCGACCCATCCAGACATCGCGGGCGCGCGCGAGTCCCACCTCTTCAACTTCGGCGTCGATCGCCTGTTCGACAACTTCGAGGTACGCCATCCACCGCTGCCGCGCTTGCAGAGCTGGCTCGAGCGAGACGAGTTCATCGACATCGTGCGAGACCTCTGCGATGGCCTGTTCACGGCGATGCGCGCACACGTCTCCGGCGAGACCAACCCATCGTTCGTCGTCGAGAAGACCCCCGTCGACACCCAGACGGGCGCGCGCGACCTCGCACGCAAGCGCGAGGTCTATCCGGACGCGTGGTACCTCCATGTGATTCGGGACAGGGAGGCCGTGACGAAGTCGCTGATGCGCGCGCCCTGGCTCACGGACCACTCCTACGAGGCCTGCTCCAGGATGTGGGACGAAGCCGTCGGGCTCGTCCGCGAGACGTTCGGCGATCTCGAGCGCTACCGCGAGTTGGACTACGAGGACCTGCACGCA
>Ga0299907_10000656_pt1 | contig 17685 bp, 23 predicted proteins | sample RVTome_16_FD_198680 | JGI IMG/M metagenome (GOLD analysis project Ga0299907, IMG submission 198680) | Soil microbial communities from uranium-contaminated site in the Upper Colorado River Basin, Wyoming, United States - RVT152D67 (version 2) ...
CGCCCACCGTAGAGCCGGCCCAGGAACCCGATCTCCACGCTCGCGAACCAAGCCAGCAGGACCCGGCCCCCGAGCGCCCGGCGGAGCACTTCCCCCGCGACCTCGAACGGCTGCGCGTCGGCGAGATCCCTCGGGAGGATCCCGTGGATCCGCATCGACTCGGGGCTGGATGGGACCTCCGGCACGACCAGCTGGTGCACGGACTCCCCCACCACCACCCGGCCGAACCGCACCGGGACGACGCCGAACGACACGACGGCGTCGCGCTCCCGGTCGAGCCCGGTGGTCTCGAAATCGAGCGACGCGAACTCGGCCTCCCTCCACGGCCGCGAACGCATCGAACGCGGGGGCCGCCTCGGCCGTCTCAACGACATCTGATCACGTCGTCTTCGGTCACGATCGCGTCCACGGGGCGGTCGAGCGGTCCGGTCGGGACCTCCTCCACGACCTGCATGCCGAACGCGATCGCGACGGCGGCGGTCCCGTCACGTGTGCTCGCGAGCAACCGGTCGTAGAACCCGCCGCCGTAGCCGACGCGGTGACACGAACGGTCGAAGGCGACCCCCGGGACCACGATCAGATCGAGCTCGCGCGCCTGGAGCACCCGACCGTCCGTGGGTTCCCTCGACCCGAACGACGTCTCGGTCATCGACGATCCGGGCGTCCAGATGACGGGGACGATGTCGCCGTCTCGGGTGACTGGAAGCGCTACCGTCGTGCCCCGCGAACGGAGGCGGTCGAGCAGCGGCGCCGTGTCCACCTCGCTGCCGAACGACCAGAACGCCAACACCGCCCCGGCTCCCGTCGCTTCCTCCAGGCCGAGGAGCCGATCGACGATCGCCTCGCTCCGCGCCGCTCGCTCGGTACCGGAGAGCGCGTCGCGTTCGGCGAGGACCGTCCGGCGCAGCGCACGTTTGTCCTGCTTCAGCCGATGCGACGGGCGATCGTTCACGGTTCCGGCCGTGGATCCGGCCGCAGTCCGGGGAGGACCTCCGTGGCGATGAGCTCGACCCGGTCGGGTGGGCCACCGGGGACCAGCACCGCCCACGACGCCCCCACGCTCCCAAGGTTCTCGAGCCACTCCCGCAGCGACCCCGTCGTCCCCGCCCACACGTCGCTCTCGAGATGCCGGTGGCTGCGTGCGTCGAGCAACTGGGCGACCTCCGCGTCATCTCGCCCCACCACGACGATGCCGGCCCACGTCGCCGAGACCGAACGCCGGCCGGCCTCCTCATCGAGTAGGCGAGCCTTGCGCGTGAACTCGTCGAGCCCCATCCCCCATCCGTTCCACGCGTCCGCTTCCCTCGCGGCCAGCCGGACGACCGCATCGGCGAACCCGCCCATCCAGATCGGCGGGCCGCCCGGGCTCGCCGGCCTCGGCAGGAGCGGCCCCGACATCGCGGGGACGTGGGTCCCCCCCGGCCACGGCCTGGCGTCGAACAGTGCCCGGACGGCGCGAACCGTCTCGACCAGATGGTCACGACGTTCGGCCTTGTCGAGGTACGGGATACCGAAGACGCGATGCTCGGGCTCGTCGATCGGATCTCCGGTCCCGACGGCGAGGATCATCCGACCGTGGCTCACGCCGTCGACCGACGCCGCGAGCTTCGCGATCATCCCGGCGCTGCGCAACGTCGCCCGGGTGACGAGCGTTCCGACCGCGATCCGCTCGGTCCGTGCCGCCACGGCGGACAACATCGAGAACGCCTCCAACGACGGCCGATCGGCCGACGCCCCCGGCGGGAAGAGGTGGTCGAACGCGAACACACCGTCGAATCCGAGCCGCTCCGCCCGCTCCGCGAACGCGAGCACACGTTCGGGTTCGCCGGAGAACAGCGGCAGGACGAGGCCGACCTTCACGCGCTCAGGCCATCACGCGCCCGAGCTCCTCGAGCGCGAGCGTGGCTGCGCCGACCGCCCCGGCGTCGTTCCCGAGCTGCGCCGGGACGATCGGCACCCGGGGTCGGTACTCCGGCGCTTCGACGGCTTCGTGGAAGGAGGCGCGGGCCGGTTCGAGCAGGAGATCTCCGGCGACGATCGCGCCACCGCCGACCACCACGACCTGCGGGTCGAGGACGTTCACCAGCCCCGCGATCCCCTCCCCGAGCCGTCTCCCCGCCTCCGCGAGGATCCCCCTGGCCGCATCGTCGCCCTGCCGCGCCGCCTCGGTCACCAGCTTGCCCGTCACCCTGTCGGGGTCCCCCCCCGCGAGACGCCGCAGGATCGAGTGCTTCTGCTCCCGAGCTTCCTCCCGGCCCATGCGGTCGATCGCGCGACCCGCAGCGACCTGCTCCCAGCAGCCCCGGTTCCCGCAGCCGCAGAGCGGGCCCCCCGGCTCGACGATGATGTGGCCGATCTCGGAGGCGAAGCCGTTGGCGCCGCGGAACAGCCGCCCGTCCGAGATGATGCCGCCCCCGATCCCGGTCCCCACCGTGACGAGCAGCAGGTGCCGGTACCCTCGGCCCGCACCGAAACGGAACTCCCCGTAGGCCGCCATGCTGGCGTCGTTGTCCACCTGGCAGGGCAGGTCCAGCGCCGCTCGCATCCGCTCCGCGATCGGCAGGTCACGCCAGGCGAGGTTCGGGGCGTACCGCAGCACACCCTCGGTGGCGTCGATCATCCCCGCCGCGCCCACGCCGATCGCGATCACGTCGTCCGTCTTCAGCGATCTCGCGAGCTCCACCATCGTGGAGAGCGTCGCGGCCTCGTCGTCGGCGGGCGTCGGCGTGCTCGAACGCTCCACGATCGTGCCGTCACGAGCGACCCGGAACGCGTTGATCTTCGTACCGCCGACGTCGATCCCGATGGCCTCGCCGTTCCCGTGCTCCTGCCGGTTCCCGCCCTCGTTCCCGTTCCCGCCCTCTTGCCCGTTCCCGCCCGCCCGCACGCTCGAACCTCTCAGAACCGGAGCAGCGCGCCGACACCGTCGAAGGACGGTCGGGGATCGTCGTCCACGATCGTCTCCACGCGCGCCCCAGTCCGAAAGGCCACCGCGACCGCCGCCTCGACCACGTCGGGGATCCGTTCGGTCCGTGCGCCGCACGAAGAACAGCGTGATCCACGCGTCATCAGACGTCCGCACGCGAGGCACCTCGCACCGGGCGCCGACAGCCGATGCGAGACGACGAGCTCGCCCACCCGGTCGTTCGCCAGGGCTTCGAGCGTGGGTTCCAGGCCCACCACCCCTCCGTTGTCGGCTCCCACGGCGGCCTCGAGGCGTTCGAGGACGTCGCGCTCGGACTCGCGCTCGACGCGCTCCTCGACCTCCAGCACCTTGTCGAGCGCCTGGCGCGTCGTGGCGGAAAGAGGCAGCACGGCATGGCCCCGGATCCGTTGCCGGAGGTAGTCGTGGAGCTCAGCCTCGAGCTCTCGGTGCGCCTCCGCCGGCCCTGCCAGCACGAGATGCTCGAACCGGCGCCGGCGCCACAGCGCGAACAGCCGCTCGGCGACGTGCCGGAGATGGCGCGCCCGATGGTCGTCCACGTGGCGCTGCATCCGCATCTGCGCTCGGCCGCCCTGATCGTGCCGACCGGGGACGTCGTCGGTGACGCCGGCCACCTCCTCGATCTGGCCCATCTCCACGACGAACAGCCGCGACTTCTCGTAGTCCACGAGGGCGAGGCAGCTGGGTCGGTAGGTCTCGAGCACCACCTCGAGTGGGAGCAGGTCGGCGTCGGGACCGACGACCGCACGGTGCATGAGCGGACGGGGGACGAGGGCGACGTCCCAGAGTCCCGCGTCGTGCGAGGAGAACATCGCGAGGCCTCGCGTACCGCGGCGCTCGAAGTCGTCGCGGACGAAACCCGACATCGCATCGGTGTCGCGTTCCACCGATCGCACGGCGGCTCGACCCATCGCCATGGCGACCGAGCGCGCGCGCCGGATCAGCTCGTCGACGCGGATCTCGACGTCGGTCTTCCGCGGATAGGTCCGACCGTCGACCGAGAGGGACAGCGACGTGATGGGTGCGCCCGCGCCATCCCACTCCGCCAGCCGACGGAGTAGGGAACGGTCGAACGCGGTCACGAGATCTCGATCCGCTCGAAGTCCTTGGAGCCGTTCGGGCTCTGATCGGCGCCGCTCAGGTGATCGCCCCGAACATCGATGACCGCCCGGGCCGCGAGGAAGAACTCTCGCGCCGCGGCGAGCAGGTGCTCGACCACGTCAGGCGCCGCACCCTGTCCCGCCGTCACCGCCAAGCAGATCGGGCAGAACGCGACCGTGCACACCGGCTGCTGTTGCTTGCCCTCGGGAGGTTTCGCGCCGTCCGTCGCGTCTTTGGTGGCTCCGCCGCTCGCCTGGTCCTGTTGGGTCTCAGCCACGTCCGCTCCTTCCCCCGGGCGCGGCGGCTCCCGGCTGCCGCGCGAAGACGATCTCGAGATGGTCCCCGACGAAGTTGGCGCCGCGGACCTCCATCCGCTGCAGGGTCTGCGGCAGGATCAGGTTGCGTTTGTAGGTGCCGACGCGCACGTACAGCTCCTCGCCGCGCCGATGGATGTCCATGTCTTCGCGCGAGACGAACGGGAGCCGCATCGTGAGGACGTACCCACCGGAGCGACGTCGGACGCGGATCGGATCGTCCCGGTAGAGGACGTCGGTGACGGGAAGGTCGCCGTACACCTCCTGGCCCATCTCCTCCAGGAGCTGGACACCCACCATCTCGCGGTCGAACAGACGCGCGGTGAGGATCGGGACGGGCTCGAACGACTCGCGGACCGTCTGCAGGTGTTCCGCCTGGATGTCCTTCCACTTGCCGAAGTAGGGATCGGTGACGTCCTCGGGGATGATGCGGTTCACGACCACCGCGTCGCACCGGTACCCGAACAGACCGAGATAGGTGTACGTGCGCCGCGCCTCCGAGATCACCATCTTCTCGGGGTTCACGACGAGCCGGACCGTCGACGACGATTCGTCGGTCAGGATCCGGTGCACGGCGTCGAGGTTCCGATGCAGACGCTCGACCGCCGTGTAGAAACTCTCCCCCGCGATCGGGAGCGTCGTCATCTTCGACACGATCGGACGCAGGGTCTTCACCACGCGTCGCTCGACGGGGAAGATCCGTTCGATGTACCAGTTCATGACCTCCGGGAGCGAGAGCAGGCGGAGCGTCTCGGCCGTCGGCGCGCAGTCCACGATGAGCAGGTCGTACTTCCCGCCCTCCACGTGCGTCTTGACGTCGATCAGCGCGAAGATCTCGTCGAGCCCGGGGATCACCGAGAGTTCCTCGGCCTGGATCGTCTCGACGCCGGCCCAGTTCATCAGCTGCACGAAGTAGTCCTGGATCTCGCGCCAGTTGGATTCGAGCCGGCTCTGGGCGTCGATCTGCTCGGCCCACAGGTTCCCCGCGATGGGGGTGGCGTGCTCGCCGATCTCCTGGTCGAAGGAGTCGCCGAGCGAATGCGCGGGGTCCGTGCTCATGATGAGTGTCCGGTTCCCGGCCCCCGCCGCTCGAACCGCGGTCGCCGCGGCCACCGTCGTCTTGCCAACGCCGCCTTTCCCGGTGAACAGCAGGACCCGCATCCGGACCTAGCCTAGCGCGGCGGGCACGACGCCGAACAGCCGGGCCGGCTCAGCCGAGCTCGACGCGCCGCTTCAAGCCCTCGAGCGCGTTCTCGATCACGCGCTTCTCGCCTTGGGTGCGGACGAACCCGGGCAACAGGATCCCCAGATCGACCGCGAGCCGGTAGATCACCTTGGTCTCGTCGTCGTCGATCTCGGAGAGCAGGTACTCGCCGGTGATGTTCGAGACGGCCCCGCGGGCCTCGGTCGAGACCCACGACAGCCCCCCGTCGCCCGGCGCGTAACGGTAGGCCAGGGTGTAGCTCGCCTTGCCCAGGACCGGCACGTCCACCTCGAAGGCCACCTTGGTGCCCACACCACCATCGCCGCGTTCGAGGACCCGCGCGGTCTTGACGTCGGCCCACTCGGGGTAGGCCTCGAAGTCGATGAGGACGTCCATCACCTCGGCGGCCGGGGCCTCGATCACGATCTGCCCCTCGGTCTGTTCGGTCATGCCGCAGGCGATGTTACCGGCGAGCCGCCGGCAGGGTGACGAAGGTGGCCATCACGTGTTCGAGCGGGTACAGGTCTGCCCGCACGCCTCCGCCCCGGCAGAGACCAGGGCTCACGCAGTTCGGACACCGGCGAGCGCCCATCATGCGACGCAGGGTACCTCCGCCTCGGGCTCGAGCCGCGGAACCGAGCGGCTCACGCAACGGCCTCGCGGAGCCACCCGGCGAGCTGCTCCGCGGGCCTGGACCAGGCGAACGCGCGTTCCACGCGCTCTCGCCCGGCGCGACCCATCGACTGGGCACGCGCCGGGTCCGCGAGCAGCGATCCGACGGCCTCCGACACCTGCGCTCCATCCGACCCGTCGACGAGCAGACCGGTCTCGCCCGGCACGAGCGACTCGCGCGCGCCGCCCGAATCCCCGACCACCACGGGGCGCCCGCAGGCCGCGGCCTCGATGAAGACGTTGCCCCAGCCCTCGACCTCCAACCCCCCGAAGCGGTTGCGGCACGGCATGGCGAACACGTCGCCGGCGCTGTAGTAGCGCGGCAGGTCGCTCTCGGACACCTGGCCCGCGAACGCGACGGAACCGTAAGGCGCACCCGAGGCGAGGCGCTCCAGGCGTTCCCGGTCGGGGCCGTCGCCCACGATCAGCAACGCGGCATCGGGGGCGCGGCGGCGGATCTCGGGCATCGCGCGGATCAACACGTCCTGTCCCTTGCGTGCGACGAGCCGGCTCACGCAGACGACGAGCGGTCGGCCCGCGACGCCGTGCGCTTCGGCGAGATCCGCGTACGGCAGGTCCGGCCGGAACGCCTCCACGTCCGCGCCCGGGTACATCACCGAGACCGGCACCCCGTCCGGGACGGCCGTCCGGACGACCCGAGCGATGAACTCGCTGCACATCACCGGCACCCGCGCCGCTCGGGAGGTGGCCCGCCGCACGAGCGCGTGCGTTCCCGGCGAGATCGAGAGCCAGTACTCGAACCCGTGCGCGGCAGCCAGGTACGGCGTCCCGGCCTCGGCGAGCGAAGGACCCAGGAGCGCGAGCGGGTAGACCGCTCCGAACAGCACCGCGTCCGCCTCGAACGAGCGGACCACATCGTGGAGACGGCGCCCGAGGTCCGGGGTGGGCCACAGGAACCGCTCGGGCTGGCGGAACACCCGGTAGGGGGCCGCCCCGTCCACGCCGGCGGCGTCGTCGGCGTCCGGACACAGCACGGCTACACGGTCCGGTGGGAACCGACGAACCAGCGACTCGAGCGTGCGCTGGATCCCGCCCACGCGCGGCGGATAGTCGTTGGTGACCAGGAGCGTCCGCGGAACGTCCACGGCGGCTTATCCTCGCAGACATGGCCGGCGGGGCGTTCGAACGGCAGGTCCAGGCACTCGACGACGGGCGTGCCGTCCTGGACCTGGAGGGGTGGACCCTGACCGAGGTCCGCGGCGCCGACGCGCAGGGGTGGCTGAACGACCTGGTCACGGCTTCGATGGAGGGGATCCGGGACGGCGAGGCGGTGCGTTCGCTCCTGCTGTCGCCGACCGGACGGATCCGCGCGGACTTCCACGTGCTGCGGTCCCCGGGGGAGGGGTTCCTGCTCCTGCAGGGACCGGGTCAGCCGGAGGCGGTCGCCACCCTTCTCACCCCGTACGTCCTGTCCTCCGACGTGGAGCTCGCAGCGGCAGACCCCACCGGTCTGCTCGTGACGCCTCGCCCGGGGCCCGCATGGACGGCCACCCGGGGTGATCCCGGGGATGCGGTGCGGGTCGGGGCCGATGCCCTCGAGGCCTGGCGCATCCGCCACGGCATCGCCGGCTTCCCGATCGACCTGGACGCGGATTCGCTGCCGGCCGAGGCGGGGCTCGACGCGGAACCGGTGATCGACCGGACCAAGGGCTGCTACCTGGGCCAGGAGTCCGTTGCCCGGGTGCGGAACCTCGGTCATCCGGTGCGCCTGGTGCTCGCCGTCCGCGCCGACGCTCCCCTTCACCCCGGCCTGGCGGTCCTCGCCGAGGGGGCGCAGGCCGGGACCGTGACCAGCGTGGAGCCCGCGGGCGGCTCGGGGGCGATGGTCCGCATCCGTTGGGACGCAAGGGAGGCCGATCTCATCGCCGCTGGCGGCTTCGTGCTGGAGCGTCGTTAGCCTGGCTCTCGGGCTCCCCGATACTACGGGGGCCTCGACTTTTCAAGACTGTTCTCGTTCGCACGCGAACGGTACAACCGTCTCCTGCGCGCACGTCCCCCTCCGGGTCGCCCGCGCACCCGTCGAGGCACGCAGGGAGTTGAGTGTGACCAAGGACCGGATCGTTGGCATCGACCTGAAGGCCCTTCCCGCCGACCCTTCCCCCCCCGACATCTGGCAGGACCAAGCTGCCTGCTACGGGATCGACCCCGACACGTTCTTCCCCACCTCCGAGGAGGAGGCGGGTCCAGCGCTCGCGTTCTGCTCGGCCTGCGACATCCGCGAGACCTGTCTCGCGTGGGCCCTGAAGAACGGTGAGCGCTACGGCGTGTGGGGGGGGCTCACCGAACAGCAGCGCCGCCGCGTCGTCCGGTTCGTGGCCTGACCGAGGAACCGGCTCGGGTTCGGGGCACCGGGCCCGGGCCGCATAGTCGGGCGGAGGCGACGCCGCCCATACTAGCGAGCCGATGACGACCGAAACGATCCGCGCGAGCGCGCCCCTTCGGATCAGCTTCGTCGGGGGTGGCACCGACTTCCCCCACTACTACGAGCGCCACGGCGGCGCCGTGCTGTCGGCCACCATCGATCACGCGGCCCACGTCAGGGTCGCCCCACGCGACGACCGGCAGGTCAGGATCCGGTCGCTCGATCTCGGTCACCTCGTCGAGTACCACCTCGAGCGGGGGCCCGACTACGACGGGGTGATGGACCTGCCGAAGGCGGCTATCGAGCGCATGGGGGTCCGCACGGGGATCGACGTCGACATCGCCTCGGACGCGCCGCCCGGCAGCGGTCTCGGTGGTTCCTCCGCCCTGGTCTCGGCGTGCGTCGGGGGCCTCGCGATGCTGACCGATCGGCCGATGTCGCGCCGCGGCGTCGCCGAGCTCGCCTACGCGATCGAGCGTGAGGATCTCGGCGTCGCGGGCGGGTGGCAGGATCAGTACGCGGCCGCGTTCGGCGGCTTCAACCTGCTGGAGTTCGCGGAAGATGGGGTGACCGTCTCGCCCCTCGAGCTCTCGCTCGAAACGATCGCCGAGCTCCGATCGCATCTGTTGCTCTGTTACACCGGCCACGTCCGGACCGATCTCGGGTTGATCGCCGCACAGATCCGCATGTACGAGGAGGGACGCGAGGACACGATCGTCGGGATGAAGCAGCTCCACGCGATGGCCTACGAGATGCGCCACGAGATCGAAGCCGGGAACCTCGACCGGCTCGGGGCGCTGCTGCGCGAGGCGTTCGAGAGCAAGAAGCTGATGAACCCGCACATCTCGGAGGGCACGACGATCGACCAGCTCCTCGCTGTCGCACGCGATGCGGGCGCCGCCGGCGGCAAGATCTGCGGCGCCGGTGGGGGCGGCTACCTGCTGCTCGCGTGCGAGCCGGAGCGCCAGGCCGCCGTCCGCGAGGCGCTCGAGGGGGTCGGGGGTCAGTTCGCGGCGTTCGCGTTCCGCTCCCACGGGGTCGAGGCCCGGTCGGGCGAGCGTGTCTGGAGGCCGCTGTGAGTCGCCGGTTCGTCCTGCTGGACCGCGACGGCACGATCAACGAGGAGGCCGGCTACGTGCTCCGGCCGGACGAGCTCCGCCTGATCCCCGGCGCCGTCGACGCCTTGCGTGAGCTCCAGGGTCTCGGGCTCGGGCTCGTCGTCCTGACCAACCAATCGCCGATCGGCCGGGGGATGATGACGCCGGCGGAGCTCGACGAGATCCACGCCAGGCTGCGCGACCTGCTCGCGGAGGGTGCTGTCACGCTCGACCGCATCGAGGTCTGCCCCCATCGGCCCGACGAGGGGTGCGCCTGCCGGAAGCCGGGGACGCTGATGGTCGAGCGTGCGGTCGCCGCGATCGGCTTCGACCCGCGCGAGTCCTGGATGGTCGGCGACCACGGGTCCGATCTTCGGCTCGGGCGCGCCGTGGGCGCTCGCACGATCCTCGTGCTGACGGGCCACGGGAGGGAGGAGCTCGCGGCCGGAGCCGGCGAGCACGCCGACCGCGTCGTGGCCGACCTCGGCGAGGCCGCCGCGGTCATCCGAGATGAAGTACTGGCCGGGGCGGAGCCGTGAACCTCGACCCGATCCGCGAGTACCTGCTCGAGACGTCGAGGACGGCGGCGCGCACCGCGGAGGCGTGCGCCGAGGAGATCCTCGGCGCGACCGCGGCGATCGTCGAGGCGCTCCGCGGCGGCGGCAAGATCCTCCTGTGCGGCAACGGCGGCAGCGCCGGCGACGCGCAGCACCTGGCGACCGAGTTCGTCAGCACGCTCACGGTCGATCGGCGGCGCGACGCGATCCCCGCGATCGCGCTCACCACCGATTCGTCGCTCATCACCGCGGTCGCGAACGACTTCGGCTTCGACGGCGTGTTCGCGCGCCAGGTTGAAGCTCTGGGCCGCGAGGGCGACGTGCTCGTTGGCATCTCGACGTCGGGGAACTCCGAGAACGTCGTCCAGGCCTTCGAGCGGGCGAGGGCCGCCGGGATCCGGACGATCGCGCTCACGGGCGAGTCGGGAGGCAAGCTCGGGGCGCTCGCCGACATCGAGATCAACGTGCCGAGCTCGGAGACCTCTCACGTTCAGGAGGCGCACATCGCGGTCGGCCAGCTGATCGCGTTCCTGGTCGAGGACGAGCTCTATCCACGCCCCTAGCGGGTGCGCCCGGGGTGCTGACCCCGGGCGCACCGTGGTGCCTGCGCCCATGTCACGCGGCCGAGGGCGACGTACGGTTGCCGCATGGACCCGGTCATCGAGGTCGAGGGGCTCCGCAAGGAGTACCGACGGCTTCGCGGCCGCAGGACCGTCGCGGTCGACGGCTTGGATCTCGCCGTCCCGCAGGGTGGCGTGTTCGGGTTCCTGGGACCGAACGGCGCCGGCAAGACCACCACGATCCGTTGCCTCCTCGGGCTCGTCCGGCCCACCCGAGGCCGTTGCCGCCTGCTGGGGCAGGAACCGGCGGGGCTGCACCGGGTGATCGGACGTGTGGGCTCGATCGTCGAGAGCCCGACGATGTACCCACGCTTCTCGGGGCGGCGCAACCTCGAGCTGCTCGGGAGGATCTCGGGCATCGGCCGCGCCCGCGTCGCCCGAGCCCTAGAGGAGGTCGGTCTCGCGGAGCGGGCAGACGACCAGGTCAAGACGTACTCGCTCGGGATGAAGCAACGTCTGGGGATCGCCGGGGCGCTCCTCAAGGATCCCGAGGTTCTGATCCTCGACGAGCCGGCGAACGGGCTGGACCCCGCCGGCATCGTCGAGGTGCGCGAGCTCATGCGCCGGCTCGGCCGGGACGGCAGAACCGTCTTCGTCTCGAGCCACATCCTGGGCGAGGTCCAGCAGACGGCCGATCGCGTCGCGATCTTGGCGAGGGGACGGTCGGTGGCGGTCGGTCCGGTCCACGAGGTCCTGTCGGCCGGTCGGGCCGCCGGCCTCCTCGTGCGGCTCGACGACGTCCCGGCAGGTCTGCGGATCCTCGGCGAGGCCGGGATCGAGGGCCGGTTGGACGACGGCGTGATCAAGGTCCGACTGCCTCCCGCGGAGGCGGCGCGGGTCACGCGGACGCTCGCCGACCGCGGTCTGTACCTCACGGAGCTCCGAGCGGACGAGGCGGACCTCGAGACCGTCTTCCTCGAGCTCACCGGCGACGCCTCGACGGAGGGGACTCGATGAGCGGGCTGCTCGCCTCGGAGTTCCGCCGCTTCCGATCCCGGCGCCTCGTCAAGGCGCTCGTCGCGCTCGAACTGCTCGCGATCGTCGCCACCGGCGTGATCGTGGTGCTCACGCAGGAGTACGACCTCGTGGGTCTGCCCGACGTGCTGATGGGCACGTCGCTCGTGCTGGTGTCCGTCGGGTGGATCATGGGTGCCTCCTCGATCGGCGCGGACTGGCACGCCGGGCACGTCACCACGATCCTGACCTGGGAGCCCCGGCGGGGACGGGTGATGCTCGCGAAGATCGTCGCGAGCCTCGCGAGCGTGTTCGTCGTGTCCCTCGTGATCCAGGCGCTCCTCGGCGCGGCGCTGGCGGCGGCCGCGGCCGGCGCGGGCTCGACCGCCGGCGCCGACGCCGCATGGCTCGCGGAGACGGCCGGTGTCGCGCTCCGTGTCGCGCTTCTGTCGGCGATCTTCGCCGGGTTCGGGTTCGGCCTGGCATCGGCCGGTCGCAACACCGCGGTCGCGCTCGGGGTGGGCTTCGGCTACCTCGTGATCGTCGAGAACCTGGTGCGAGGCCTCAGGCCGCAGTGGACGCCCTGGCTGCTCACCGAGAACGCGGGCCTGTTCATCGTGGACTCGCCGATCGACTTCCCACTGCTGGCGCGCTCGACGGTCGGAGCGGGCCTGTACCTGGCGGCGGTGGGAGCCGTCCTGCTGCTCGTGGCCTCCGGCCTCTTCCGCACCCGCGACGTGAACTAAGCACCCGCCTCGCACCCTTGACCTCCGAACACCTGTTCGGGTAGCCTGCTCGCCCTCGCGCGGCCCCGCGGGAGGCCGGGTGCTCACTGAGGCGTTCCAGACGACGCTCGAGGATGCCGTCCCCCTGTCCGAGGTCGAGTTCGTGATCGTCGACCTGGAGACGACCGGCGGGTCGCCGGCCGATTGCCGGATCACCGAGATCGGCGCGGTCAAGCTCCGCGGTGGCGAGCGCACGGGCGTGTTCGAGACCCTCGTGAACCCCGGTGTGCCGATCCCGCGCCAGATCACGCACCTCACCGGGATCGACGACCTCATCGTGGCCGGCGCGCCGCCGATCGAGTGGGTCCTCCCCTCGTTCGCCGAGTTCGCCCGCGGCTGCGTCTTCGTGGCGCACAACGCGCCGTTCGACTTCACGTTCCTCAACGTCGCGCTCGAGCGTCTCGACTACGACGCGCTCCCGCCGCCCCCCGTCTGCACCGCTCGGCTCGCCCGCCGCGTGGTCTGGCCCGACGTCCCCAACGTGCGGCTCCAGACCCTCGCCCAGTACTTCCGGACGGCCGTGCGACCGTCGCACCGCGCGCTGCCCGACGCCGAGGCCTGCTCGGAGGTGCTCCACGGGCTCCTCGAGCTCGGTGGGCGTCTCGGGATCGCCACGCTCGGCGACCTGCACGGCGCGGTCCGCGCTCGAGGGCGTCCGAACTTCGGCAAGATCCGCCTTGCCGACCACCTGCCGAACGCACCGGGTGTCTACCTGTTCCGAGGGCGCGACCGCCGCGTGCTCTACGTGGGGAAGTCGATGAACCTTCGTTCGCGCGTGAAGAGCTACTTCTACGGCGACGAGCGCAAGAAGGTCGATGATCTGATCGCCGAGACCGTCTCGGTCGACGGCGTCGCGTGCGACTCGGAGCTCGAGTCCCTGGTCCTCGAGGCCCGGCTGATCCGCGAGCACGAGCCGAAGTACAACCGCCGGGGCAAGACCTGGCGGAAGTACGCGTACCTGCGGATCGACGACGCCGAGGCCTACCCCCGGATCAAGGTCGTCCGCGAGACCAAGGGCGGCGGCGCGTTCCTCGGTCCGTTCCCATCGTCACACCTCGCGCGTCTGGCGAAAGAGGCCCTCGAAGACGTCTTCCCCATCCGCCGTTGCACCAAAGCGATGCGCGCGTCCACGCGATTCGCGCCGTGCGCCCTCGCAGAGATGCACCGCTGCCTGGCTCCCTGCGACGGGCGCGTCGGCCCCGAGCGCTACGAGGAGCTCGTCCGCTCCCTGATCTCCTCCCTCTCCACACCGGGCGGGCTCCTCGCAACGCTCGAGGCGCGGATGCGCGACCTCGCGGGACAGGAACGGTTCGAGGAGGCCGTGTTGGCGCGCGACCGTCTCCGAGCGCTCGCCGAGGCGCTGGCTCGAGCCAGGATCGACGGCTGGCTGCTCGGGACCGGTGAGCTCGTCCTGCGCGACGCCGACGGTCACCGTCTCGTGCTCCGGCGCGGCGGCCTGATCCGGAGCGCGGCCGATCAGCCGCTGGGCGCCCCGTGCCCGCGCGATCGGGCGGACGAGCTCGCCGCCCTGCGTGCATGGGTGGTTCGCAACGAGGTCCGCGTCGAGACCGCCGACGTGTCGTTCTCCGAACCGGTGGCCGGCGGCGCCGAGCTGCATCGGCTGCTCCGGACGCTCCGAGCACGGGATCGCTCGGGCGGACTACGGTCGGACGACGGCTAGACTGACCATCGATGGAGACCGCGGTCATCCTCGAAGGCGCGCGAACGCCCATCGGCCGCTTCCTCGGTTCGTACGCCGAGCTGCCGACCGTCGACCTGGGCGTGCTCGCCGCGAAGGAATCGATGCGTCGCTCGAACGTCGAACCCGACGCCGTCGAGCAGACGATCTTCGGTCACGCCCGACAGGCCGGGAACGGTCCGAACACGGGGCGTCAGGTGAGCGTTCGGGCCGGCGTGCCCGTCGACGTCTCCGGCTACAACGTGAACATCGCGTGCGGTTCCGGGATGAAGGCGGTGCAGCTCGGGGCGCAGCAGATCGCGCTCGGCGACTCCGAGGTGGTGCTGGCGGGCGGGATGGAGAACATGACGCGGGTCCCGTTCATCCTGGACCGGATGCGAACGGGCTACCGGATGGGCGACGCGCAGGTCGACGACGCGATGTACCGGGACGGGCTGCTCGACCCGCTGTGCGGACTGATCATGGGCGAGACGGCCGAGAACCTCGTCGACCGGTACGACATCTCCCGTGTCGAGCAGGACGAGTTCGCGCTCGAGTCGCAGCAGAAGGCGCGGGCCGGCACGGATGCCCGCGCCGACGAGCTGTTCCCCGTCGAGGTGCCGGCGGGCAGGGGCACCGTCATCGTGACCGCGGACGAGCACCCGCGCCCGGAGACGACGCTCGACGCGCTCGCGAAGCTGAAGCCCGTGTTCCGCGAAGCCGGCAGCGTCACGGCGGGCAACTCGAGCGGGCTCACCGATGGCGCGGCGGCGATGGTGCTGATGTCCGAGTCGCGTGCCAAGGCCGAGGGTCGCGATCCGCTCGCGCGCATCATCGGGATGTCGTGGGCCGGCGTGCCGCCCGAGATCATGGGCATCGGTCCGGTCCCGGCGACCAAGAAGGTGCTCGATCGGACGGGCCTGTCGCTCGCCGACATCGACCTGATCGAGATCAACGAGGCGTTCGCGGCGCAGGTGATCGCGTGCGAGCGCGAGCTGAAGTTCGAGCGAGACCGCCTGAACGGGCACGGCGGCGGGATCTCGCTCGGCCACCCGATCGGCATGAGCGGGGCGCGCATCATCCTCTCGCTTGCCTACGCGATGCGGTCGCGCGGCGCCGCCCTCGGGCTCGCGACGCTCTGCATCTCGGGCGGCCAGGGGCTCGCCGTCGTGCTGGAGCGAGCCTGAACCCATGAGCGTCCACGCCGTCGTCCTGATCGAGTGCGAGATCGACGAGATCCCCGAGGCTGCGCAGGCGATCGCCGATCTCGAAGGCGTTTCCGAGGTCTACTCGGTCGCCGGGGAGTTCGACCTCGTCGCGATCGTGCGCGTTGCCAACCACGACGACCTGGCCACCGTGATCCCCGGCGGGATCGGCAAGGTCGATGGCGTCGCGAGGACGGAGACGCTCATCGCGTTCCAGGTGTACTCGAAGCACGACCTCGAGCGCCTGTTCTCGATCGGCTTCGAGGAGGAGCCGTCCTAGCTCAGTCCCGCGGCAGATCGATCGCTACCGCCAGCGCGGTCCGAGCCCACTCCACCAGCTCACCCGAGTAGCGGGGCTGGTACTTCTCGAGCAGCAACCGTCGCGCGAGCGCGTCTTCCTCGGGATCGCCCACGAGGCGGGCCCTGCAGATCAGGTCTCGGTCGCCGAGCCGAAGGCCGACCGTCGGATCGCTGCGAACGTTCTTCACCCAGTCGCTTCCGTCCCCGCCGCCGGCGAGCAGGTAGACAGCTTCGCCGCGCAGCGCGAACCAGATCTCGATCGTGTGTGGGCTGCCCGAACGCCGGCCCTTCGTGGTGAGGTAGCAGTAGTCGAGCGCCCCGAGCTCCTCGTTGGTCACCTACGAGACGGCCCACACGATCAGAGCGACGATCACCGCTACCCCGACCAGCAAGAACACGAGGTCGCCGCGCTTGACCTTGCCCGGCTGCATCGTGTTGAAGCCCATGTCATGCCCCTTCGGGGATCCGGTAGATCTCGCGGAACCGCCCCTCGGACAACCAGTCGGCGTGCTGACGAACGGTCGATGCGAACGTGATCGCTTCGGTCTCGTCGCGGCAGGCTCGCTCCGACACCTCGCGTCCGTCCGGGTCGAGGATCGTCACGATCCATCCCGTTCCCTGGCCCGTTCCCTGGCCCGTTCCCTGGCCCGTTCCCTGGCCCGTTCCCTGGCCGGCTGCCTCGTCGCGGACGACGACGGTGTAGCGATTGCCCGCGTCGAGGTTCGGGGCGCTCGTCACGGTCTCACGTGCCGCCGTGGACGCGTTCGAGTCGTTCGAGGTGACCCCGGATCTCGTCGAGCACGGATCCCTCGTCGAGCACGAACTCGGGCTCGATGTCGGCGAGCTTCTCGAGCGCGTTCTCCAGGGTGTTGCCCGCCGCCTCGGCGTCGGTGAGCGCGTCCACGAGCACCACCGCGTAGTCCGCCTGGAACGGCTTGCCGTCCCACGGACAGCGTCCCCCGTTCCTGATGACCTGCTCGGCGAGGAACTCCCGGCCGCACCGCCTGCACGTTCCCTTGATCTTCACACGGTCTCCCTCTGATCCTTCGGTTGGTTCCTTTGCTGGTCCCTGTCGCTTTCGATCAGCTCGACCAGCCGGTCCGCGAGCTCGAACGGATCGAACGGCCGGACGAACCAAGCGTTCGCTCCCGACCACCGAGCGAGCCAGGCGTCGTGCTTGCGTTCGAGCAGGATCACGATGGGGCCGAGGTACGGATCCGGGGCCCCGCGCAGATCCTTCGCAAGGGAGAACGCCCCGGCTCTGGACGCGATCTCGTCGGCGACGACCGCATCGGGACGTTCGCGGAGGCCGATCCGGGCGCCCTGCTCTCCATCCACGGCCTCGAGGAAGGACAGTGGCTCACCGAGTCGCCGTTCGATGCTGCCCACCGACACCCGCATGAGATCGCGAGCGTTCGCGTCGGGAGAGACCAGAAGGACCCTCACGCGGGGCATCCTATCAACCGCCGCCTCGGCGTTGAGCCCGTCCACGCGCCCCGCTATCGTCGGCCGCGTCCGAACGAACCGACGGAACGAGGAGGCGATCGTGGAGAGCACGGGCAAGGCGGCGGTGGCGGAGTTCGTTGCGACGTTCGCGTTGATCTTCATCGGGGCCGGGGCCGTGATCGCGGTGAGCCTCGGGCTCGACCTCACCGGCGTCGCACTCGCGCACGGCCTCGTGCTCGCGATCATGGTGTCGATCACGGCGCACATCTCGGGCGGTCAGGTGAACCCAGGGGTCACGATCGGCCTGTGGGTGGCCGGGAAGATCCCGTCCCGCCGCGCCGTGATCCTGATGGGCGCGCAGCTCCTCGGCGCGGTGGCGGGCGCCTTCCTCCTCAAGTACCTCGTGCCGCGGGCCCTCTTCGACG
>Ga0299907_10000657_pt1 | contig 17680 bp, 19 predicted proteins | sample RVTome_16_FD_198680 | JGI IMG/M metagenome (GOLD analysis project Ga0299907, IMG submission 198680) | Soil microbial communities from uranium-contaminated site in the Upper Colorado River Basin, Wyoming, United States - RVT152D67 (version 2) ...
CGGTCCGGCGTTACCCTCGGGTCCTGGTTCGCCTTGGGGTCCTGGTTCGCCTTGCGGTCCGGCGTTGCCCTCGGGTCCTGGTTCGCCTTGCGGTCCGGCGTTGCCCTCGGGTCCTGGTTCGCCTTGGGGTCCTGGTTCGCCTTGGGGTCCTGGTTCGCCTTGAGGTCCTTCGGGTCCGGTCTCGCCCGTCGGTCCGGCGTTGCCCTCGGGTCCTGGTTCGCCTTGAGGTCCTTCGGGTCCTGTCTCGCCCGGCGGTCCGGCTTCGCCCTCGGGTCCTGGTTCGCCTTGGGGTCCTTCGGGTCCTGTCTCGCCCGGCGGTCCGGCTTCGCCCTCGGGTCCTGGTTCGCCTTGGGGTCCTGGTTCGCCCTGCGGACCCGGTGGGCCTACTGCGCCCTCAATGGGGGCACCGTCAAAGCGCCAGCTACCCGTTTCGTCCTCGACGAGTTCGCCGGAGTGATGGTGGCCCGGGGACTCGAGCCAATCAGACGGGTCCTGTTCCACTGTGAGGTCGTCGTCCACACGAGAGACTGAGCCCACCACCAGGGCGTCGGCGTCGAGCTGAGGGTCGGCGGCGACCTCGATCTCGGTGAGCAGGAACACGATGGTGGCCTCGTCGCCCACCATCGACGACTCGTCCACCGAGTTTTCCGCCCGCAACACCACTGTGAATGGGCCGGTGCCGTCCGGGACGTCGAGAATGGCAGGCTCCCGGCGTCGTAGCGGGAGGCCGGATCCGGAGAAGGCGATTCCCGGTCCCAGCGTCACTTCTGAGCCGTCGGTGGTGAGACGAAGGCCGTGACCGATCCTGCCCGCGGCCAGGGCGGAGGTTAGGTCGCCGTCCATCTCGCTGGCCACCGCCTGGACATGGTTGAGGTGGGCTGCGGTGACGCGCAACCCGGCGAAGAACCGCGCACTCGCCACGTCGGTCATGGTGTTTCCTCCTCGCGGTAGATCACGTCGATTTGGTCGAAGGTGAAATCACCCGCCATCGCGGTCGAGCCCACCAGATGTAGTGCGGGAGCGGCGGGAACCGCCGGCGTGGGCATCTGGAGATGCATGGAGACGCCGTCGGCGGTCGGTGTCCCCCCCACGGCGACTGTGTCGTCGATTTCGCCGGTGGTCGGGTGTTCGAGGTTCAGGGTGAGGGCATCGATGGGAGAGTTGGGGTTCGCCTCGCCGACCACCCGAAGCGCGCCGAACAGCTCGGCGACCTCCTCGGCGGGGAATTGGGTGAGTGGAGTGCTGCCACCACCGGGGAGCCTGCGCCGAACCGGGGCACCCGGCGCCGCCGGGTCCGTCTCGGTGGCGTGGGTGAGTGGGCATACGAGTTCGCCGTAGCTGACGATGAGCTCGACCCAGAACGGCCCCGTGGACACATCGAGCGGCTCGGGCAGGCTCAGCGTGGTCCACGACGGTGTATCGCCCGAGGGGACGGAAACCGGTGTCAGCGACGCTCCGGCGATGGGTTCCACCGGGTTGCCCGCCCCGTCGGTGCCGAGCAACTGTCCCCCCAGTTCCCCGGTTCCGCCGTCAGCGACGACGGGGACCCTGATCCCGCCGATCGTGTCGAATCGCGTCACAAGTACGTCGGGGAGTCGGAGGAGGACGGTGCGGCCCGGGCTCAGGCACAGCTTGGCGGCGTTGGTGAACTCCGGCCCCACGGCCGGCTGCGTCCTCTCCGGCCCCACCGAACCGGCAGCCCGGAGCTTCACCAGGTCGACCTCCCACGTGGTGCTGACCTCCGGCAACGGGAGGTCGAGCGACAAGGGACCCTCGCCGGCGGTGGGCAGGTTGCGGCTGGGCCCGTTGGAGAACACGACGCGGTGCACCCGTGAGATGTCGACGCTGGGGACGAGCTCCAGGTCCGCCAGGGCGTCCGAACGGAGTTCGAGGCGCATCGAAACGGCATTCTCACCGGCCGCTGCGGACTCCTTGAGCCGGGCCACTGTCTGCCGCACCAGATCGGTCTTGTCGATGCGCCATCCACCGTCGATGATCTCGCCGCCTTGTCGACTGGTCCACACCACAACCCCGTCGAGCAGCATCTCTACGTTGCCCGGGGATGCGGGCAGCGTTGCGGAGCCGCTGTCACTGACGATCGATAGTGCGTCGGTGTCGAATTCCATGAGCACCTTCTCGGAGGCGAACTCGCCGGGTGAGGTGCCCTTGTCCTGCCAGTCGGTCCCCGTCCATACGTAAACCCCATGGAGGGCGGCGCCGAGACCGGGATTCAGGTTCTTCACAGTGGTCAACCCATGGAAGTCGACCACGACAGCGGACTTGCCGGAAGTCAACGCCTCGCCGCTGCGTACGGTGATTTCGTCGACGTCTGAGAACCGGACGTTGACACCTGGAGCGGTCGCCTGTATCTCGAACGCGGCCCTCTCGACGATCGCGTCGAGGGGGAACAACTGAGCGTCGGTCACACTGCGGGCGGCGTGGCCCTCCATGTACCAGTAGAGACCGCTCGTGACGAACGGCTCGTTCTCGAGGTACTGGTTTCCGGCAATGAACTCGCCGCCGATATCGATGTAGGTCGATGACGCCACGGGTCTCCTATCCGAAGGTCTTGACGGCCTGCAGGGTGTGGAGAGCCGATCCGACGTCGTTGCCCGGCTCCTCGGATAGGGTGATGCCCCGCTCCTCGAACTCCTGCATCACGAACGCCTCATCGGTGGCGGACAGCACTCCGGACTCGGCCGTCCGGGCCAGAACCCGGTTCATCTGGGTATTGCCCTCTATGTACGTCGTGTATACGTCCTGGATCGACTGCTCGGCGAGTTGGGTGATCACCCCTTGGACCACTCCAACTGGGATGCGACCGGGCACGGCCAGCTGGATGTGCACAGTGGTGCCTTGCGGCACCGACGTCCCGGGGGGGACGCTCTGCGACACCACCTTGTGGGTGACGATCGGAGTCCCGCCGAAGAAGTCGTCGAAGACGTCCGGGTTGATGGGGATCGGCTTGAGGGGGACTCCTTCCCGAGCAATCTGGGGCTCGATCGACTTCGAGCCGACCTCGACGTAGACCACCGATTCCTTTGACGAGACGGCTCCCGACTTCCCCGACAGGAAGCCGGAGAGGTCCGTACTGAATCGCTGGCTCATTCTTCTCCTCCTGAGATCGTCTGACGGATGGTGCTGGTGCCGATCCTCAGTCCGAGCCGCTCGAGCACCTCGGCGGCCTCGTCGTAGGTCAGCCCGATGAGGCTCGGCATCACCACGACCGGGTCCTTGCGGATGGCGGATGCCACGACGAGACGCGCCTCGCGGCTGTCCGCAGCGACCACCTCTCCCGGGGTTGGTGTATGCAGGAGCACAGGAGCGGAGTCGTACTCCGGGGGAATGCTGGCGCGGGGCAGCTCGCGGCCGGTCGTGTCGAAGATGAGATCGACGCCGATCGACGCCGCCGCCAATTCAGTGAGGGCGCTGCGCAGCTCACGCCCGAAGAGGTCGGGCATCTCGGAGCCGCCCAGCAGCAGGTTGACCGGCAACGGGTCGTCGCGGGGTACGGTCACTTCCACCGACTGGGTGTGGTAGCCATGCGCCTGGACGTGGACTGTCCAGTTGCCATCCGACAGCCCGACGAGGGTGTATGTGGATCGTCCGGGGTACGGCGGGATGGCGAGGCTGGGCTGGCCGTCTCCGATGGGGGTGGCGGTGACATGTGCGCCGAGGACCGGATTGGCGTCGTCCACCACGCTCACCTCGAGTGCCCCGGTTCCGAATGCCAGGACCTCGTCGTACAGTTTCGAGAGTCCCCCGACGAGCTCATTCCAGCCCTGTGCCGTGACCGGTTGACCCGGTGCGACATCGGCTAGGGGTGGCTTCACGAGCATGGTGGTCCTCCTGTCGTCATTCGTCTGTCGTTGGCCATAGCGTGGTTCCACTCACCAGCGTCCCCAGGACGTCGTGGCTATCCACGTCCCGGACGATTCCGGTGCCGAGCACCCACCGGTCGTCTGCGTACGCCACGTACATGTGCACCCCAGCGGCGCGGTGCCGGTCGAGCAGTCGGCGCAGTGGTTCTCGCAACCGCGTTCCGTCGTCGTCATCGAGGGCGGCGAAGCGCTCGGGAAGCAGCATGCGTACGGCGAAGGGCTCCCGCTCCTGCCAGCGGAAGCCGACAGATCCGGATACGTAGTCGAGCAGGCCGTCGGGATCGGCCCACACGGACTGGTCGAATCGCCCGGCGGCGTACGAGGCGACGGCGGGGCGGGGGTGAGAGCCGAAGTGGGCGACCCGGACGAAGAACGCCCACCGTGACTCGCCGAGCGACATCGGCAGAGGCTCGACAGTGGCACCCGGATGCGGCAAGCTCACGCTCTCGCCGAACGCCGCCGTCACTGGCATCGTGACGACGAAGACGGCGTCGCGGTCTTGGGGAGCATCTTCTCCTGTGTACACGTAGTCGTTGGGATGCTCGGCGTCGGCGTCGGCGAACACGGCGCCGTCGAAGGCGAACGACGAGCCGGTCACCTCTGCGCCGTCGAGGGTCACCTTTCCGCTGACGGCAAAGGACAGGGTGACGCCGTGGGGCACGGCGCCGGCGAACACCACTCCCCGTCCCTCGTCCACGTTGACCACCATCGGCCACAGCGTGCGCGATCCGATCCCGACAACGTCGGTGGTCACGACGACGTCCTCCAACCCACCGCGGACGATGCGGAAGCGGTCGGCATGCCGGCGGTCGATTGGGGAGACGTCGGCCTCGGTGAAGGGGTTCTCCTCGACGGCGAGGAGGGCGTCCCCCGTGTCGACGCTGTCGATCCCAAGATCCAGCATCTCCGAGCAGCGGGCGAGGTGCCACCAGCGCTCCTCGCTGTGAGCGATCTCGACGACGTCGAGTGCCAGGTACGCCGCCGCGGCCAGGAGCAGGGCTGCCGGCGTGGCGTTTCCTTCGCGGAACGACCTGATCATTCCGGCGGATGATCGCCGACGCATCGTTAGGCGTCCCGAGAAGCGGATGAGGCGGTCGAGGGCGGTGGTGAGCGCCTCCTGATCGATGTCCCCAAGTTGGACCGACTCGATTCCGAGATGAGCGGCAAGCTGCGGCAGGTCGTCGGGGGGTGTCGCCGCCAGCGCGTCGATTCGGAGTGTGCTGCAGGCAAAGGCCGCGGGACCGATGGAGTGGAGGGCGAGGAGTGCGAGCAGGTCGTGGTCGGTTGGGGCCTCGGCCAGCCGGTGCGCCCGGCGCACGTTGCCGATCTGGCGTGCCTGGACGTCGAGCAGGGAGCCGATAGACCCCACCACCGACTCGAAGTGCTTGCCGGGGTCGGTGGCCGCCACGTGGAGCGGGAATCTCTCCAGCACAGCTGTGGTTCGTCCCGTCCTCATGTTGTCAACACCGGTTCGGGGATGGCGGTCACGGAGCGCACCCAGGGCTGCTGGTCGGCCGAGAGGTCGATGGTGACGTCGTTGTGTTCGACTCGAAGTCCCTCCTCGAGGAACTCGGCCTTGTAGGTGATGTTCTCGACGCGGTAGTCGTCGGTCTCGGGGAGCAGTCCGCGCAGCACCGAAGGCGTGACCGTGTCCGGTGCCACCTGGAGTGCCTCGGTCAGACGGGCGGCGATGTCCGACGACACGGCGGCCAGGCTGCCGGCGGCATCGGCCGTGGCGGCGAGGTCGAACAGCTCGACCTCGGCGGTGATGTCGAGGGCAACGAGGGCTCCCCGTATCGAGATGGTGAGGGCGTCCCCGCCAAGTCGGGGTCTCGTCCCCTCCGGCACACGCAGGTTCGTACGTCCCAAAGGCAGCTCGGAGTCGGGTCCGATGTCGATGACGGCGTCGAAGACGCCATCGACCCCCATCACCGCCGCCACGAGGCGGTTGTAGATGATGGGCTCCTCGATGCCGATCTGGCCGATGGTGTTCCGGAACGCGGTCTCGGTGTCGAGGGCGAGCTTTTCCCTCTGGACGTTGGTGGCGTCCGTGCCCGAAGGTGTCACGGTCACGTGGGCCACGATGGGGAACCAGAGGTCATCGACGATGGGGCCGTCGGGGGACGGTCCGTCGCCACCGCCCCCCGGCTCGCCACCCACTGCAGGCTCCGGGACGATGGGGGCCGGGAGATTGTGGACGACTCGGACACCTGCGGGCCGGTGGTCTTCGAGAAGCAGCGACGCGGCGAGCTTGACCTCGTCCGGGAGGTCGGCGGCGATCCTCACCTTGACGATGCCCGGGAAGGCGAGGTGATCCTCGTCGATGAGGACGTCCTGTTCGCGTATCCCCTCGAGCGAGGCGAGGGCGGACCGGATCGCCTCGACCGTCGACCTCCCGCTCCCCGCGAGGGCCCGCTGGGCGCGGCTGCGCAGCTCCTCGTCGGACTCGGCGCCCGATCCGAAGGTGGTTGGCGTGGGGTTACTCACCTCGTCGACGCCGAGGATGGGGCGGTGGACCACGGTGAGGCTCTCCGCGGGTGCGATTCCGCCTGGACCCTCGACGGTGGCGCGCACCGGGGCGGCGACCGACAAGTCTCCCCGCCGCAGGGTCACGGTGCCGATCGTCTCGACGGTGATGACCGGGGGTTCGGCGGTGGACACGAGGGTGCCCGCCGGGATGGTGATGTCGGCCGGTGCCGGCGTCCTACGGCGGAACGCCGCCTCTCCGCGGGCGTGAGTCTGACCGCGACGCAACACGCCCAGTAGGGCGACGACGTGCTCGAGGTCCCGGCCGGTGGCGGTTCCCAGGTGTGCTGCCTCGTAGACACCGTTGAGCTGATGGGAGGTGACGGCGAACTCGAGGGCGAACGACTCGGCGAGGGTGCGGGTGATGCTGCCCGGGTTGCGGTCGGTGAGGACCGGGGGGGAACCGTGCCCCGGGATCTTGTCGTAGGACACCCAGAACTCGGTCCCGGGGTCGGGCCACGTGGCGGTGGCCGCCGGCAGACCAGGATCGGATGCGTCCGCCCGCCAAGTCAGCGTCCCGTCCGTCTCGACCACGAAATCGGTCTCGGAGTCGAAGCGGTGGAATTCCCCGTCGACGAGACCGTGGGCGCGGACCGTGCCCGGCTGGATCGAGGCGTCGACACCGAGCTGGAAGGGCTGCTCCTCCTCGACGAAGCGGTAGCGGAGCCGGCTCACGCCACCGGTCATGTTCGAGACGAGGTCATCGGCGAACACGGCATAGGGCTCGGCGGAGAAGCTCACCCGGCACCTCCCGAGACGTCGAAGGGCACGACGAGGTTGAGGACATCCGGCTCGTCGATGAGACGCACGTCCAGCTCGATCCTCACCACGTCCCGGGCCCGGTCGCCGGCCGTGACCGTGCAGCGCTTCACCTCGGCGACCCGAGGCTCGTGGCGAAGGGCGTCGAGGACGTGGAGCTTGACGAGGTTGCGCGTCCGCTGCGTGTTCGGTTCGCCGATCAGCTCGTGGTGTCGCGACCCGTACTCGGGGTGACCCAGCGCCGCCAGCTCGCCCTTCCGCGTCTTGATCCGATTGACGAGGAGCTGCCGGGCGCCGGGGACCCTCTCGATGACGGTCAGGTCGGTCTCGCGCCGAGTCCCGTGGTAGGTGGTGACCACCCCGAGGTCGGCGTCGTCGTACGCACCGGCCGGTCCCGCCCACGTCAAGGCCAAGTCACGGCCCAGGTGTTGCCACAGCTGGAGGAGATCGGAGGGAGTGCGACGGCTCATGGCGAGTTCGTGTCCGTGACGAAGGGAGCGGCCGGCGGTCCGAGGATGGCCATGATCCCGGACCCGGAGGGGATCTGGTCACCCATTCGGACGAGACCCTGACCGTTGATCTGCACCCCGATCGACATGCCGACGGAGCCGATGGGAAGCACGTACGGAGCTCCGCTCACGGAGTTGACCATGCTGCACAGGGATCCGGCGACGGCGACGGGTAGTCCGGTGGCAGTGACGTTGGTCTGGGGGATGGACACGATGACGCCGCTGTCGGGGGGGCCTGCGGCCCCCGGAGAGACCACGACGGCGCATCCGATCGAGACTGGGGGACCCGGCATTGCTCACCCCGCACTGAACGACGTCTGTCCGGCGAGGGTCGTCACCGCACCCTTGAGCTTGGCGGTGCCGCTCGCCTCGGCGGAGAGCTCGATGCCGGAGATGCTCACGCTGGTGCCGGCTTCGATGGTGATGCCCGCTTGTGCCTTGATGGTGATGTCCGACCCCGACTCGAGGGTGATGGCACCGCCGTTCTCGATCCGGAGCGAGGAACCTCCCATCACAATCGAGACGGCAGAGTCGGAGATGGTGACGGCATTGCCGTTGGGGAGCACCACCTCCACCCGACGGTCGCCGCCGCCGCTGTCCGGCACCTCGTAGACGACTTGGTCGGGGCCGGCGTCTGGGGAGGGAGTGTCGGCGTCGTGGATGGTGCCCAGTACAACGCCACCGTTGACGTCGCCGTCCAGGAAGCCGATCACAACGAGGTCGGCGACCCGGGGCACCATCGACATCCCGATCCGTCCCACGGCGACGGGGATGCGCTGCAGCACCATCTCGGTGCCGTGGAGCTGGACATCCACGTCGAGGTGGTGATCGCCGCCTCCCCCCTCGTTGGTCCTCACCGCAGTCACCACACCGAGCGAGAGGGTGCGAAGGGAGGCCATGTGGCGGCGGGTGACGGCCTCGATGAGGGGGACGACGGTGCTCATCCGGCTCCCTCCACGACTAGATCGGTGAGGAACCCGGTGCTCTCGGTGACGCGGTGGGTCGCCTCGAGGATGCGGTAGGACTCGTCGTCCACCGTCACGGTGTCGCCGGCGCGCAGCCGGGCGTCACCGGGGATGCGGAACCACCCCGTCGTGGTCGCTCTCCTCGCCGCATCGGTGCGGGCGGCGGTCGCCAGCTCCGCTCCCGCCTCGGTGCGCAGGGCGGCGTCGATGACGGTCGGGGTCGATCCACTCGACGGTGACTTGAGCAGATGGTGCCAGCGGTCTGGCCCGAATGGGCTGGCCGCTCCGACCGCCGCCACCTCCCGGGACAGTTCAGGTGTGGCGCCCCGCGGCCCTTTCCGCCAGTCCACCACCTGGGCCCCGGTGCGGAGCGCGCTGCCCGATCCGAGGCCGACGACGCTGGCCACCGCCGACACCGCGGCACCTAGGGGGCCCCCGGCTGAGGATCCCGGCGCCGGGCCGAACGAGAGGGCGCCGTCTGGAGTGCTGCGGACCTGGCTCCCGGTGCGGCGGGCGAGCACATGGATCTCCTCCCATGCCGACCTCGAACCGTCGAGGTGATAGGCGGGGAGTTCGTGTCCGGCTTCGATGTCGCCGGCGTCGACGTCGGCCGCGGAAAGGAGGTCGGAGACGACGTCGGCGACAGTCTGTCTCACGTACGAGCGGGCGACGTACGTCGCACTCAGGCGGCGGCTGGGGGAGTAACCGACGAACACGATGCCCTGCGGCGTCGACTCGGTGCGATGGATCTCGGCCGTCATGACGTCGGTGTTCTCGTCGGAATAGCCGAGGGCGATGGCCAGCTCTGCTCCAGGTTGGGTCGACGCCAGCGAAGACAGGTCGGAGACGGTGATCTCGGCGCGGTCGTGTCCTGAGCCTACGGACAGTTCGACGGTGAGGGACATGACGGCGGCGGTGGGCAGTCCCGGTGCCTCGCCGCCGACCAGCTCCGTGGTTGCTCCCAGCGGCCTGCCGGAGCCGAAACCGGCGGGGGCGATGGAGGCGGTTGGTCGCTGCAAGGCCATCAGAGAAGCCCTTCGAGGCCGTGGCGTTCGGCCTCGCGATGCACGACGTGATCGAGGGCGGCCTCAAAGGCAGCAATGACTGTCGCCGGAACGGCGGCGCCGAGTTCGTCCGTTGTGTCGACTGCCGCGTGTCGGGGCGTCTGTACCGGGTGCCGCCCCGGAGGCATCGGCTGCGGTGTCTGACCCGGCCTCTGCGCAGCCAGCGTCGCCGCAGTCTCCGCCGCCGCAACGGCGTTCGTTGAGTGTCTCACCAGGTCACCGAGTGCCCCGCCGAGGCCGGTGGACGACGCCACCGCAGTGCCGGGAGACGGCAGCGTGGAGCCAGGGGCCCGCTGAGCGTCGATCTGGTGCTCGGGCACCACCGACACAATGGCCGGTATGGGAGATTCGTCACCGGTCCGAGAGGGCCCGGGCGCCGCAGCAGAAGAGGGGCGCGTTTGTTCCTCCGCTTCTGCGGCCGGAAACGCGGCGGCCTGGAGCCCCGCAATCGTTGCTTCGTCGTCGCCGCGATCTGCTGGGCCGGATGGAGAAACGGCGGACCCCCCCGCGGCGACGTCGCCGGTCGGAGTCGGCCCGTCGGGGCCATGGCTGCGCTCGGGGTGGCCAGGGGCTAGCTCCGCTGCCTGTTCATCAGCCGGCCGGCTCCGAGTCTCGCCGGATTCCACCGCTCTTCCTGGCGGCAATGTGTTGGGCGCAGTGGACCGTTCGATGTAGGGGCGAGTACCGTCGCCGGAACGACGGCCGTGGCCAGCCGATCGGGCGACACTGCGCTCGGTCGGGGTGGTGTCCGTTCCGGCGAGCCGGTCGAGAGCCTTCTCCAGGACCGTGAGATCGAGGTGAGTGTCGCCGAGACGCTCAAAGGCCGTCTTCGCCGGTCGGCGCACCCCCGGGTCCACGGCTAGGAACAGGCCGGCCGGAGGACCGGCGAGGCGGTTTCCCACTCGGATGAGCCCCGTCGAAGTGCGGCTCACGGTCTTTCCCCCCGCGCCATCATCTCGAGGTAGAGGAGGATCTGGCCGACGGTGAGATCGCTGCACCGCTCTGGCGTCCACCCGAATTCCTGCGAAAGCACGAACACGGCCCTGCTCAGTGGTTCCTGGACGAGCTCAGTGAGGTCGTCCGAGTCGAGACTGAGACCGCTGACACGGTTGATTTGGCCGACGAGAAACTCGACCAGCCCGGCGGGGAGGCGCAGTACCTGGTCGACCGTCAACTTCGGATCGGTCATCGCCTGCTGGATCATCAGGGCGCTGCTCAGTTCCCCGTCTTCGCGGGCCGCCTTGTTGAGCCGGGCGACGTCGGCGAGGACCAGAGGGCGAAGTTCTACCACGGAGGGGCCTTCGGCGCCGTTCCCGACGAGATGGGTCGGAACCTCGATCCTGTGGGTGTGATCGGAGCCGGCGAGAAGTTCGGACGCCGTGAGCATCGTCGTCACCTACCCGCCTTCTGAGGTGTCCTGGATCGAGATCCAGGCTCCCACCCAGCTCGCCTCCTCGAGGACGAAGTCGTCCTCCGGCATCTGGTAGCTCCACCCGTCCAGCTTGACGCCGTGGACGGTCATCGTGGAGCGGTTGCCGGGATGAGCCGGATTCTCCAGCTGGAGTGAGAGATTGAAGGTCGGGCTCACGAACGCCCCCTGGGGCCGGGTGCCCGTGCCTGCCTCGCCGAGCATCAGGTGAAGCAGAGCGCCGTTGATGTGCGCTCGCCCAATGGTTCCCGACACGTTGACGTTGGAGGGCCGCAGCTCGGTCGGGTACCGCTGTCCTATCTCGTGGAACGGTCTGATCTCCGAGGTGACCTCGACCCTCACATCGAGTGCCCGGCCTACCGGCCCGAGCTCGTAGACCTCGGCCACCCTCTGGGCGGCCGCCCCTTCCACGGAGTCCGGGTTGTCCACCGCCACCGTGATGGAGCCGTCCATCCCGGTGAACACGTTGCTGTTAGCCATGTGGCAGCTCCTTGTGCTATTCGAGGTTCAAGGTGACGCGGATGTAGTCGATCGAGAAAGTGGGCCGCAACGTCATCACCACCGATGCGATGCCCCTGATCTCCTGAGCGCGAGTGGCCGACACCTCCAAGTCGTAGCTGATCAGCATCTCGTCGAGCACCATCTGGGACAGAAAGCCGTCGAGCGTCGCCTTGAGAGCGGCTCGGACGCGGGCATTGTTGAGTCTGCCGATGTAAGGGTTCGCGCCTGAGCGCACGCCGGCCTTGGCGTAGTCCACTATGCGGCGGATGCTGATTTGGTCGAAAGGCTTCGGGGATGACGTGATTGCCTTGACTACTTGCGCCCCGAACTTCTGCTGGACCATGAGGATCCGCGCCGACAGAAGCCGCGACACGAGCGCGCTGGAGTACCGGACATCCGGTGTCATCGGCAGCCCCTTGTTGGTGAGGCTGATGTGCGGTGCCAGCGTCGCCACCTTGCCGGCGACCATGGCCGCCGTGTAGGCCGGCTCGAGTCGGACGGTGGTGTCTGAGGGCGCGTCGGTCGTGACCATTCCCGGAGCGCATACCACCACGCGGTCATCGCTCACGGCCGAGGTGTCTTCGATCAGGTCGTCGGCCGACGTAGAAGTGCCCGCCGAGGTGCCGCCGAGGAACGCTATCCGCTCTCGGCCGTCGTTCTCTGTTTGTTCGAGGTGCGCCAGCACGATGTTGCCGTGCGCCTCAGCCGACCCACCGCCAACGAGCAGTATGTTCACCGGCTCCGGCTCCAGAGGAGCCAGGGCGTCCGCTATGTCCGCCGTGGAAACGTCAGCGCCATCGGATCCGCCGTTGAGCGATTCATCGATCACGTCGAAGCCGCTGTTCTCGTTGTCTACGTCGCCGACGAGGACCAGCACCGAGCCTCCCTCGGGGTCGGCAAGCTGGCTATGGATCTCACCCACTGTGGCGCCCTCAAAGACCTCCTTGACGTTGCGGTAGGTGAGCGTGAGAGACCACCCAGTGGAGCCTTCGACCGTCTTTGAAGCCGTGGCGACCTGAATGGCGTCGCCCCAGGTGCCCCCCTGGTTGGCGGCGAGGGTGAAGCCCTCCTGGTCACCCTCAGCGGGCACGGCGAGCGTGGCGGCGGCCGGATCGCCGTTGGCGGCTCGGACGGCAAATACGTTGCGGGCGCCACCGGCGAAGGCCTGTTCCAAGGCGCGAGTCAGGGTGAGGGGGTGGTCCGGAGTGACTGGGTCCTCCCATGGATCGTAGGTGCCGAATGCGTCGAGCGCTTCGGCGTAGGACCCGATTGCCACGACCTCGTTGGGCACCCCCTTGGCTGCAGTACCGCATACGCCGATGTTGCCCGTGGCCGGCGCGGCCGCGGCGATGAGCCCCTCGGCCCTCACCTCGACGTACGTGCCGGGCCTATCCATCTGGGCGATGGTCTCGCTCATACACCGTTCCCTTCTCTGATCACGTCGAATTCTTCCGTTAGATCGTCGGTGGCCGACGTGAAAGCCACCCGGTCGATGACGCCGCCCCCAGTGGGCAGCGAAACTTGCTCCAGTTCGAAGTCGAACCGGTAGCGCAAAGCCTGGGCGTGGGCGGGATCCTGGCCGGCGTCGGCCGGGGTCACATGTCCCCAAGACAGAGGCGCCAGCTGCGTGAAAGCCTCTTGAGGTTGGGCGAGGAGAAAGGCGACCTCCCGACTGAGATTCGCAACCGCCGAGGGGGCGGGCGCCGTCGACTGCAAGGACAGCTTGCCCGAGAACCGGATCGTGTTGACCTCCCACATACCGATCCGGTAAGTGAGGGTCAGCGTGCCGGTTGCGGGGAGAGGCTGCCCGAACCGGACCTCGCCGGCGTCGGGGTCGACGCTTACCTGTCTGCCAGCCGGGTCCGAGGCCACGAGTTCGTAGGGTCCGTCGTCATCGGAGACGGAGGTGTCTTCCGGGTCGACCACCGGTCCGTGGGCCAGCAGAGCCCCAAGGCGGTCGGCGTGGATCATGTCGATGGCTTCTTCGCCGAACACCAGGACCGGATCGGAGAGGTCGATGATGTCGGTGACCTCGAGGGAGCCGGTCTGGGCCGCACGGGGTATCCCACCGAGCCCGATCAGCTGCTGCGACGCGTCTTCCACGGCGATGACGACCGCTGGGAGATCGTCCTCCCCTCCGGGTTGCACGTCGCTGACGGACACCCCGTCGAGGCCAGACGTGAGTCGGTCCGCCAGGGCGTCGATGACGACGGCGAGCGTCATGACCCCACTCCCAACGCCGACTCCAGATCGCGGAGCAAGCCGGGAACCGCCTCGGTGGCTGCCCGGACTTCGTCGAGTGCCGGCTGGAGCGGGACGGTGGGATCGGCCACGTTGGGGATCTGGCCGAGGAGGTCGGGGAGTTCGAGGCCGTCGAGCAGTCCAGCCGCGAGGTCGGCCAGGTCGGGGATCGCGAATTCGTCGAGAATGCCGGGGGGCTCCGGGGGTTCGACGTACTGCCTCAGCTCGATCCGGTAGCGGAACTCGTCACCCCAGTCGTTGGTTTCCGACAACTCGAAGCCGACGATGAGGACGTCATCAAGCTCGGAGGCCTCGGTGATGTCCGCAACGAACGGGACCGGGGATCCGTCCATGAACGCCGCGCGCAGCTCCTCGAGGAACGCAGATCGTCGCTCGTCACCCTGGAGGGACCCCACGATGGCGACGGTCAGACTGTTCGATCCGAGGTCCTGGTGGAGGTCGCCGGCGAGCCCTGGCACCGGCAGCCGGGCGAGACGGCGTCCCTCGACGACCTCGATACGCTGGATCGCCGGCGGCTCCCACTGGCCGATCATTGGTCGGACGATCATGAAGGTGCCTGCCCGGCGAGTGTGCTTCGAGTCACACCGGTGATCTAATCGAAAGGCGTCACCAGAACGTCGCGACAACGCTTGCTTGCTGCTCAACCTGTTTCACGGTGGCCGAAGGGCCGTCATACGTGGGGCGATGCGTGGGGAACGGGCAACGACGCCCGGTGATACCAGACTCGCCGATTGCGACCTGACGGGAGTAGCACCTCAGGAGGTTCTTGTCCGCTCAAAAGGGACGTGCCCTCGAATAGGAGACTCGAAACTCCAGGTGAAGAATCCTCGCAAGCCTCGCCAGTGTCTGTGAACTGCCGGTCAAGCGACACGCCCAGCGTGGGCTGGCCTGCCCTCTACAAGTCAGCGGATCCGACCGATCGCCTTCCTACGAAGGATGACATTGAAGGAGCTCGGAAGGCCTATGTCGGGAGCTCACTTGGTTACACGGCGACCTGGAGGCTGGACATCTGCTGCTGGATGATCGGGGAGGGGCGCAGGCCGAGCTCCTTTTCGATCAGGGTCGCGAACTGCTCGTAGTGCCGAATCGCCTCAGCGTGGTTGCCCTCCGAAAGATGGATCTCGATGAGCACGCGGTGGGCACTCTCCCGCAATGGCTCGAGCGATACCGCAGCCAGGGCTGCTTCGAGCGCTCCTGCGAATCTACGAGCGGCGAGCAGCCTCATCGCAATCGACTCGAGAGCGTGGAGACAGACCTGACGGAGCCGCTCCCGCTCCACCAACGTCCATTCGTCGTACCATCCGGCAAGGAGCTCTCCGCTGAAGTGCCTGTGGTCGAGTTGCAGATCCAGTTCGTCCGACCGGTTTCCACCCAGGCACCGAGCCATGTCGTCGATCTCACGCACATCGATTCGCACACCGGGATGCACCGAAACAGTCAGTGAGTCGGCCAGGAGGAGCGATGGCACCTCCCTCCGGACCCGCCAGAGCGCTGAGCGAAGATTTCCAAACGCTCTCTCCTGTGAACCTTCGCTCCACAGCTTGCCGCCAACATAGGCCCGGGAGCGAGGTTGGCCCTCGATGGCGAGGAAGGCCACCAATCGTTGCGCATCCAGTGGCAGTGAGATCGGTGTCCCGCTCACTGCGGCCTCGAACCCGCCCATGAGCCTCACGAGGACGCCGCTACGACTCCGCTCCGGGGCGTGGTCACTATTCGCATTCATCAGAGCCGTCCCCTCGACTCGACCAATAGCCCACCCCGGCGTGAAACGTAGCAACTGACGCGTCACCGACGCGTCACGAGGCGGCACTAAATATTGAGAGCGAGTTGACCGCTCACAGATACATTTCGTCCTGGGGAGATGCCGCGAAATCCGATAGCCACCTCTCCACGTGTCGACACGCAGCCAAGACCGACGGCGTCGTCTCGGAGTCCGGCTCGCCAGTAGGATTGATCGGGTGTCTGGTCAGCGTGATGACCATGCGATCGGGAACCGAGGGATCGACCGTTGCTTTGATGGTGACCATCACTGATCGGTCATTAGTCATTTCCGCCTACGGGGGATTCATCACCGGGTGGCGCCGAGGGAGAGTCGGAGCGTGGTTCGCGGACCAAATGTGTCGCTCGTCATCGGATTGACAGCTATGTCAATCCTGATCTTCTCTTAGGTCGGGGTCAATCCGAAAACGGCCTTCGGGGCCCTTCTCAACGATTCCAAGCCTTTGCAGAAGCACCGCGAACTCCTGTTTCGTCACTGGATCCCAGGGGTCGGAGTGCTCGGTAAAGACGCCCCCGGCCTCGAGTGCAGCCTCCCAGCTTTCCTTCGCCCATGATGCTGGCTCTGGCATTGTGTCCACCTCTTCTAGTTCGTGGATAGTCGATATCTGTGCGTGGAGTGCCCGCCCCGGACAGGACGTTTGTGCACCGGAAGCGTCCCTATGGCCGCCGGTGATCTTGGATGGCCACCATCCTTCACTGGCGCCGTGTCTGACAAGAGCAGCCAGTCGTGGAAGCAGATCTTCGTCCACTGCCTGCTCCTCGTAGTTGCCCATGATGCAGATTGCGTGTGACACCGTGTTGTGGCCTCTGGTGTGGCCGCCGGCGACACCCGTCCCTCGTCCCTCAAACACGTTGCCGTCCGGGTCCATCAGAAACGAGTAAGCGATGTCACTCCACCCCCTCACGTCCATGTGATAGTTCTGAATTGCCCGGATCCTCTTGAGGTCGGCATCCGATACGTGGTCATCGCCCACAACGACACCGCCAGCCGCGTGATGCAACCAGAGTTCTGATGTAGGTGTGGTGATCGAGTTCCGATGCCTGGGAGGTCGGGCTCCCCACTGTTCCCGGGTGATTATCTCCATGCGATTGACCCCAATTTGGCCTCAGTCGAGTGTTGGCTCATTCATGGCTGGTTACGGGATGTACCCATGTCATCATCCTGCAAGTACACCGTCACACAGACGTCACCGACAGCTTCCTCCACCGGATGATTGGCGGGGACCATGATCTGATCCCAACGGGTAGGATCGAACCGACATGCAGGGGGAGCAGAGAGTCCGTGTCGACGAAGGGGAGTTGGCACCCCAGGATCGACTGTGGCAGCCCTTCACCGTGCACGGACCTCAAGGGGACCGCCAGCAACGCAGACGGGCATTCAAGCACGACAACTACGTCGTCATAGAGGACATTGAGGATGGACGGGTGGTCTTTGAGGTATCGAGCTGGCCTCAGATCGACAAGGGCGGCCGTCTCCATTTCGAGGGAGATCCGTATGAGCTCTACGAAGATCAGGCCACGGCCCAAGCCGCAATAGACGAGGCTCGGCGTGCCGACGGGGTGACCGGGTCGGACCGTCCACTTCGCATCGGCGACGTCTTCCTCGTCAGAGATCTGGCCCGACGGAGTCAGTCCATCGGACGGGCCGGGACCATCCGTGACATCTCTCTGGCAGCACGCATTGCCGCCAAAGCTGCTCTCTTCGGTGCCGCCGCTTCGACCGTCGAGGAAGCCTACGTCGAGGAGATGGCGATCGAGAGAGAACCAGACGAGCTCCGCGTCAGGCGAGGTTGGGGACGGTCAGTCGCAGCGAAAGTGATTGACGATCTGCCCCTCCACCCTGTCGTTGATACACAGACAGTCGCCGAGCGCTACGACGTCGCCCCCCAGACTGCCCACGAGGCTCTCCTTCGGCTATCCGAAGCCGAGGTTCTCGTAGAGCGGCCGCTCTCGCGACGAAAGAAGGGACGTCCCCGTCGAGTGTTCGCAGCAACAGAGTTGATCG
>Ga0299907_10000658_pt1 | contig 17672 bp, 12 predicted proteins | sample RVTome_16_FD_198680 | JGI IMG/M metagenome (GOLD analysis project Ga0299907, IMG submission 198680) | Soil microbial communities from uranium-contaminated site in the Upper Colorado River Basin, Wyoming, United States - RVT152D67 (version 2) ...
CGACACCTGTCCGGGATGTCTCGCGACACAACAGTGGTGGCGGGGGCGGGATTTGAACCCGCGACCTTCGGGTTATGAGCCCGACGAGCTACCAGACTGCTCCACCCCGCGTCGGTGAAGAGAGTGCAGGTTACCCGATCTACGCCGACGTCGGCGCCGTGGTCGTGGTGGTCGAGCTCGGCGACCCGGAAGAGGAGCGCAGCTGGCGGGAGGCGGCGGCGATGAGATCCTGGGCCTCCTTGATCTTCGCCTGGTAGCCGGCAAGGTCGCCTGCCTTCAGCGCGGCGTCGGCAGCGGCGAAAGCGGCCTCGGCCCGGGCGAGCAGCACCGAGACGGCGTCGGTTGCGGCCGAGCCCGGCGAGCCCGAGGCCGAGGCCGAGCCGGACCCAGAGCCGCCACCGCCAGTAGAGGGGCCGCCGGCCGGGCCTTGCTCCAACGTCGCCGGGGCGTCGCCGAACAGCTCGACCAGAGTTTCACGCAACGTCGGCCGCATCACCGCCTGGCTGTTGTGCACCACCACCACCCGCTTCACCTCAGGCAAACGGGTGGTGTCGGACGTGACGTACAACGGCCGTACGTACAGCAACGACCGCTCGATCGGGATCACCTGCACCTGCCCCAACAGCACCGCGGATCCTTGCTGGTTGAGCTGCGTGATCTCCCGCGCGATGTCGGGGTCGGACTGGATCGCGTTGTTGACGATGAGTGGACCATCGACTTGCAGGTTGCGCGGCATCTCGAACACTTCAAGGGTGCCGTACTCGTCGGGATCGGACCGCGCGACGAGGAACGCGGTCATGTTCTTCTGCCGGTCGTCACGCGACTCGGGGACGAACGGCTGCAGGATCACGAAGCTCGCGTCGTCGTCGCCCGGCAATCGCAAGGTGAGGTACGTCGGCTCCATGCGCGGCAGCTTCCCGGAGCCCGCGGACAGGCCGGCCAACGACAGCGTGGTCGACGGGCCGCCGGTGCCACGACCGGCGCCGCCTCCACTCCCGGAGGGATTCTCGGCAGCGCGCACGCGACCCGTGCCCGGGTCCTGCGCGATGTCCCAGTCGTCGTTGCTGGCATAGAACACTTCGGCGTCGGTGACGTGGTAGTCGCCGAACATGTTGCCCTGCACTCGGAACAGATCCTCGGGATACCGCAGGTGCTTGCGCAGGTCCTCGGGCATCAGCCGGCCGTCGGTGAACAACCGCGGGAACGCCTTGTCGTACGCACGCGCCACCGGATCGTCAGGGTCCATCAAGTAGAGGGTGGTCGTCCCGTCGAACGCGTCGATGACGATCTTCACGGAGTTGCGCACGTAGTTGAACCCGCCCCGCGCCAAGTCGGCGCCGGCCCGCAGCCCTTCCACCTCGGCGCGCTGCCCGTACGGGTAGCGCGATGACGTCGTGTACGCGTCCTGCACCCACAGCACGCGGCCCTCGATGATCACGGGGTACGGGTCGGAGTCGTACGCCAGGAACGGCGCGGCCGCGCGCACACGCTCCGCGATGTCGCGGTTGAACACCACCTTCGAGCGCGAGTTCAGCTCGGACGACAGCACGATGTTCGGGTCGGCGAACCGCAAGGCGAACGCGAGCTGGCGGCGCAGCGACGAGAGTGCGACGCCCGCGTCGCCGGTGTAGCGCGTGGTGGCGGCGGGACCGCTGGTGGTGTAGTCGATCTCCGGCTGGTCCGAGCTGACGATCGCGTAGCCCGGAAGGTTCTCGGAGAAGTAGATGCGCGCCCCGTTGCCCTCGATCGGCGGCTTGCCGACCGGCGGGATGTCGCGCAGCAGCAAGTCGGGGCGGCCTTGAGCGTCGACCGCGTTGGCCGACGACAGCACTGCGCCGTAGCCGTGCGTGTACTTCAGGTGGCTGTTGACCCATGTGGACTTGCCGGGGAGATCGTGCGGGTTGAGGCCGCGCACCGACAGCACTGCGGACCGCAGCTCGCCGTCGATCACGTAGCGGTCGATGTCGACGTCGGGGAACTGGTAGTAGGACCGCAGCTCCTGCAGCGCCTGGTACGTGTCCTTCAACGTGTCGGGGTCCCACAGCCGGATGTTGCGGATCGTGTCCGCGTTGTTGGCCAGCTGCTCGGCGGTGAGCGTCTGCTCGAACGGGAACGGCGTGGGCTCCACCTTGTCGAGCTGCAGCGCAGCGCGCGTCGCCTTGATGTTGCGGTCGATGTAGGCGCTCTCGCGCTCGTTCTCGGCCGGGCTGACGCGGAAGCGCTGCACCAGTGCGGGGTAGACGACGCCGGCGCTCAGCGCCACGACACCCCACACCAGGACGGCGACGACCGGCAACGCCCAGCCCCGCCGCCAGATGTTGACGAGGAACAGGACCGACGCCGCGATCATGATCAGCATGAGCAGCCGCAGCGCCGGTAGCTGCGCGTGCACGTCCGTGTAGCCGGCGCCGTCGACGAAGCCGCGAGTCGAGAAGTTCAGCTCGAACGTCTGCAGGTAGTACGCCGCGGCCTTGGTCACGGCGACGAGGCCGAGCAACACCGACAGGTGCCCCTTCACCGCCGGCGTCACCCGCTGCAGCGCCGACTGCAGGCGGATGCCGCCGTTGAGGTAATGCGCGACCGCGGTGAGGATCAGCACGAGGACGAGCGCGACGAACAGCCAGTCGACGACGTACGTGGCGAACGGAAGCTTGAACACGTAGAACGAGATGTCGCGGTCGAACTGCGGGTCACGCGCGCCGAAGTCGACCGAGTTGCGGAACAACAGGAAGTTGCGCCATTGCGCGCCCGCGCCCGTTCCTGCGATCAGCGCGAACAGGAGCGCGACGCCGACGCGCACCTTGTTGGCGTACGGGCCGACGATCTCCTGGTAGCGGGCGACGATCTCGTCCTCCGCGCCGACGGGGCGGAACGTGGGCGCGAGCCGGTCGGCGATGATCAGGTTGCCGAGCAGCAGCACGAAGAAGAAGACGGTGAAGCCGACGGTTAGGACGATCTTCGACGCGAGCATCCCGCGCCACACACTCGTGAACCCGAGCTCGTCGAACCACAGGTAGTCCGTGTAGAAGCGGGCGATGCCGCGCAGCGACAGCACCAGCACGACGGCGATGCCGACGGCGACACCGAGCACGGCACGGCCCCGCGGCCGGCGGGAACGTGGCCGTGGTGGACGGCGCTGCGGCACGTCTTCGGGTCGGCGCACGGGGGGAGGCTACCGGTGCACTAACGGTGTGTCGGTGCGGCGACCGTCGCGGTGACGATCGTGCAGCGGCAGCCGGGGTGCGCAGGCGGGTGCAACTGCCCGGTGGGGAACGGCTGTCCCCTCGGAACCGAGCCCGCGAGCGCGTTGTCGTCGCAGTCGGGGCAAGGCCCGTCGTCGTCGACGATCCACCGCAGCGGCGTTCCCTCAGGAGTGGCGACGAACGTGCCGCGCGACCACGCAGCCACGAGGTGGTGCGTGGCGAGTTGCTCGACCCGCTGCGCCCGCCACTCGCGGTAAACGGAGCTGATGCGCTCGCTGACGGTGGCGAGGTCGACGTCTTCGCGCGCGGCTTCGTCGAGGACGCGCTCCACGCGCGCCCGGATGGCGGCGGCCAGCTCCTCGGCCAGCCCGCTCGCGAGGTCGTCAACGCCAACCGCCACGGGGCCGAACGGCGCGTTGGCGGTGGCCGAGCGCGCTGCCTCCTCGAGGAACGGCAGCGCCGCGTAGCGGTACGGCGCGGGTTGCGTCGCCGGTGCGCCGAGCACGACATCCGCGCCGCCGCGGCCGCGGTTCGTGCGCAGCCGGTCGAGGCCGGCGTTCTGCTCGTCCTGCACCGCGCGCTTCAAGCGCCGCGCGAGCTGACCGACGAGCGGCTCGACGACCGCATCCCGCTGCTGCAAGTGGTGCTCATCGTCTTGAGGCGATGAAGACGAAGGGCCGCGCGGCTCTTCCTCAGCAGCTTCGGATGAAGGGCCTGGAGCTGCTGTCGCTGCCGACTCGGCACTCACCGGGCTCGCGGGCCCGCGCTCAGCGCGGATGCGGGCGAACAGGTCCTCGATCTTCGGCCGCAGCTCCTCAGGGCGCAGCGGTGGTGGCAGTTCCTCGGGGGCCACGTCGCGGATCCCGCGCTCGGGTTCCGTTTCCGGGCCGACGTGCAGCTCGACGGTGGGCTCGCGCCCCGGTTGTGGTTCAGGCGCCTCACCGGAGACCGGCTCCGGCACGAGCTCCACCTCGCTCGGCTCTGGCTCGGGCTGCGGCTCGGACCCCATCTCCGGTTCGGGCTCGGGTTCCGGCTGCGGCTCGGGGCGGATGATGCGGACGCCCTCGCTCGTCGACTCCCGCCCCGGCGGCGGCAGATCTATCGCCGGCCTCCCCTGCCCCGGGCGATGCCGGCGCAGGATGCGCAGCGCTGACGACTTGCGCTCCTCGGGCTGCGGTGGCGCCGCCTCGGCGTTGGGGGTCGGGACCGGTTCGTTCGCAGCAGGAGCAGCGGACGGCGGCGCGGCGCGCGCCTGCGGTGCGTCGATCGAAGCGCGGCCCGGCGCCGGCGCTGGCACCTCACCGAGCGCGACCCGGCTCGTGCGCACCGGGCGCACCGCCGGCCCCGCGACGGCCGCGGTCGGAGCGTCGCCCGCCCCAGTGGCGGGGACAGGCGTCGCCGCTTCAGGCGCGCGCCCGCCGCCCTCGACGATCTCCAGGCGCGTCGTGATCTCGTCGAGGTTGCGGCGCACGACGCGCAACGTCTCCAGCAAGCGATCGCGCCCGGCGCGCAACTGATCGAGCTGCGCGGTGGCCGCGCGCTTACGCTTGTTGATGTCGTTGATCATGCGCTCGCGCGCCGACTGCGCCTCGGCGATCATCTCGCGGCCCCGTTCCTTCGCCGCCTCGATGACCGCCTCCGCGTCCTCACGCGCCTTCACCCGTATCGTCGCGGCGTCGCGCTCGGCCTCGGCGATCTTCTTCACCGCGACCGACTCCGCCTCTTCGTTCTTCGTACGGTTGATCGCCGCCGCTTCCGCGCGCGCCGCCGACAGCACCCGGTCGGCTTCGGTGGTGGCTGCCGCGCTCAGCTGCGAGACACGCTCCATCGCCTCACGCACGAGGCGGTCGGCCTCCTCCTTGGCGCTGGCGACGTCCTCCTCGGCCGACGCGGTGTCGCTGCGGCCGCGCAACTCCTCGTAGCTCTGCCGCAGCTGCGCCTCGCGCTCAGCCATGGCCCGAACCTCGTCGGCAACGAGGCCGAGGAAGGCGCGCACCTCGACGGGGTCGAACCCGCGGAACGCGTTGGGGAACGACCGCTCGGCGATGTCGTCCGGTGCGAGGGGCGCCTCGGGGGAGGCGTCGTCAGCCACCCTTCGAGCCTACGGCGCCCTTCAGGGAAGCTCAGGGACCGGCACCGTTACCGTCGGCACGGTCACCGGCGGTAGCGGCGGGACCGTCACCGGCGGGACCGTCACCGGCGGCAGCGTCACCGGAGGCGTCGTGGTAGTCGTCCCGGGTGGCGATGGGCTCGATGTCGCCGGCGACCCGTCGCCCGGTGCCGTCGACTCGCCCAGCACCGCGGTCGGCGCGCGACCACCGGTGCCACCGGCGTCGAGCGCCACGCCAGGCCGCCCGCCCACGCCACTCAGCCCCGTGCGCCCCGACCAGCGGCCCAGTCCGTCGTACAGCAGGTCGACAGCGCGCGCGGAGTCGCCGCCGGCGCGTTCGATCGCCACGATCCCCCACGCGGCGCCTGCCGCACGCAGGCCGAACACGCGCGACAACGGGTCGCGCGCCACCGTCGCGATCGCACCGCCCACCAACGCCTCGTTCGGCGCGTAGCGCGACAGCGCGTCCACCCACGCCTCGAGCGGCAGGCCATCGAGCACGCCGGCGACGTCCACGGCGGGCGCGCCGCGCACCGCGCTGGCGAAGCTGCGGCCGCCTGCCTCCAGCTCGCGGGTCAGGTCGATGGCGACACCGAGGTAGCGCACGTCCCACGCATCGGGTTCGTCGGCATCCCACGTGGCCCACTTCGCCGTGACCGGCACGAGCCCGAGCGCGGCGACCGACGCGTCCTTGCGCGCCGGCACCGTCAAGCTGCGGCCGGCCGACGTCACCTCCGCCTCGCCGTCGTAGACGCGCACGGACGACGCCAGCGTGCGCGCAACGCGCACGATGCCGTCGGCATCGACCTCGGCCACGCCGGCGTCGACGACCGTCGCTCCTTCGGACAGCACGTCGCCGCGCAGCAACTCGATGGGGTCGTCGACGCGCAGCTCCGTGCCACGCTGCAGCGTCAACCGCCGGTGCTGTCCCGATCGCGCCGACAGTTCGAGCTTCGGCTCGCCGCGCAACGCACGAACAACTTCGCCGCGCCGCACGATCGAACCGTGGTGGAACGAGCCGGCGACGTCGTCGCCGTCACCGAGGACGAGACGCGCCTCGCCCGGGCCGGGGCCCGGGCGCTGGCACGCTGCCAGCACTCCCACCCCGACCGCCGCCAGCACCACGAGCGCGAGGGCGCGACGCATCGCTCCCTTCGGTCGGTACAGCAGGCAGCAGAATTGAGAACTTCGAGCCTTTTCCCGGCGCCGTCTCGCAACGGACGTCGCCCCCATGGCGCTCCACGACGCGCCGCACCAGCGCGAGGCCGAGCCCGAGGCCGCCGTACGCGCGGGTGTCCGACTCGTCCCCCTGCGACCACTCGGCGAAGGCGCGCTCGACCTCGGCCTCGTCCATGCCGACGCCTTGGTCGCGCACCGCGATCTCGACGCACGCGATGCCGTCGTCGTCGACGGGAGCGGCCGTCACCGTGACCTTGCCGCCGCCGGGCGAGAACTTCACCGCGTTGTCGACGAGCTCGGCCACCGACCGTTGCAGCCAGTACGGGTCGGCGAGCACGCGCGGCGTGCCCCGAGCCACCCGCCGGGTGAGGACGTGGCCGTTCGCCGCGTGCGCTGGCGGCTCGTCGACCACTGCGTCGAGAATGCCGCGCACGTCGACGGGCTCGGTGTGCAGCACGGCCCGGCCGGCCTCGACACTGGCGACGAACTCGAGCATCTCGACGATGCGCTCCAACCGCTCGCCCGACTGCACCATCGACTGCGAGATCTCCCGCGCCCGGTCGGCCGGCATCGACTTCGACGCGAGGATGCGCGCATACCCGAGCAGCGGCGTGAGCGGCGTGCGCAGCTCGTGGCCGACGCGCGACAGGAACTCGCGCTTCATGCGCTCGACCTCGCGCTCGCTCCGCAGGTCGCGCAGCACGAGGACACGCCCGGAGACCTCGCCTTCTGGACCGCGCAGCGGCGACGACGTGATCGCGGTAGGCACCGTGCCCTGGCCGGCGGTGGCGTCGACGTCGGCGACGGCCGACCAGCGCGCGTCGCGCCGCGCCAGCACATGCGACGCGACGTTGCGCCCGTCCTCCGTTGTGGCATGCAGGACGTCGCCGAGCGGGCGCCCACGCGCCACCGCAGCGCGCAAGCCGATCAGCTCCTCCGCTGCGCCGTTGAAGTCGGTGATGCGGCCGTCCTCGTCGAGCGCGATCAACGCCTCGCCCATCCCGGCGACGATCGCTTCGACCCGGTTGCGCAGGCGCGCTTCGTTCTCCGCGGCCTCCTGCAACGCGTCGGTCTGCTCTTCGATGGACGACGCCATCTCGTCGAACGCGGCCCCGAGGCGGCCGACCTCGTCGTCGCTGCGGACCCCGGACCGGACCGCGAGGTTGCCCTGTTGCAGCTGCTCCGCGCTGCGCGTTAGGAGGCGGACACCCGCACCGATGCGGTCGCCGACGAGCGCGGCAAGCAACAGCGCGAGCAGCGCGCCGCCGAACGCGATCACGAAGAACGTGCGGAACAGGTTCTCGCGGATGGTGTCGACCGCCGTCGTCGGCCGCGAGGCCACGAGCGCGAGCACGGGCTGGTCGACGTTCCGGACGGCCTTGGCCGCGACGAAGCGGTCTCCGGTGACGTCGACGGCCCGCTCCTCGCCGCCGAGCACTTGTGCCGCAAGCCGGCTGACCACCTCGAGCCGCGGCTGCGCGCCGGGCGAGCGGGCGATGAGCGTGGTGCGCGACCGCAGCGCCAGCCCGACCCGCTCGTCGGTGGTGGCCCGCACTTCGAGGTAGCTGGCGTCGAGCCTCGTGGCGGCGACCACCGCGGCGACCGCCTTGCCGCCATCGGCCAGGTTCACCACAACCGGCGCGGCCCCCACCGCGAAGGCTTCCGCGCCGAACACCTGCACCGCACCGCGCGGCGAAGCCGAAGTGAGCACTTGCTGCACCGCGTCGGAGCCGAGGAGCGCGATCGCGTCACGGTCCCGGAGGTTCGCCGCGGCGACGACGCCCGCACCCTGGTCGACGTACGCGAGGCCCACCTCGCCGAAGGAGTTGTCCGACAGCGACGTCAGGAGGTCGCGGATGACTGCCGCATGCTCTTGGCGGACGGGGGGATGGGCTGCGATCGTGCCGAGCACGTCGGCGCGGCGGTCGGTGAGAGCACTCACCGCGACGCCCGCGCTGCGGACGAGGTCGCGCGTCGTCGTCTCGATGGCGTTGGCCTCGCGCTCGGCCCTCGCGTCCAGGCTCGACACCGCTTGGTCCTCGACGTTGTTCGACAGCACCGCCGACAAGCCGACGGACAGCACGAGCACGACCAGAAGCAACGTGGCCGCGCTGCTGGCTGCAACGCGTGCGGCGATCGAACGTCGGCTGATGGCGAGCAGCGCCGCACCGAGTGCGAGCGCGCCGGCGGCCTGGAGCGCGCCACCAAGGAGGTCGACGCCGTCGCCGAGGACAGCGACGAGCAGCGTGCCGGCAAGCCCGACGACGACGCCCGCGCCCGCGGCCCTGCGCGAGAACGCGCTGCCCTCCCACCGCGCCACGCCTGCCGCGACCGCGGCCCACCCGACCGCCCGCAACACCACCAAGCCGGTGGTGTCGGCACGCTCGACGATCAACGACCCGTGCGCGAACGCGGTGCTGCCGAGAGCGACGAACCCGAGCGCGAGCGCAGCCCGCAGGCCGGGCGAACGGGCGAGCAGCTCGGTCCGCAAGGCCACGAGCGCGACGCCGGCGAGGGCGACGAGGAACAGCGCGAACTCCGCCGCGAACTGCACCTGGGGAGTCGCGTCGAAGCTCATGTGCTCGTACTGCTACCCGCCGCTATCCGTCGGTACCGGGTACGCCCGCGGCGAGCTGCCCGGTTCCCACGTTGCTGAGCCCACCGAGGTCGCCGCCGACCGATGCGAGCGCGTCGAGCGCCTCCTGCAGCGTCGTCACCTTGAGCACCACGATGCCGCGGCCCGCCTTGCGCTTCGCGATCTCGTACTCGCCCGCGGGCACGAGGAACACCTCGGCGCCCGCGTGGCGCACAGCCGCCGTCTTCTGCGCGACGCCGCCGACGTCACCGACGCGGCCGTCGATCTCGATGGTGCCCGTGACCGCCACCTTGCGGCCACCGGTGAGCTCGCCGGGCGTCAGCCCGTCGATGACACCGAGGGTGAACGCGAGGCCGGCCGACGGCCCGCCGATCGAGCCGCTGCGGATGTCGACCTCGAACGGCTTGTCGAAGCGGCGGTTCTGCGTGCGCAGGAACACGCCGAGCACCGGCTTGTTGCCTTGCTCGGGATCGGCCGCGACAGGCACGTCGATGTCGCGCACGTTCGTGCCGTCCGGGTTCGAGACCTGCACGCGCACGACGTCGCCCGCCTTGTGCGTTGCAATGATCGACGTGGCGTCCGACACGAGGTTCACCGGCTTGCCGTCGATGTGGTGGATGACGTCGCCTGGCTGCAGGCGGCCGTTCGCCGGGAACTCTTGCAGCACGCGCTCGACCAGCGCGCCGTCCCCGCGCTCGGTGACCTGGTAGCCGAGCCGCCGCAGCGCGACGACGATCGCCGTCTGCTTCGAGTCGTCCATCTCCTCGACGTTGAACTTGCGGTACTGCTCGTCGTCCGTGTCCGGCGGCAGGATCGTGCGCTCCTTCACCACGTCGACGTCGTCGCGCAGCCAACCGGTGATCGCCTCGAACGGGTTCACCTTGTAGAGCGTGATCGTGGTGAGGAGTACGCGGCCTTTGGGCGGATACGTCGTGGTGTCGTTGGCGACGATGAGGTTGTCGACGCGGCGCGCGCTGCCCGGCGCCAGCGCGTAGTACGGCAGCGTCACGAACAAACCGGCGATAAGCAGCGCGGCGAGGATCGCCGACGCGACGGCAAGCGGGGCCCACGGCTTGGTCGGCTTGGGCGCGACAGGGTCCCAGCCGAGAGGACTGCGAACTACCATCGGCTCGACTGTGGACACACCTGCCCTCCGCGTATGGGTTGCTCAGCCTGCCATGGCGCGGCCCGCATGTGATGCCGGGTGAGCGCGGCCGAGACACCGGCTGAGGACGACCGACCGCCGCTGACGTCCTTCGAAGTGCCCATGGAGGCAGTGCCGGCCAAGGTCGTGCCGCGGTTGGAGCTTGCCGTGCGGGTTCCCGCCCCGCCGCCCCCTCCACCGGCGGACGAGCTCCCCATGGAGTCGGTGCCGCAGCTCGAAGCGGAACCGGAGCCGTTGTTCGAGCCGGCGTTCGAGCCCGAGGCGGTCGTCGAGCCCGCGCCGGTCGTCGAGCCAGTGTTCGAGCCCGAGCCGTCAGCAGTCACGCGACCTGTGGAGCTGGTGGACGCAGCAGACCCTGTGCCGCCCGTGCGGCCGGTCCGGCCCGTGCGAGCGGCACAATCGGTGCGACCCGTCGAGCTCGACCGTCGCCATCCCGTGAGGGGACTGCTGGGGCTCGTCGTGGTCGTCGTGTTCGGTGCGATCGCGGTGTCGCTCGCGGTGGGCGCGGCGATCGCGGCAGTGCTGTTCGCCGTACGAGGCGGCGTCGGCGGCTGAGCGCGAGGCGCGGGCTCAGCCCTTGCCGAAGAGCCCGAAGCGACCACCCGTGCCGTTCGCACCGGCAGCCGCAGGCTCACCCTTCGACGGGTTCGCAGCGGGTGGCGCGGCAGCAGTCGCGACAGGAGCATCGGCGGGAGCGGCCGCGGCAGCGGGCGCGTCAGCCGGAGCAGCAGCAGGCGGAGCGGCGTCGGCCTTCGCAGGCGGAGCGACGTCGGCCTTCGCAGGCGCAGGCGCGGGCGCAGCGACGCCGGGAACCTCGACCTTGTAGTAGGTCTTGACCTCCATCGGGACCTCGTCCATCCGGAAGATGCGGGCGTCGGCGCCCTGCCCGGCGTTGCGCAGCTGCTCGACGTGGCGCGCCGCCTCCTCCAGCGACTCCGTGGGGTGGTACACCGGCTGGCCCTCGCCCGACCGGTAGATGACCATGTGCGTCATGCCTCGCTCCTTTCCGCAGTGGTGGCATCGGACAGCGCCCCACCCGGCTTGAGGAAAGAAACAGCCAGTTGGGCCGGTGGGCTCAGTCGGCTGCGAGCGCGAGACGCACGACGTAGCGCTGCCGGGCCGAGCCCGGCGGGTGGCACGCGAACAATGTCCCCGTTGGCGTCGGGGTGGGTTCGACGATGCGCAGGGCGGTGGGTGGCACGATCTCGTGGCCGGTGACGAGGTACCGCGTGCGGACACCGGCGATCGTGAAGAACACCTCGTCGCCCGCCACCAGCTGGTCGATGTGGCGGAAAGGGTGCGAATGGGTCACCCGGTGGCCGGCGAACACGGTGTTGCCGACCTCGCCCGGCAGCGCAGTGCCCGGCCAGTGGCTCGGCCCGTGGTCGATGTTGCGCAACGTGATGCCATGGAAGGCGCGGTGCACGAGCCCGATCTTCGGGATCTCGATCGTGCCGATCTCCTGCACGGGCTCGGGCGCGTACGAGTTGGTCGGCGGCTTCACCGGCGCTTTCGCCGGGAGTTGCGGGACGGCGGCGGGTGCCGCGGCCGCGGCTTGCTCGCCCTTGCCCGCGGTGAGCACGGGCGACTCGACCACGCGCACGTCGGGCTCGGTGGTGCGCCACACGGCCACCAGCGAGGCGCTCAGCAGCAGCAGCCCGTTGACCACGGACAGGACGGCCCGGCGGCGGGCGGCGAGCGTCCGGGTGGGCTTCGAGGTGAGCGTCGTGGTCGTCGTCATGCGCGCGTCGCCGTCATCGACCAGCGTGGTCCCCGGCTTGATCCAGCATCGCGCCAGGATTGACCGGTGGGCCAGAGCGAGCGCAGGCGCGAGGTGGCCGTCGCCGGCCACACGGGCGACGAGGCGACGGCGCGTTCCGCGTTGCACGACGAGGACGCGGCGGTGCGCGCCACCGCGTTGACCGCGCTCGAACGCCTCGGTGCGTTGCGCGACGACGACCTGCGCGCCGCCTTGCGCGATGGCGACGGTCGCGTCCGCCGGCGCGCCGCCGAGCTCGCGGCCGCGGCCGCGCACGGGGGCGTCGACCTGCTGTCGGCACTCCTCGGCGACACCGAGCCGCTCGTTGCCGAAGCCGCCGCGTTCGCCCTGGGGGAACGCGGCGCCTTGGGCTCAGCCGAGGCGGTCGCCGGAGGCGTGCTTGCCGCGCTCTGCACGACCGCCACCACCCACGCCGACGCGCTCGTCCGCGAGGCCGCGGTGGCCGCGCTCGGCGCCATCGGTCACCCGGACGGGCTCGCCACGATCCTGCACGCCACCACCGACAAGCCGGCGGTCCGCCGGAGGGCGGTGCTCGCGCTCGCGCCCTTCGACGGGCCGGACGTCGATGCCGCGCTGCAACGAGCGCTCACGGACCGGGACTGGCAGGTCCGCCAAGCCGCCGAAGACCTGCTCGCCGACGAGTGAGTTTTGCGCTTCTGTCCCGTGGAACGTGGCGCCTGGTGCCACGTTCCACGGGACAAAACGAAGCTGGCTATTCGAACTCGAACTTCTCGGCGGCCTCGCTGGTGACGTCCTTCACCTTCTTCAAGCTGCCGGGGACGGTCTTGTCCACCTTGAAGATCGCGGTGGTGCGGGACGGCTCGCGCTCGGACGGCTTGCCGTACTTGTACGCGCCGTACATGCCCTTGTAGTCGGGCTCGGCTTCCTCGACGGCCTTCAGGACGCCGTCGCGCGAGAGGTCGCCGTTCTCGACTGCGGCTTCGAGCACCGCGTGGACAGCGAGCGCCTGCACGTACCCGAAGGCGAAGTAGAGGTCGGGCTGCTGGTCGGCCTTGTACTTCGCGATGTCGTCGAGCATCTGCTTCATCCCCGGCACGGTGGTGTCGCCCCACTGCGGGCCCTCGCTCATGAGCAGGAAGCTCTTCTCGAGGACCGGCGCCACGGGCGACAGCGCGAGCACGCTCACCCAGGTGGGCGACTGGCCGACCCACTGCGGGTTGAAGCCGAGCTGCGCGCCGGTGCCGACGATCTTGCCGGTGGGCGTGGGCGTAGCGGTGATGAAGACGGCCGCGCAGTTGCCGTTCTTGAGCTGCTGCACCGGCGCGGTGAGGTCCTGGTCGGTGGCCTTGAAGCGCGCGGTCACGGCGATCGTGAAGCCGAGCTCCTTGGCCGCGAACTCGAGGCCCTCGATGCCGGCGTCGCCGTACGCGCCCTCCTCGGCGATGATGCAGATCGGCTTGCCCTCCATGCCGCCTTCGTCGATGAGGTAGCTCGCGCCGTTGACGAACTGCAGCTGGTAGGTCGAGCCGATCGGGAGCAGGTTGGGCTCGCGCACCCACTCGGCGTCGAGCGACGCGGGCGACGCCACCACCTTGTCCGTCTTCAAGTCCTGAAGCACGGTCTGGGTGGGCGGCGTGCCGAGGATCTGGCTGAACATGACGACCTGGTCACGGATCTTGGTGTACTTCTGCTTGGTCTGGCCGGGGTCGTACTGGTTGTCCTCCTTGACGACCTCGACCTTGTACTTGCCGGCGACGCCGCCCGCGGCGTTAACGCGTTGCCAGTACACGTCGCCACCGTCGGTGAGCGGGATGCCGATGGGCGCGGCCACGGGCCCCGACAGCGGCGTGAGGACTCCCACCTTGATCGTGGTGCCGTCGAAGCCCGGCACCGGCACGAGCGTCTTCGTCTCTTCCTCTCCCGCCTCGGTGCCCGTGCCACCGGACTCCTCGTCACGGCCACCGCACGCGCCGGCGATGAGGACGACGCCGAACAGCACCGCCAGCAGGCGGATCCAGGATCGACGGTTGGTCATGTGTGCGCTCCTTGTTGTGACCCGCCGGGGTTGGACATCAGTACGAGAACGGCCACGCCTTCACGTAGGCCTTCAACCGGAACCATATGCCCGCCAGGCCGTGCGGTTCGAGCACCAGGAAGAGAATGATCACCACGCCGAACAGCAGCTGGTTGAACGTGTCGGTCGCCATGCCACCCGCATCGGTCAACCAGCTCACGAGCGGGATCGTCGACGCGTACTCCTCGATGAGCAGCGGGGCACCGGCCACGAACAGCGCGCCCAGCACCGATCCGAAGATCGTGCCCACGCCGCCCACGATGATGATCGCGATGAACTGGATCGACAGCAGCAGGTTCCACTCGTCCGGGCTGATGTAGCCGCGGTACGAGCCGACCAGCGCCCCGGACACCGCAGCGAACGCTCCCGACAGCGCGAACGCGGCCACCTTGTAGCGCGCCGCGTCGACCCCGATCACCGCGGCCGCGACGTCGCGGTCGCGGATCGCCTGCATGGCACGCCCGGGCCGCGTGCGCACGATGTTCTTGGCCACCAGCGCGACGATCGCGACTACCGCCCAGATCAACCAGAAGTACGCCTGCTCGCGCGTGTAGCCCTTGCCGCCGAGGTGGAGGTCGGCGAAGTCGATGCTGCCGATGGTCGCAGCGCGGTCGCCGCTCACGCCTCCGGAGCCGCCGGTGACCGACTCCCAGTTGTTCCAGATGTGCGTGCCGATGAAGACGAGCCCGAGCGACACGATCGCGAGGTAGTTGCCGCGCAGGCGCAGCGCGAACGGCCCTACGACGGCGCCGACCAGCGCGCCGAGCACGGCGGACAGCGCCAGCCACACGGGCAGCGCGAGCTGCTGCTCGCCGCCGAAGTGCGCCCAGGTGTACGCGCCGATGGCGAGGAAGAACGCGTGGCCGAGCGACACCTGGCCTGTATAGCCCGTCAGCAGGTTGAGGCCGATGGCGCCGACGGCGAACATGCCAGCCTCGTTGAGGATCGACAGCTCGAAGTCGGGCAGGTAGCCGGGCAACCACAGATAGAGGACGGCCACGAGCAACATGCCCGCTTTGCCGAGCCTGCTCTTGAACAGGCGGAGGTCATCCGCGTAGTCGACGACCATGGGCGGTTTGCGGAGCCGCCGCACGAGCGCGTTGGTGCCCGGCATCAGGCCATCAGACCCTGGTCACCTCACGGGTGCCGAACAAGCCGTACGGCCGCACGAGCAGGATCGCCACGAGCACGACGTAGGGCGTGACGCGGTGGAAGTTGGCGCCCAACCACTCGGGGAGGCGGTCGCTGTAGCCGGCTGTCATCGTCTCGACCACGCCCATGACGATGCCGCCGACGACCGCGCCGGCGGGTGAGTCGAGCCCGCCGAGGATGATCGCCGGGAACGCGACGAGCGCGACGACGCCGAGCGACGGGTCGAGCCCGCGCCCGCCACTCGCCAGCAGCGCGCCCGCGAGCGCGGCGATCGCAGCAGCGATGGCCCACGACAGCGCGAACACCCGTCGCGCGCTGATGCCTTGCGCGAGCGCGGCTTCCTGGTCGGACGCGGTGGCGCGCATGGCGACACCGACGCGGGAGTAGCGGAAGAAGAGGAAGAACCCGGCCAGCAGCACCGCGGCCGTCCCGATGCGCCACAGGTTCACGACGGGGACCACGACCTCGCCGAACGTGACGGTGTCGAGCGCGAACGGGTCGCTCAGGTTGCGCTGCCCCGGCCACCGCCACGTCACCACCTGCTCGATGGCGATGGTGAGCCCGATCGTGATCATGATGACGGCGAACACGGGCCGGCCCACCATGCGCCGCAGGATCACGCGCTCGATGAGCACGCCCACGAGCGCGCACCCGACGACCGCCAGCAGGACGGCGACCCAGAACGGCCACTCCAACTGGTCGCGGAACGTGTACGTGAGGTACGCGCCGAGCAGCAGCAGCGCGCCCTGGGCGAAGTTGATGACGCCCGTCGCCTTGTAGATCACGACGAACCCGAGCGCCACCAGCGCGTACAACGCCCCGACCGCCACGCCCGCCACGAGCAGCTGGAGAAAGTCAGTCACGCCCGCCCCACCCCGACCACCCTCGAACTTGCGCGTCTCAGGGTCGAGTACCGCCCCTTAGGCGCGCAAGTTTGCCTTGTCACCGGTACATGCCTTCGATGAGCGGCTCGAACTGCTTGGCGAGCGCCGCCCGCTTCACCTTCTGCGTCGCAGTCAGCTCACCCTGCTCGTGGTCGAGCTCCTTCGGGAGCAGCTCGAAGCGCTTGATGGTCTCGACCTGCGCGAGGTCCTTGTTCACCATGTCGACCCAATTGCCGATCAGCTCGCGCACCTCGGCCTTGGACGACAGGTCGGCGTACGTGGTGAACGGGATGCCGTGCTTCGACGCCCAGTTGCCGACGGTGTCGAGCTCGACGCCGACGAGCGCGACGAGGTACGGGCGGCGGTCGCCGACGACGACGGCCTCGCGCACGAACGGGCTCACCTTGAGCTTGTTCTCGATCTCGGCGGGCGAGATGTTCTTGCCGCCGGCGGTGATGATGATGTCCTTCTTCCGGTCGGTGATCGTGAGGTAGCCGTCGCGGTCGAGGGAGCCGACGTCGCCCGTGTGCAGCCAGCCGTCGACGATCGTCGCCGCCGTCGCCTTGGGGTCGTCCAGGTACCCCGCGAACACACCCGCGCTGCGCAGCAGGATCTCGCCGTCCCCCGCAATGCGCAGCTCGACGCCCACCAAGGGTTTGCCGACGGTGCCGATGCGCACGTCCTCGCGCGGGTTGAGCGTGCCGAGCGCGGTGCCCTCCGTCTGCCCGTAGCCCTCGCGCACGGCGATGCCGAGCGCCCAGAAGAACTCGAGCACCTGCGGGGCGATGGGCGCCGCACCCGAGATCGCCTCGCGCACGCGTGCCAAGCCGAGCTTGCGCCGCAGGGACCGGTAGAGGAGCAGCCAGCCGAGGAAGTAGCCGAGGCCGAGACGTTGCCGGCCCGCGAGCCTTCGCGCCGCGATGCGCCGCCCCCTGCGCATCCAGAAGCGGTAGTTGGCCCGCTTCAGCCGCGACGCGTCGGTCATGCGGATCTCGATGGCGGCCATGAACTTCTCCCACACCCGCGGCACGCCGAGGAAGAACGTGGGCTGAACGTCCTGCAAGTCCTGCGGCACCGTGTTGGTGTTCTCGGGGAAGTTCACGACGTAGCCGAGCGCGACCGCGTTGATCACGGAGATCAACCGCTCGGCCACATGGCACAGGGGCAGGTAGGACAGCACCTCGTCTTCCTGCATCACGCCGAACGCGCGTGCCGAGGCCCGCGCGGTGGCCAGCAGGTTGTTGTGCGTGAGCATGGCACCCTTTGGCGGGCCGGTCGTGCCCGACGTGTACACGATGATGGCGGTCGAGGTCGGGTCGATCAGCGACACGCGCTCGCGGTAGGCCTCTTCCGGTTGCGCCGCGCCGAGGTCCTCCAGCTCGCGCAGCGTGATCACCATCGGATCGGCGAAGCCGCGCAGCCCGCTCGGGTCGACGATCACGATCTTCGTGAGCGCGGGCAGCTCGCGGCGGACGGCCAGCGTCTTGTCGAGCTGCTCTTGGTCCTCGACGATCACGACCCTCGAACGCGAGTGGCCGAGCAGGTACTCGACCTCGGCCGCCGGCGAC
>Ga0299907_10000659_pt1 | contig 17668 bp, 13 predicted proteins | sample RVTome_16_FD_198680 | JGI IMG/M metagenome (GOLD analysis project Ga0299907, IMG submission 198680) | Soil microbial communities from uranium-contaminated site in the Upper Colorado River Basin, Wyoming, United States - RVT152D67 (version 2) ...
AAGGCCGAAGAGCAGACGCGCAACCACCTTTCACGGATGGCGAGCCACGACTTTCGAAAGGCCGCCTGATCCGTCCGCGCGTCGTTCTAAAAGAGCCGCACCCAACACCATTTGGAGGCCAGCCAACTGGGCGTCAGCAGCGCAATCACCGCCTGGCACTGGCGCAGTTGCTGATAGAGCGTCTGCTCCCAGCCGCTGCCACCTTTGATCCCCGCCTCCGGGTCGAAATCGAGAAACAGCGAAGTATGGCCTTGTGCTTCCAGCCAAGCCTTCATCTCCGCCGCCGCGTTGTCGGCGCTGCTGTGGCTGATGAATATCGCGGTCATCCTACCTGGAGCTGTTGACGATGGCGCTCATGCGCCTTACCGCGCCTTATTCAGGTACTTTCGGTGGTTCCTGTTCGGCCCCACCCTTGGCTTGTTCGGCCCCAGCCTTGGCTTGAGACTGCCAGAATAGTTGCTGTTCCTCGGCGAGAATGGTTTCGACCCGCTCGACGAGGAGGCGATAGGCGCTGGCCTCGTCCTCTGCGGCGAAGTAAGGGTCCGCGTTATTGATATACAGGCGGTATTCGCGTTTCATGCCTTCGGAGGCCTTGCGGTAGGCTTGCCAGGTCTCGCCCGGACGCAGCAACGTATCGACCGCCCGGGTGATGGTGACGGCGGCACCTAACGCGGCGGTAAGAAAGGGTACCCAGGGCGCCGTATCCAGCACTTGGAGTAGCGAAATCAGCGCGCCGAGTACGATGACGCAGATGGCGAATGCCAGATATCGGCTCTTCTGTTTCCGGGCGCCCTTCGAGTACCACTCGCGCTGGCCATCCAGGACCGCTCGGAAATAATAGTCGGCACGTTCCTGGCGCGTTTCGATGGGCGACATCCAGGCGGGTTTGACCGTTGGGACATCGTTGTCGGACGGCATGCGCGACTCCCCTCTCGTTTGAATTTCGGCCGAATCACTGCCACGCAATCGCCGATCTTAGCCGACTCTAGCCGTGCCCTGCCAAGGGGAACCGCAGCCGCACGCGCAGCCGCTGGAAGGTCTCCGGTTCGACGTTGTCGGGGAGCAGGAGGAGGGAGCGGCGGCGTCCATCGGCGAGCTTGAAGACCAGCACCGTGAGATAGGGCGATACCACGCTGTCGTTTGCGAGCGTGGCGGAGACGGGCTCCGCATGCCCGGCACGGACCGTCCATGATCCGTCTCCGAGCAAGATGGCCTCGCTTACGGCGTCCCCGCGGTGCAGGACATGCCAGGCCAGAGACCACAGGAGACTCCCGGACAGCAGCGTCGCAGCCGACACCTGGGCCCACGCCGGCCACGGGAGGAGCGCGACGATGACCAGCGCGCCGGTATGGGAGAACGCGATCCCCGCCGCCAGGAGGGCAGAGCCTTTTGGCCGTAATCGGATCGGGCCGGTAAAACCTACGGTCATAGGCCGAATGCGTGTCCCGTCGGACTGAGGGGGACGGGTGGATTATCCCTTATTCTCAATGGGTTACGGCGCGACGCCTTGTGTTGGAATCGAATGCGGATTGACGTAGAATAACCGTAGCGGGAGGCGCTCTAGGGCGACTCCCGCTTTGTCTATCTGTCGCAAGGGAGCATACCTTTTGAGTTACCCGGCCTTGCTGGCCCTGGAAGACGGTAGTGTCTTTTACGGCGTATCCATCGGCGCGAGAGGCCTTTCGGTCGGCGAGGTGGTGTTCAACACGGCCATCACCGGCTACCAGGAGATCCTGACCGATCCGTCTTATTGCCAGCAGATCGTCACGCTCACCTACCCGCACATCGGCAACGTCGGTGCGAACGCGGAGGACGAGGAATCCCCGCGCATTTATGCCGGCGGTCTTGTCATTCGTGACGTACCGAAGCGGCAGAGCAACTGGCGGTCCGAGGGAGCACTCGGCGATTACCTCGAACGCCAGGGCGTCGTCGCCATCGCCGGCATCGATACCCGCCGCCTGGTGCGTATCCTGCGGGAGGGTGGGGCGCAACGGGGCTGCGTGATGGCGGGAGAGGGGGTCGATGCAACCGAGGCGCTACGCGCTGCACGCGCCTTCGCCGGTCTGGAAGGGGCCGATCTCGCGCGTGAGGTCACCACCCCGCATCCGTATGTCTGGGCAGAGGGCAGCCTCCATCTCGATGGTCCCGAGGGTCATTCTGCACCAGCCGTTCAAGGCGCGTCTTCGCATCGAGTGATCGCCTACGACTACGGTGTAAAGCGCAACATCCTGAGGCTCCTGGCGGATCGGGGCTGCCGGCTCACCGTCGTCCCCGCCAAGACCCCGGCCTCCGAGGTATTAGCGGCGAAGCCCGATGGCGTCTTCCTCTCGAACGGCCCGGGCGACCCGGGGGCCTGTGATTATGCCATCGCCGCCATCCGCGAGATCGTGGAGGTGGGCGTGCCGGTGTTCGGGATCTGCCTCGGCCATCAGCTCCTGGGGCTCGCCTGCGGCGGCCGCACCGTCAAGATGAAGTTCGGTCACCACGGCGCCAACCACCCGGTCCTGGACCTCGACAGCCAACGCGTCCTCATCACCAGCCAGAACCATGGATTCACGGTGGACCCCGAGGGGCTGCCGCCGAGCCTGCGGGTCACGCACCGATCACTTTTCGACGGCACGATCCAGGGCCTGCATCACCGCGACCAACCGGCGTTCAGCTTCCAGGGGCACCCCGAAGCGAGCCCCGGCCCCCATGATGGGCGATCACTCTTCGATCACTTCACCGAGCTGATGGTGCGCCACCGGCGCGCCTGAGGGCCCGCTCGAACCCCATGCCCAGACGCACCGATATCGAGAGCATCCTGATCCTAGGGGCCGGTCCCATCGTCATCGGGCAGGCCTGCGAGTTCGACTATGCCGGTACCCAGGCCTGCAAGGCCCTGCGGGAAGAGGGCTATCGGGTGGTCCTGGTCAACTCCAATCCGGCCACCATCATGACCGATCCCGAGATGGCCGCGGCGACCTATATCGAACCGCTCCGATGGCAGAGCATCGCGCAGATCATCGCGCGGGAAAGGCCCGATGCGCTCTTGCCCACGATGGGCGGCCAGACCGCCCTCAACTGCGCCCTCGACCTGGCCCGTCAAGAGGTCCTGGCGGAATACGCGGTCGAGCTGATCGGCGCGAGTCGCGAGGCCATCGACAAGGCCGAAGACCGCGAGCGATTCCGCGAGGCCATGCACCGCATCGGGCTCAAGACGCCCCGTTCGAGCATCGCCCACAGCCTGGAGGAGGCCCACCAGGTACAGGCCCGGATCGGCTTCCCGGTCATCATCCGTCCGTCCTTCACCCTAGGGGGCACCGGCGGGGGGATCGCGTTCAACCGCGAGGAGCTCGAGGCGATCGTGGCACGGGGACTCCTTTCCTCGCCGACCCGTGAGGTGCTTCTGGAAGAATCGGTGCTCGGGTGGAAGGAATACGAGATGGAGGTGGTGCGCGATCACCGGGACAACTGCATCATCGTATGCTCGATAGAGAATCTCGATCCCATGGGGATCCACACCGGGGACTCCATCACGGTGGCGCCGGCCCAGACCCTGACGGACAAAGAGTACCAGCGCATGCGCGATGCCTCGATCGCGGTGCTGCGCGAGATCGGTGTCGATACCGGCGGTTCCAACGTCCAGTTCGCGATCGATCCCAAGAACGGTGAGATGGTCATCATCGAGATGAACCCGCGCGTTTCCCGGTCCTCGGCGCTCGCGTCCAAGGCCACCGGCTTTCCCATCGCCAAGGTCGCGGCCAAGCTCGCGGTGGGCTATACCCTGGACGAGCTCGCCAACGAGATCACCGGGGGCGTCATCCCCGCTTCGTTCGAGCCGAGCATCGACTACGTGGTGACCAAGGTCCCGCGCTTCGCGTTCGAAAAATTTCCCGATGCCGACGACCGCTTGACCACCCAGATGAAATCGGTGGGCGAGGTCATGGCCATAGGGCGCAACTTCCAGGAGTCCTTGCAGAAGGCCCTGCGCGGCCTGGAAACGGGCCGCACGGGCTTGAACGGGGTCCTCGATCTCGGGCGCGACGATGCCCGATCCGTCCTGGAGCGCGAGTTGCGCGTCCCGGGGGCCGATCGCCTGTGGTATGTCGGCGACGCCTTCCGGCTCGGCTATACCCTGGCCGACATCCACGAGCTGACCCGCATCGATCCGTGGTTCCTGGCCGAGATCGAGGACCTGGTGGTCGAAGAGGCCGAGACGCGCCGAGGTGGGGTAGCGGCGCTAGACAAGGCACGGCTCGCGGCGCAGAAGCGCAAGGGGTTCTCCGACGCGCGCATCGGCGAGCTGTGTGGCGTTCCGGAGGCCGAGGTCCGCGCCCTGCGCCGGCGTTTCGGGCTCCGCCCGGTCTACAAGCGGGTCGATTCCTGTGCCGGCGAGTTCCGGGCGACGACCGCCTATCTCTATTCGAGCTACGACGAGGAGTGCGAGGCCCATCCCAGCGCGCGCGACAAGGTCATGATCCTGGGCGGGGGGCCGAACCGCATCGGCCAGGGCATCGAGTTCGACTACTGCTGCGTGCAGGCGGCCCTGGCGCTCCATGACCGGGGTTATGAGACCATCATGGTCAACTGCAACCCCGAGACGGTCTCGACCGACTACGACATCTCGGACCGCCTGTACTTCGAGCCCGTGACCTTGGAGGACGTCCTCGAGATCGTTGCCCTGGAACGGCCGATCGGGGTGATCGTGCAATTCGGCGGGCAGACCCCGCTCCAGCTAGCACGCGCCCTGGAGGCGGCCGGCGTGCCGATCGTGGGAACGCCCCCCGATGCCATCGATCTGGCCGAGGACCGCGAGCGCTTTCGCCAGTTGCTGGACCGGCTGGGGCTGCGGCAACCGCAGAACCGCACCGTCACCGAGCCGGCGCGGGCGGTCGGACTGGCCCACGAGATCGGCTATCCGCTGGTGGTCCGTCCGTCCTATGTCCTGGGCGGCAGGGCCATGGAGATCGTCTATAACGATCCGGACCTTATGGCCTATATCGGGCGGGCCGTGACGGTCTCGAACGATGCACCGGTGCTCCTGGATCGGTTCCTGGCGCATGCCACCGAGGTCGACGTGGACGCCGTCTGTGACGGGCGGGAGGTGTTGATCGGCGGCATCATGGAGCACATCGAGGAAGCCGGGGTACACTCGGGCGATTCCGCTTGCTGCCTGCCGCCGCACCAGCTCTCGGCGGCCGTGCAGGGCGCGCTACGGCGACAGACCGAGCGGCTCGCCATGGCCCTGGGGGTGGTCGGCCTCATCAACATCCAGTTCGCGATCCAGGGCGAAGAGGTCTTCGTGCTCGAGGTCAACCCACGCGCCTCTCGCACCGTGCCATTCGTCTCCAAGGCCACCGGGCTGCCACTGGCGCGCCTGGCCGCGGAATGTATGATGGGCCGGCCTCTCGCCGATCAGCGCGTGCGCGAACGGGTGCCGGGTTACTGGTCCGTCAAGGAGGCGGTGTTCCCCTTCATCAAGCTGCCCGGCGTCGATACCCTGCTCGGGCCCGAGATGAAATCGACGGGGGAGGTCATGGGCGTCGGCGTGACCTTCGGCGAGGCCTTCGCCAAGGCCCAGCTCGCCGCCAGTATGGAGCTGCCGGCCGCCGGCCGGGTCTTCATAAGCGTGCGTGAGGCGGACAGGGAGGAGGCCCAGGTGCTGGCGCGCGCCTTGGTGCGGCTAGGCTTCGAGGTGACGGCGACACGCGGGACCGCCAGGGCCCTGTGTGCCGCCGGCGTCCCCTGTCAGGTGGTGAACAAGGTGCTGGAAGGCCGCCCGCACATCGTCGACCTGATCAAGAACGACGCGATCACCCTCATCATCAACACCACGGAGGGCCGGCAGGCCATCAAGGACTCGGTCACGATACGCACCTCGGCCCTGGAGCGCCGGGTCGCCTACACCACCACCATGGCCGGGGCCATGGCGATGCTGGCGGCCATTCCAGAGCGCGCGCCGGGTCGGGTCAACCGCCTGCAAGACCTTCACGAGGAGCCCGGCAAGTGAGCAGGACACCCATGACCCAGAGCGGGGCACGGAAGCTCAGAGATGAGCTTCAGCGCCTCAAGAACGACGTCCGTCCGCGCATCATCCGGGCGATCGCCGAGGCGCGAGCACACGGTGATCTCAGCGAGAACGCCGAGTACCACGCCGCGCGCGAGCAGCAAGGGTTCGTCGAGGCGCGCATCGCCGACATCGAGGGCAAGCTGTCCCACGCCGAGGTCATCGACATTGCCGCCGTCAATGCGCGCGGTAAGGTGGTGTTCGGGGCCACCGTGGAGCTCATGAACGTGAGCACGCAAGAGGTGGCCGTCTACCAGATCGTCGGGGAGGACGAGGCCGACATCAAGAGCGGCCTGGTCTCGATCCGCTCCCCCATCGCCCGTGCCCTGATCACCAAGGAGGCTGGGGAGATCATCGTGGTCGAGGCACCGGGTGGGCGTCTGGAATACGAGATCATCGACGTGCGTTACGTCTGATGCCGTCGTAGACCGAGCCGACTGCGATTTTACTTGATATGGGGGGACGCAGTGCCAGCAGCCGCCGGTGGCTCGAAGAGCACCACGGGGACCCCTATGTGGCGCGCGCACGCCGTCTGGGGTTCCGGTCACGGGCGGCGTTCAAGCTCCTTGAAATCGATGCAAGAGACCGCATATTGCTCTCCGGTATGACGGTCATCGATCTGGGCGCCGCGCCTGGCGGTTGGAGCCAGGTGGTCGCTCAAGCGGTCGGGTCGAGAGGCCGTGTGCTGGCGATCGACCCGATCCCGATCGAGCGTCTGTCCGGCGTGACGGTGATAACGGGAAGCATCTTCGAAGACCGGGTGGCCGGGGCTCTACGAGAGGCGCTGGGCGGCGTCAAGGCCGATCTTGTGCTCTCGGACGTGGCGCCGAATATGAGCGGTATCCGGGCCGTGGACGCGGCCCGCGCGCTGGCTCTTGCGGAGACCGCGCGTGATTTCGCGATCGAGCTCCTTAAACCGGGAGGCGATTTTCTGGTCAAAGTATTCCAGGGCGCCGGTATGGATGGCCTGCTCGCCAGCCTGCGTGCCGGTTTCCGCCGGGTCTCGATACGCAAGCCGCAGGCGTCACGGGGTCGTTCGGGAGAGGTCTATGTCCTCGGCCGGGGTTATGGTCTATAGTCTAGACAAACGAGCCCCGTGTCCATGAGGACCGAACGTGGGGGATTTTCATGCTTAGCACGCTGCGGCGTCTAGGGGTAATCAAGTGAACGATATGGCCAAGAATTTGGTGCTTTGGGTCGTCATCGCCCTGGTTTTGATGTTGGTTTTCAACAATTTCGGCCCGCGCCAGGGCACCAGTAGTCACGTCGACTACTCGCAGTTCGTCGCCGACGTCAAGAGCGGGCAGGTCGAGAAAGTGCGGATGGAGGACGGGACCATCCACGGCAAGATGAAGGATGGCGTGGCGTTTTCGACCTACAGCCCCGAGACCAATAACGCGCCGCTCATCGGCCTCCTGCTCGATCACGGGGTCGAGATCGAGGCTCAGCCGCCGGCTCAGCAGGGCGTGCTCATGCAGATCTTCATCTCCTGGTTCCCGATGCTGCTGCTCATCGCCGTCTGGATCTTCTTCATGCGCCAGATGCAGGGCGGGGCCGGGGGACGCGGGGCCCTGTCGTTCGGCAAGAGCCGGGCGCGCCTCTTGGGGGAGGACCAGGTCAAGATCACCTTTGCCGACGTGGCGGGTGTGGAGGAGGCCAAGGAAGAGGTCGGAGAACTCGTCGAGTTTCTACGCGATCCCGGCAAGTTCCAGAAGCTCGGCGGCAAGATCCCGCGCGGAGTGCTGATGATCGGCCCGCCGGGAACCGGCAAGACGCTCTTGGCCAAGGCCATCGCAGGGGAGGCCAAGGTGCCGTTCTTCACCATTTCGGGCTCCGATTTCGTCGAGATGTTCGTCGGTGTCGGCGCCTCGCGCGTCCGTGATATGTTCGATCAGGCCAAGAAACACGCCCCCTGCATCGTGTTCATCGACGAGATCGACGCGGTCGGCAGACACCGTGGAGCGGGGCTGGGCGGCGGCCATGACGAGCGCGAGCAGACCTTGAACCAGTTGCTGGTCGAGATGGATGGCTTCGAGGGTAACGAAGGGATCATCATCATCGCCGCGACCAACCGGCCGGACGTCCTGGATCCGGCGCTGTTGCGCCCCGGGCGTTTCGACCGTCATGTGGTTGTGCCCTTGCCCGACATCCGCGGCCGCGAGCAGATCCTCAAGGTACACATGCGCAAGGCGCCGATCGCGGAGGATGTCAAGCCGACGATCATCGCCCGCGGGACGCCGGGATTCTCCGGGGCCGATCTGGCCAACCTCGTCAACGAGGCCGCGCTGTTCGCCGCGCGCGCCAACAAGCGGCTGGTGGAGATGGATGACTTCGAGAAGGCCAAGGACAAGATCATGATGGGGGCCGAGCGGCGCTCCATGGTCATGAGCGAGGACGAAAAGCGGTTGACCGCCTACCACGAGTCCGGGCACGCGATCGTCGGGCGCTCGGTGCCCTCCCACGACCCGGTCTACAAGGTGACGATCATCCCGCGCGGTCGTGCCCTCGGTGTCACGATGTTCCTGCCCGAGCAGGACCGCTTGAGCTACAGCAAGGAGCGCCTGGAGAGCCAACTCTGCAGCCTGTTCGGGGGGCGCGTGGCCGAGGAGGTGATCTTCGGTCGGTCGCAGGTGACCACCGGCGCGTCCAACGACATCGAACGGGCGACGGATCTGGCGCGTAACATGGTGACGAAGTGGGGCCTGTCGGAGAAGCTGGGGCCCTTGGCCTACAGCAAGGATGAAGGCGAGGTGTTCCTCGGGCATTCGGTCACGCAGCACAAGAACATGTCGGATGAGACCGCCCATGCCATCGACGAGGAGGTGCGGTCGATCATCGAACAGAGCTATGGCCGGGCCAAGTCCATCGTGGATTCCAACAGGGACAAGCTCCACATGATGGCGGAGGCGCTCATGAAGTACGAGACCATCGAGAGCGATCAGATCGACGACATCATGGCCGGCATTACGCCGCGCGCCCCGAAAGGTTGGTCGGAGGATGAGCGTCGTGGTCCCCCCAAGCCGGACGTGAAGACCACGACCCCGGAGCCCGGCAAGACCGATGGGGCGATCGGGGGACCCGCCAGCCTGCACTAGACACAAGCTCGACCGAAGTATGACATCGGCAAAACCCCCACCGCATGGTGGGGGTTTTGCTTTGGAGGCCGGATACACGCGCGCCGGCAGTCGTGCAGGGAGGTTCAAATGGGCGATAGCAGCAGAATCCACTTCGGCACCGACGGGATCCGAGGGAAGGTCGGAGAGCCGCCCATTACGCCGGATTTCGTGATGAAGCTCGGCTGGGCCGCCGGCCGCGTCCTGGCGCCGTCGGGGGGTGGCCGGGTGCTGGTCGGCAAGGATACCCGTATCTCCGGCTATATGTTCGAATCGGCGTTGGAGGCGGGTCTGTCGGCCGCCGGTGTCGATATCCTGTTACTAGGCCCCATGCCGACGCCGGGGATCGCGTACCTGACGCGGACGTTCCGTGCCCAGGCCGGGGTCGTCATCAGCGCTTCCCACAACCCCTACGACGACAACGGCATCAAGTTCTTCGGGAGCAACGGCATGAAGCTGCCGGATGAGGTCGAGGCGGCGATCGAGGAGGCGCTCGAGGCGCCGCTTGTGACCGTGCCCTCGGCCCATCTCGGCAAGGCGCATCGGATCGACGATGCCGCCGGGCGCTATATCGAGTTCTGCAAGAGCACCATCGGTACCGGCAGTCACTTGAGCGGCCTCAAGATCGTCGTCGACTGTGCCCATGGGGCGACCTACGGCATCGCCCCCAGCGTGTTCGAAGAGCTCGGCGCCGAGGTCGTGGCCATCGGTACCGAACCCGATGGCCTCAATATCAACGCAGAGCGCGGCGCTACCCATCCCTCGGTGCTGCGCGATGAGGTCATCGCGCGAGGTGCCGATCTCGGCATCGCCCTAGATGGGGATGGGGACCGCGTGATCCTGGTGGACCATGTCGGGGAGATCGTGGACGGCGACGAGATCCTGTTCGTCATCGCTCGCGAGCACCAGAAGAAGAACAAGCTGAACGGCTCCGTGGTCGGCACGCAGATGAGCAATCTCGGACTCGAGCGGGCGCTCAAGACCATGGGTCTCGATCTCAAACGGGCCAAGGTGGGTGACCGCTATGTGCTCGAGATGATGCAGAGCGGGGGATGGCGCCTGGGCGGAGAGTCGTCGGGCCATATCATCTGTCTCGACATCACCACGACCGGTGATGGGATCGTCTCCACCCTCCAGGTGCTCGAGGCCATGATCGTGACCGGCCAATCCTTGCACACCCTCAAGGCCGGCATCCAAAAATTTCCCCAAAGGCTGGTCAACGTGCGTTTGCCGCGCGCCGTTGAGGTACACACGCAGTCGCGCGTGCAAGAGGCGGTCAGAGAGGCCGAGGCGGCGTTGCGGGATCGCGGGCGGGTGCTGCTGCGTCCTTCGGGGACCGAGCCGCTGGTACGCGTCATGGTCGAAGGGCCGGAGCGCGGCGAGGTGGACCGCCTGGCGGAATGGCTCGCCGGGGTGGTCGACGAGACCATCCGCTCGCTGGCTGCGTAGGACTTGGCCCACTCCCTCCCCTGTCCGTGCTTTTTGCGGACGGGGGAGGGTCGGAGTGGGGGTCACGCGCAGACCAAGCTCTTTCCTGGTCGCGGCACCTTTACCCCCACCCTGACCCTCCCCCGCTCCGCAGGGGAGGGGACCGGTGTACGACTGGCTGCTTTGAGAACCTAGTGGCCGCCGCTGCCCTCAGGCGTCGCGCAGGAGCTCGTTGATTGCCACCTTGGCGCGCGTCTTGGCGTCCACCCGCTTCACGATCACGACGCAGTAGAGGCTGTAGCGCCCATCTGCGGAAGGCAGATTGCCCGAAACGACCACCGACCCCGGCGGGATGTGCCCATAGCTGACCGTGCCGGTCTCGCGGTCGTAGATCTTGGTGCTCTGCCCGATGTAAACGCCCATGGAGATCACCGCCCCGTTGCCCACGATCACCCCTTCGACGATCTCCGAGCGGGCGCCGATGAAGCAATCGTCCTCGATGATGGTGGGTGCCGCCTGGATCGGTTCCAGGACCCCGCCGATCCCCACGCCACCCGACAGATGGACGTTCTTACCGATCTGGGCGCAGGACCCCACGGTAGCCCAGGTGTCTACCATGGTGCCGGTATCGATATAGGCCCCGATGTTGACGTAGCTCGGCATCAACACCACCCCCGGCGCCACATAGCTGCCGAAGCGTGCCGTCGCGGGGGGCACGATACGCGTCCCCCCGGCTTCCAGCTCGGCCTGGCCCTGATCGCGATACTTGAGCGGGACCTTGTCGTAGAAGCGGCTGTGTCCACCCTCGATCAAACGGTTCTCTTCCAGCCGAAAGTACAGGAGCACCGCCTTCTTCAGGGTGGGGTCGACCACCCAGCGTCCGTCCTTCGGCTCGGCGACGCGGCGCCGGCCCGCATCCAGGTCCGCGATGCAGGCCTGCACCGCCGCTTTCAGATCCGGCGGCGCGTTCGCGGGTGTGAGCGCGGCGCGCTGCTCGAAGGCTTCGTCAATCATGTTCTGGAATCCGGCATTCTGGAACGCGGGCATATTCTAGTCTCCTGATCACGACCACTTTTCGATCGCGGTCGATGTCGCTTTGGCGTCGGGTGCTCACGAACCGCGGCGCCTAGCCAGCGCCGCATCGGCCCACCCCGGGGATCTGCTAGGCCGGGGATCTGATAGTATGGGCCGGGGTGGAGGACAAAGATCGCGAGGCCCTTGCGCCGTCGGGACATGAGATCCCGAACTGATATCTTGACAGTTTTATTGTTGCCCGGCGATGGCATCGGGCCCGAGGTGGTGGCGGCAGGCGCCAGCGTCTTGGAGGCCTTGGTCGCCCGGCATGGGCTCGAGATCACGCTCGAACAGGGGCTTATCGGGGGCGCCGCGCTGGATCGCTCGCAACGCCCGCTGCCTGCCGAGACCTTGGCGCAGGCCAAGCGCGCCCAGGCCATCCTGCTCGGCGCGGTGGGCGGGCCCGCATGGGACCGGGTGGATGCCTCGCTACGCCCCGAGAAGGGTCTGCTGGAGCTGCGCGCGGGGCTCGGTCTGTTCGCCAACCTGAGGCCCGCGACGCTTCATCCCGAGTTGGGCGGGGTTTCTCCGCTTAAGCCGGAGGTCGTCGAGGGACTCGACATCCTCATCGTCCGCGAGCTCTGCGGCGATGTCTACTACGGCGAGCCGCGCGGCATCCGGGTGCTCGACGGCGGCGAGCGTGAGGGTTACAACACCATGGTGTATCGCGAGGGTGAGATCCGGCGAATCGCGCGTGTGGCCTTCGATGTGGCCCGGCGGCGGCGGCGCCGGGTGTGCTCGATCGATAAGGCCAACGTCCTGGAGGCGACGCGCCTGTGGCGGGAGGTGGTTCAGGCCGTGGGGCAGGACTTTCCCGACGTGGAGCTGACTCACATGTACGTCGACAACGCCGCGATGCAGCTGGTGCGGCAGCCCACGGCCTTCGATGTCATGCTGACGCCGAATATGTTTGGCGACATCCTCTCGGATCTGGCGGCGGCAGTGACGGGCTCGATAGGCATGCTACCCTCCGCATCCCTGAACGATTTAAGATCAAAAAACCAGGGCGCTTGCGGGCTGTACGAGCCCATCCATGGCGCAGCGCCCGACATCGCGGGCCGCGACCTGGCCAACCCGCTGGCGACGATCCTGTCGGTGGCCATGATGCTGCGTCACTCCCTCGGCGCGCAAGCGCTCGCGGAGCGTGTGGAACGGGCCGTCACCCGTGTCCTCCAGGGTCGTCTGCGCACCCGCGACATCTACGCACCCGGAACCACCGAGGTGGGGACCCGTGCCATGGCTGAGGCCGTCCTCAGGGAACTGTGATCCCAGGGAAGTGTTATCCCAGGAACTGTGATCGGGGTTTCGAGAGGAGGGTCAAGCAGGATGAAGGTCTGGGCGCGATGAGCGGGCGATACAATGTAGCGGTGGTGGGGGCGACGGGGGTCGTGGGGGAGATCCTGCTGGCCATCTTGGAGGAACGCGAGTTCCCGGTGGCGAACCTGCACGCTTTGGCGAGCCGCCGTTCGGCCGGCACAGAGCTCGAGTTTCGTGGTAAGTCGGTGGTGGTCGAGGTCCTGGACGATTTCGACTTCGAGGGTGTGGATATCGGGCTCTTCTCCCCCGGTGCGTCCGTTTCGGCGGTCTATGCCCCGAAAGCCGCCGCGGCGGGCTGCGTGGTGATCGACAACACCTCCCAGTTCCGCTACGAGCCGGAGGTGCCCCTGGTCGTGCCGGAGGTCAACCCGCACGCCGTCGCGGAATACCGGAATCGCGGGATCATCGCCAACCCCAATTGCTCGACGATACAGATGGTGGTCGCGCTCAAGCCGCTCTACGACGCGGTGGGCATCGAACGCATCAATGTCTGCACTTATCAGGCGGTGTCGGGCACGGGCAAGGAAGCGATCGAGGAGCTGGCCGCGCAGACGGCGTCGCTCATGAACGGCAAACCGGTGGAGCCGCGCGTCTATCCCCGCCGGATCGCCTTCAATGTCCTCCCCCACATCGACGAATTCCAGGACAACGGTTACACCAAGGAGGAGATGAAGATGGTATGGGAAACGCGCAAGATCCTGGAGGACGATGCCATCGAGGTGAATCCGACCGCGGTCAGGGTACCGGTCTTTTACGGTCATTCCGAGGCCGTGCACATCGAGACACGAGACAAGCTCGGGGCCGATGAGGCGAGGCGCCTGCTGCGCGCGGCCCCGGGGGTCGTGGTGGTGGACGAGCGCGCGGCCGGTGGCTATCCCACGGCCGCGATCGAGGGCGCCGGGCACGATGCCGTTTACGTGGGCCGGATCCGCGAGGACATCTCCCATGCGCGCGGCCTCAACCTCTGGATCGTGTCCGACAACGTGCGCAAAGGGGCCGCCCTGAACAGCGTTCAGATCGCCGAGATCCTGGTAAAAGACCACTTTTAGACTATATTCTTATTGAGCTTTGTCATCATCGTGCGAACTAGCGATCGCGCCCGGAAAGACCCACGCGTTCTTACGATCCCGCGGGCGTGGCGCACCCGGACGTGCACAGCGCGCCCCGGCGCAGCAGCGTCCAATGCCTTAGAGATCACAAGCCACTAGAGATCGAACCATAGAGATCACATACGATGTACCGATTGGCCTATTGTCTGTCCCTCGCATTCCTTCTTCCCCAAGCCGCCGCGGCGCTCGGGCTCGGTGAGCTCAAGAAACACTCGGAGCTGAACCAGCCGTTCCACGCCACCATCGATCTGGTCGACGCGAACGCGGAAGAGCTCGACACGCTGCGGGTCAAGCTCGCCGATGCCGAACGTTTTCGTCGCGCGGGGATCGAGAGACCGCACGTGCTCTCACAGTTGCGCTTCGAGGTCGTGGAGACCAGCTCGGGGCCGGACCATATCAAGATCACCAGCCAGGCCCCCATCCAGGAGCCCTATCTCACGTTCTTGATCGAGGTCAGCTGGTCCAACGGGAGGTTGTTCCGGGAATACGCGGCGCTGCTCGACCCGCCGGTCTACGATCGCGCCACACAGCGCACTACCGCGCCCCAGGGCCGGGCCCCGGATGTGGCCAAGCCCGCGGCCTCCGGGCCGCCCCGGCGCCCGTCGTCGGGTGCCCCGCGAGCCGCCATGACAAGCCCGGGCAGCTACGGGCCGACCGTGCGCGGCGATACCCTGTGGGAGATCGCGCTCCGCGCCCGCTCGGATCGCTCCTTGACCGTCCAACAGGTAATGATGGCGCTCCTGCGTGCCAACCCGGACGCCTTTTTCCAGGACAACATCAATGCCTTGAAGGCGGGGGCGGTACTGAACATCCCGGACGCCTCGGTGATCGCGGCGGTGTCGCGCCCCGAGGCCGTGGCGCTGACGGGCCGACATTGGGCGCTCTGGGAACAGTACCGAGGCCACGTGGCGGGAACAACGGGGCGCGCACCGATCGGCCAGGTGGCGTCGACGGGGGAGGGCGGTGACCAGGCCATTGCCTCCGGATCCGGCGCGGCCGCCGATGCCGAGCTCAAACTGCTCGCGGCCAATACCGTAGGGACCGGAGGCGTGAGGTCCGACGCCGGTGGAGACCCCGGGAAGCTCCGTAAGGAACTCGATGTGGCGCAGGAGACCCTCACCAGCCAGAAGCAGGAGATCGGGGAGCTGAACTCGAAGCTCGCCGAGTCGGACGAGATAATCAAGCTGTTGCGGCGCCAGATCGATGTGAAGGACGCCGAGCTTGCGGCCCTGCAGGCCAGGGCCGCCGCGCCGCCCGTGGCCGGAACGCCAGAGGCGGCACCGGGTGCGACGCCGCCCACGGGGGTGCCGGAGACCGGGACACCGCCGGCTGCGGAAACCGGGGCCGCCGTACCCGATGGACCGGGCCCGGCTGCCGGATCGCCACCGGAGACGGCATCTCCGCAAGGCGCCGCTCCGGCAGCACCCCCGGAGGCCGCATCGCAACCCGAGGGGCCTGGCGAAGAGGCGCAAACGGGCGCCCCGCCCGGCACGGGGACCCCGGACACCGGTGCGGACGGTGCCGGGTCTGGCCCGGGACAGGCACCCGACACGGCCCCGACGGCGGGTGGGGTGACAGATAACGCCGGCGCCGGCCAGGCACCGCCCGCCGGCGCATCGCCCGACAGCCCCACCACAGGAGTCCCGGAAGCCTCTCCGGCGGTCCCGGCCGAAACGCCATCCGCTCAAGACAAGGGAGTCCTGGAGGCCATTCCGGGGGGTGCGATGACGTTGGCGATCGCCATCGCATTGATCCTGTTGTCGGTGGGCGTGGCGATGCGAAGGAAGCGGGCGGCCGAGGTGGCGCTGGTCGATGACGATGTTCTGGACAGCGAGCCGGAGCCCTGGGACACGGCCGCGAGGGAGGGCCTCCCACAAGAGGAGACCATGCCGAAAGGCCGTGCCGCCGTCGGCGAGACCACGGGCCCGGTCACGGTGTTGGGGATCGCCGATACGGTACCGCCGGTGGCGCCCGAGGCCGCGATCGAGCCCGAAGAAGAGGATCCGCTCTCGGACATCAATGTCTACCTCGCCTACGAGCGTTTCGATGAGGCCGAAGCGACCGTCAAGCAAGCCATCGCCGGTAATCCGGACGAGCACAAGCTCAAGCTCAAGCTGCTCGAGGTCTACTATGCGGCGGGGAACAATGCGGCCTTCGAGCAGTACGCCCGCGTGCTGCAATCCGCGGTGCATGGTACGGGTCCGCTCTGGCACAGTGCGCTGGCGATGTGGCAGGCCATGTCTCCCGAACGCGCGCTGTTCGCACCGGCCACCGGCGGCGAGCCCATCGTTGCTACGGCGCCGCCCCGTGAATTCATCGATATCAGCTCCACGAGCGCCGACACGCAAGCCCCGCCGCCGGCCGTCGGTCGAGAAAAATCGGTGCCGGCGGCGACCGCCGGTGGGCGGACGACACTGGAGGTACTGGATTTTGACCTCACCGGTGTCGGTACCTCGAGCACGCCCGATCGAGAGCGGGTCGTCGATGTTTCCACCGGCAACGAGCTGGAATGGGACGGCAGCGGGCTCGTCGTGGACACCGCCCGGGCCACCCAGGGCGGTGGGGCGCCCATCGATCTCGGTGCAAGCGGCGCACGTGAGGAGAAGGGTTCCGAGGTGCTGGACTTGACCGTAGGGGATGCACCAGGGCATTCATCCCCCGACAGTCCGGTCACTGAATCCGCCGGGGCCATGCCGACAGCCGACCGATCGGGAACCGCGTCGGCGACCGCCGAGCGGTTCGGCATGGCACCGGGGGCGGCCGCGACGGTCGATTTCGATTTCGGCGATGGTCCGGAGAAACAAACGCAGGATCCGGATCCGGGCTTGAGCCGCGCTTTGGAGGAAACCGGTGAGGTCATGTTCGACTTGGGAGCGACCACCGGCGACGCGTCCACCCCGGCGCGGGTCGATCCCTTACTCGGGGGCGAGACCATCGATCTGGAAGCCCCGGTATGGCCGGAGTCGCTTCTGGAGGCGGGGCGTGCAAGCGCGCGTTCGACGCTTGCCGACGGCCATCGTTTTTCGACGGCGCCCAATCGAGAGGAGCGAGACCGCATCAAGGAAGACTCGGTGGAGTTCGACCTTGGCGACATCGACCTCGAGGTGGTCGAAACCGGACCCTCCGATCTCGTCGATACGGCGACCGTTGCGGATACCTTGGGCTTGGGGGGGCCCAGGGCATCCGTACCGCCGGCATCCACGGCGCCGGCGTCCACCGTCGACCTATCGCTCGGCTCCGGGCTGGTTCTCGACCCGGGGGCACTCGAGCCGGGGGATGACGGTATCGGCTTGGACCAGGACACGTCTTCCGAATCGGACGTCAAGCTCAATCTCGCCAAGGCCTATATCGAGCTCGGCGATGCCGAGGGTGCCCGCGCGATCCTTCAGGAGGTGAGCCGAGAGGGCACGTCCGCAGAGCGGGATGAAGCCGCGCAGTTGCTGGCACAGATCGCTTGACCCTATGGGCTTGACCCTATGGGCTTGACCGCATGGGCTTGACCCGTGTGGGCTTGAAAATTTGGGCTTGAAGGTGGTGCCCCTTGTGTCAGGTTTGGGCGGGCCTCTATGACCCGGCGC
>Ga0299907_10000660_pt1 | contig 17658 bp, 12 predicted proteins | sample RVTome_16_FD_198680 | JGI IMG/M metagenome (GOLD analysis project Ga0299907, IMG submission 198680) | Soil microbial communities from uranium-contaminated site in the Upper Colorado River Basin, Wyoming, United States - RVT152D67 (version 2) ...
TCCCACTGTGGGACGGAAACGCTTGTGGCCGGATCGCCGACGTCCTGGACCGTGACGTTCCACTGCTCGACTTCGTCCCGCCGGCTCTGAGACTGGGTGATTCACAGGAGTTCCACGCCGGCCGACGACCGGTCAAGGTCTCCACCGCGCGCCGGGCGGTCGGTGACAGCGGCGAGTGGCCGCAGGCAGGCACCGTTCTATGAGCACCTCCGCGTCGACCGTACTGGCCACGCCCGGCGCGACCGTGCGCCACGCAACCGGTGAGGCGATCGCATCCCTTCGCGACAGCTGGCTCGCCCTGTCCCCGAGCCGCCTGGATGCGGACCCCGACTATCTGGCCGCCGTGTCGGCCGTGCGGCCGGAGGTGATCTCGCCCTATGTCGCCACGCTCGAGCACGGGGGGTCGCCGATTGCGATGGCCGTGGGGCGGCTCGAGACGTACTCCCTCCCCTGCAAGGTCGGCTACCAACACATCAGGCTGCCGAAGCTCCGCACGGTGACGATCGTCGACGGCGGGATGCTCGGGGAGCTTGCCGGCGGCAATGCCGAGCGGCTTGTGCGCGAGTTGGTCGCGGTTGTCGACAACGGCGAGGTCGAGGCGCTGGCGTTCCACAGGCTGACGATCGGCTCACCTGCCCATGCCGCGGTGCTGCGCCTCGGCGACGGCCTCTCCCGCCGGCGCTTCCGGATCGATGCCCCCAGACCTCGATGGCTGCTGGACCTACCCGACTCGCGCGAGGACTATCTCAAGTCGCGGTCACGCAGCACCCGCGAGTCCCTGCGCCGCTATGAGAAGCGGTTCGAGAAGGACTTTGCCGGACGCATCGAGGTACGCCGGTTCGATACGGCCGAGGACCTCGACACCATGGTCGCCGACATTGAGCCGGTGGCGGCGAAGTCCTACCAGCGCTCCCTCGGAGTCGGGTTCGCCGACAACCGCGAGTTCCGCGAGTTGATCGAGCTCGGCATGCAGCGCCGCTGGTTCCGAGCCTGGGTGCTCTACGTCGATGGGGTGTCCGCAGCGTTCTGGTTCGGCTTCGGCTATGCGGGAGTGTTCAGCATCGGATCACCGGGCTACGACCCCGCACTCGGCGACTACCGCGTCGGCAACTACGTGCACCTGCGGATGATCGACGATCTCTGCCAGGACCCGTCGATCTCTTCCGTCGATTACGGCACCGGCGATGCCGAGTATAAGCGCCGGTTCGGAAGCTCCAGCTCGGACGAGCAGGATGTCCTGCTGTTCGGGCGGGGGCTGCGTCCCCTCGGCGCCCGCGTGGTACTCGACGTTGCCGCAGGCGTGAACCGGACGGCCAAGGCGGTGCTGCGTGGGCGACAGGCGGAGGCGACCAGGAGGCGATGGCGCCACCGGTCGGCCGGTCGCTCCACCCGCCCCGCGGCACCGTTGCCAGAGGGTTCAGCTGGGGAAACGGGGACGCCGAAATGACCACCGTTCTCGTTATAGGCGCGGTGCTCTTCGGGCTCCCGGGTCTTGCGACCGCGCTCCATCTCGGTTTGCTGGCGCTCGCGTCGCTCGTCTACCGCGAGCGAGTTCCGCAGGCCGACAACGAGATGCGGTTCCTCGTGCTCATTCCGGCCTACAACGAAGAGAGCGTGATCGGCCGATGCCTCCAGGCCATCGAGGACGACCGACGAGAGCGCGATTCGGTGCTCGTCGTCGCCGACCGCTGTACAGACAGCACCGCCGAGATCGCCCGGGCGTTCGGCGCCACCGTCCTGGAGCGACACCCCGACGAGCAGCCCGGGCGTGCCGCGGCGCGCCAAGCCGGGCTCGAGGCCGCCCGCGGCTTGGAGTGGGACGCCGTCGTGATGCTCGACGCTGATTCGGTCGTTGAATCCGGCTTCCTTGGCTCCTGCGAGCGGGCATTGGTCGCCGGGGCCCCCGCCGTCCAGGCTCGGAGCGAGAGTCGCGGTGGACGCGGCCTCGGGGCCGAGGCGTCGCTCGCCGCATTTGCCCTTCAAGGCATAACCATTCCGCGCGGTCGCGATCGGCTCGGCCTCCCGGTCCGCCTCCGCGGCACGGGCATGGCGCTCCGACGCGACGTCGCGCTGTCCCACCGGTTCGGTGCGCCGGCATCGGAGGACCTCGTCTTCACGCTCGATCTGCTGCTCGACGGCATCCGTTGCGCCCATGTCGAGTCGGCTCGGCTCCATTCCGACGGCGCCCCCGACTGGACGGTGTTCGGCGAACAGAAGGTCCGCTACGAAGCGGGACGCATGTCGGCGGCCCGGGCGTATGCCGGGCCACTGCTTGCCCGCGCCCTTCGGCACCGCGACGCCGCCTGCCTAGAAGCGGCTTGGTTTCTGGCCACTCTCCCATTTGCCATGGCGGTCCTGTCGGCGGCGGGTGGCGCAACCCTTGCGGCACTCGCGGGATCGTGGCCGGTGGCCGCGGTCATGTCGGCCGCCCTCCTCACACTGGTCCTCACGCTGGTGATCGGCCTGGTCCAAGCCGGAGCCGGGCTACGAACGTGGCTGGCGCTGCTGGCTGCGCCGTGGTATGTCGCCTGGAAGGCGGCGGTGCAGCTGCGCGCGCTCGCGAGCGTGCTCCGACGCCGCGACTACTACCCACCGACGGCGCGCGCCTGATGCCGGCCATCCCCATTGCTCCCCGTCCACCTTGGAGGTCCGAGGCGTCGTGCGACATCGCCGTCGTCGTCGTAACCTTCAACAGCGCGACGCACGTCGACCGGCTGCTGGCGTCGTTCGACCCGGCGCTGGGCGACCTCAGGTCCCGGGTGGTCTTCGTCGACAACAACTCGTCGGATGACACGGTTGCCCGGCTCCGCGCCGACGGCAGAGCCGAGGTCCTCTGTCGACCGGACAACCGCGGCTTTGCGGCGGCAGTCAACATCGGGCTGGCGCAGACGACGGACGCGCCCGCCGTGCTCATCCTCAACCCGGATCTGGCCTTGGGTGCTGGCTGTGTCCCGACACTCCTCGCCGCCGGCCGCGATCCCGGCGTGGGGATCGTCGTGCCCCAGATGCGCACGCCCGGCGGCGCAATCTTCAGATCGCTCCGACGGGAACCGACCGTTGGCCGGGCCCTGGGTGTCGCCGTGATGGGGGGACGGGTCGCCAGTCGTTTCGCCGGACTTTCCGAGACCGTCGGCGATGACGGGTCGTATCTGACGCAGGGCGACGTCGATTGGGCGACCGGCGCGGCCATGCTCATGACGCGCGAGTGCGCCGATGTCACCGGTCCCTGGGACGAATCGTTCTTCCTCTACTCCGAGGAGACGGACTTCGCCTACCGGGCGCGCCGGGCAGGGTTCCGCGTACGCTTCGAGCCCGCTGCAGTGGTGACCCACACGGGAGGTGACGGCATGACGTCACCCCGACTTAGGAGCATGATCGCCCTCAACCGCGTCCGCTACTTCCGGCGCCGGCACGGGCCGGCCTGGAGCGCGGTGTTCTACTCCTCGGTGCTGCTCAACGAGCTCAGTCGCAGCGCCACTGGCAACCGAGCCGCCCGGGCCGCCGCCCGCGCCCTCGTCAATCCACGTGCCCGTCCCCGGGAGCTCTCGTGCTCAGGTCGCCTGCTCCCGCGCTGACCCGGGCCGTGGGCCGAGACCTCCGTCCGGCAAGCAGCAGAGCACGATGAGCCCGCGATCATCGCCGCGATGGATCCGCCGGACACTGGAGGCTCATACGGTGCGAGAGAGTGACAGGGAGTCGAGACAGTGATCTCCATCCTGAAGCGGCCAGCTCGGGCCGTCTCGATTGCATCGCGGCGGCGAAAGATCGACCTCCTCACCTCTGCCATCGAACCGGGTTCGCGCGTCCTGATGGTCGGAGTCAGCATGCAAGACGGTATCGGCAGCACATCAGTGGTCGAGCGAGGACTGAAGGACCACTGCGAGGTCGTGGCGCTTACGTATGAACCGGTCGAGGCAGATACCCTTGGCGCACCCCTCGTTCGGGCGGACGGACGTCGCCTGCCGTTCGCGTCAGGCAGCTTCGACTATGTCGTGTCTAACGCCGTCATTGAGCATGTGGGAGGCCCGGTCGGAGCCCAGCAGATGATTGTCGAGAGCGGTCGGGTTGCTCGTCGAGGCTGGCTGCACTTCACGCCGAACCGTCGCTTCCCGTTCGAGACGCACACTGGGGTGCCAGTGTTGCACTGGTTACCCACGCGACTACGGGAACCGCTCTTCGCAAAGCTCGGTCGGCCATTCCCACTTGACCGGTATTGCCTGTTCACCGCGCGGTCTCTGCGCCGGCTGGATTCCTCCGTGGCCGTGCGCCCGGCTACAGGGCGGTTCCCGGCACTCACGTTGCTCGCGTCCGGGCGTTCGTCTACGGGCTGACTCAGGGCGTCGGGGTCCGTCTGCAGAGATTCAGGGATTGTGCGGCGCGTGCCGCACCCAGCCATCGCCGCCGTCCAAGCCTCAGAAAGCGATCCGGCTGATGCCGGTCACGGGGGTGGGGGCGGTGGTGGCGGTGGCTCCGGGTCGAGTGCGGCCGCTGCCGTCGTGGTCGTGGTCGGCGGTGGCTCGGTCGTCGTCGTGGTCGGGGGCGCCGTGGTTGTGGTCACAGGTGGCACCGTCGTCGCCGGCGGCACCGTCGTCGCCGGCGGTCGCGTGGTTGGGGGCGTCGTGGTGGTCGGGGCGGGACCACCCATCGACGGGACCGTGGTCGGCAACGAGCTGGACCCAGTGGATCGGGGGCTCGAGGTGATCGCCATGTCCGGGTCAGTCCTCAGCGGACGGACCATTGGACCGGTGTCGGTCTCCGGATCAACGATGGCGATGATCCTAGGGCGAGTGGCGGTAGCGGCCGACGGCTCGCTGGCATCGGTGTCGCTCGCCGGGCCGGTCGTCGACGTGCTTGGCGACATGGCGGGCGGGCCGACCACCACCCGCGCCCCAGCGGCCTGCGGATCACTCGTGCCGTCCCGTCCGACACCGAGAAGAGCCAATCCGCCGAGCATCACGGACCCGACGCCGACACCGACGGCGGCCGCGCGCCGACGCGCATCGGGGCGCCGGGGTTGCGAGCCCGGCACACCGCCAACGAACTCCGCGAGCGGGCTGTCGACTGCCCAGTGGTCGTCGCCCGCGACGACCTTGACGGGTTGGCTGCCGACGGCACCGATCCTCAGATCGTCGACGACTCCAACACCCCCATTCGCCCACGCTGGGTCACTCGCGGGTGGAATCGGCAGCGGCTGGAGGTGCGCTTCCCGGTACAGGTCGGGCCCTCCATCAGCGAGTGGAGACGCTGCCTCGACCCGGCCCCTCGACGTCTGCACCAACTTCCACAGGGCGCCCGAGAGGCCGAGACAGAGAGGGATGACGCCTGCGAACATCAGGAACGAGAAGGAGTCGAACGTGATCGCCGCGACGGCGCTTGCCAGGCTCGTCGCCGCGACCGCCTGCCCCAGGTCGCGAACAGTCAAGTCCTTGCTGCTGTGACGCGCTCCCCGCCCGAGGAAGGCGGTCGCGAGGATGTAGCCGATCACCACCAACAGACCGACGAGTCCGATTTCGATGGCCGTCAGGAGGTACTGGTTGTCCAGGACTATGTAGCTGCCAGCGACAAAAGTCCCAGGTCCTCGACCGAACCACGGTGACTGCCGTATGAACTCGCCGACGGTCGCGTAGTCGTCGGTGCGGTACGAGATGCTCGTATCCGAGCCGGCGTTCACGAACAGTCCGCCGAGGGTCCCGAGGAGCCCTGGCGTGGTGGCGTACGTCACCACGATGAAGGCCGCTACCACCGCCAATGCCCGAGGCCGGACCCTGGGGTCCAACCCGATGAACACCACGATGGTTGCGACCAGCGCCGCCAGGACCGCGGAGCGCGACACGGCGACCGGAATCCCGGTCACGATCGCCGCCACGGGCAACCACCGGCGCGTCGCAGAACGAGCCAGGTCGAAGCGGCCTAGGTGCAGTGCGATGGGCAGCGTCATGGCGATGACGCAGCCGAATTCGATCGGATGGGTGGCTGTGCCGGCCGGACGGCGGAAGCCCGAGCGGTCCTGGATCGAGACGAGGTCCGCGTTCTGGTGCAGGAAAGGGATCCTGCTCACGTTCTCGGCGAAGTCGATGCCGAAGCGGAACTGGAAGAATCCGATGAGCGCCATGACCGCCACCGCGATCACGAGGGTTCGCAGCACGCGGTAGAGGTCCTCCCGATCACGAAGACCCTCGGCCGCCAACAGCGCCACGCCACCCCACGCGAAGAGCTGGATCAGCGCTCGATCGGACGCCAACAGCTCGACCGCCGGCACGTACCGCACGTGTGCCACCGCGTAGGACAGGAGCGTCGTGGCGACCAACGCGCCCATCACCACCCGCACGGGCACCACCGTGCGGCACAGGTAGGTTCCCGGGGTGAGCACCCCTACGGCCCAGAGCATGAGGGCGACCAGGGCGACCACCGTCGCCGGCGTACCCACGCCACCGAGGGGTTCGATGATCTGGGTCGGTGGGATCAGAACGAGGAGGACGACGTAGATCCGAAGGATCGTGACCGGAGCGCCACGCTTCGGCGCGGCGGATGCTTCGACGTCGGGCGCCGAGCGGGCATCAGGTCGGTGATCGGTAACGGCAAGCACGGTCACCGATCGGGAGTCGAGCGATCCCCGTGGTCGTCGGACGAAGGTCCGTCGGAGGCGTCGGGCAGTGAGGGTCGCCGGTGTGGCCGACGACCGAGGGGTGCCACGGCGCGGCCCCAGGCGGGCGAACCGTTCCGGCCCTCGCGACCGGCGGCGCGAGGCGAGCCGTCGGGGACGATGCCGGTGCTGTCGAACGACCCGCTCGACCCCGACACCCCGAGGCCCCTGCCCGCGGCCTGGGAACGAGCGGACCCCGGCACCACCGGCGTCCCGGTCGACGCCGCGGAATCGTTCGACCCCCGTGTCTCCACAACCTCATCCTCGGCATCAGAGTCACCCCGACCCCGAACCGCCGAACCATTCGACCCCGCCGCCTCCACAACCTCATCCTCAGCATCGGCATCGACCCGACCCTGCACCGCCGAACCATTCGACCCCGCCGCCTCCACAACCTCATCCTCAGCATCAGAGTCACCCCGACCCCGCCCTGAGGCGGCCCGCCGCTGGCCGACGATCTCAGCGAGCACGGCGAGCCCGAGCGTGCCCAGCCCACCCACTGCCAACACTGCGATGGCTGCTCGCATCGTGCTGCTGTACATGGCCGTGGCCGTGGACGGGGCTTCCAGGGGAGCGCTGCTGATCAGGTACTCGGGGTCGGCGCCCTGCTCCACCTGGAGCTCCGACAGGACCGTGCCGGCATCGTCGAGCACGACCTCGGTCGATCGCATGGCCGACGCTGCATCCGGGCCCTTCCCCGTTATCTCGAAGACGGGATCACGCGCAAACTCGCTGGTCACGATGCCGTAGCCGGCCACACCGTGCTGCGCCAGCTCGTCACGCTTCGAGTCGCTGTTCATCTTGCGCGTCAGGATGTCGGTCACGATGGCGATGTCGCCGTAGCGGGTGAACGGGTTCTGGCCGATCTCCGACGGCGCCGGCGCCGCAGGATTGTTCTCGAGGTCGGGAGCCTCGCGGGGATTCAATAGGACGATCGATCCCGTGGCGTTGTACGTGGGGGCCGAGACCTTGACGACACCCACGAGTCCGACCAGGGTGAGCAATGCGGCAGGAGCGGTTACGCGCCAGTGCCTGGCGAGCAGCCGCAGTAGGGATAGCACGTCCATGGATACCGCCCGAGTGTTGTTCTTCATGTCTGAGCCCGATTGAGCCATCTGTACACTTCTGCCTTGAGACGCTAAGGGGCGGCTGGTCACCGATGAGCTCGCCCGACTGACCTAATGATTCCACAGGACGGCCGGCGTCGGCGGACACGAACGACCGGCCGCTTAGCCATCACTCTGGCCCCGAACTCGTCGCTGACATCGACATGACGCGGCGCGTCGTACCCACCCGGGAACGCCCGACACCCGCCCCCATCCTGAAGGCGAGCGGGACCCTGGCGACCACCGAGGGGTCGCTCTTCAGCGCGGCGGTGACCTGACACTCGATTCCGCGGGGCGGGCTCTCCGGCGCCGTGTACATCCCGGCTGCCGTGACGGTCCCGCACCTCGCCTCGCCGGAGGAGTCGAGGACCAGGAGCCAGTCGTCGGTACCGTCGCTACGTAGTCCCGGGGTCGTGAACCGCCGCATCCCCTCGTTGGGGAGCGCGTAGCCATCGCTGATCGCGAGGTAGGTGCCGGTGGAGGGGTCGAACCAGCGGGCGCGCACCGGTCCGGCCAGCGCAGTCATGTCGACCTGGAACCTCCGGGCGCCCCTGTGCGTGACGGGGACGTAGGCGAGGAGCCACTCGTGGTCGTCGGTCCGGGCGGACGTGATGTAGTCGGAACCTCCCCACATGCCCCGCCCGTGGGTGACCAACGTGGTCCCGGCGAAGCCGGAATCGGTGCCGGAGGGCCTGAGCTCCCACCACGGCAGCGAGGCGAAGAGGTCGAATGCGTAGACCGAGTAGTCGGCGCCCGGGCTCGTGAGCGCGGCCGGGAAGTCGTGCCACTGCCACACGTCGCGCGACCCGAACCCGTCGCCGGCGGTTCCGCCTCCCAGCACCGACCAATACCGGCCACGCCTCGTCTCCCAGGGCTCCCGGGTGAAGTGGCCCGTGTTGTCCTCGTACTCGTATGTCCCCTCCTGCATCCACGCCGGCTTCCGGGGTAAGAGGTCCCAGGCGCGTTCGGCCGTCTCGTATACGTGTCCCTCGCCGTCGGGGCCGTAGCCGTAGAAGCTGTTGAGATCGACAACGCGACCGAAGCCCGGGACCTGTCCCGGGATCTCGTCGGGACTGGAGGGCTCAGCCATGAAGAGCTGCGTTGCGCCCGCCGCCTTGATCCCCCGGGCGATCGCCCGCGCCCGGGCCGCGCCCTCGGATCCGTCGGGCGGCGTGAAGTCACCGAGGCCGAGCCAGATGACGTTCGCCTTGTCCTTGTAACGGGCCCCCAGCCAGCGGCCCCAGTCGAAGAGCGCCTTCCGGCCCGGCTGCTCCATCACCTCGCGGTACCAACCCTGGTCTCCGCCATCGAAGCCCAGGTACGTGTAGGCGAGCATCACGACCATGCCGTGCGCCGCCGCCTTGTCGATGATCGAGTCGATCCACTGCCAGTACCGCTCGGACGCGGGGGACGTGCCCGCGGTGGAGAAGTCACCGGGCGCATCGAATGGCGGGTCACCCTGCGCGTTGGCCGGGGCGTTCGGAGCCGCGTCGTAACCACCGGGGTGCACCATCGCATGGAGATAGAACGCGTTGAACCCTTGAGCGCTGCGGGTCTCCAGGTACCGGTCGACCTCAGCGGGTGTCGCCTGCGTGGACATCAGCCAAGCCGCGTCCGCCTGGATGCGCCACGGGCGGTCCTGCTGATCGACGAGGTGACGGCCATCGGCCCCCACCCTCAGCGGAAACTCGGGTGCGGCTCCAGTGGACGCCCGCCCCGACTCGGCGATGCCCCACACGACATCCTGGTCACCCACGACGGAGAACTGCCGGGACTCGCCCGCCTCCATGGCCGCCCGCTGCGGTGTGATCGACAACGGATCGTCCCTGCGCCCGGCCGCCTGACCACCCCCACAGGAGCACAAGCCGACGGTCACACCTACGGCCGCAGCCCTGATCAGTGTGCACGCGGTCATGACCCGACCACCCGTGGTCGAAAGCGTTGTCGCGCTGAACCCACCGCGCGGCGCTTCAGCTCGCCCCCGATGACGCGCCATTGTCGGTTCGAGAACAGCCAGCGGGCCACCAGCCCGCTCCCGGCCAGCTTCTCGTGTACTAAGAGCGGGGACGACACCACGGCTTCGAGGTATCCCATCAGCGTGCTCGTTCGATCCAGCGGGTACTGGTCACCGCGATCGGGGTTGTACCAATCCGCCAGCTGGTCGGGGCTCACGTTCGCCACCCCGGAGGTTGCCTCGTGGATGCGCAGGCGGAAGAGCGGCTCGCTCACCCCGGCGAAGCCACCGAGGAGTGCCAGTTCGGCCATCAGGACCTGGTCGGACGCGTCGTAGTTTCGGATGAGACCAGTCCGTACGAGCGCATCGCGCCGGATCACCCCGAACTGCCACTTGGCGAACGATCTCGTGGGGTCGGCCAGGAGATCGTTCAGCCGGCCGATCGGTTTCGGGTGGTTCCTCCAGCGAACGCCGCGGTCGACCCGGGGCAAGGGCTCTCCGGCGCCGTCTATGAATATGGTGCTCGGGAATGCCAGCACGTCGGAGGGCGAGCCATCTAGTGCCGCAACGCAGCGCTCGACGAAGCGCGGCTCGCAGACATCGTCATAGGCCGCCCACTTGAAGAACTCACCGCCGGTGTTCTCGACAACGAAGCGGTAGTTGGCGGCAACGCCGCGGTTGCGAGGCTGCCGGTGGTACCGCACCCGCTCGTCGAATTCGCAATACGCATGGCAGATGTCCAGCGTCCGATCGGTCGACGCGTTGTCGGATATCAGGATCTCGAGGTCGCGGTAGGTCTGGGACAACAGCGAATCGAGGCAGGCCTCGAGATACCGGGCACCGTTGAAGACGGGCACGCCGATCGACATGCGTGCCTGCCCACCCGGGCGGGGGGCTGGGGTCTCGAGCGGCTTGCTGCCGGCGACGACGAAAGCTTCAGTCATGACGGCCCCGGGCGGAGGACCTGGAGAATGAACTCGATCTGGCGCCGGAGGTCCGCCCACCACAGCACCCTCATCGACACGAGGAATGCGACCAGCCCCGCCACCGATGCCGCCACGAGCACGGAGAGGTCGCCCACCTGATCCCGCAGCATCGTCGCGACCACGAGCCAGGCACCGACAAGGGCTGCGGTGCTGGTCGCGGCGGGAGCGAGCTGGCGTAGGTAGGCGCGAACGGACAACGGAATCAGGCGCTGGACCATCACGAAGCGGATGGGGTTGAGAAGGGCCCCTTGGACGAGGAAGCAAGCGGCCATGCCGGCGATTCCCCACTGGAGACCGATCGCGAACGTCGCCAGGGCAATCACGGTCGTGAACAGCGCCCAGCGGAACTCCCAGTCGGCTCGTCCGGCCGCCTGAACGACCGGGTTCGTCAGCGCGATCAGGAGGAAGAAGACGCTGTGTGCCGCCAGGAGCTGCAGCGGCAGGACCGCTGCGTCCCAGGCGTCGCCGAAGGTAATCGGTACGGCGAGAGGTGCACACAAGATGACGAGCGTCATCGGGAGTGACGCAAAGAGCGCCACGCTTGCACTCGCCTCGAGGAAGTAGCGCACCACCCGTTCCTTGTCGTCCTGAAGACGGGAGAACATCGGGAGGATCACGCGATCGCCCGTCTTGCCCAGCGTCTCTATGGGCACCACCAGCACGCGTCCGGCAAGCCCATAGAGTGCCAACGGGGTCGCGCCCAGGAATCGCGCTATGAGCACCTTGTCGCCATTGTTGGACAAGTAATTGATGATGTCCGAGCCCATCATGCGCGAGCTGAAGGACCAGAGCCCACGTGCCGCAGCTGGTGACCATGTCGGCGGCGGAAGTCGTGCCGCGCCCAGGACCATGGCCAGATAGATCGTGTCGAGCACGAGGATCTGAATCACGAGCGCCCAGTAGCCCGCCCCATTCATGGCTGCGGCGATGGCAATCGCACCGCTTATGGCAGTGCTCGATATCTCCGCCATGCCCAGGGCGCGAAAGCGCATCTGGCGAGCGAGCATGGCAGTGGGCACGACCGCGAGGCCCTTCAGGACCAAAGAGATCGAGATCACTCGCAGTACGCCCGTGAGCTCCGGGGTTCGGAAGAAGTTGGCGAGCACGGGGGCACCGAAGACCGTCGCCACCCCCAGTAGCAGTGCGGTGGCGATGGTCAGGGACTGTGCTGTGCCGATCCCGGCCCGATCGAGGTTCCGGCGCTGGATGATCGTGACGGGCAGCCCGAGGTTCAGGAAGATCGTGGCGATGGTGATGTAGATGGTCGCCTGCGCCACGATCCCGAAGTTCCCCGGGCCGAGCATGCGCATGAGCAGGACGACGAAGGCCATACGGCCGGCGAGCGTTCCGATGGTGGCTATGAGGCTCCAACGAACGCCGCCGGCTACATCCGGCCGGTCGTCCTCTGCGGCGGCGATCACCGTGCCCGGATCGTCGCGAACCGGTTGCCAGGGTTCCTCGAGGGCCGTCGCCGGTGCGCTGAGCATCGCATCGTGGAGCGCTCTCGCCGCCACGCGGACGTCGGCCTTGACCTGGCCGGCGATCGGCGCCTGGACGGCCGGGGAGGTCCGATCGAGCGCCAGGTGGCGCGGCACCCAGCGGTCGTCGACGGCGAGGCCCGGAGCCTGCCCCGGACCCTCGTCGACCGCCGTCATCTGTCGGACCCTGCCACGTTGGCGACACCGGCCCGATCGCTCAGTTGGCCGTCGGCGCCAAGGGCGATGCTCAGCAGGTCATCGTATCGTCGTTGCCACGAACTGGCGTCGATGAATGCAAGTCGCTCGCCCTCCGACAGGGGACCTCGGGCGAGCGCATCGGCCACCCCGTCCGCGAAGGTCTCGTCTTCGCGGACCCTGACAATGCTGGGATGAACGGCATGCACGGGTGGCAAGTCGGTAGCCGCCACCGGGCGGCCCCCGGCGAGGTACTCGTAGAGCTTGAGCGGGCTCATGGCGGCCGTGATCCGCATCCTGCGGTGCGGCATGACACACACCTCCGCGGCGTGCACCACGCTGGCGACCTCCGCGCGGCCCACCGGCGGCTCGATCCGGATGTTCGGCACGTGGCGCAGCGGATCCACGGCCGCTGGGTCGCCGACGGGCCCGAGGAGCACGACCGTGCCCTGGGAAAAGCGCGCGGCGACCTCGCGGACCGCCGAAACGTCGAGGCGATCGTCCAGCACCCCCACATATAGGATGCGGGGCGACGGCAGCGCTGCGAACCATGACGGCGGCGCAGGCGGCGAGCGCCACTCCTCGGGAGCCACGCCGTTGGGAATGACGGCGCTGGGGCCGGTCGGCATGATCCGGTCGACGATCGCCTGCGACACGGCGACGACCCCCCGCCCGGATCGGCGGACGCGGGCGTACGCCTCGTCGTAGGCCGGCCACCAGCGGCGAAGGGGCAGTCCCGATGCCCACTCGTCCCAGGCGTAGAAGGTGACCTGACGGGCCCACCGCAGCGGGGCGAAGCCCGCCACGAAGGGGCTGGTGGTGATCACAGCCGGATGGCTGGCCCCGAGCCGGGAGGCTGCCTGCTCGAGGGCGCGGTCATAGGCGGCATAGGCCCGCTCGAGCGCGCGAATCGAGGTTGGGTCGCGCCGTCGTAGGCGATGGGGCTCGACGAGGGTTCGGCGGGAGTCGTCGGGAAACGGTGCGGACCGCTGACCTGAGAGACGCCGAGCCCACTGGATCGGTGCGCTCCGATACGGGTTGGCGACCAGCACGTTTCGAATCGCCGCGCTGTTCAGAAGGGTCACCAACAGTCGATCGCCCGGCATGTACATCTCGCGACCCACTGCATTCGTCCACGTCTCGCGGTAAAACGTGAAGACGACATCGTGGCCGCCGGCCGGACCAGCGGGTGCTTCCGCGCCCCGTTGGGCCGATGTCGCGCCGAGGCCACCGCGCGTCGTGGTTGGTCGCGGAAAGACCACAAATGCCGCCCTTGTTCGTCGTCCCGTCACCCACAAGTGTCCCCGCCCCGGATGAAGCGGCGCTTAAGGGAAGCTGAGGGGCGGCTGAAGACCGAGCGCTCCGCGGTGACGCCACGCCCCTGAGCGGCGGCTCAAGATTCCTTGGGGTGAAGCCGATGCCAGGTCTGGTGCCCACGCCTGCCAGGGCGGAACGCCGAGCCTACGGGCGGTCATCGCCAGTCGCAGCGGCTTGACGGGCACCACGGGCTGATGCGACCGCCAGCAAGACGCTGGCCTCCGGTTCAAACCCGTCTACCAATTTCTATAGGCAAGCCAAGCTGCATCGACGAGGGGGCTGGAATGCGATCCGTCGTCCTTGCTGCTGCCATGCAACTCCGGGAAGCGGCCGCATTCCTTATCGGCTTGGCAGCTGTAGCTTGTAAACGTCGAACCGCCAGCCAGATCAGGATCAAGAACGCACTCGTCCGGTCGCGACGGATCAGGCCCACCCCCCTGTGATACTGGCGCGCAGGGATCCGGCTGGGTCCACGTTCCTTGGTCGACCCATCTGTCGGAATACTGAAGGTTTGCATCGTCGTTCCATACCTCTGACAGGCCAGGAATCAACCTGACAACCAGCGCACTACCCTTCATCGCCTGCGCGGTACAACAACCTTGGTACCACTGGCCCGGAACCGCTCCGCCGTCGATAATGCGATACGGATCTACGATCGTCCTGGTAGCTTGATCGGTAAGATCAGTCCAATACTCCGACTCGGGACCGGTTGGCTGTCCCCAAAGCGGTACTCCCGGTTGGGTCGTGCTGGCGGGCAACACCTGGCCGCTCTCGGCGAATGCATCCCGGGGAGAATCTGCTATCGTGTCCTTGACCGTTTGACTGTTCAGTATCAAGCCAGCAAAGGCCGCTGGCAACTTGAACCCTAGGTCGATCCCACCGGTTGCCGGCCACTTTACGCCCGCTGCTCGCTGGGCATATATGTCGATGCCATACTGCGTCAACGCGACGGCTACTTGCCTTCTGTCGGCCTCCGAATCGCCCGGCTTGACTATCAACATTCTTAGGAATGACTCTACGTTAACGTTTGAAACGTCTGGGCCGTACGGATCCACAAGTCCGCCAAAGTTGTCTATCGGGTGGATCTCATCTCCGGTCCAATCTGGTATGTGACCCAATTGGACGCTATTGACGCTATCTCGGGCCACAGCCAAAGTCGGCGAACTTGCATCAATTTCCGCCGTCGGCGACAAGCGAGGAAGGATGCTCAGGTTTGCATCCATGTCGTCCGTTGAGAACAGTGGTTTGTCGTTACCGTAATACGGCGGTCTGAACGACGCCACGCCGTTGGCCGGTGGAACGCCGCCCATCACTGTCAAGACGGCGGCACGCTGCAGGCAGGTCTTACCATTGCAGCCGCCAGATATGGAAATAGCCTTCACGATTGACTGCCCGGCGGACGCGTCGTAGGGCAGCGTAGGCACCAGAGAAGCGTCGAAGTCGAGGGCCTCGCCGTCGAAGCCATGAGCGGAGGTACTCGATGGATTGACCATCCAGCCGTGGTCTCTTGCATTCGAGTCATATGCTGGAGTTATATCGATTATCGTGACCGGGCCTTGGACCCACCAGTCACCGTTGGCAAACTGTCCGACAGGACGTTCGCTGCTAAACGTCCAGGTAATGCCGTATTGGGAGACGCTGGAAGCACGCTTCAGTTCGCTGCCGCAATCGCCATCCCCGCCGTCGCCGGTAGGAGTACAGCGGTCCTGGGCAGTGTCTTCCGGCTCACTCTGAGCAACGGTTGTATCTGCATCGTCCGGCTCAGGCCGACCAACTGTTGCAGCTACATCGTCCGGCTCAAGAGGGGCGGTTGGTGTGTCTGCGCGTGAGATCGCGAAGGAGGCAAGCCCCCCTGCAAGCCCGATCGCCACGACCAGGGGTATGAGGACATGACGCCTATCGAGCTTTGCAAGGCCTTTTAGCCGCTGCACGCCTTCTTCTCCACCGCGCCCTAGTCGCCTCTGCCCCGGCATCGGCCCACCGACCCGCCTGGGCTGTACTTTACCGGCGCCACCGTGTGGTGCGTCTGCGTGCCTACGGCCTGCGACACGAGGCGGACGAGCTTGCGGCTCCGGTGATCGACCGTTTGCCACTGCCTCCGCACGAACATCCGGGCGATCGCCGCCTGGGCCTGCCGACGGTCACCTCTTCCCATGTCCACCTCACGGACCGTTGCCAGCAGCTCCCGGCACTGCAGCGTCGTCGCCACGCTGGCGCGCCACGGCGAAACGCCAAGCCGGCGGGCCGTGACCGCGAGGCGCGGGAAGGGCTTGGCGCGACGGTAGGAGAGAACCTCGCCGAGGTGGCCGAACGGGCCGGCCAGGGCCAGCCTGGCGGCGAATATCTGATCCTCGAACAGCATGATGGGTCTGGGCAGGCGGGCAATCTGGGCTCGCCGCATCATGCCGTACAGGGGATCAAGCAGCAGGCGGCTCTCGTTCAGCAGGCGCAGCCACTCCGTGAACCGCTCGACCGCCCGATCGGACCGCATGGGAGCGCCGTCGCAGCTGGCCGACTCCACTGTTCCATCCAAGGCGACGTGGGCCTGCTGCGTGGTAACGAGGATCAGCGAGGCGTCGTCGTCGAGGACCTCCACGCACCGAGAGACATACGTCGGCGCCAACCGGTCGTCGTCTCCGATCCACTTGAAGTAGGTGCCACGCGCCCGGTGTAACACGCTGTTGAAGTTCGCGACCAGGCCGATGTCCTCCGGCTGGCGGTGATATCGGACCCGTGCGTCCGTGCTGGCGAGCTGCCGGCAGATCTCCTCGGTGCCGTCGTCCGACGAGTTGTCGGAGATCACCAGCTCGAGCCGGCCGTAGTCCTGGTCCAGCACCGACCGCGCCGCCTCGCCCAGGTATTGCTCGCCGTTCCGCACCGGAAGCCCGATTGAGACGAGAGGCTCGACTGGAGACACGGGGCCCTCGCTAGCCGGTCGGGCCCGGCGCCGACGCCTCGGTGGCGCTGTGCACGGGCTCTCCCGCCTCTTCGACCCTGTCCAGCCAGATCTCCCTCCAGAAGGCGTAGATCGAGCGCGGGCAATTGGCGTGATATGCCCCTTCGCAGAACGTGTCCTCTAGCACGATGCAGGGATTCTTCATGTGCAGCAGGCGGCCGGTGCCCTCCTCGATGCACCGGTCGACCCGGCGGAGGACGCGCGCCTCGCGGCCGCAGTGCCTCGCCATCTCCTCCTCGAATCCGAGGCCGCGGTTGCGGAGGTCCTTTGTCAGCGTCGCCATGATCTCCGCCTTCGACTTGATCCGGACGAGCTCTCCCGGCTGCAGGTCGGTGGTCCCCGTCGGCGTCCTGGTCAACGTCCCCTTGACGAACCCCCACCGCAAACCCTCGCGGAACCACAGCCGCCGAGGGAGAACCCGGGTGCTGAACTCCTGGAGGCGGTTGAACAGCCCGACGAACACGGCGCGCAGGACCGCGGCGATGCCCACGTTGCCGGAGCGGACGTCTCGCGCGTACTGACCGAGCTCGCGGAACGGCAGCAGCTCGGGAGCGGCCCGGAGCAACTCGGTGGCCTGGCACGAGAACAGCTCCTCCCCGTTCGACGCGCCGGGCTTACGGGACCGGCTGTACAGCTCCGCAACCGTCAGTCGGGCGGCCGGGTGGGGTGGCCGCGTGCCAACCCCGTCGGCGGGCGCGTCCGGCCTCCGGAGCCATGCCTCCTTCCAGTAGATGAGGCAGGCGGTCTGACAACCGCCGTGCGCCTGCCCGTCGCAGCGCACGTCGCCGAGGTGCACGGCGTCGCGCATCCTCCGCATGCCGGAGGCGCTCATCGTGTCGCACAACTTGTTGGCGACCCTGTACACGGTGAACTGCTTGCCGCAGTACTGCAGCATCTCGGGCATGAACGGCAGCGAGGCGAGCTCGCCGTTGTCGTCCAGCGTCGCCAGGATCGCTTCCTGGCTGCGGACTTCGATCAGCTCGCCGGCGCGGAGGTAAAGCCTCCCCCCGGACGCCGACGCCC
>Ga0299907_10000661_pt1 | contig 17653 bp, 16 predicted proteins | sample RVTome_16_FD_198680 | JGI IMG/M metagenome (GOLD analysis project Ga0299907, IMG submission 198680) | Soil microbial communities from uranium-contaminated site in the Upper Colorado River Basin, Wyoming, United States - RVT152D67 (version 2) ...
ACAACGGAGGAAATTAAACGTGAAACGTTATTTGAGGCTCATCGCGCTCATCGCGGTATTGGGCCTGGTGCTTGCAGCGTGTGGCGATGGCGACGGTGGCGAGACCACCACTACCACCGCACCCACCGACGACGAGACCACCACCACCGAAGTGATGGACGACACCACGACCACAGCAGAGATGGTCGATGGCGAGGCCATCGTTACCTGCCTTGTGACCGACCTGGCCGGGGTAGACGACCGCAGCTTTAATGCGGCGGCCTGGCAGGGTGTGGAAGATGCGGTCGCTTCAGGCGCTGCCGCAGCTGACCCGCTTCTCCTCGAGTCGGACGAACAGGCTGACTACCAGCCGAACATCGACCAGTGCATCTCACAGGGTGCCCAGCACATCGTGACGGTCGGTTTCGAATTGGGGGATGCAACCGCAACTAACGCAGCGGCTAACCCGGACATCAACTGGACCATCGTTGACTTTGCTTACGATCCGGAGATCCCGAACGTCCGCGGCCTGGTCTACCAGACCGATGAAGCCGCGTTTGCAGCCGGTTATCTGGCGGCAGGCGTGAGCACATCTGGAATCGTCGGGACCTATGGCGGTCTGAATATCCCGCCCGTGGCGATCTTCATGGATGGCCTCGCCAAGGGAGTCGCCCACTACAACGAGGTCAAGGGCACGGATGTCCGCGTCATCGGATGGAATGTTGATGACGTAGACGGGACCTTCACCGGTACCTTCGACCCCGCAGACCCGACTGTTCGCTCAGCATGTGAGAGCATGCTCGACGAGGGTGCCGACATCATGCTTCCGGTCGGCGGCGCCATCAACCTGCCCTGTGGCACTGCAATCCAGGACCGCGGTATCGACGCAGCCCTTATCGGAGTCGACCAGGACGCCTTCCTGGCCGCCCCCGCCGAGTACCAGGACCTGTGGCTGACCACGATCGAGAAAGGCATCGCAATCCAGGTGCAGCGTTCGATCGAGGACCATTCTGCCGACACGTGGACTGCAGGAGTTGCCAACGGTACCCTCGAGAATGATGGTGTAGGCCTGTCCGAGTACCACTCGTGGTCCGACCTGGTCCCTGCAGAACTTGCTGCTGAAGTCGAGCAGCTCCTCGCCGATATTGCATCGGGAGCCCTTGACTTCCCCAGGTATGCACCCGCACCCGAGTAATCGATAGAGACAAAATCAGAACGCACCGGAGCCCCAGCACACCACGCTGGGGCTCCGGTCGTTCTAAGGTATCGTGCGCACCAGCTGGTAAGGAGACGGTTCTTGGCACTTGTACTGGAAGGGATCACAAAGCGGTTCCCCGGAGTCCTTGCCAATGACGATGTCTCCCTGTCCGTGGCTCCTGGCGAAGTCGTGGCCCTCCTGGGAGAGAATGGGGCTGGCAAGAGCACCCTGATGAACATCCTTTACGGTCTGTATACCGCTGACGAGGGCACGATCACGATTGATGGCAAAGAAACGGTTTTCGACTCGTCGGCCGACGCCATCGCCGCCGGAATCGGCATGGTTCACCAGCATTTCATGCTCGTCCCCGTTTTTACGGTGACCGAGAACGTGGTTCTCGGCCAGGAGCCGACCGGCTTTGGCGGGATGATCGATCGGGATGCTGCGCGCGAAACGGTGATGGGCATCTCAGAGCGTTACAACCTGAGAGTGGATCCCGATGCACTCATTGAGAACATCTCAGTGGGGGTTCAGCAGAGGGTAGAAATCATCAAGGTCCTGAATCGTGAAGCGCAGTTCGTCATCTTCGACGAGCCGACAGCGGTGTTGACCCCGCAGGAGGTCGAGGAGTTCTTCGGGATCCTCGAAGGGCTCAAGAAGGATGGCAAGGGAATCGTCTTCATCACCCACAAGCTTGGCGAGGCGCTCGAAGTCGCCGATCGGATCGTTGTGATGCGGGGCGGAAAGGTCGTGGGTGAGGCCCTCCCCAGCCAGACCACAATGCAGGATCTGGCCGACCTAATGGTGGGCCGCATGGTCGACCTCACCGTCCCCAAGCAGCCGGCTTCGCGCGGCGAGAGAGTGTTGGAAGTCCGTGACCTGGTCGTGCTCGACTTCAGGAATGTCAAGGCTGTCGACGGGGTGAGTTTTGATGTCCACGCCGGGGAGATCGTTGGGATCGCCGGTGTCCAGGGCAACGGCCAAACCGAGTTGATCGAGGGGATCACGGGCCTCCGCCCGGCCATGTCCGGGTCGGTCCAGCTGGGGAAGACCGACATCACTGACGCCCACCCGCGGGACCTCCACAAACTCAGCGTGTCCCATATCCCCGAAGACCGCCAGGGGAGCGGACTTGTCCTCGACTTCAGCGTCGCCGAGAACATGATTCTCGACTCGTATTACGACCGGCCATTCTCGCGAGGCATCGTTATGGACTGGGCCTCGACCCGAGATATGGTGAGCGAACTGGTCAAGCAATACGATGTTCGCACTCCGGGCATCGACGTCCCTGTGTCGACACTTTCGGGTGGCAATCAGCAGAAGGTCATCGTGGCGCGCGAGTTCGCACGAGAAGTGGAGCTGGTTATCGCAGCCCAGCCGACGCGGGGGATCGATGTCGGTTCAATCGAGTACATCCACAGCCAGATTGTTGCCAAGCGAGATGCCGGCGCCGCAGTGCTGGTGGTGTCTTCCGAGCTCGACGAGGTGAGAGCCCTGGCCGATCGCATTCTGGTGATGTACCACGGCCGCATCGTGGCGGAGTTCGCCCCCGACGCCGACGTGACCGACATCGGCCTGGCGATGTTGGGATCCGCGACGTGACCGAAACCCGCGTCCCGGAGGAACACGAGTCCCAGCCCCCACAGCCGGGGACGCTGATGACCCGAGCGACCGGAGTCGGCACGTCGGTGGGTCGGTCTCTGCTCCTCCCCACGCTGGCCATGGTGACCGCCCTTGTCATTGGCGCCATCATCATCGCATTCTCTGACATCGATATCCTCAGGCTCCTCTTTGACGACCCCGGTGCCGCTATCGGTCAAATGGCGAGCGAGGTGAGCCGTGCTTACCGAGCGCTCTTCCGGGGGTCGGTCGGCTCCGTGAATTCCTTGTCGGAGACGCTTTTTGCGGCGGCGCCACTGCTTCTCGCTGGTCTCAGCGTCGCCCTCGGCTTTCGAGCCGGGTTGTTCAACATCGGTGCCCAGGGCCAAATGCTGATGGGCGGCCTGGCCGCAACTTACGTCGGGATTTACGTAAGCCTGCCCGGCATCATCCACATCCCTCTGACCCTGTTGGCAGGCTTCGCCGGTGGGATGATCTGGGGCGGGCTCGCCGGCCTGTTGAAGGCTCGAACGGGTGCCCACGAGGTGATCACGACGATTATGGGGAATTTCATCGCTGTGTTCTTCATTCAGTGGATCCTCACCACTCCGGGGCTGCAGGACCCTGGACGGAACAATCCGGTGTCCGCTGCTCTTTCCGGGACTGCCCGGCTGCCCCGCATATTCGGCTCCGGCTACCGGGTGACGATTGGCCTGCTAATCGGGGTCGCTCTCGTGTTCGTCGTCCACTGGGTTCTCTATCGCTCGTCTATCGGCTTCGAGTTCAGGGCCGTCGGCTCAAACCCGGAAGCCGGCCGCTATGCCGGTATGAATGTTGCGTTGGTAGTGACGCTGGCCATGGCACTGGCCGGTGGTCTGGCTGGCCTGGCCGGAGCGAACCAGGTGATGGGGTTGGAGCCGTACAAGGCGTCGCCCGCCCTCGCCGGTGCCGTTGGGTTCGACGCCATAACCGTCGCCCTGCTCGGGCGGTCTAATCCCGTAGGGGTTCTCTGGGCGGCGTTGCTGTTCGGTGCCCTCGCCGCTGGTGGCCGCGCAATGCAGGGCGCCGCTCAGGTGCCGATCGATCTCGTCGTCGTTCTTCAGGCCCTAATCGTCATCTTCGTGGCGGCACCAGGGATTGTGCGCGCCATCTATAGGGTCAAGGCACCCGACGAGAAACCGACCCAGCTGACCACAGGGTGGGGATCGTGAAAGTCATGGACAAACTGGAGACGGCCACGCCGGAGGTCGTCCTCCGGACTAGCGCCGGGGAGCGAAGAGCGACGATTATCGGGGTGGTCCTCATGGCCCTCGCCGCTGTCGTCCTCGGGGTCTTCGCCTTCGGAGTCCCCACGGATGCATCCTCGACGTTCAACCTCAGCTTGCCGACCGATGCTATCCAGGGGGTGGCGTGGACGTTCAACTCGCGCATCTTCTCGGCTGTGGCCGGGATCCTCATCTTTGCCCTCGGGACCGATCGTCTGCGTCGTCGGCACCTGGAACGCACCAATCTCGCCCTCGGCATCGGCCTGCTGCTTTTCGTCCTTGCGTTGCTGGCCTGGGCCGCGGCCGACAGCTCGTTCAGCCTGGTGGGGATGCTCCGTTCGACGGTGATCTCCTCGATCGTCATCACCCTCGGCGCCCTCACCGGCCTCACGTGTGAGCGGGTCGGAGTTATCAACATCGGCATCGAAGGCCAACTTCTCACTGGTGCTTTTGTAGCAGTGATCCTGTCCAGTGCATTCGGCACGTGGGCCGGGGTGGCGGGTGCGATGGTGGCGGGGGCCTTGCTCGGAGCCCTTCTCGCCTGGCTGGCGATCAGGTTCGCTGTCGACCAGATCATCGCCGGGGTGGTGATCAACATTCTGGCGGTGGGGCTGACGTCCTTCCTGGCGAGCCGGGTGCTCTCCGAAGCCCAGGATCTCAACGCACCGGCCCGCGTCTCATCCATCCGCATCCCGCTTCTCGCCGATATTCCCGTCATAGGGCCGATGTTCTTCGACCACACATTCTTTGTGTACGTGACACTCATCCTCGTAGTGGCCCTGCACTACGGGTTCTTCCGGACTCGGTGGGGTCTGCGGGCAAGGGCGGTCGGGGAACACCCGAAGGCGGCCGACACGCTAGGCATCGATGTCCTCAAGGTGCGTTATCGCAACGTGATCGGTGGCGGGTTGATTGCAGGATTCGGCGGGGCGTTCCTCGCTCTGGCTCAAATATCCCGTTTTGAGGAGAATATGACCGGCGGCATTGGATTCATCGGTCTCGCAGCCATGATCTTCGGGCGGTGGCTGCCCTTCGGCGCGCTTGCGGCCGGTCTCGTGTTCGGGTTTTCAGGAGCCCTTGCGCAGAAGGTCGGCATCCTCGGCACCGGAATACCCTCCGAGTTCATGCTCATGCTCCCCTATGTAGCCACCGTCATCGTGGTCGCCGGCCTGGTCGGTCGTGCCCGGGCCCCCGCGGCCGACGGCCAACCGTATATCAAGCAATAGCCGGCCCTCTAGGGCGCGGTGGTCGAGGTGGTCGACGTGGTGTCGGCGGGGGCCGTCTGGGGACGGCCGATGACGGTGATCTCTTCGATTGCCAGGTCCCGGAAAACGTTGCCTTCCGTGAGTGTCGCCACCCAGGCGCTGGTGATCTCGAATTGGATCCAGTTGGCTCCGACTGCCGCATAGGGGAACACCTGCTCTCCCTCGACGTCCTCCAACTCGTGGGCGAAGTCGACGACCTGAACGTCAGCGGTGATGACGAGTCCCCGTGGCCTGTAGTTCTGCTGGAAGCGGACCGGGTCGGTGAGGTTCCTCCATTGAATCTGCTGTACCACCATGGGTTGGTCGAACGTGAGCCTGATGGTGAGAGTACCTTCTTCGGCCTGGAGATCCTCCCAGTTGATCTGGTAGGAATCCTCGGTGTCCGAAGTCAGGTTGGCGCAGACAAACGAGGAGATGGGTTCGACGGAACACGACTCGCTGATCACCGGGATCGGTGCGTTCTCCTGAACGGGTGGAGCTGTTGTTGATGTCGATGCAACCGTGGTGGTGGTGGTTGTACCGTCGCCGCCGATAAAATTGAACAACAACGCCACGATCACCACGCCGAAAAGGAGGCCACTGATCGCTAGAGCTGCCCGCACTCCGGCCGTGGCCTGGACGGCGGGTCTCGGGGCGGTAGGTAGCGGGGCCTGGCTGAGGCGGGCTCCACATTCCTCACAATGGCGATTCGTGGGAGGATTGGCTGCGCCACAGGATGGGCATTGGATCGAATTCTGTGCGTTTGTCGAGCCTCGGTCGGGCCGACGTCGTGGCTCCTCCGGTGGTTCCCGGAGCTGAAACGTCTCGAACCCACTGGAGCTGACGGAGATGATATTCCCGTGGCCTTCATGGCTGAGGGGGTCCAAGAAGGCACCACAATTAGGGCAGAACTGCTCGTCTGCGGCGACGCTCGCGTCGCACTGTTTACATCTGCGTACAGCCACATCCCTCCTTCACAGTATTGTGCCACGGACATGCTTGTGTTTGCCATCAGGATTTACGAACCGTGGACCTGGTCGTCGATCCTGGGTGGACTGGCACTTCTCCTGGCTGGAGCGGCGGTCTTGATTGTGACCAACAAAATGCGTAATCGTTAAACGAGAGATAAGAGGTTATGGCTTTCCGATGCGACTCCTGCGGCCACAGCTCCCCGAAATGGATGGGGTTCTGCCCACAGTGTGGCGTTGATCGCCCATTAATCGAGGAATCTTCGGTAGTACGCAAGAGTCAGGCCCCCGCAACCGCGGTGAGTCTCGACGAAGCCCGGGACACGATCGGGCCCAGGTTCCACACCGGATGGGGTGAGATCGATCGGGTCCTCGGCGGCGGTCTGGTGGAGGGATCGGTGATCCTGCTAGGTGGGGAGCCCGGTGTCGGCAAGTCGACTCTGTTGCTCCAGGTTGCTGGCTTCATGGCGGGACGAGGTGGATCGGTGTTGGTCGCCAGCGCCGAGGAGTCGGCACATCAGGTGGCGATGAGAGCGAAGCGCCTCGGGATAGACGGCGGCTCGATCCAGCTCGTCTCCGATAATGACACCGACGCAATCGCCGCTCTCGCCGAGAAGACACGGCCTGACTTCTTGATCGTCGATTCAATCCAGACCGTCGCTGTCCGTGACCTCTCCGGCGCACCCGGGGGCGTGGCTCAGGTCCGCGAATCGGCGGCACGTCTGGTGCGGTTGGCCAAGGACTCGAACATCCCGGTGGTTCTCGTGGGTCACGTCACCAAAGACGGTGGATTGGCCGGTCCGAAACTTCTCGAGCACATGGTGGATGTGGTCCTCTACCTGGAAGGCGATCCGGACCGTGGTTTCCGCGTGCTCAGGTCGCTTAAGAACCGCTTCGGTCCCACCCACGTATCGGGCATGTTCGACATGCAGAACGAGGGCCTGGTCGAGGTGGACGACCCTTCCAAGGTGTTCCTGTCCGGATGGGAGTCAGAGGTTGCGGGGACCGTGGTCTATCCCGCAATCGAAGGCAGGCGCGCAGTCCTGGTGGAGATTCAGGCTCTGGTGACGGAGACAAATCAGACACAGCCGAGGCGTTCGATCCGAGGGCTCGACCCGACCCGGGTAAATCAGGTCATTGCAGTTCTCGACAGACACACCGGCCTGAAGCTTTACCAGCACGAGGTGTACGTCAATGTTGTCGGGGGCTGGCGGATCGACGACCCCGGCTGTGACCTGGCGGTTGCACTTGCCATCGCCTCGTCCCGGGTCGATCGCCCCCTGGGGAGGGTGGCAGCGTATGGCGAGGTCGGCCTTGCCGGAGAGGTGCGGGGCATCCCGTTCGAATCACGGAGGGTCGAGGAGCTGGATCGAATGGGTGTCACCCGTCGTATCTCGCCCGGTGGCGGTGAACCGATCCGCCTGCTCGAGGCGTTGCGTCAGGGTGGGCTCCAGTAGATGCCCGAATCCTTCCGCGGTGATAGCCTGAAACCCGTGGGTGGCCAGTCGATCCAGGAAATGCTCGAGCGTCTCGCGCCGGGGACGCCGATGCGACGTGCCCTCGAGCGAATAATCCAACAGGGCAAAGGCGGCCTCGTCGTGCTTGGCCACAGTTCCGACGTGGACGAGGTGAGCTCCGGGGGGTTCATCCTGCGTTCGTCGGCGTTCACCCCGGCCCGGCTTGCAGAGTTGTCCAAGATGGACGGCGGGATCGTTCTCGACGACGCGTGGAACCGGATCGTCAGCGCCGCGGTCCACTTCATCCCTGACGGGTCGATCGACACCGACGAGACAGGGGCTCGACATCGCACCGCGGAGAGGCTGGCGGTACAGACCGGCAAGGCGGTGATCGCTGTCAGCGAGGGACGCCACATCGCAACTCTCTTCTTCAACAGCCAGAAGGTGGAGCTGGCCAATCCGACCGAAGTTGCGGCGCATGTCAACCAGGAGCTGCAAAGCCTCGACCGGCTCCGGCGGCGTCTCGACGACGCCGAAATGCGATTGACTCGCTTCGAAGTGTCAGGGCTTGCAACCTTCCGCCCAGTTCTCACCGTGATCCAACGCGCCGTCCTGGTCGAACGACTCGGTGATCTTGTGGCGGGAAGGGCATCGACGATGGGAGATGAGGGCCGGATTGTCTCCCTCCAGCTTCACGACCTGCTCGTCGGCGTCGAGCAGACAATCAGGTTGGTCCTGCAGGACTACTTGAAGCCTCTCCGCTCGGGATCGGTGCCGAAGGCGACCGAGAAACTCTCTGCGTTGCAGGGGAGTGACCTAGAGGACCTTTCCCGGATCGGGCGTGAACTCGGGTTTAACGACATCGACGACCCGGCAGAGCCTCGTGGGCACCGTATTCTCTCCCAGGCGGGGCGTTTGCCCGATTCGGTGCGTAACGACCTCGTCAAGCACTTCGGGAGCCTGGGGAGGATCCTGAAGGCCGACAAGGACGACCTGATCTCGGTCGAGGGCGTGGGCGAGACCAGGGCAGACCAGCTGCTTGCATACTTTGAGCGCTTGGAGGCGATGGCCGAGGAGTGGGAGCCACTAACCGGTTGAGGCGGGCGCTCGTTACAATGCGCAACCGTATATGGCATCCAAAACCGCAAAATATTCCAATGGCGACAAAGTCGTCCACCCGCAGCACGGCGCTGCAACCATCCTGAAGAAGGTCAAACAGGAGTTCGCTGGCGAGAAGATCGACTACTACATCCTGGAGATCGCCACCGAGCAACTGACGGTCATGGTCCCGATGGACAAAGCCGAAGACCTGATCCGCCCGGTCATCTCCAAGACCAAGTCGAGGGAGGTCCTCAAGTCGCTGAAGGACGAGCCCGAGGAGGCAGGGTCCAACTGGAGCCGTTGGTACAAGGTTCTCACCGAGAAGATGACGTCGGGAGACATCTTCCAGGTCGCCGAGGTAGTCCGTGATCTCTCCTTCGCCCAGCAGACCAAGGGAATCAGCCCTGCGTTGAAGCGGATGCTTTCCAAGGCCAGGACGACTCTGAGCTCTGAGATCGCCTTCAGTCTCCAGGTCGACGAGGACGAAGCGATCAAGAAGATCGACCGGGCCCTGCCCGAGATAGAGATCGAAGAGGAAAGTTGAGTCCGGAGTCCCCGGTCCCGACCACCAGGGTCGCCTGGGGATTCGATGCTCATTCCCTCAATGACCAACCCCCCCTGTTGCTCGGCGGTGTCGTTGTCTCCGAGACTCAGGGCGTCACAGCAACATCCGATGGCGACGTCCTTTCCCATGCCGTGACAGACGCGGTCCTGGGTGCCTGTGTCCTTGGCGACCTTGGAGAGCATTTTCCCTCCGGCGATCCTCTCTTCGCCGGAGCAGACTCGTTGTCCCTCCTGCGACAGGCGGTGGCTATGGCCACGGCAGCAGGCTTCGCCATCGCACACGTGGACACAACCGTCATCGCCGAGCGGATCAGGGTCGCCCCTTATCGCCAGCAGATCAGAGAGAACCTCGCCGACGCTCTCGGAGTAACCCCGAATGTCGTTTCCGTCAAGGCAACCAGCACCGACGGCCTGGGCTTCACCGGCACCTCCCAGGGCGTGGCCGCAGTGGCGGTGGTCACAGTCACCCCGACTCCGTAATCCATTCCTAATGCATGGCGTCTCATATATGAGTTGTGGGGGAAACAGAAAGCAAACCGACTCCCGATAACATCACCTGCGCATGCTCCAGGTCTACAACACTCTCGGCCGTACCCTCCAGCCTCTCCAATCCCGCGACGAGGGCAAAGTCGGCATCTACCTGTGTGGGCCCACTGTGCAGTCTGAACCACATGTCGGTCACGGCAGGTCGGTCGTTGCTTTCGATGTCATCCGTCGCTATCTGATCTGGAAGGGTTTTGAGGTGACCCTGGTCCGCAATGTCACCGACATCGAGGACAAGATCATCAGGGCTGCCGAAGAGTCGGGAGTGCCAGTTGAAGAGCTTGCAGTCGAGATGGCGCAACAGTTCAGGGAAGGATATGCATCACTTGGTGTGCCCGACCCTGACTACGAGCCCAAGGCAACGGAGACGATCGAGGAAATCATTGGTCTCATCCAGACGCTGATCGATCGCGGGCTTGCGTACGAATCGGACGGCGATGTCTACTTCGCGGTTCGGGGCCTCGAGTCTTACGGGAAGCTGTCGGGCAGCCATCCCGATGAGATGCGCTCCGGCTACCGCATCGAGGTGGGTGAGTCCAAGCACGACTCTCTCGACTTCGCCCTCTGGAAGGCAGCGAAGCCCGGAGAGCCCTGGTGGGACTCGCCATGGGGTGCAGGGCGCCCGGGCTGGCATATCGAATGCTCGGCGATGGCGGCGAAGTACCTCGGGTCGGGCTTTGACGTCCATGGTGGGGGGACCGACCTGATCTTTCCCCACCACGAGAACGAAATCGCACAGTCGGAAGGCGCCACCGGCGAGACGTTTGCCCGTTACTGGCTGCACAACGGGATGGTGAACCTGGGTGGGGAGAAGATGGCCAAATCGACAGGGCAGATGGTCGACCTCCAGTCCCTGGCGACGAAGGTCGGTGGCCGCGCCCTGCGGATGTTGATGGTCCGCGCTCACTATCGCTCGGCGATCGAGTACACAGAGGAGCTGGTCGAGGAGGCCGCAGAGTCGCTCGATCGCCTTGATCGGTTCCGAAGCAGGGGAGTACCTGGAACTCCCGATCCGGAGCTGATAGGGCGGTTCGAAGCGGCCATGGACGACGATTTCGGCACTCCCCAGGTGATGTCGCTCATTTTCGATGCGGTCCGGGAGGGGAACAAGGTCCTCGACGACGGTGGCGATGTCTCCGCCCTCCTAGGAGCTGTTGAAGAGATCGTCGCGGTGCTCGGCCTCGACGAGGGGTCGCGGCCGGATGAGGCTGATATCGACCTGGAAGAGCTTGCGCTCCGTTTCGAAGTGGAATCCAATGGGCTCGAGGCGACGGTCGGCGCTCTCATCGAGAAACGGGCGCAGGCCCGCGCCGAGCGCAAGTTTGAAGATGCCGACGCAATCCGGATCGGGCTCGACGCCGCCGGGATCCTTCTGGAGGATGGGCCCGATGGCACCCGCTGGCTACGGAAGTAGGGTCGAAGGCATCCACGCAGTTACCGCAGCGGTCGCGGCGGGTCGAGTGGAACGTCTCACGGTGGAGCGGAAGCGGAGGTCACGTGAGGAAATTGCCAGGCTGATCGACGCCGTGGGTGAGGCAAGCACGGTCTATGTTGACGACACCAGGGAGATTGCCGATACCGAGGCTCCGCAGGGCGTTATTGCGGAATGCACACCTATCGTCCCGGTGGACCTCGACACCCTTGCTGCTCCAGACGCCGCGATTCTGGTGCTGGATCATCTCGAGGACCCGCAGAATGTCGGGGCGATTGCGCGGAGTGCCCTCGCTGGCGGCTCTACCGGTCTCGTTATGTCCGCTCGGAGGTCGGCGCCGCTATCGGCTGCAACATTCAAGGCGGCGGCAGGGGCGCTGGAACGCCTGCCTGTGGCCGTGGTCGGCTCCATCCCCGAGGCCCTGCAACGTCTCAAGTCTCATAACGTCTGGGCGGTAGGCCTCGACACAGGCGGGGACCAATCACTTTTCGGGCTCAGTCTGTTCACCGAGCCGGTGGCCGTGGTGATTGGAGCGGAGGGCGAGGGGCTTAGCCAGCTCACCGCAAAGAGGTGCGATGTGGTCGCCTCGATCCCCATGGCTGATGCGACGGAGTCGTTGAACGCCTCGGTTTCCGCTGCGTTGGCCATATTTGAGATAATGAGGGTTCGCAACCCCTTGCGATAGGCCGGGTTAGCTCAGTTGGTAGAGCAGCTGATTTGTAATCAGCAGGTCATCGGTTCAAATCCGGTACCCGGCTCCGTCTCTCCAGGCCGTTGAATGGCCCCGGTGGCATGTACTATCGACTCGCAACGCCGAACCCGGTCAGGCGCCGGGACGGGGAACCCAACCTAGGGGCGCATCCCGGTTCCGAAAACCGGGTAGAGCACCTTCCAGCTCGAGCCCGTCAGCTAACCCCGTAGGCCTGAGGAAGGATTGGTTCATGGAGCCATTTGCAGGAATAGCCCACGGAGACTTGCTCAAACTTGTGTTCTCGGTGGCATTGCTCCTCGGGGGCGCCCGGCTGCTCGGCGGACTGATGGAGCGGTTCAAACAGCCTGCCGTCATCGGGGAAATCATGGCCGGAGTCATTCTCGGCCCCTCGGTGCTCGGTGGGATATTTCCTGCGTTCGGGCGCCTGGTGGTGCCCGAGACTCTCATTCAGTCTCAGCTGCTCGATGTCGTGGCACTGATCGGTGTCATGACCCTGATCCTGATGGTGGGGATGGAGACCGACCTTGGTCTGATCCGGGCACGACTCCGGAGCGCCACTGCCGTCGGTTTGGGTGGCCTTGTCATCCCGTTCGCCTTCGGATTGGCTCTCGGAAACTGGCTTCCCGACTCCCTGCTCGGGCCTGCCTCCAACCGAGTCGCTTTCAACATGTTCCTGGCCGTTGCCCTTGCTCTCTCTGCGATTCCGGTTCTGGCCAAGATCCTGTCCGATCTCCACCTGCTCCGGAGCGAGTTTGGCCAGACTGCTCTCGCGGCTGGAATGATCGACGATGTGCTCGGGTGGACCCTCCTCGGCCTGGTCACCTCGCTGGCGACGGCTGGCGTGGTCACCGTCGGCGATGTTGCGTCGACTCTCGGTGCGGTGATCGCCTTCATAGTCGCCACCATCGTGGTCATCGGGCCCCTCACCAGGTGGAGTCTCGATCTGGTGCTGGACCGGGCTCAGATGCGCGACCGTGTCCTGACGCTCGTCGTCTTCATTGCCTTCACCTGGGGTGCATTCACCCAGGCCCTCCACCTCGAACCGATCCTCGGCGCCTTTGCAGTCGGCATGATGTTCGGCCGGTTGCGCCGCCTGCCTGTGGAGACCGGCCGCCAGTTGGAGAGCCTGACTTACGGCATCTTCGCCCCGGTATTCCTCGCTACCGCCGGGCTGAGGCTGGATATCGGGCTGCTCTTCGAGGCCGATCTGTTCTGGATCACGGTTGCAATGCTCGCCACAGCTGCGGCGGGAAAGATGATCGGCTCGTTCGTCGGGGCTCGCTACTTCGGCGGGATAGAGACCCGGCACGCCGCCGCATACGGAGTTGCCCTCAATGCCAGGGGAGTGCTCGGCGTGATCGTCGCCAGCATCGGGCTGTCAATGGGAATCTTCGGTGTCGAGTTGTACACGATGCTGGTGGTTGTGTCTCTCGCCACCTCGGTTATGGCTCCTATTGGGTTGCGGTATTTGATGAAGAGTGAGTCCGAGGCAACGGTGAGCGGTAAACCCTCGCTGACACTCAACCGTATCCTCGCTCCAGTCCGCCTCCGCGAGGAAGGTGCGGCGAGGTCGTTTGACGCGACGATTCTCAGCAGCTTCCGAGGCGACTCACCTGCCGTGACCCTGATGACCGTCGTCGAGCCTGCGGACCGTCGCACTGCCTCCGACTACCTGACCGGTCTTGCCGAGCAAGTCCCCGGTGGGCTCGAAGTGACGAAACGGGTGGTGACGGGCGATCCTGTCGAATCCATCGTGGCGGAATCCGAAAAGGGATACGACCTTGTCATGCTCGGAGCCCCGGAGCCGGGCGGTGGGCCGGACTATCTATTCGAAGCGACTCTTGACGAGATCATCAGGCTGGTCGCATGTCCCAGCGTGATCTTCTCCTCCCGGGGCAGTCAATGGCCTCCCCTCAGAATCATGGTGCCGACAGGAGGTACCGCTGCTGCATCCCGTGCTGCCGACCTCGCCTTTGCGCTCAGCGGCGAGCAAAGCCAGGTCTTGTTGTTCCATGCCATCGACCCCGAGTCATCGACAGCCATGTCAATGTCAAAGCAAACCACCCCTGCATCGCGTCTCGAGGTGGGCCAGGGCGTCGTCAGCGCTCTGCGGGCAGTCGGGGAAGGTATGGGGGTATCGGTGGCGACTGAAGTGGTGATGGGAACCGGGGTTGTCGATTCGATTCTGGAGAGGGCCTCTCAGGACATCGACCTGCTCATCCTCGGGACAAATGTCCGGGCAGGCTCACACCGGCTCTACCTCGGATCCAAAGTCGAGCGCCTTCTCGTCGAATCACCGTGTTCGACGATCGTGTTCAACGTCTGAGGTTCACGCTCCTTGGCCGGTGCTTCTGCCGGCTGTGGTGCCGCCGGTTCAGCCGGCGCCGGCACCGGGATCTCAGGCTCGACTTCTATAACTCGTTGGGGCTTTCCAATATCCATGTGGTCTTCTTTCTTTCCTGCTCTTGCATGTAGGCGGCTATCGCCGCAGTGATCCTGTTGCGGTCCGGCAGTGGCGCGGTTCCCACTTCACGGTTCCACCCCGCGGAGAGCCCGACTCCCTGGAAGAGAAGTTCTATTTCGTCCGGATCGTCCGCGGTGAAAACCCTCCCTCCCCGAACAAATGCGAGTGCAAGGACCGTCACCTCCTCGGCGCGCCACCCGTGCTCATGTTCGACAACCTTTCCGGTCATTGCCACCAATCCGACTGCCAATCGTTCCACCTCGAGAGCCGCGTGTGCTTCGATGATCCGGTCGACATCCTTTGCTGCATAGACACCGCAGGGAGGGTCGGCGCATTGGCCGTCCGTGTGCGGGATATCGGCGTTGTCATTTGTCCGCCCGCATCGCGCCGTCATCGATCGATGCTTCCACTGGACGCGGTAGCCGTGGAACTCGTCGTCGCTCAGCGTCCACACTCTGAAGCCCAGCATCGGCACAGGGGACCAGGCGTGGCCACGGTCGACCTTGACTCTCGATATCACGTCACTGAGGAAGTAGCGAAGTGTCTTGTCCGTCCCCGCCACCTCCGCCTCCAAGGCGTCGACTTCGGTCTGGATCGTGGCGAGGCGGCTTCGCAGGTCTCGCAAGCGAGCTCGCTTTCTCCGTGATTTCAGTAGCAGCCGGTCCAACTCGGGAGGGGAGTCGGCGATCCCGTACTTGAGCCGGAGTCGCTCCCATTCACGGTTCAAGCGGTGGATGCTGTCCTCGACCATGCCAGTGGAACCTAGCTGATCCATCGAACAAATGTTCGACAGTATGGTTTGTGATTTTTCGCGCTCCCCTTCTCCGGCTACGGCGGAGCGTTCTGAACCGCTTTCATGGTGGGATGGATATCAGCTGGCCCGATGTGCTCCTTTCGACTGTGCTGATCCTGGTCGCGGTTGTCTTGTCCGTTTGGAAGGGACTCAGGGCGGAGCGGTCGATCGTCTGGTCAGCACTTCGCGCCGCGGTCCAGCTTCTTGTCGTTGGGTTGTTGTTTCGACTCATCTTCGAGTCGGCATCTGCCATGACGTGGGCGTGGGTCTGGGTGATCGGGATGGTCATCGTCTCGTCTGAGGTGGTCAAACGCCGCGCCCCCGGGATCCCCATGGTCCGTGCCGGGGCATATGCCGCCCTTGGCGGAGCACTTATCGTGTGCCTCGGGATCGTCTTCGGGCTCGGAGTCTTCCTCCTCGAGCCGGTCACCTTTGTTGTCGTCGCAGGGATAACCCTTGGCAACACCATGCCATCGGCGGTGCTTGCCGTGGACGTTGCTGCGAAAGCGTTCACCGAGAATCCCGGCAGGATCGAGGGCGTCCTCGCCCTCGGTATGGACTCCACTGCAGTCAACCGGCTCATCACACCAGAGGCAGTGAGGGCGGCGCTGATCCCACAGATCGAGAGGACCAAGGTGGTCGGCCTCATCGCCTTGCCGGGTGCCATGACCGGAATGTTGTTGGCCGGGGCGGACCCCTTCAGCGCTGTCCTGGTCCAGCTTGTCATCATGTATCTGATCCTTGGTGCAGTGGCAATAGCGGTCGTCACCGTTGTCGTGTTGGTCGGGGTGCGTGCTTTCACAGCCGACGGGCGCCTCGAAGAGTGGGTGCGGACACAAACCCGGTGAAATGCCCAGGTAAGAACAGCGCCGCAAATACGCTGGATTTGATGCTCGACGACATGGACAGGGCCCTTCTCGACTTCGAGCGGGGATGGGCCAACCAATCAGGTCCCAAGGACTGGATCATCGAATGGGATCTCGGACTCACCGCCGATGCGTACTACGCGCGTCTTCGTGAGCTGATTTCTGATATCGGTGCAAGAACCTATGATCCATTGACCGTGCTCAGACTTGAACGGATCATCGAACCCCTGGGAACAGCAGAGGCGGTCGGCTGATGGCAAACAAGGGGCGTCATTCTGGGGAGGGCGGGAATTTCTATCGCGATCTTGCCATCATGGTGGCGGCGATAGTCTCGGTCGGAGCCATTGTGTTTTTCCTTCTGTTCCTATTCGCCGGCGACACGGTGTCGGAGACGACCACCACCAGTTCGACGTCATCAACGTCGACATCGACGACGCTCGGAGAGAGCTCAACCACGGAAGGGACCGCCCCCTCGACCTCCACGACACCAGCCACGATCCCGGTTCGCGCCAACGAGGACGTGCGGGTAGTGGTGCTCAATTCGGTCGGGATCGGCGGAGTCGCGGGCCGGTTCACCCAGGAGCTGGCCAACCTGGGCTACCAGACACTCCAGGCGGATGACTACGACCCTGAGCAAGACCCGACCCGGATCTGGTTCCGTGAGGGTTTCTCCGCAGAGGCCAACGCCCTGGCCGAGTACATGTTGGAGGACAGCGGAACAGAGGCTCTCGCCGAACCACTCCCGGACGAGACTCTCAAACCGGGCGCCGACCTTGTGGTGGTATTGGGTACCGGATACCAGGAATGACCCATATCGCTCCCCGGAAACGGGGCGGCAGGACGTGGATCCTTCCCGCAGGGACCACGCTGATCATCGCTGGATTAGTGGTTTTCAGAGTCCTGAGCACATCGTTGGTCACAGACGTTGTCTCGTGGTGGCCCGTTTGGGTTGTCCTCGTCGGCCTCTGGCTCTGGGCGAGGGGACGGAAGTTGGGAGCGTTTCGTCTTGGTGGACTGGTGTCGGTGGCAGCGGTAGGTGTTGCGGCTCTACTTGTCGTGGGCCACATTCAGGGCTGGCCGATAATGCCGTCTTCAGCCGGGCTATTGAGCGGAAGCAGCGATAGCGGCTTCACTTCTGCTGGCTTCTCCGCGAGAGCCCCCGGCGGTGTCCTCGTGGTGGCTAATGGTTCGCCGGGCACGCTTTATGCGGCCCAGCCCGTGCGCAGGGGAGGTGACATCGCAGCCCCCTTCGCCGTGGAACGCTCCCAGGACGCCGATGTGTCTGTTGTCCTGTCACCCTCCGATGACGCTGGCCTTTTCCTCTGGGCTGGCTGGCGGGTGAGCCTGTCTCCTTTGCCTGCGTGGACACTCACACTCGAGGGGAACATCGATGCCGACCTCAGCGGACTAGTGGTCGAGAACCTCCAGTTGTTGGGTACCGGCTCCGTGCGCCTCGGCACGGTGGAGC
>Ga0299907_10000662_pt1 | contig 17642 bp, 15 predicted proteins | sample RVTome_16_FD_198680 | JGI IMG/M metagenome (GOLD analysis project Ga0299907, IMG submission 198680) | Soil microbial communities from uranium-contaminated site in the Upper Colorado River Basin, Wyoming, United States - RVT152D67 (version 2) ...
GGTACTGCTCCGGTTGGCCCGGCAGCGGCACGTCGCCACAGGTCGTCACGCCGCACGGCCACGGCGGCACCGACGGCCCCGCGTACTTCAAGTTGCGCACCACCTTCGACGAGCCGTCGGACAGCCTGAACATCGGGTGGGTGCGGTCGGCGCCGGAGTCGATGATGCCGATCGTCACACCGCTGCCGTCGACGCCGGCCGAGTGCGCGGTGCGCGTGATCGGCGGTTGTGGCTGCGGCGGCGTCGACGTGGTGCGACACCGACGTACCCGCCGCACCTTGCCCGTCTTCTCGTTCTTGACCCGCTTCGTCTTGCACACCTTCTTGGACGTGGCCGGCTTGTCGGGCTGCGGCTCGAGGTAGGTGACGTCGAAGCCCTTGCGCGCCTCGCTGGCACGCGTCGCGCCGTTGGATGTCTCCATCGCGTAGGTGAGCTCCCGGTCTGCCTCGACGAACGACACGCCCTTCGTCTCGGTGACGGCGCGCACCGCTCTGGCAGGGCCGGCCGCGACTGCGACACCGACCTTGTCGAACGTGGTCAGCACGCGAAGGCCGCTGCGCTCCGCCGCGGCACTCGCCTGCTCGCTGCTCGCCGCGTGGACGAGCACGCGCAGCACGCCGGCGGGCACGACTTCACGAAGTTGCGTGGTGAGCAAGTCGTCGACGCGCGGCCGGTCGCGTTCGACGTTGAACATGCCCGGGTGCACACGCACCGCCTGCACCTCCGCCGGCGACTTCTCTGCTTTTGTCCCGTGGAACGTGGCGCCTGGTGCCACGTTCCACGGGACAGAACCGGCCGGGGAGCGAGAAGTCGAGGCGGCGCGCTCGGCCGACGCGCGCGCTCCCGGCGCGGTGCCGGGTGGGGCGACCGTTCCCACCATGTCGGCGGCCGCGGCAACACCGGCGACGAGCAGCGTGGCGGTGATGGCTGCGAGCAGCGACCGCGCCCGCAGCGACGTCGTGGCTCCCATTGCCCTGTCAGTCGCACGACGGCGCCATGAGGTTGCCTGCGCTCTCAACGGGCTCCACCCAGCCCGAGGAGCTGCGCGGCCTGCAAGCTGAACAGCTCGGCATAGCGTCCGCCCTTGGTCAGCAGCTCGTCGTGCGTGCCCGCCTCCTCGACCCGGCCCTTGTGCAGCACGTAGATGAAGTCGGCCATGCGCACGTTGCCGAAGCGGTGGGTGATGAGCAGCACGGCGCGTCCCCTCGCCAGGTCGCGCAGCCGGTCGAACAAGCGGAACTCGGCGCGGGCGTCGAGCGCGGCGGTCGGCTCGTCGAGCACGAGGAAGGGCGCGTCACGGAAGAACGCGCGGGCAAGAGCGACGCGCTGCCACTGGCCGCCGGAGAGGTCCTGGCCGCCCATGAACTGCCGGCCGAGCACGGTGTCCCACCCGCTGCCGAGCTGGTCGAACGCCCCGCCGATGCCGGCGAGCTTGGCGGCGGCCCTGATGCTCTCGTCGTCCTCGATGCGCTCGTGGCGGCCGAGGCCGACGTTGTCGCGCGCCGGCAGCGCGTAGCGGATGAAGTCCTGGAAGATGACCGCCATCTGGTCGCGCATGCCGTAGCCGTCGAGCTCGCGCGCGTCGGCGCCGTCCCACGTGACACGACCCGCCGACGGTTCGTAGAGGCCGCACAGCAGCTTCGCGAGCGTGGTCTTGCCCGAGCCGTTCTCGCCGACGAGCGCGACCACCTGCCCGGCATGCACCTCGACGTCGACGGCCGACAGGGCGGGCTGCGCCGCGCCCGGGTACGAGAACGACACGCCTTCGGCACGCAGGCACTCGAACGCCGCCGGCTTCGCCACCTTCGCCGGGCCGCCCGTGCCATCCGCCGCCTCCGCGGGGCGCATGGCGAGGAACGCGGCGTAGTCCTCGAGGTACAGCGCCGACTCGAAGATGTTGGCGCTGCTGGACACGATGCCGGTGATGCGGCCGCGCAGCTGCTGGATAGCGATCGCGGCCGTAACCGCAGCCGCGATCGTCAGGTGCCCGCGCACCAGCAGCCACAGCAGCGCGCCGCCGCTGGCGATCGCACCCGCGCCACCCCCCACGCGCCCGCCCAGCGTGCGCAGGAGCTGTTTGCCGGCCTCCTTCTTCAACCGGGACAGGATCCGGGCGGAGGTCGTGTCGTGCCGGCGCTGCAGGTAGCCGACGAGGTTGAACGCCCGCACCTCCTTGGCCGGGTCGCGGGTGACGAGGATGTCCTGGAGGTAGCGCCGCTCGCGCTCGTCGGGCGTGTTGCCCATCACAACACGGAAGTTCGCCTGCGCGTTGCGCGTGGTGGCGATCCACACAGGCAGGGCGGAAGCGACGGCGAGTACGACCAGCAGCGGCTGCAGCGCGGCAAGCGCAATGGCGATACCGACCGATCCGAGGAGAGCCCCCACCAGCATGAGGAGGCCGTTGCTGAGCATCCACGGCCGGAAGTTCGCACCCGTCGCAGCCCGTTGCAGCCGGTCGTAGAACGCCGGGTCTTCGAAGTGGACGAGGTCGACTGCAGCGGACGTACGCATGACCTCCTCGAACGCGTGCGTGCCGACCAGCTCGCTGACGACACGGTCCTGGGCGCCCGCGATCGCGCTCAGCAACGCGACGACCGCGGAGATCGCGCCGATCGTCACGGCCGACGGCACGAGCTCGCCGATGTCGCCACCGCTGCCGCGGATGGCGATGGCGCGCTGCAGCAGGTCGTTGCCGGCGAGGAGCTGTGCGCCGATGCCGAGCGCGCTGACCGCCTGCAGGACCGCGACCGTCACCGCCCGCCAGCGCGCCGCGCGCCAGACCATGCGCGCCGCGAGCAGGACCATGCGTGGCAGCCGGCGCCACTCCCTCTTCGGTCTCGGGCCTTCGAGACCGAGCAGCTCGATCGCGGTTGGTTGCGCGGCTGGCGGGGCCTCGTCGCTCTCGACGTCGTCGAGGCCCGCCTCGCGTACGCGCGCGGCGGCCGACGACAGCTGCGCGAGCAGGTCCCCCGTGGTCTCGCGGGTGTCGCGGGTGTCGCGCGAGACCGCGTCGTCGACGCTCACTTCGCCACTAGCGCGGCGAGGCCGTGGTACGACGCCATCACCGTCGTCCACGCGACGACCTCGATCGTGCGAATCACGCTGGAAGGGTTCGCCGCTCTGGCACGTCCTTCCTGCGTCAGCCCTGCGTACCGGGGGTCACGGGATCACGTCGTCACGAGGTCCACGACGAGCGGTCGGTGATCGCTGGCCGGGGTCTCCGCGATCTCGACCGACTCGACCTGCAGCCCGCCGCCCACCGCCACGTGGTCGATGCGGATACGCGGCGCCGACGCAGGGAACGTGGCGTCGCCGCCCGCCAGCGTCAGCCCCGCCGCCTCCACGGCCGGGTGCACCTGGTGCGGCAGCAGGTTCAGATCGCCCACGAACAGCCACGGGGCAGGCCGGGCCAACGTCCACGCCAGCGCCGCGTGCAGCTGCGCGAACACCTCCTCGCGATGGATCGACAGGTGGGTGGCTCCGACGGTGAACGCGAGGCCGCCGATGCTCACCCGCGCCAACACGATGGCCCGCGGTTCGCTGCGGAAGCGCCGGCGCGGCAACCGGCGCACGGCGACGTCCTCGATCGTGCCCCTCGCCAGCAGCGCGTTGCCGTACTGGCCGACGACGCCGACGCGCGCTGCCGGCCCGAACAGGTGGGCCATGCCCGCAGCCGCCGCGACCTCCGCGGCCTCGTCCACCGCCCCGCTCCTCGGCACGCCGACGTCCACCTCTTGCAGCGCGAGAACGTCCGGCTTCAACGCCGCTGCCACCGATCCCGTGAGCCCGATGTCGACACGGGCCCCATCCCCCCGCAGCCCGTGCTGGATGTTGAAGCTCACGAGGCGGAGGCGTGTCCCCACCCGATCATCCTTGCCGCGCCAAGATCAAGGGCGTGCCCACCGACAACGCGGCCGCCTGGGACCGCCACTCGTCCGGCTACCAGGCGGGCGCGCAGCTGCCCACCGACGTCGCCCACTACGGCCCCGACATCCACAACGAGGCCGACCTCCGGCTGCTCGGCAACCTGAGCGGCAAGCGCGTCCTCGAGCTGGGCTGCGGCGGCGCGCAGTGCTCGATCGCGTTCGCCAAGCAGGGCGCGATCGCGATCGGCGTGGACTTCTCGGCCGAGCAGCTCGCGTTCGCCAAGCGGTTGGCCGACCGCGAGGGCGTGAAGGTCGAGCTACACCACGGCGACCTCGCCGACCTCGCGTTCGTGCGCGGCGAGTCGATCGACCTGGTGTTCAGCGCGTACGCGTTCGGCTACGTCGAGGACCTCAACCGCGTGTTCCGCCAGGTGCACCGCGTGCTCAAGCAGAACGCGCCGCTCGTGTTCAGCCTGCCGCACCCGTCCTACGACATGATCGACGACGAGGCCGAGCCCGCGCTGCTGGTGCGGCGCCCGTACTTCGACCGCGCGCCGATCGACTACGAGTGGAACGGCATCGCGTTCACCGACTACCACCACACGATCAGCGACTTGTTCATGGGCTTGGTGCGGTCGGGCTACCGCGTCGACACGATCCTCGAACCCGAGCCGACCGCCACCGGCCCGCGCTCGATGTTCTGGCGCGAGACGTTCCGCTATGTGCCGCGCACGCTGGTGATGCGCGCCCGCAAAGAAGGCATCTGACGCACCGTCGCTAGCCCTTCACCCACTGTGCGTAGCGCGCGGTGAAGAAGGCGGGAAGCCCGCCCGTGTGTACGAACACGATGCGTTCACCGCCACCGCGCTGGCGAGGCAGCCGACCATCGCGCACCGCGGCAATGAGGCCGGCCATCGCCTTGCCCGTGTAGACGGGGTCGAGCAGCAACCCTTCCGTGCGCGCCGCGAGGCGCACCGCTTCGAGGCACTCGTCGGTTGGCGCGCCGTAGCCCGCGCCGTAGCGGTCGTGGTCGAGCTGCAGCGCGCCGGTTGGCGCGGGACGACCGGCGAGCGCGGCGACCTCCTCGGCCTTCTCGGGCACGCGGTCGTCGAGGTCGGGCCGCGTGCCGACGTCGACGCCGAACACGCGCTCGTGCGAGCCGAGGCCGGCGACCAACCCCGCATGCGTCCCGCCCGAACCGTCCGCCACTACCGCGACGGCGTCACCGCCCGCGAGCTGCTCGTCGAGCTCGATCCCGCAGGCCACGTAGCCGAGCGCGCCGACGGTGCTCGCGCCGCCGATCGGCATGCGGTACGGGCGGCGGCCGCCGGCTGCCAACCGCTCGCACGCCTCCTCGATGGCTCGCTCGGTGGCGTAGTAGTCGGCCGCGCCGGGCGCCCACACGATGTCGGCGCCGAGCACGAGGTCGAGCACGACATTGCCGGTCGGTACCTCGGGCTCGCCGCCCGACAGCACGACCGTGCAGTCGAGCCCGAGCCGGTTCGCAGCGGCTGCCGTCAGCCGCACGTGGTTGGACTGCCGGCCTCCACCGGTCACGAGCACGTCGCAGCCCTGCGCCAGCGCGTCGGCCACGAGGTACTCGAGCTTGCGCACCTTGTTGCCGCCTCCGCCCAGGCCCGTCAGGTCGTCGCGCTTGACCCACAACGTTCCTGCGGGAAGCCCGAGCGCGGCCGCGAGGCGATCCATCGGTTCGACCGGCGTCGGGAGGACCGACGCGAGCGGTACGCGGTGACCAAGCACCGCCGGACGGTAGCTGGCGGCTAGACCGGGGGGCAGACCATCACCCAGTAGCCGGGTGGGTCCTGCTCCACGAAGTAGCAAGGCACATCCCGTAACGGCAGAGTGAGTTCGAACTGAGGAAGCTCGAACAGCACACCGGCGCCGACGAGCGCGACGACTGCAACGCAGGCGCGACGAAATACGCCGCGCATCACGGCCTTGGCCCCATGTCAACTAAGCGACGGACCGGCGCGCGGATCGCAACAAACCCGAACGGCGCGCCCGACGTGCTCGCGGTGTGGCCCGACGTGCGCCGTGTGCTGTTGCGCAGCTTGCGCCGTCAGGTCGATCGCGAGACCGCTGAGGACATCTGCCAGGACGTCGCCGAGAAGCTGGTAGCGCGCGCCGTTCCGTTCGCCAGCGTCGAGGACCTCGTCAAGTGGGCCCAGCGCGTCGCGTCCAACCGCGCTATCGACGAGTGGCGCACGCACAGGCGCCGCTTGTCAGGCGAACCCGTGCCCGATCGCGAGAGCTCGCTCGACGTCGCGCGCCTCGTCGCCCATCGCGCCGCGATCGACGAAGCTGCCGCGGCGATCCGATCGCTGCGACCGGAGGAGCGCGCCGCACTGTTGCGCGCGGACTCGCCCGACCTCGCCGACGGGCGCGACGCGCGAGAACGTCAGCGCGACGCGAACCTGCGCGAGCGAGCGCGTGAGCGCTTGCGCGGCATGGTGCACAACTTCCCGGCCGGCCTCGGCACGCGCCTCGGCAACTGGTTGCGGCGGCGACCGCCCACCGGCAACGTCGCGGGCGCGGACTGGGGGCACCTCCTCGCCGGCGCGGGCATCGCCATCGCGATCCTCGCCGGGCCGCTGGGCGGTGAGCCCGACGCGCCTTCTCCTCCTCGCCCGGCTGCCGGCACGCTCGCCACGGCTCCGGGCAGCGCCGGCGACGAGCTGCCTACTGGCGCGACGGAAGGGAACGCGGGCTCCGACGGATCGGGCGGAACAGGCACCGGCACAACCGGCTCGGCGGGAACGGCCGCGGCCACGAGCGACCGCGTCGTGCTGCAACAGGTCGACACGCCCTTCAGCCGGACGACCGTGGGCTCAGAGCCGCAGGATCCCGACGACCCCGACCAGGGCGTGCTGTGCGTCGGCGACAGCGCCGGGTCGTTCGCGCTCTGCGCCGAAGACGCCCTCGCCGCCGTCCCGTTGCCGTAGAGCTGTCCCGCGGTAGCAAGCGGGCGCCGCCGCATTTCCCCAGGTCACAGCCCCGTCTTGCCGCCTGCCCAAGAAAATCCTGAAGACTTGCGATTTTGAGCGCGAGCTTTCGTTATCGCCGGGCGTACTAGAAAGGGACGCGAGAGGGAGGGCTCGGGAGAGACTCCGGCCATGACAACCCCCCTCGACGCCCTCGTCGCCTCCGTCGAGTCCTCCCTCACCGATCGCACGCTTCGCACCGATCGCGAGCGCGCCGACCGGATCCGGCCCGCCATGGAGTCCTTGCTGCGCGCCGGCGAGCCGATCCCCGCGTGGGCCGAGGAGCCGTACGAGGGCGGGGCCGTGGGGAACCTGCTGCACGCGGACGCCGGCGGCCGCTTCCACGTGCTCGCCGTCGTCTTTCCCGAAGGGACCTCGAGCGGCGTGCACCACCACGGCTGCTGGGGCGTGATCGGCTACCTGCGCGGCGGCGACGAGGAGACGCGCTACCGCGAGGACAGCGCCGCTGCTGGTCCCGTCGAGGCCAGCCGCCACGTGTGGCACCAGGGCGACGTCACGTACCTGCTACCGGAGGAAGGCGCCGCCTCCGTGGCCGAAGGGAGTGGCTGCTGGCACCGCGTGCGCAACCCCGGCCCGGGCACCGGCGTGAGCGTGCACGTGCTGTGCCGCACGCCCGCCAACCACCCGCACGTGTACTGGGACCGCGAGCAAGGCGCCCGAGTCGACTTCCCGTTCGTCGAGGTCGCGCCCGACCGCTGGGTCGCGCAAGTCTCCACGACCTGAGGGTCGAGTACCGACCCTCAGACGCGCAAGTTCGGATTACACGCGCGATTCGGGTTGCGCCGTCCACCACTCGGCCAAGCGCCGCCGCGCTTCGTCTTCGCCGAGCGGGCCCTCGTCCATGCGCAGCTCCAGCAGGAACGTCATCGCCCGCCCGACGACCGGCCCGGGCGCCACGCCGAGTTGGGTCATCACCTGGCGCCCGTCGAGGTCGGGGCGGATGGCGTCGAGCTCCTCTTGGTGGCGCAGCTCGGTGATGCGGCGCTCGAGGTCGTCCATGCGCCGCGCCAGCTCCAGCGCCCGCCGCTGGTTGCGGGTGGTGCAGTCGCAGCGCGTCAGCTCGTTCAAGCGGTCGAGCAACGGGCCGGCGTCGCGCACGTAGCGGCGCACCGCGCTGTCGGTCCACATGCCGTCGCCGTAGCCGTGGAAGCGCAGGTGCAGCTCGACCAGCCGCGACACCGCGTCGACGTCCTCGTTCGGGTACCGCAGCGCGCGCATGCGGTCGCGCGTCATCCGCGCGCCCACGACCTCGTGGTGGTGGAACGACACGCCGTGCGGGCCGATCGAGCGCGTCTTGGGCTTGCCGACGTCGTGGAACAGCGCGGCAAGGCGCAGCACGCGATCGGGCGACGCGTTCTCGACGACCGCTATCGTGTGCGCGAGCACGTCCTTGTGATGGTGCACAGGGTCCTGCTCGACGCGCAGCGCCGGCAGCTCGGGAAGGAGCTCGCCCGCCAGCCCGGTGTCGACCAGGAACCAGAGGCCGGGCGCGGGCCGCGGCACCACGAGCAGCTTGTCGAGCTCGTCGCGAACGCGCTCGGCGGACACGATGCCGATGCGCGCGTGCATGTCCTCGACAGCCGCTACCAGCGAGGGCTCGGGCGCGAGCTCGTAACCGGCCATGAACCGCGCCGCCCGCAGCATGCGCAACGGGTCGTCGCTGAACGACTCCTCGGGCGCGAGCGGCGTGCGCAGGCGCCTGGCCGCGAGGTCGGCGAGCCCGCCGTGCGGGTCGATCAGCTCGACGCCGTCCGCGCCACCGTCGCCCACCACGCGCAGCGCCATCGCGTTGACGGTGAAGTCGCGCCGCGAGAGGTCGGACTCGATCGAGTCGCTGTAGACGACGTCGGGTTTGCGCGAGTCGGGCGAGTACGCCTCGGCCCGGTGCGTGGTGACCTCGACGGTGCGGTCTCCCACCTTGGCGCCGATCGTGCCGAAGCGCTTGCCCTGCGCCCACAGCGCGCCCGCCAGCGGAGCGAGCACGCGCTCGATGTCGTCGGGGCGGGCGTCGGTGGTGAAGTCGAGGTCGTGCTCGTCGCGCAGCTGCCCGATGATCGCGTCGCGCACCACGCCGCCGACCAGATAGAGGCGGAACCCGGCCGCGGCGAAGGCGGCCGCCAACGGGCGCGTCTCCTCCACCAGCACGGCCATGCGATCGGGCACCACGACGCCCGAGGCTAGGCGGCGCTCAGCACGTGATCAGAAGGTCGTGGCCAAGCCCTCTTGCTGCAGCAGCAGCCGGAAGTCGTGCGGGTGCGAGCAGGCCGACAAGGCGTCGCGCAGCGCCACCAACCCGTTCTTGTAGAGGTTGAACAGGCTCTGGTCGAACGTCTGCATGCCGTAGTACTCCCCCTCGGTGATGACCTCTTCGAGGGTGGACGTCTGCTCGGGGTCGACGATGCGGTCGAACACGCGGCCGGTCGACACCAACACTTCGACGGCGGGGATGCGCCCGGCGCCGTCGGCCCGTTCGAGCAAGCGCTGGCTGACGATGCCGCGCAGCGACGAAGCCAGCGTGATGCGCACCTGCTTCTGCTGGAATGGCGGGAAGAAGTCGACGATGCGGTTCACCGTCTCGGTGGCGTTGATCGTGTGCAGCGTCGAGATCACCAGGTGGCCGGTCTCGGCCGCAGCGAGCGCGGCCCACACCGTCTCGGGGTCGCGCATCTCGCCGATGAAGATCACGTCGGGGTCCTGGCGCAGCACCCGCTTCATCGCGGCCGCGTAGTCGTTCGTGTCGGTGCCGAGCTCCCGCTGGTTCACGAGCGAGCGCTTGTCGGGGTGCAGCACCTCGATCGGGTCCTCGACCGTCACGATGTTGAGCGCCTTGCTCTCGTTGATGTGGTCGATCATCGCCGCGACCGTCGTGGTCTTCCCCGACCCGGTGGGGCCGGTCACGAGCACGAGGCCGCGCGGCTCGTCGGCCAGCCGGCGGATCACGGGCGGCAGCCCGAGCGCGTCGAAGCTGGGCGTGCCCGGCAGGACGCGGCGGAACACGAGGCCGACCGAGCCGCGCTGGCGGAACACGTTGACGCGGAAGCGCCCGAGCCCGGCCACGCTGTGGGCGAAGTCAGCTTCGGAGTGGGCGACGAACTCGTCCGCCCGCTCCTTGGGGAGGATCTGGAACGCCATCCGCTCGGTGTCGGCCGGCGTGATGTGCGGGAACGGCGCCGGCAGCAGGTGACCGTCGACGCGGACGTGCGGGACCGACCCCACCTTCACGTGGAGGTCCGACCCGCGCTGCTCGACCGTGTAACGGAGCAGCTCGTGCAAGTCCATCGACATAGTTGGCGTATCGGTCGGCTGGCGGCTCGACCTGAGCGCGACGCCGTTCACCTACGCCAAGGCACCTCCGAGCGCGGCGATCGTGGCGGCGGTCGATCCGGTCAATGCGCCCAGGTCGTACCCGCCCTCGAGGAACGCGACGGTGCGGGAGCGGCCACTCGTCCCCGCGGCCGCAACGCACCGGGCGGCGAGCTCGCCGTAGTCAGCGGACGTGAGCTCGAGGTGCATGAGCGGGTCGGCCTCGTGCGCGTCGAAGCCAACCGACAGCAGCAACCAGTCGGGAGCGAAGCGGGCGATGGCGGGCTCCACGATTCGGTCGAGCTCCGCGCGGTACACCTCGATGCCCGCGCCCGGCGGTAGCGGCACGTTCACCGTCGTTCCCGCGCCGTCGCCCTCCCCCGTCTCGTGCGGCCCGCCGGTGCCCGGGTAGACGGCCGGGGGCGCGTACTCGTGCAGCGACACGTACAGCACGCGGCCGTCGCGCCAGAAGATGTCCTGCGTGCCGTTGCCGTGGTGCGCGTCGTAGTCGACGATCGCGACGCGCCGGCCAGCCGCCACGAGCGCCGCCGCCGCGACGGCCGCGTTGTTCAGCAAGCAGAACCCCATGGCACGCGCCGCGCTCGCGTGGTGGCCGGGCGGGCGCACCGCGCAGAACGCAGCATCGCCCTCACCGCGCTGCAAGCGCTCGATTGCATCGAGCCCCGCGCCCGCGGCCAGCACCGCTGCCTCCCACGACGCGGGCACGACGTGCGTGTCGCCGTCGATGGCGAGCGGGCCGGCAAGGCATAGCCCTTCGAGCTCGTCCAGCCACGCGGCAGGGTGGACGCGCTCGAGCTCGTCGCGGCTGGCGGGCCGAGGCGTCACCAGCACCAGGTCGTCCTCGAGGCCGGCCAGCTCCGCTCCCGCCCGCACCGCGGCAAGGCGCGCCGGCCGCTCCGGATGCCATACCTGCTCGAGGCCGAACTCCGCCGGCCGGCGGCCGGGGTCGTGGGCGGCGAACGCCTCGTGCGTCTCGAACAGCACGACCACTACAGGACGGTACCCCCGGATTACCCTCCACCCCGACGTGAGCGTCACCGAACCAACACCCCGGTCCGGGCCGGCCGGCGGAGCTCGGCCCGAGGCAAACGAGGCCCCGACCAGCGCCGGCGGCGTCCTTCACTGGGGAAGGGAGCGGCTGCGGGCGGGGTCGTGGCGCGGCGACGCGGAGGTCGCGTACCTCAACCCGGTGCCCGGCGCGCCGCTGCCGTCGCCCGAGTTCGTGCGCCGCTGCCTGCGGACGCTCGCGGGACAGGGCTACGCGCGCGTCGTCACGGGCGCGCTGGCGCCGGCCGAGCAAGCGGCGTTCCGGGCGGTCGGCTTCCAGCCGAGCGAGCACCTGCACCTGCTCTCCCACGACCTGCGCTCGGTCCCGCCGCCGGCCGCCGATGGCGGGACCGTGCTGCGCCGCGCCTCGCGCAGCGACCGCGCCGGCGTGCTCACCATCGACGGCCTCGCGTTCGACCGATTCTGGCGGCTCGACGAAGCGGGGCTCGACGAGGCGGTGGCGGCCACGCCCCACAGCCGCTTCCGCGTGGCGGCCGTCGACGATCAGGTCGTCGGCTATGCCATCACCGGCCGCGCCGGGCGCCGCGGGTACCTGCAGCGCCTCGCCGTCGACCCGAGCGTGCAGCGCCGCGGCATCGGCAGCGCACTCGTGCTGGACGCGCTGCGGTGGCTGCGGCGGTGGCGGGCGGAGCAGGCGATGGTCAACACGCAGCTCGACAACGAGGGCGCGCTCGCGCTGTACGAGCGCGCCGGCTTCCGGCATGAGCCGAGCGGGCTGGCCGTGCTCGCCGTCGACCTCAGATGAGGGACATGAAGCGCACGCCGCGGGTCGCCGCGCTCCTGTTCGTCGTGTTCGCGCTGCTCGGCGTCGCGACGCCCGTGCAGGCCCAGACCGAGGACGAGAAGCGCACGGGTTCGCTCGACCTGCGCTCGCAGACCACGTTCCGCACGCCCGACCAGCCGTTCGCGGTGTCGCTGCACGTACGCACGTCGCAGCCAGCGCCCGCGCTCGAGCTCGCGTTCGGCGTGTACCGCCGCATCGCGAGCGGGCGCTCCGAGTTCGCGCAGACGCTCGACGGGCGGTTCCGCACGCGGCTGCCCGTGCAGACCGTTCCCGTGCCGCTCGACACGCTGACGCCGAACGACGACGGCGTAGTCACCGCCAGCGTCACGCCGTCCGTCACGCGCGAAGGCGTGTACCCGGTGCGCGTCGAGCTGCGCGAGAAGGAGTCGGGCGACGTGCTCGACTCCTTCGTCACGCACATGGTGACGGTGCCCGCCGGTGTCGACGCCGACCCGCTCGACGTGGCCCTGGTGGTGCCCGTACACGCGCCACCCTCGGTGCGCACCGACGGCACTATGAGCGTCGGCGACCGCTGGAGCGATGCGATCGCCGGCCTCGTCACCGAGCTCGCCGATCACCCGGACCTGCCGTTCACCGTCTCGCCCACGGGCGAGACGATCGAGGCGCTGGTCTCCAGCACGCGCGCCGCCGACCGCGAGACCGTCAGCGCGCTGGCGCGCCTCCTCGACCTCGACCAGCGCCAGCTCGTCAGCGGCACGTACGTGCCGACGGACCTGCGCGCCCTGCTCGACGCCGGCCTCGGGGGCGAGGTCGACATGCAGCTCTACCGCGCCCGCTCCATCCTGCAGCGCCACCTCGGCCGGCCGCCGAGCGCGACGTTGCGCCTCGTCGAAGAGCGCCTCGACGCTGCGGCGCTCGCAACGATCGAGCGGCAAGGCGTCACCCACATCGTGCCGGCCGAGGCCGCTCTCGAACCGGTGACGCTGCGCACGACGCTCACCGCCACGTTCGGCGTCACGGCGCGGCGGGGCGCGCTCGCGGCGGCCGCGGCGGACACGGGGCTCGGTACGCACTTCACGCGTGACGCCAACCCCGTGCTCAACGCCGCCCACCTCCTCGCCGACCTCGCCATCCTCTTCTTCGACCGGCCGGGCAAGGCCGACGAGCGGCGCGGCGTCGTCGTGCAACCGCCGCGCGACTGGATGCCGGACGCGCGGTTCAGCGAGGCGCTGTTGGCCGGGCTCGACGAGGCGGCGATCTTCGATCCGGTCACGCTCGAGAAGTTCTTCGAGGCCGTGGGGCCGGCGCGCATCTCCGGCCGCCCGCTCGTACGCAAGTTCCGCGCCCCCGAGCCCGGCACCGGCTTGAGCGGCGCTGCGACGCGCGAGATGCGGCGGCGCCTCGACGCGTTCGCGTCCACCGTCGAAGTGGACAACCCGTCCGCCGGCCGCATCGAGCGCACGCTGCTCACGTCGGCATCGGCCGAGGTGCGGTCACGCCATCGCGCTGCCTACCTCGGCGGCGTCGACCGGCAGATCGCGTTCCAGCTGCGGCGCATCCAGATGCCGCAGAACCGCTCGATCACCTTGACCGCGCGCGAGGGTGAGCTTCCGATCACCGTCACGAACCGCCTGCCGTACCCCGTGAACGTGGTGGTCGAGCTCACCAGCGACACGCTCGAGTTCTCGGGGCCCGCCCGGCGCGAGGTCCAGCTCGCGCGCCAGAACACTACGCAGACGTTCGCGGTGCGCACGCAGGGCTCCGGGTCCTTCCCCGTGCTCGTGCGCGTGTTCTCGCCCCACGGTGAGCTGCTCCTGGCCGAGAGCCGCTTCACCGTGCGGTCGACCGCGGTCAGCGGCGTCGGCGTCGGCCTGTCCGTCGGCGCGCTCGCGTTCCTCCTGCTGTGGTGGGCCAGCCACTTGCGCAGCCGCCGGCGTGAGCCGCGCTGACGAGCGCGTGCAGGAACCGCCGGATCAACCGGACCTGCCCGTTCAGCCCGCGCCCACCAACTTGGGCCGGGCCACGCTCGTGCAAGCAGCGGGCACAGCGCTGTCACGCGTCACCGGCTTCGGGCGCGTGTTCGCTCTCGCCTACGCGCTCGGTGCCGGCCTGCTCGCCGACACGTACAACCTCGCCAACAACACCCCGAACATCATCTTCGAGATCGTGCTCGGCGGCGTGCTCAGCGGCATGGTGCTGCCCGAGTTCGTGCGCCAGTTGCGCCGCACTGACGACCCCGCCGACCCGGACAGTGGGTGGCGGGCGGTCTCGGCCGTCGTCACCGTCAGCCTCGTCGCATGCGCGGTGCTCACGGTGGCTTTCGTGTTCGTCGCGCCGTGGTTCATCCGCCTCTACACGCTGCGCAAGGGCACCGAGGTCGGCGGCCAGCAGCTCGCCGTTGCCACGACGCTGCTCCGCTTGTTCGCGCTGCAGGTGTTCTTCTACGGCACGGTGTACCTGAGCACCGCAGTACTGCGCGCGCAGCGCAGGTTCGCGGCGCCGATGTTCGCGCCGGTGCTCAACAACCTCGTGGTGATCGCGCTGTTCCTGTCGTGGCCGTCGCTCGTGGGCACTCGCAGCCTGGCCGCCGTGCAACACGACCGGGGCGCGCTGCTGCTGCTCGGCCTCGGCACCACCGCCGGCGTCGTGGCCATGGCGCTCGCACAGCTTCCCTTCCGCACGGTGCGCCGTCACATCCGCTTCGTGTGGGAGCCGCGCCACCCGTCGGTGCTGCGCATCCTCCGCATCGGCGGCTGGACAGCGGGCTTCGTCGTGGCCAACCAGCTCGCGCTGTTCGTCGTCTACTTCCTCGCCAACGGCCGCGCCGGCGACGTCACCGTGTACGTGTTCGCCTACACCATCTTCCTGCTGCCGCACGGCGTGGTGTCGGTGTCGATCATCTCCGCGCTGCAACCCGAGCTCGCCGACCGGTGGGCTGCAGGCGACACCGCCGGATTCCGCCGCCAGCTCAGCGTCGGCCTGCGCTCGATCCTCGCGACGATGGCGCCGGCCGCGGTGGGCTACGTGCTGCTGGCCCGCCCGCTCGTCGCCACGCTGCTCGAGCACGGCGCGCTGGGCGCGGCCAGCGCGTCACGGGTGGCGGACGTGCTCGCGCTGCTCGCGCTGGCGCTCCCCGCGTTCAGCGCGTGGCTGTTCCTCGGCTCCGCGTACCAGGCCATGCAGGACACGCGGTCGCTGTTCCGCGTCTACGTCGTCGAGAACGGGGTGAACGTCGTCGCCGCGTTCGCGCTGTACGCGTCCTTCGGCGTGCGCGGCCTCGCGCTCGCGTTCACGCTCGCCTACGTCGCCGGCACCGCGACAGCTCTCGCCGACCTGCGGCGGCGGGTTGGGGGGATCGACGGTGCGGCCATGGCCCGGTCGGCCGGCCGCGTCGCGGTCGCCACCGCGGCCATGGCGCTCACGGTCTTCGCGGTGACGCGGACCGTCGGCAGCGACGCGGGCGCCGGCGCGCTCGTGCGATCCGGGGTCGGCGCGGTGGCCGGTGTTACCGTCTACCTCGTCGGAGCGCGCGCGGCCGGGGTCGCCGAGGTGAGAGACCTGTTGTCACTGCGGAGGGGCCGTTGATCAGTAGCTGGCTGGTGAAGGTGGTCCTCGGCATCGTGGTCATCGGGGTCGCGGTGATCGAGCTCGGCTCGCCGCTGATCGCGAGGGCCCAGGCCGACGACGCCGCCCACAACATCGCCGACGGCGTCGCCTTCGAGCTGAGCGAAGGTGGCCGGGTGACCCGAGAGCGGGTCGACGCCACCTGCGCCGAAGAAGGGGCGAAGGAGTCGGTCGAGCTGCTGTCGTGCGACCTCGACAGCAGCACCCACGTGGCAGTGCGGGTGCGGAAGGAAGCGTGGTCGCTGCTGCTCGAGAAGTGGTCGGTCACCGAGGACTGGTACCGGCCCACGGCTCGGGCCACCTCGGAGCGGGAGATCGTGTGATGCCACGGGCGCAGTAGCGTCGGTGAGCGTCTATGCCCTCCATCCGCGTCGTCACCGACAGCAGTTGCGACCTGCCCACCGCCATCGCCGAGCAGCACGGCATCGACATCGTGCCGCTCACCATCCGCTTCGGCGAGCAGGAGTACGTCGACCGCCGCGACCTCAGCCCGTCCGAGTTCTGGGCCAAGGTCAAGGCGTCGCCCGTCCTCCCCGAGACCGCGGCGCCCTCCCCCGGCGCCTTCGAGGAGGCCTACCGCCGGGCCGTCGCCGACGGCTGCGACGGCGCCCTCGCCATCACCTTGTCGGGCGAGCTGTCCGCCACCCACCAGGCCGCCGAGCTCGCGGCCAAGGCGATGGACGGCGTCCTCCCCGTCCGCGTCGTCGACTCGCTGTCGCTCACGCTCGCGCTCGGGATGATGTGCCTCACCGCCGTCCGCCTGGCAGGGCAAGGCCTGCCGCTCGACGAGGTGGCCGCGGCGGTTGAGGACGTCGGTGCCCGCACGCGCATCTTCGCAGCGCTCGACACCCTCGAGAACCTCAAGAAGGGCGGGCGCATCGGCGGCGCGCAGGCGGCGCTCGGGTCGATGCTGTCGATCAAACCGGTCATCCAGATCGTCGACGGCCACGTCGAGCAGGAGTCGAAGCAACGCACGCGGTCGAAGAGCCTCCGCTACCTCGCCGACAAGGTGCGCGACGCCGGGCGCATCGAGCAGCTCGCGGTGCTGCACGGCGACGCGCCCGACCTCGAGGAGCTCCTCGACCTCGTCGCGCCCTTCTACCCGCGCGACGAGATCGTCGTCGGCGACATCGGCGCGGTGATCGGCACCCACAGCGGGCCTCGCGCCATCGGCGTCACCTACCAGATCCCGGGGTGAGCCCGGCCGGCGAAGCTCGGCCACAAGATGGCACCGGGGATCCGGAGCGGCCCGCGCTCCTGGGTCGTTACCGCCTCGTCGAGCCGGTCGCGAGCGGTGGGATGGCTGAAGTATGGGAGGGCGTCGACGACGTCCTCACCCGCCCGGTCGCGGTGAAGCTGCTGCACAAGCACCTCGCGGCCGACGGCGAGCTGCGCGAGCGCTTCCGTCGCGAGGCCGTAGCCGCCGCCCGCCTCGCCCACCCGAACGTGGTCGCCACGTTCGACACCGGCGAGGACGGCGACCAGCCGTTCATCGTGATGGAGCTCGTGCGGGGCCGCACGCTGCGCGCCTTGATCGACGAGGGACCGTTGCGGCCGGCCGTCGCAGCCGCCATCGGCGTGCAGGTGGCCGGAGCCCTCGACGCCGCCCACCGCGCCGGCATCGTCCACCGCGACGTGAAGCCGGGCAACATCCTCCTGTGCGACGGCGTGCCGCCCGGCGCGCCCCTCTCGGTGAAGGTGGCGGACTTCGGCATCGCACATGCCGCCATGACTGGTCAACACGCCGGCGACACCGACCTCACCCAGCCGGGAACGCTGCTCGGTACCACCAAGTACCTCTCGCCCGAGCAGGCGCGCGGTGAGGAGCCCGACGCGCGCTCGGACGTGTACGCGCTCGGCGTCGTCCTCTACGAGATGCTCACGGGGCGCGTGCCGTTCGCGGCTTCGACGCCGGTGGCCACCGCGCTCGCCCACGTGCGCGACGACCCGCTGCGGCCGCGCCAGCTGCGCGCCGGCATCCCGCGCGCGATG
>Ga0299907_10000663_pt1 | contig 17641 bp, 14 predicted proteins | sample RVTome_16_FD_198680 | JGI IMG/M metagenome (GOLD analysis project Ga0299907, IMG submission 198680) | Soil microbial communities from uranium-contaminated site in the Upper Colorado River Basin, Wyoming, United States - RVT152D67 (version 2) ...
GTCAGGTCCTTTGGCGCACCCTCTGACCGATATATCTCGGCCAGGGTGTCGATGAAGCGTTGGGGCAGGGAATGCCCGGCCCCCGACCCACCGATGATCACAGTTGCGCCGTCGGGCGTGGCCCGAACCGCATCTTCCGCTGTGACCAGCCTCATGGCGCCTGTCTACACGTCGCGCTCATGGCATGTGGCCCCCACCGTTGGGACACAGAGTCTGCCCGTGATACAGGGCCGCGGCGTCCGTGAGCAGGAACACCACGCTGGCCGCCACCTCGTCGGCGGTGGCGAAACGTCCCGAGGGGAGCTCGGCGAGGCGCTTCCGCCCCACCTCGCCTGTTGTGATGTCGGATGTCATTTCGGTGATGGTCACACCTGGCGCGACGACGTTCACCCTGACCCCTCGCGGTCCTACTTCCTTGGCCAGGGATTTGGCCAGGCCGATCAGTCCCGCCTTGGCTGCTGCATAGTGAGCCACCCCGGCGAAGCCGATCTGGCCCAGCCGCGAAGAGATCATGACGATCGAGCCCGAGCCACGACCCAGCATGTGGGGGAGAGCGGCCTGGCAGCATAGGAAGGCACCGGTCAGATCGACGTCGATCACGTGCCGCCACTCGTCAAACGCCATGTCGGACACCGGGCTCTCGGGCATAACGCCGGCATTGTTGACCAGCCCGTCGATCCTCCCGAATCGATCGACGACTGCGGCGACCATGGCCTCGACCTGACCCGGATCCCGCACGTCGGCGGGAAACGCTTCGGCCTCCCGGTTGCGGGCTCGCACTTCTGCCACCGTCGCCTCGGCGCCAGCCTTGCCGTCGAGGTAACCGACTGCCACGTCGGCACCCGCGTCGGCGCAGGCCCTGGAGATGGCGGCTCCGATGCCACGACTGGCCCCGGTGACGAGGACGACCCGTCCTGCCAGCGCATCGGGTCTGAACACGGACGGTGACACTGTGCTACTTTCTCCGGACTGGTTCTCCGGAAGAGGGCAAACGATTACCGGGGCTGTCCGGCACCGTACCGAGCAGCCAGACGGCGGTCAACACAGACGCTCATATCGGGCTCTCGATGGTGGCCACCGAGTCCCGTTCGATGATCTCGCCGTGAAGCACGACGTCATCGGGCGTGCCGCCTGCCAACGCCTCGAGCAGAAGTGCTGCCCCGTGTCGGCCGATCTCGTAGGTCGGTACCCGCATCGTGGTGAGGGGGACCGGGCCGTATTCTGCAATCGGGATGTCGTCGAGGCCGGCGACCGACATGTCGTCGGGGACGGCGACACCTGATGCCAGCAGATGACGCATCGCACCGATCGCCATGAGGTCACTGGCGGCTATCACCGCCGTCACGTCGACGTCCTTCAGAAGCTGTTCCATGGCCGCGCCACCCCCGGTGATCGTGAACCGCCCGTTGGCGATGTACTCCGGTCCGGACGCGAGCCCGAACTCGGCAACGGCGGTAGTGAAACCGGCCAGCCTGACGCGTGATACCAAGAGGTCCGGAGGACCGCTGATGTAACCGACGCGCCGGTGGCCCCGCCCGACGAGGTAGGCGATCATGTCGGCGACCGCCTTCCGGTTGTCGAACCTGACCCGAGGCCCTTCGAGAAGGTGGTCGGATAACACCACGACGACGCCTCCCCGCGCCCGAAATCGTGCCGAGAGTGTTTCGAGGGTCTCGGCGTAAGAGGGGTCGGTGAGTGAGCTCGCCGCAAAGACGATGCCGTCGACCTGATGGGCGTGGAAAGCCCGGACGTAGTCGAGCTCCTTCACCGGATCCCGGTCGGAGCTCGCAACGAACAGCCTGTAATCCTCTGAATGGAGGCCGTCTTCGAGGCCCTTGACGATCTCCCCGAAATAAGGATCCGAGATGTCGTGCACGATGACCCCGACCGTCTGTGACTTCGCCGTGACGAGGGCTCGCGCCAATCGGTTGGGCTCGAATGAGAGTCTATCGGCGGCGGAGAGCACGAGCTCGCGGGTCTTCGTGCTCACCGGATGACTCGATCCAGACATCACCCGTGACGCCGTGGCGACGGAAACCCCCGCCAATTGTGCGACATGGCGGAGTGAGTGGGCCGCTTCGCCCTCGTCGGGTCCTGAGATCGGTGTCTTCGACGACACCGAGGCAGGGTAACCGCGGGGCGGCTTGCCCTTGAAAACGTTTGCCACTCCATTCGATAGAGTCGCTGCCTCTGAATCCGACTCCGCGACTGGGGAATCATGGGTGCTGATGTGGCCTACCGCTCGGCGGTGGAGCTCGCCGATGACATCGCCGGCCACCACGTGTCGCCGGTCGAGATCATGGAGGAGACCTTGCGTCGGGTCGAGGAGCGCGAGCCGAGTCTCAACGCCATCGTCTTCCGTGGTTTCGACGAGGCCATGGAATCGGCACGGTCGGCCGAGGAGGCTCTGGCCCAAGGTCGGACGGGTGGCCCGCTCCTAGGCGTGCCGGTCCTCATGAAGGATCTCTTCGACTTCAAGCCGGGGTGGCCGGCGACCTTCGGGGGCATCCCGGCGATGTCCGAATTCTCGATCGATGGCTATTGCGTGTGGGCGGAGCGGATGGAAGCTGCCGGCGCCATCATCATCGGGAAGGGCAACAGCCCGGCGATGGGGTTCAGGGGAGCCTGTGACAACTACCTGTTCGGACCGACCCGCAACCCGTTCGACACGACGAGGAATAGTGGCGGTTCCTCCGGAGGGTCGGCGGCCGCCGTTGCTGACGGGCTGGTCTCAATTGCCGAGGGCACCGACGGTGGGGGGTCGATCCGCATCCCAGCGTCGTGGTGCGGCGTCGTTGGCTATCAGCCATCCGCCGGTCGTGTTCCCTCGATCTTGAGACCGAATGCATTCTCGGGCGTCTCTCCTTTCATCTACGAAGGCCCGATCACGAGAACCGTGGCGGATGCCGCCCTGGCGATGAGCGTCCTTGCTGGCCCACATCCGGGAGATCCCTACTGCGCCCTCGACACCGTCGATTTCATGGCCGGTCTCGACAACGGGGTCGAAGGGTGGAACATCGCCTATTCGCCCGACCTCGGCGTCTACCCGGTGCAGCGGGATGTGGCGGCCGTGGTCGAAGAGGCGGTCCGGGCGTTCGAAGATGCCGGCGCCCGGGTAGTCGAGGTCGACCTCGAGATCGACATCGACCAGCGCGAGCTGGCCGACCTGTGGTGCCGTCTCATCATGCCGCTCAGTCTCGATGCGTTCGCCAATCTGGCCGAAGGGGGGATCGACCTCCTGGGCGAGCACCGCTCAGATCTACCGCCTGAGTTCCTGCGATGGGCTGATCACGTGGCATCGATGTCAGCGATGGAGTATTTCGATGACAACTCGATGCGCACAATCGTCTACGACGCCCTTCAGTCGGTCCTGGGCGAGCACGACATGCTGGTGACGCCAACGCTGGCCTGCTTACCCGTCACGAACCTTGCCAATGGTGAGACTCGAGGCCCGGTCGTCATCGAGGGGGTGGAGGTCGATCCCCTCATCGGCTGGTGCATGACGTACTTCACCAATTTCACCGGCCACCCAGCGATATCGCTCCCCGCCGGGCTGGCGTACGGGCTACCGGTGGGGATGCAGGTCATCGGAAGACGCGGCGCAGATCGGGACGTTCTCACCGCCGGCGCGGCCTTCGAACGGGTCAGACCTTGGGAGCAGATCTACCAGATCCCGGCCAACCGATCTCTAACGGATTGAGATCCGGCTCGGTCAAGTTTCGGTGACACGGGTGTACGCCGCAGCGACGAAGATGATCAGTGCCCCGAAGAGAATCTGACGGACTGCCTCCGGGTATCCCAGCGACGAGAGGATCGAGGAGATGACAGTGAGGATCAGGGCGCCGATCATCGTCCCGCCGTACCCACCGCGTCCACCCATGATGGAGGTCCCACCTATCACCGCGGCCGCTACCGATGGGAGCACGGCCGTGTCGGCCAGAGTGACGCTTGCCACGTTGGTCAGGCCCGAATAGAGAAAGCCGGCGACACCGGCGAGGACCGCCGAGATCACATAGAGCACTATCAACACCTGCCAGGAACGGGCGCCCGACAGTCTCGATGCGATTGGATTGTCACCGATTGCATAAAGGAGACGCCCGTAACCGGTCCGGTTGAGACCGAGGATTATGAGAATGGCCAGGGGCAAGAACAGGAGCAAACTCCTGGGCACGAACCCGAGGAATATCCCGGCACCCAGATCCCTGAACTGATCCGGGACGCCCGATCCGGTCTGCACCATCTGAATCTGCCAGACGTTGGCAAAGCCGAGTACCACCAGGCTCATGCCCAGCGTCATGATCAGAGGGTGGACCCGGAAGATGCCGACCCCGATCCCGCTGATGAGACCGACGATTGCTGCAACCGCGAGAGCGACCAGGATGCCGGTGGCCAGACCTGGCCCGCCCACCAGCGTCGCCACGACGAACCCCGACATGGACGCCACCGCCCCGACCGAGAGATCGATGCCGCCGGTCAGCATCGTCATCGTCTGACAGCCCGCCAGTATCGCCAGTGGGACGGCGGCACGAACCATCACACCTCCCCAGTTGAGGTTGACGATCCCGGGGCGGATCAACTCGCTTACGACGACGAGAACGGCGAGCAGGCCGATCAAGGGGATGATCGGCCGCTCGCGAAAAAGGGCTCGCAAGCCTGTGGTCGTCAGCCATCTGGGCCTGGAGTCGGTCGTGGTCGCGGTATCGGTCATGGCTCACGCTTCCGCAGTTGGAGCAGACTCCCGACCATCACCACTCCCACGAGGATGAGCCCCTGGGCCACGGTCGCCAGATTGGTATTGACGTTCAGGAAGGTCATGTCGGTCCGGAGCAGGGATAGGATCACGACGGCGACGATCGGCCCGAAGACTCCGCCCCGGCCTCCCGCCAGGCTGACTCCGCCGAGCACGACGGCTGCGACGCTCAGGAGCGTGTAGGGCCCGGGAACCGGCGTGCCGATGCCGGTGGTGGCCGTGAGGGTGAGACCGGCGAAGGCGGAGAACAGACCGGTCAACGTGTAGGCGAATATCTTGGTGCGCGCCACCGACACGCCGCTCCGATATGCCGCCAGCGGATCGCTGCCTATCGCGTACAGCGAAAGGCCGAGGCGCGATCGTCTGATCGGGATCCAGATCGCCGCGACGATCACCAGCAGCAGCAATGCCGCCTTCGGGATCCATGCATTGAGGATCGATCCTCCAGTCAGGCTCCGAAGCCACTCGGCCGATCCACCGCCTGGCGTTCCCAACACGAGAAGGGCGCAGCCCGCCCATACGAAGAGCATTGCCAGGGTGACGACGATGTCGGGAACGCGCGTCACGACTATGAGGCTGCCGTTCACGGCCCCGAGAACACACCCGATCAGCAGAACGCCGATCACAACGAGGACGGCGAATCCCTCGCTCCTGTCCTCCATGAGGGACGCCGAGATGACGCTGGTCAGAGCCATCATCGACCCGACGGACAGATCGATCCCTCGGGCAATGACGGCGATCGCCTGTGCGACGGCCGCGAACGCAAGCGGCAGCACGGAGACGGCAAGCCCCTGCACCCCGGCGGCGCCGTAGGTCGGCTGGATGATCCTCGTGACGACGAGGAGCACCAACAGGATCCCGACGAGGCCTAGGGTCCAACCGTGTCGGCGAATCATCGACCCGAGCGCTCCCGTCGTTCGGGCCGTCTCTTGGCCTGTCTTGTCGATAGTCGTGCTCACAGATCGCTCGTCTCATCCGACCCACGATCATCGCCGGGCTCTTCGCCCGGCGTGGGATGGGCGGGCTCTTCGCCCGCGCCGTCGGCTTCCTCCTCTGCTGCGACGACCGCGGCGACTATCTCTTCGGGGAGCAGAGCATCCGAGCGGAGGTTGTGGGCGGCCCTGAGGAGAGTCGCCTCGTCGGCCTCCGATGCATCTATCTCCGCTACCACCTCGCCACCGAAGATCACGATCGCACGGTCGCAGACGAGCTGGATCTCACTTAGCTCCGAGGTGTAGATCAGGACGGCGGCGCCTGCTTCCGCCAGGTCCCGCAGCAATAGATACACCTGGTGCTTCGTGCGGATATCGATCCCACGTGTCGGGTCGAAGCACAGCATCGTCTGCACCCCGCCGGCGACCCAGCGTGCGATCGTGACCTTCTGCTGGTTGCCACCGGAGAGGAGACGGACCTCCTTCTGTGCCCGGGTGTCGATTTGGAGCGTGTCGATGGCCTTGTCGACCTTTGGCTTCTCCTTGCTTCTCCGGATCGGGCCCCACCCGGATATGGGCGCACTGAAGGGCAATGCGATGTTCTCCCGCACCGAGCGTTGCATGAGCAGGGCTTCGGCCCGATCGGCGGGCACGAAGACAATTCCTGCTCGGATTGCGTCCGCGGGGTGCCGGAAAGAGACGGGGCGCCCGTCGACGAGGACCTCTCCCGTGCTGGCGTGCTCTGATCCGGCGAGGATGTCGAACAGCTCGTCCTGGCCCTGTCCCTCGAGAGCCACCAGCCCGACTACCTCTCCGGCGCGGACGTCGAACGAGACATCGCGAAGACGGCCGGACGACCCGAGACTGCGGACTTCCAGCCGTGGGACCTCGTTCCCTTGCGACGCCAGCGCCGGCCGCTCCGTCCGTTCCGGCATCTCTCCGACGGCCTCGCCGAGCATCAGCTCGACGATCCGGTCCGCGGAGTCGGCGGAGATGTCGACCACCCCCACGGTCACTCCCTCCCGCAGAACGGTGGCCCGGTCGCAGACCGAGGCTATCTCGGTCATCCGGTGCGAGATGAAGATGATGCTGCCTTCGCCGCCGCGTTCGCTTGCCACCACCTCGAGCACGCTCTCGGTGAGGTTGGCCGGGAGTGCTGCGGTGATCTCATCGAGCATGAGCACGTCTGGACGTATGGCCAGTGCTCGGGCGAGGTCGATGATCCTCAGGGTGGCGAGCGGCAGGTCTCGAGCCATCCTCGAAAGGTCGAGCTTTCCCAGGCCGAGCTGGTGTACCCAATCGCGAAACGGCTCGAGCGGTGTCTCGGTGAGTCGCAGGTTGGAGGAGATGTCGAGGTCGGGGATGAGCGCCGGCTCCTGATAGACGGAGACCAGGCCGCCCCGGCGAGCCTCGGCCGGGGAGTGGGCCATGCGCTCTCTGCCCCTCACCGTGATCGTGCCCTCATCCGGGCGAACCGCGCCTGTCAGGACCTTGACCAGGGTGCTCTTGCCGGCACCGTTGGCCCCCATCAATGCGTGGGCCTCGCCGGGGCGCACACGGAGCGAGGCAGACTTCAATGCGACGACGGCGCCGTATCGCTTCGAGACATCGGATGCCTCGAGCAGGTACTCCTTGGTGCTTGCTGTCATCGTTTCGATGTGAGAGTCCTAATAAGCAGATGCGCCGGGCAAGGCCGGCGCATCTGCTCGTCTATGGATACTTGTTGGTTACTCGCCAGGGCCGAGGCAGGCCACGGCCTGCTCCGGGGTGTACGTGGTCCAGCCGTCGATCGTCAGACCGAGTGGCCACAACGGGTCGAGCCCGTCGACCTGCCATGACTCGAGCGTGGAACGTCCATCATCGGAGACGTTGTCTGCCAGCACCGGGTCGAGCAGCACAGTGTTGGGCTGAGCAGCGTCCGCCGCTGTCTCCACGGTCTCCCCGTTGAGCAGCTTCAGTGCCAGGTTGACACCGGCTCCGCCAACCGCCGCGGTGTTGGTCACCGCCGAGCCCTCGAGGCCGGCAAACCCCTCGGAGTCGAGGAGCTGGGTGACATACGCGCCGAGGTCGGCACCGACGATCGGGACGAACTCGAGGTTGGCCTGCTGGATGGCATCGACGACCTGCGAGTCCATGCCCGAGGTCCAGATGCCGTTGGTGTCCCCGTACTGACCGCTGGCGATCCAGTCGTTGATCAGCTGGGTCGTGGTGGCCGGGTCCCAACCGGTGTGCTCACCGTCGATGCTCGGGATCACCGTGATGTCCGGATAGTTCTCCAGCGCCTGCTGGAACCCGGTGTGACGGTCGGTATCGGCCGGGTGACCGGCGAAGCCACGCATGTAGTACACGTTGCCTGACCCGCCCATCTGCTCGAACAACCACTCCGCACCGAGACGTGCGTACTCGATCTGGTTGTTGTAGAGGTTGTAGGTGCCCTCGTGCGTGACGAACGCGTCGACCGAGACCGTCGGGATCCCGGCTGCTGCTGCCTCGTCGAGTGCGGGGTTGAGCGCCTCGGGGTCGTTCGGGTTGAACACGATCGCGTCGACGTCCGCGGCGATCAGGTCGCGAATGTCCGCGAGCTGACCGGCGGCGTCGGTGTTGCGATGGATCTGGTTCAGCTCGGTGACCTGACCTGATGCCAGGGCCTCTGCCTTCGCCGTGCACACCTGCTCCTCACGGAAGCCGTTGCCCACGCCTCCACCGTTCGAATACCCGATGACGAAGCCCTCGCCCGCCGCCGTGGTGGTCTCGGTGCTTCCTGCGGTAGTAGTGGGCTCCGCTGCGGCCGTCGTATCCGGGGCGGCGGTGGTGTCAGAACCCTCGGCCAGGGTCGTGTCAGAACCCGAGCCATCTCCACAGGCGACGGCGATCATGGCAATCGCCATCACCGCCACCAACCTCTTGAACCATTGGTTATTGGTCATATATGAACTCCTCCTAAGTGGCGCCCGAAGGCGTGCGGGAGTGTCTCATACGCATTAGCGGATGTCCACTCACCCGATGTGGCGAATCGTACCGATGGGAGCTGGAATGGCAAACGTTTCCATTTCTTCCCCGAGCCGGGCAAACGAACGGGACTCACTGCTTATCCTTCCCGCTCCAATTGCGGTCGAACGGAGGTTCATGAGTCTCAGCGAGATCAAGGCCGGAGTGGTGGGGATCGGCTTCATCGGGGTGGCACATGTCGAGGCGGTGCGCCGTCTCGGGGTAGAGGTGGCCGGCGTCGTCGGCTCTTCGCCGGAGCGAGCCCGGGCCAAGGCCGATGCCATCGGCGTCGGCCGGGTGTATGCCAGCGTCGAGGAGATGGCCGCCGATCCGTCGATCGACGTCATTCATATCGCCAGCCCCAACTACGCGCACGCCGAACAGGCACGCGCCGTTCTCGCTGCCGGCAAACACGTCGTCTGTGAGAAACCGCTTGCGATCACGTCTGAGGACACTGCCGATCTCGTGGCTCTTGCCGCCGGTTCCGGGTTGGTCAACGCCGTCTGCTTCAACATCCGCTTCTATCCGGCCAATCACCAGGCAATGGCGATGGTGGCCAACGGCGAGATCGGTGAGCCACGCTTCATCACCGGCTCGTACCACCAGGACTGGCTATTACGTGACACCGATTGGAACTGGCGTCTTCAACCCGAGGAGGCGGGAGGGCTCCGGGCGGTGGCCGACATCGGCTCCCACTGGCTCGACCTCAGCCGTTTCGTGTCCGGTCGGCGCATAGTGGAGGCCATGGCCGACCTCCACACTCTCGTGCCCATTCGCCGGCATCCCCCAGGACCGGTCGAGACGTTCGCGGCGGTTTCAGATGCCGAGGACCTCGTTTCGGAGAAGATGAGCAGCGACGATGCCGCCGCCGTCCTTCTCCGTTACGAGGACGGCGCTCGCGGGGCAGTCACGATCTCACAGGTCTCAGCAGGTCAGAAGAACTCGGTCCGTTACGAGATCGCAGGTTCCGAGTCTGCGATTCGCTGGCTCTCAGCCAATCCGGACGACCTCTTCATCGGTCATCGGGGGCGACCCAACGAGGTGCTCAGTCGCGATCCCGGTCTCTACTCACCCATGGCCGCCGGCCTGGTGGCCTATCCCGGAGGCCACGTGGAGGGCTTTCCCGATACTTTTCGCGCCCTCTTCTCCCAGGTGTATGCAGATGTGGTCAATGGGTCACCGGCCGCCGAACCGACGTATCCGACTTTTGCCGATGGCCACGACGCGACCCTGGTGACCGAAGCCATTGCCGAAAGTCACGAGACCCAACAATGGAGAGCTGTGCAACGATGAGGAGGAAAACATGAAGCTGGGACTGCTCACCGCACCGTTTCCGGAGACGCCGCTGGACCAGGTCGTCGAGTGGACCGTCGACAGCGGGTTCACCACGATCGAGATCGCCTGCTGGCCGGCATCGAGTGGTGACACCCGCCGCTACGCCGGGACGAGCCACATCGACGTCGATGGCATCTCCGATGCCCAAGCCGGTGAGATCGCCGACAGCGTCACCGGGCGCGGTCTCGAGATCTCGGGCCTCGGCTACTACCCGAACCCGTTGAGCCCTGACGCCGAGCACCAGCGGATGGTGATCGACCATCTGAAGAAGGTCATCGTCGCCGCCGGCAAGATGGGCGTCCCCGTCGTCAACACCTTCATCGGCGCCGACCACACCAAGACGCAGGACGAGAACTGGGAAGGTGCCACCAGGGTTTGGCCCGAGATCATCTCCTGTGCGGAGGACAACGACGTCAGGATCGCCATCGAGAACTGCCCGATGATCTTCTCCAAGGACGAGTGGCCGTCGGGGCACAACCTGGCCTACAACCCCAGGATCTGGCGCCGGATGTTCGAAGAGTTCGGCGAGACGATCGGTCTGAACTTCGACCCATCCCACCTGGTGTGGCTGATGATCGACATCGAGGGAGCCATCGAGGAGTTCGGCTCCCGCTTCTACCACTTCCAGGCCAAGGATGTGATGATCGACTACGAAGGTCTCTACGAGAACGGCACTCTGTCATCGGGCATCGGTTGGCAGATCCCCCGTCTCCCCGGACTGGGACATGTCGACTGGGGCGTCGTCTTCTCGGCGCTCTACCGCGTCGGCTACGACGGCCCGATAATCATCGAGCACGAGGATCGTGGGTTCGAGGCCACCGACGAGCTGGTGAAGCGAGGCTTCCTGCTGGCCAGAGATGTGCTCAGCCCGTACGTCCACTGAGTCACGCGCCGGTGACCAGGTCGAAGATCTCGCCGGTCTCCTTGTTGGACAACATGAGCTTGACGCGGCCGTCGGGGAGGATCTCCCGTTTGACGATCGAATGGCCATCGTGGGTATCGGCCCGCTTCTCGATCCGGGCAGTGGTACCGCCTCGCCACTCGATGTCTACCGGCTCCCATTGCCGTGAGTCCGCCGAGCGATAGGCAGAGTCCATGACTGCGTTCACGATGTAGCCGTCGTAGAAGGTCTCCCGCGGCTCGCGACCCTGGTCCATCGCGTCGAACATATCGGTGAACATGTTGGCGTAGCCGAACTCACTGACCTCGTCGCCAACGGCGAATATCCAGCCTTCGGTGGACTCGATCTTCTCGGCCACGTAGCGGTCACCGCTGCCCGAGGTATACATCTCGTATCCGGTCCGGAGGAAGTGATTGAGCCAGATCGTGCCCTCGGTGCCGGCGATCTCGTCTCGCAGGTCCAGCCCTCCCCGAAACGTCCACGAGACCTCGAACTGGCCAAGGGCGCCCGACTCGAACCTGATCAGCGCGACGGCGTTGTCCTCGGCCTCGATCGGATGAACCAGAGTGTCGCTCCATGCCATGACCTCGACGGGGCGGTTTCCCTTGCCCACATAGTTGCGAATGACCTCGATGCAGTGACACCCGAGATCGACGATCGCCCCGCCTCCGGCCTTCTCCTTGTCCCAGAACCAGGCGCTGTGAGGCCCGGGGTGGGTCTCGCGGGATCGGGCCCAGGTCACGTCTCCGATGCCGCCTGATTCGATCGTCTCGACGGCCTTCATGGCCTTCGGTGTGTAGCAAAGGTCCTCGAGGTATCCGGCGAACACACCGGCGGACTCCACCTTGTCCAGGATGCGGCTGGCCTCCTCGGCATTGCGGGCGAGGGGCTTGGTGCAGAGCACAGCCTTCCCGGCGTCGGCCGCGGCGAGGATGACCTCCTCGTGGAGGAAATTGGGCAGGCCGACGACCACCGTGTCGGCCTCAGAGTGGTTGATGGCCTCTACGATGGAAGTCGTATAGGCGGGAATGTCCCAGCGATCGCTGAAGGCCCGGGCCCGCTCCTCCGATCGTGAGTAAACGATGCCCACCCGGTCGCGGCTGCGCTGGCTGTGAAGCGTCATGGTGTAGAAGTCCCCGATGAGACCGGTGCCGAGCATTGCCACGTTGTGAGATTTCATTGGGCCTCCTCCTCCGATCCGAATGTCGGTGCAACGTATCAGGGACCACCTGGAGCCAAATACAGTGCTTGAGTCGCCGGCAGTCGATGGCGGCTCCGATTCGCCAGGAAAGGAAGAGCCCATGGCTGAAGACAGCAAGATCCTGAAGCAGTTCCTGGGCGACACCGACTTCCCGATCGAATGGGCCAGTGATGAGGAGAAGGGCCTGTTCTGGTTCTTCGACGACCTGCACTGCCCCCAGCCACTCTCCCCGATGTACTTCGACATTGGTGGCTGGTGGCTGACCTGTGACCACATGTTCCGCCGGTTCGGCACACCGTTTGCCTCGGACTGGATCGCCAAGAACATCAACGGGTACCTCTACACGGCTGCCATCCCGGCCCACCCGGGGACAACAGTGGAGGGGGTCGAGCTGGGCAACCGGTACGCGCCGAGGACGCCGGTCGACGACCCCGACTACCCGGAGCAGATCGGTGCCTATCTCAACGCGGTGCTTCCGACATACGGGGCTCACTTCGCCGACTGGTGGGCCAACCGCCTCGTCCCAGAGATGATCCGGAACTTCGAGTACCTCGAAGAGAAGATCGAGCGCTGGGAGAAGATCCCACTGATGGAGTGGGCGACCATCCTCGAGGATGCCATCGACATCCACGACCGCCACTGGAAGATCCATTGGATGCTCAACTTCTCACAGCTCTCGGCGACCCTCGCCCTTCAGGCTGCCGTCGAGGAGCTGAAGGACAGTGTCGACCCGACGCTGTTGGGCCGGCTACAGAACTCGGCGAGTGACCGGAACTGGGATTCGATCGAGGCGCTCTGGAAGATGAAAGGCGAGGTCGTGGAGGACGAGGACCTCTCCGCCATCTTCGCTCGGGAGACAGGTGTCGACATCCTCGCCGCGCTCAACGGAGGCGAGAGGGGCAGGAGATTCCTCGACGAGCGGCTTCGGCCCTACCAGAAGGAGTTCGGCTGGCACGCGGTCTGGAGCCACGAGTTCGTGTTCCCGACCAGATACGAGCAGCCGGAGCCGATCCTGGAGGTGATCAAGGGATATGTCGACACCGACTACGACTATCCGGCGGCCATCGGCGTCTTGAAGAAGGATCTCGAGGCGGCAGCCGACGAGCTGTTGGAGGGGCTCGAGGGTGAGGCGCTGGAGCGGATGAAGCAGGCACACGAGACGAATGCCCGAATGGCTCCGCTGACACCCGACCACCACTTCTACATCGACCAGGGCACCAACGCCCACGTCCGTCTCGTGCTCGTATGCATCGGCCGGCACCTGGCGGCCCAGGGCGCCATCGGCGATCCGAACGACGTCATGTTCCTCAAGTACAACGAGCTTCGGTACCTGATGGCGGATCCGGGAGGATTCGAGGTCCGGGAGCTGATCTCTGACCGCAGGGACGAGCGGGAGGACGCCTACGAGATCCGGCCCCGCGACTGGGTGGGGACCGCAACCGAAGAGGCGCTGGCCTTCCCCTATCTCCCCCTCTGGGGGTTCCCCGAGCGTCTCGACCGCGACTATGCCGTGGCGGAGGACCGGGTCGAGGGTCTGGCCGCCTCCGCCGGGGTCATCGAGGGTGTGGCCAGGGTGGTGCTGAGCCCGGAGCAGTTCGACGAGGTGAAGAAGGGCGAGATCCTGGTCTGTCAGATGACCAACCCCGCCTGGGTGACGCTGTTCACAAGGATCAGCGGGCTGGTCTCCGACGCCGGCGGAGCCGCCTCACACCCGGCCGTCCTATCCCGGGAGTTCGGGATCCCGGCCGTGATCGGAACCTCGGTCGCCACCCAGAAGATCAAGACCGGCGACCTGGTTCGGGTCAACGGCTCGACAGGAGTCGTCGAGATCCTCCCCGACGACTACGTGGCCCGGGAGGCCCCCGCCTCGGACCTGCTCACCTCATGAGGCCGCTTCGGCGGAGCAGACGCTGATGAGGGCCCCGGCATGAGCGGGCTCGTGATCTGGCTGGACGAGGCTGCCTGCCATCAGACCGAGATCGCCGGTGGCAAGGGGGCCAGCCTGGGCAGGATGCGCGCCGCCGGGATGCCGGTGCCCCCCGGTTTTGTGGTCACTGCAGCCGCCCTCAGGGACTCACTGACCAAACAAGGGCTCCTCGCGGAGGTGGAGGCTCTCGCCTCCTCCTTCGGTAGCGGGGACGACAGCGCGGTGGCCGAGCGGATCCAGCGCATGGTGGCCGGCGCACCACCGTGGGAGGAGCTGGCCGTGGAGATCTCCGACGCCTACGCCGAGCTGGGGCCGTCGAGCTCATTCGTCGCGGTGAGGTCGAGTGCGTGCGCCGAGGACGGCGAGACGGCGAGCTTCGCCGGCCAGCAGGAGACCTTCCTCAACGTGGTCGGTGCGGAGGCCGTGCTCGACAAGGTCGTCGAGTGCTGGGCATCGTTCTTCTCCGAGAGGGCGCTCTTCTATCGCCAGTACAAGGGGTCACTGCGCGATCTCGGGATGGCGGTCGTGGTGCAGAAACAGCTCGCCTCCGACAAGTCGGGTGTCATGTTCACCACCGACCCGATCCGAAGGCGCAGCGACCAGATGGTCATCGAAGCGGCATTTGGGCTGGGAGAGGCCCTGATGTCCGGGTTGATCACCCCCGACCACTACCTGGCGAGACGTGACGGAAGCCTGAAGAAGGCCCGGGTCGCCCGGCAGGATCGGATGATCGTGCGTAACGCGGACGGGGGGACGATGACCGTCGAGCTCGACGAGGAGAGGGCTCTATCCCAGGTCCTCGACGAAGAGGAGATCTCACGCCTGGTCGCCGTCGGTCTCGAGCTGGAGACCGCGGGCGGGGCGCCACAGGACATCGAGTGGGCAATCGAGGCCGACGAGTTGTTCGTCCTCCAGTCACGCCCAATCACGGCCTGACCGGAGCCGATCGGGCATGAGCACCTTCGACTACCGGCGACCCCGGAATCTCGGTGAGATGACCGAGCTGCTGGGCCGGGACGACGCCGTGGTGCTGGCGGGGGGCACCGACCTACTGGTGGCCCTCCGCCACCACAAGGTCCGACCCGCCCTGGTCGTCGATCTGAAGTCGGTAGCCGAGGTCGGCCACGAGATCGAGGCCGACGGCCGCCGGCTCCGGATCGGAGGGCGGGTGGTGATGAGTCAGCTGACCGGGAACGACCACGTCAACACCCATTTCCCCGCTCTCGGGACGGCGGCGTCGGTGGTCGGCTCCGTCCAGATTCGCAATCGAGCGACCCTGGCGGGGAACCTGTGCAATGCCTCACCGGCGGCGGACACCGTGCCTGCGCTCCTCGCCTACGCCGCCACGGTCACCATGTCCGGCCCAGACGGCTCCCGCACCGTGCCGGTGAAGGAGTTCTTCGTCGGCCCGGGCTCGACAGTGCTGCGCCATGGTGAAGTCGTCACCGAGGTAGAGCTCCCGATTCCTACCGAGAGAGTCGGTTCGGCATTTGCCCGGGTAACCCGTCGCAGGGGTGTCGACCTGGCGTCGGTGAACCTCGCCTGTGCCCTGGAGCGCTCAGGCCGAGCCCGTTTCGGGTTTGGCGCGGTCGGACCGACACCACTTGTGGCCGAGACGACCATCGATGAGCTGGCCGACGACGCCGGATGGGACCGGCTCCTCTCGGTCACCAGCCCAATCTCCGACGTACGCGCCGGGGCCGACTACCGCCGCGCCATGCTCCGGGTCCACTCGAAACGGGCCCTGCAGGCGGCATCGGATCAGTTGGGGGCGATGTGAGCCCGGGGGAACGCACCGTCGTCCTCACGGTGAACGGCGAGCCCAGGACGGTCAGCGTCTCGCCCTCCACGACCCTGCTGGAGATGGTTCGCACCCGACTCGAGTTGACCGGGTCGAAGGAGTGCTGCTCCGAGGGCGAGTGCGGCGCCTGCACGGTGATCCTCGACGGCAAGCCGGTGAACTCCTGCCTGGTCCTCGCGCTCGAGGCCGATGGAAGTTCGGTGACCACCATTGAAGGAGTCGGATCCGGCGGCATGACCGGTCTCCAACAGAGCTTCCTCGAGGCCGGAGCGGTCCAATGCGGGTTCTGCATCCCGGGCATGGTGGTGGCGGCGACCGCGTTTCTGGAGCGTGTCCCCCGGCCTACGGCCGGCGAAGTCCGGGAGGGGCTGTCGGGCAACCTGTGCCGGTGTGGCGGTTACGCCCGGATCTGCGAGGCGGTCCTGCAGGCCGCAGGAGCAGGGGGGGCCGATGCCTGAGCTGGGAGTTGGCACCTCGGTCAAGAGGGTCGGAGGCCCGGATCGGGTCACCGGAGCGCAGCGGTTCACCGCCGACATCGCCATCGAAGACGTCTTGCACGTGGCTCTGGTCCGGCTCGATTGTGGTCGAGCGAAGATCGGGGCCATCGACGCGTCTGCTGCTCATCAGATCGAAGGTGTGCATCGAGTCTTCACCGCGGACGACTTTCCCCGGCCCATGCCCCGGTTCGGGCCGCGCTTCGTCGACCGCCCCGTGATCGCATCCGGCGAGGCGAAGTATCACGGTGATCCGGTGGCTGCGGTCGTCGGCGTGAGCAAGGAGGCTGCGATCCAGGGCGCTTCAGCGGTGCGGGTGGAGTATGAGGAGCTTCCGGGGGTCTACTCCATCGACGACGCCCTCGACCCTGACGCACCGCTCGTGGTGGACCCGGAGCTTCGCGCTCCCGACGATCCGCTGCGCGCCACCAACCTCCGCCAGCAATGGGACTGGGGATGGGGCGACGTCGACTCGATCGAAGCCGATCTGGTCGTCGACGAGACGTACCAGTTTCCGATGGTCACCCATTTCTCGATCGAGCCCCATGCATTCATGGCAATGCCGGACGGCGGAGGGGTCGCGGTCTGGAGCTCGATACAGCACCCCTACCTCTTGCAGAGCACTCTCAGCAATCTCCTCGATCTTCCGAAGTCGAAGGTGCGGGTCCACGCCCCGGACCCCGGTGGGGGTTTCGGTGGCAAGGGATTCCCCAAGTACGAGCCCCTGGTTGCCTCCATGGCGCTCCAGTTGGGCCGTCCCGTCCGTCTCGTCCTCACTCTCGAGGAGACGTTCCAGGCAGTCCGGCGCTCGAACGCTCGCATCCGGCTCCGCACCGGTTTCGCCCGTGACGGCCGGCTCCTCTACATCGATGCCGTCGATGACTTCCTCATGGGTGCCTACGCCGACATCGCGCCCAGGGTGATCAGCAAGAGCACCTACTTCCTCGCCGGCCCCTACAAGGTGGCCGCAGCCCGGGCCGTGGCGCGTGCTCTGATGTCGCACACGACCCCGAGCACGGCCTTTCGCGGCTTCGGTGCTCCACAGGTCGCCTGGGCCCTCGAGTCGCAGATGGATGCCGCCGCCCGAGCCCTCGACCTCGATCCGGTCGATATCCGACTGCGCAACCTGGCCGCACCCGGTGAGGACATCGTGCCGGGAGATCGCCCTGCCGACGGCGACTGGCGGCAGTCGCTTCGCATCGCCGCCGAGAAGGTCGGCTGGGGAGATCCATTGCCAACCGGCCGGGGTCGGGGCATCGCAGTCGGGATCAAGGCCTCGGCCACCGCCGGAGCGTCCTACTGCATCCTGAGG